>Ga0163199_1001478_pt1 | contig 14666 bp, 9 predicted proteins | sample PL_2010_150m_FD_113537 | JGI IMG/M metagenome (GOLD analysis project Ga0163199, IMG submission 113537) | Freshwater microbial communities from Powell Lake, British Columbia, Canada to study Microbial Dark Matter (Phase II) - PL_2010_150m | ecosystem: Environmental > Aquatic > Freshwater > Lake ... | reverse complement strand
TGATCGGAAGGACGGGTCAAGTGGCCGGCAAAGGGACCCGAGGCGCTCAGCATCCGCTCAAACTCCATGCTCGTCACAACATTGGCATAACGTCCATAACCCAATTCCGGCGACAACTCCGGGTTGTATAACGAATAACCCGGCGCTAATATCACCGAGCCCACCCGAAGCTCCTCCTCAACCGGCGCTTCCTGATGATCTATCGCACCCGCCTTGCATACCCGCACACATAAATGACACTCCGAACAGATGCCGCATCCCAAGCACCTTGCAGCCTCACGCCTCGCCTCCTCCTCCGTCAACGATAACCCAACCTCGCGAAAATCCTTCACCCGATCACTGACGGCCAGCGTCGGCGCCACCACCCGGGAAGATAAATCAACCTCCCCTGCCTCCACCATCCGCCCTATCTCCTCCTCCGTCAGATCCACCACGGGCAGCGGAATCTCCTCCCGGGGAGTAAGAAGATCAACGCCCCGCAAATACCGGTCTATCGAAAGAGCGCCCCGCCTCCCATCGGCTATCGCCTCTATCAATATCCCCGGCCCCCGATGAACATCGCCTCCGGCAAATACCCCCGGCCGATTCGTGACCAATGTCCTCTTATCCACGGCAAAGGTACCCCTCGATGTCACCTCAATGCCGTGCGAAGGATCTAAAAATGATATCTCCGGCGCCTGCGCCACCGCCGCAATCATCGTGTCCCCGGAAACCACAAACTCAGAACCAGCCACCGGCACCGGACGACGTCTGCCGCTCTCGTCAGGCTCCCCCAACTCCATGCGCTGGCAACGAATACCAACCAACCTGCCACCCGCTACCTCAACAGCTACCGGCGCCGTCAACAACTGCAACGCGATACCTTCACGCTCCGCCTCCTCTATCTCCCAGGCGCTCGCCGGCATCTCCTCACGGGAACGACGATACACGATCACCACTTCTTCAGCGCCTAAACGAAGCGCCGTGCGTGCCGAGTCTATTGCCGTGTTACCCCCGCCAATCACGATCACCCGCTTCCCTACAGGCGGCACTTCCCCGCCACTCTTGGCCAAACTGACAGCCTGCAAAAAAGGAACTCCGTGATATACCCCCGCAGCATCCTCTCCCTCTATCCCCAATCGCTGCGGCTCATGGGCCCCTATCGCCAAAAATATCGCCCCGTATCCCTCATCAAAAAGCGCGTTGATATCCCGTACCGGACTATTCAACCGCAAATCAACGCCCTCAGAAATAATCCCCTCGATCTCCCGCTGCAATACCTCCCTCGGTAAACGATAGGCAGGAATCCCCACCCGCATCATCCCGCCGGCCACCGGCAATGACTCATATACCACTACCCCATATCCCATCCGTGTCAGATGATGGGCGCAACTCAAACCGGCAGGCCCGGAACCTACCACCGCCACCCTGGCCTGCGGACGGTCAGTTATGCCGTCACCCGCGCCAACCACCTTATCCGAAACACTGCCATGCTCATACACCCAATCGGCGGCAAAACGCTTCAATGAACAAATAGAAACCGGACTGTCCAGCTTGCCGCGAGTGCACTTAACCTCGCAGGGATGCGTGCATACCCTCCCCACCGACGCAGGAAAGGGATTGTACTCCCGTATTACCTCCAGCGCCTCCTCATACCGACCCGCCTCAATAAGAGCAACATACCCCTGGGCGCTGGTCTCCGCAGGACAGGCCGCCTTGCAGGGACTCGTCCCCCGCTTCGTTACCAGAAAAGAATTCGGCACCGCCTGTGGATAAGGACGATAAATCGCCCTCCTCCTGTCCAAACCCTCATTAAACTCATTTTTCAACTCTACCGGACATACCTCCACACAATCAGCACAACCCGTACACTTGGCCATATCTATATACCGGGGCTGCCGCCGTATGCGCGCAGTAAAATGACCTGCCTCGCCTGATAATGAAATTAATTCGGATTTTGTGAGAATATCAATGTTTAAATGACGACCCGCCTCCACCAGCTTCGGCGATACAATGCACATCGCGCAATCATTCGTCGGAAACGTCTTGTCCAACTGAGCCATCCGACCGCCTATGGCCGGCGACTTCTCCAGTAGATAGACCTTAATTCCTGAGTTTGCCAAGTCAAGGGATGCCTGAATCCCGGCGATCCCGCCACCGACAACCAGTACCGCCCCTACTCGCTTACTTTCCTGTGGATTCATGCTGCCGAACCTTCTCCTTCCGGCTACAGGGATGAAAGCTTTGCCGCCTCAAGGTACTTGGAAATCTTCGCCTCCGCTCCGATGGGGATAAGGTGCACCCCCTGGCAGATATCCTTCAGCCCCTTTACCAGATCGCTCACAATCTCGATGCTCGCTCGTTCCTTGTCCGGCGCCTTAGAAAGCTTCTCAATAATATGGTAGGGGACAATGCCGCTTCTGACGTGCTTATTCAGGAACATCCCCATTTCGGCTGACCTCACCAAAATGATTTCGGCAATGACCGGAATCCTGAACGGCTCCAGCCGCTTCATGAACTGCTGAAAGGAATCAAGATCAAATACGGGGGTTGAAAGAAAATATTGGGTGCCAAGGCCGGCTAAGGTTTCCATTTCCTGTAACTGCATGTCCGGCACATGCTTACCCCATCGGGAATCAATGCCCGAACCGATGCAAAAACTGGCCTTGCCGGGTAATTCCCTCCCGGAAATATCCTGGCCTTCCCTGATGTTATCAACGACAGAATAAAGCTTGCCCGAGTCAACGTGAAAAAACATGATCTCCTGAAGGCTGTCGCCGGTTATTCGGTAGTCTTCCGTAAAGGTAAGGATATTTTCGATGCCCGCTTCCGAAGCCTTCAGCAAATACTCCTGCAGTTCCACCCTGTTCCGGTCGCGGCAGGTTGTTTGCAGAATCGGGTCGAATTTTTGCTCCCTCAATATCCGGCAGGTCCCCATGGTATCGGTGACCAGTCCTTCGACTTTCAGTTCGGGAACGGTCAGGGCATCAACTCTGCCGCGAATCCGCTCGACGTTATGGATGAGTTCCCCGGCGCCTCCTCCGATGGTCGGCTGGATTTCAGCGGTTACGACAAACTTCTTTTTTTTCAGGTTTTCAGTTAAACGCATAATATTTTCCTCTCGTTACGAGGGCATTATTTCTTCAGTCCTAAAAGTTTTGCCACAATATCTTTTAGCTGTCCAAGCGGCAAGGGCTTGGAAAAACAGGCATCCGCTCCATATTCCTTCATCTGAGCGAATGCTTCTTCATTCAGATAGGCGGAAAGCACGATGATCTTGATCTCCGCTGCCTCAGGGGAGCTTTTGATCTTTCTGCAGACCTCATATCCGTTTATATCGGGCATGTTAATGTCGAGGATAAGCAGATCAGGCTTGAAATGACTAACCTGCAGGCCGGCTTCAAATCCATCGGCGGCGGAGATCAAGTCATAGCCGTATTCGTCTTCTTCCAGTGCCTGAACGATTGTCTCTACAATGATCCTGTCGTCATCCACTACGAGAATCTTTTTTCTTTCCCCGGTTTTGACTTCCCCAGGAAGAGGAAGAGCCTTTTCCTTGAGAAATTTATCCAAATCGTCCTTCTTGATGCGGCGGTGACCGCCTGCCGTCGTTAAGGCGGAAAGCCCTCCTGTCTCGATCCAGTTTATGAGTGTTTTGGTTGACACCTTACAATATTTACTTGCCTGGGACACCGTTAAAATTTCCATGATTTTATCCTCATTAAAAATTGCCCGTATGTGATAGAACCTATTCGCATCTCGGCTTTGATCGCCGGCAAGAGGCATTATACCCGTGCTTAAACAGGCAACGTGATGGTAAAGTGTGTACCCTTGCCAATTTCGCTCTCCACCTTGATGTCTCCACCGTGGTCTTTGATGATGCCGTAACATACCGACAGGCCCAGCCCGACGCCTTTTACCTTTTGCTTGGTCGTGAAAAAAGCGTCAAATATCTTGTCCCTTATCTCTTCCGGGATGCCCACCCCCGTATCCCGTATAATGATTATGACATTTCCCTCGCTGCGCATTGTCCTGATATTCAGGATGCCGCCCGATGGCATACTCTCTTTTCCGTTTTTGATCATATTCAGCATGACCTGCCGTATTTGATTCGTGGAAGCCATGATCTCCGGAATATCCTGCGAAAAAACCGTCGTCACTCTGATATTGGCCTCCCTCATTTGTTTTTCCATAACCAAAAGAATTCCTTCGATAAGTTCGTTGATTTTTGTGGGTATCCTCTTTTCTTCTTCCGGCTTGGAAAAACTGAGCATGCTCCGCAACATTTCAGATAACCTTACTGTTTCCGATAAAGATAAGTCCAGTATACGCCTTCTCTTGCTCTCCGGCGGCACTTCCGATTTCAGCAACTCCAAGGTGTTCATGATCCCGTAGATGGGATTATTCAGTTCGTGAGCAATCTGCGAGGTAAGCCTTCCCATTGCCGCTAATTTTTCCGCCTGAAGAAGAGCCTCTCTGGTGCTTCTGAGTTCCCGTTCAATCCCCAGTCTCTCACGCAAATCCTTGAATATGCCAACGCTTACCACTTCCTTCCCCGCCTCGTTATAAATAAGGGAGGCAGAAAGGTCACATTCGATCAGTTCCCCATCCTTCCTCCGGATAAGGAGCGGAAAGGAGGAAAGCTTTCCGACACCACCGAACTCGCGGCTCCTCAGCTTCTGCATTACCTCTTTGGCGACACCAGGCGGATAGATGCTGCTGATATCGATTTTTTCCACCACTTCTTCATGTTTGTAACCAAGGATATTTTCGGCTCCTCTGTTGAAGATCAAAACCTTTCCTTCCGTATCCGCCGCGATTATGCCATCAACGGAGCTTTCAATAAGGTTCGTTAAAAATTCGTTGGCTTCCCGAAGCTCCTTTTCCATTCTCTTTCTTTCTGAAATATCTATGATAAGCCCTTCGTATCCGACAACCACTCCCCTTTCGTCCCGTTGCAAATTGGCGGTAAGAAGTACCGTGATCTCTTCTTTATTTTTCTTTTTAAACTGCACCTCCAGGTCTTTTACAAACTCCTGCTGCTCAATCAGTCTTTGAAATGACACCCGGTCTTCCGGTTTTATGTACAGGTCCTTAGCCATGTCCATTTGCAGGAATTCTTCCCTTGTGCTGTAACCAAGCATGTCCAGAAGTGTCGGGTTGCAGTCAAGGAAGCGGCCCTCCTTGGAGCTGATGTAAAGGCCATGGCGCACCCGTTCAAAGAGGTTACGGTACTTTTTTTCTGACTCTTTCAGATCTTTTTCATATTTTTTTCGTTCCGTTATATCCCGGATATAGGCATAGGTCCTGCTTCTGCCATCCTCAGTCTTCGTCAAGGCTATACATACTTCCGCTACCTTGATGTCTCCTCTGCCTGTTTGGATGGCCATTTCGGTACAGAATTTCTCACCCACGCCCCTGCCGCGGGTTACCATGTCGGCAAGAAACTCCTGGTCACTTTTTCCGATGAGTTGGTAAAACTCCCTATGCAAAATATCCTTTTTTGTAATACCGAAAATATCAGCGGCCATCTGGTTGGCAAATTCGATCCGCGAATCTTCAGCGAAAACAATGATCCCGTCGTCCCCCATCTCGGCAATTTTCTCGAGGCGGTTCGTGACCTCGCGGAGATCATGACTGGACTCTCGCTTCTCATATTCAGCCAGCCGTTTCTCAAGCTCCTCGATCTTGCGTGTAATTGCATCAGATTTGCGACTGCCTGCCATAACGTCCCCCGTGGGTTGAAAACATTCAATTAATTTTATTCACGATAGTCTCTGTTTCAACAAAATGCTTGTCTAATCCCAACTCTGCTGCGCTCATCCCGAACGCCAGTCCCATTAACTGAGTAAAATACATAATAGGAAGATGGAAGGGCTCACCCAACTCTTCGCTGATCTGCTGCTGACGGGCATCAAGGTTAATATGACATAAGGGACAGGCAACGACAATGGCATCGGCGCCCACATTTTTCGCGTCTTTCAGGATTTTTTTGGTAAGATTGAGGGCAATAGCGGGCTGGGAAATGCTGAGAGTTGCGCCGCAACAGCGGGTTTTGTAGGACCAGTCGAGAGGCATGGCGCCTAATGTTTTCATTAACGTATCCATACTGTTGGGATACTCGTAATCCTGAACCCCGGTGATTTTCGGAGGACGGGTTATAATACAGCCATAATAGCAGACCACTTTCAGCCCCTTCAGAAAACGAACTACCTTTCCGGCAACCTTGTTAAGGCCTATCCGGTCGGTAATGGTTTGCAGCAGATGGTCTATCTTAACGTCCGGTGAAGGCAGTTCTCCCAGACCCGATAGAATTTTCTCTCTGATGCCTTCCTCCCGACTCTCCTTCTGCGCTGTACGGAGCCGGATAAAACAGGAAGGACAGGGCGTTGTAATATTGCTGAAACCGGTCTTTTCCATGAGAAGCACATCCTTCAGCGGAAGCAGTACAGAAAGGTACTGATCCGTTGAATGTGCGGGGGTGCTCCCGCAGCAATTCCAGTTATCCGGTTCTACAAGGGTAACGCCAAGACGGGAAATCACTGCCTTTACTGAAGTATTATATTCACTGGACGTGCCGTGGAGGCTGCAACCGGGATAATAGGCAATTCCTTCTCTTTTCTCGGCAGTTTTCACCGGTATTGCGGGTTTCCCGAAAGAAGGGAGGAGTTTCAACTTCCCTTTTTTGATCATCTGCAATGCCAGGGGAAGGTCTCTTTTTACGAGCTGCGGGAAGTTGAGCGTGCCTGAAAGCATCTGACGGAAATAGATTTCACCCATCAGGCCCGCCTCATACATCCTTCCAAAAAGACGTATCCCCCTCATCGCGGCCGCGTTGAAAAGCACTGCCGCCGGAAGTGGAGAAGACAGCCCTTCCTTCTGCGCCATAATCTTTAATACATCCACGATTTTGGTGATGTTTATATCGTGAGGGCATCGCACAGCGCAGGTCTCGCACATGGCGCAAAGCCAGAGAGTCCTCGATTTAAGCACCCTTTCCCTCTGACCAAGCTGAACGGCACGCATGAGCTGATTGGGAGCAAGGTCAAAATGCTCGGCTACGGGGCAACCGGAGGAACACTTCTGACATTGGTAACAGAGGAAAGCGTTTTCGTTACACTGCCTGCGGACCTGGTCGGCCAGATCGGAACTTATTGCTTCATTCATCGGCAGCCCCTTTTTCCCCAGTTCAATTACGGGCAGTTGACTATAATTGCAACCTTCGCATCATTATGAATTCGGTATTCTCTCTTCACACTTCCGGTCTCGGCAGCAGGCCGGCGGCTTTTACGATTTCCGCTACTTTCTCTTCCCATTCTATCGCCATGATGTGAATTCCACGAACGCCCGGTATCTCCTTCAACTTCTCAATGGACTCCACACAGATCTTGATCCCCTCCTCGGCCTGTTTCTCTTTCGGCGTTCCTTTCATCCGCTCGATCATATCATCGGGAACATCCATGCCGGGAACATTATTCTTCATGTATCGAGCCATTCCTACGGACTTCATCGGTGTTACCCCAGCCAAAATGGCGCACTTCTCATGCAGGCCGCGGTCACAGACCATCTCCATCCAGCGGCTGAACTTCTCCAAGTTATAGATACATTGCGTCTGAATAAACTGGCACCCCGCCTTTACCTTTTTCCCCAGCCTGGCCGCCCGGATCTCAAAGGGATCGGCAAAGGGATTTTCCGCTGCTCCGATAAAGATCACCGGCTTTCCTTTTATCTCATCCCCTCCCAGGAATTTTCCTTCGTCACGCATCCGGCAGACCGTCTGTATCAACTGTACAGAATCAATATCATACACATTCTTGCCCTGGGGATGATCGCCAAACTTCTGATGATCACCGGATAAACAGAGCACGTTGTTTATCCCCAGGGCGGCGGCGCCAAGTATGTCGCTCTGCAAGGCGATCCTGTTCCTGTCCCGGCAGACCATCTGCAAAATGGGTTCCAAGCCCATACCCTTCAATATCACACAGGCGGAAAGGGAGGACATACGCACTACCGAGGTCTGATTGTCCGTGACATTCACGCCATCCACAACACCTCTCAGGAACTCGCCCTTCCTGCGAACAACATCACCGTCCGCCCCGCGCGGGGGGCCGCATTCCGACGTAACGATGAACCCCCCGGACTCCCATATCTTCTCTATTTTTGAATTCGTCTTCACAGTTTCAAATCCTCCCTTATCCTTTTACGCGGACCTGCTTCGCGGCTGCTGCGCCAATCCTTTACCGGCATGATATCTTCATAACGATCCAACTGGCCAAGCTCCGTGAGACGGTCAATGATCAACTGCCAGCCGCAATCCACCTCCCTGTCCACCTCGCACTTTCCTTCCGACGAACCGCCACAGGGACCATTCATTAAACTCTTCGCGCAGCGTGCGATGGGACAGACTCCCCCCGTCATGTCAAGGATGCAGGCGCCGCAACCCTGGCAGCGCTCACTCCATACCCCCTGCTCCAGCGTCACTCCCAGAAAGGTCGTGTTCACCGCCGGCATTACCAGTTTTGTTCTATAGGCCTCCGCTACATATTGAACCCCGGCCCCGCAGGCCATCGATAAAATGACATCATAATCCCCGACAAAACTGCGCACCTGATCTATGTATTCGTAATCACATTGCCGTTCCAGCGTATGCTCCCGGACCTCAAAGGTTTCGCCGGCCGTTTTCCAGTGAATGCGCAACTCCGAAGCGAGCACCCCTACTTCCTTCTCTCCGCCCACGCCGCACACCGTCACGCACTCATTACACCCCAATAGGAGCACCCGCCTGTTTGAACCGAGCATTTCCACAATTTCTTTAAATTCCTTGCGATTACCTACTATCATCTCTCAAACCTCCCCTCACCGGCGACGGTCCCAACGAACGTACCCGCTCCGTCATCTCCTGTGCTACCTGAGCAAATCGCTGACCCTGAGATGCGCTCATGTTAAACATCTCCACCCGGTCACCGCCCAAACCGACCTCTTCCAGCAGACCTTTCACATACTGCACCCGCTGTTTGGCCCGTAAATTCCCCCGTAAAAAATGACACTCGCCCTCCATGCAACCGGCAAGGTAAACACCGTCAACCCCCTTCTCAAAGGCGTGTAATATCAACAAGATATCCACACGACCGGTACAGGGTACTTTTATCACCTTCACATTACTGGGATAACTCAGTCTCATCGAACCTGCCAGGTCCGCAGCGCTGTAAGCTCAATGCTCACAACAGAATGCGATAACCTCAGGCTCAAATCCGTTCGCTGCAATCTCCGTCATATCCGCTACCCTCCCTGTGATTGTATCCTAACTAACCTGTGCAGTTATCAGCGCCCCAACCTTTGCGTCAAGCTGGCTGCTGCGGAAATGCATCAATTCAATGGCCCTTGCCGGGCATTCCGCCGCACAGGTGCCGCATCCTTTGCACTTAATGATATCTATCTCAGCTTCACCCTTGGCGTTGATAACAGGAACATCGTAGGGGCATACTCGTACACAGGTAAGACAGGCGGCGCATTGCTCACCCGTAACCACTGCCACTACCCCGCCTACGGAGAGGTTTTCCTTCGAAAGAATGGTGCAGGCTCTCGCCACGGCTGCGCCTGCCTGAGATATTGTCTCACTGATCAATTTAGGGGCATGGGCAGCCCCGGCAAGGTAGATACCGTCACTGGCGAAATCCACGGGGCGAAGTTTCATGTGGGCTTCGAGGAAGAACCCTTCAGCAGTCCGCGGCACCTTCAAGAGATTGGCAAGTTCTTTGTTTTCCCGCGGCACGGTTGCCGATGACAGAACGAGAAGATCGGGGGTGATCGTGATCCGTTCCTTTATTGTTTTATCCTGAAAGGAAACCGAGAGGTCGTTTTCGTTTAATGTTACTTCGGGACTTTCCGCCGGTTCGTATCGAACAAACAGGACACCTTCCCGGCGCGCCTGGGCATAGTACGGCTCCATCAGGCCATAGGTGCGGATATCCCGGTAGAGGATGTGAATATTGATCAAAGGGTTCAGTTCCTTGAGCTTGAGCGCGTTTTTGATGGCTGTGGCGCAGCAGGTGCGGCTGCATGATGGATGCTGCTCATTTCTTGAACCCACGCACTGGATCATGACTACATCCCTGATTCCGGCGGCAAGATCGTTATTATTGGCGATACGACCTTCCAGTTCCAGTTGCGTCAGTACGCGTTCATCCTGGCCGTAGCAGTACTCATGGGGTTTCTCTTCCTCGGCGCCCGTTGCCATAATGGTGATGCCATGTTCAATCTTCTGATAGTACATGGCCGGCGCCGTCATGACACCGGTGACAAAGTTTCCCTGGACACCGCTGAAATCGACAATCAGACTGTTCAGGAGCACACGGATCAGCGCATTATTGGATACCTTCGCGATCAAATCAAGGATAAAGGCCTCTATGTCTTTGCCGTCCAAGGTATAATGGAGGTTCCAGAGGTTCCCCCCCAAACGGCTTTCCTTTTCCACAAGAAATACTTCAAACCCCTGTTCGGCAAGCTGGAGGGCAGCCGTCATGCCGGCGACGCCGCCGCCGATTACGAGGCTCCTGTGTACGACAGGAACGGACGTTTCACTCAATGATCGGTTCAACCGCACATTGGCCACGGCCATGCGGACAAGCTTCTTTGCCTTCTCCGTTGCCTCCGCCTTCTGTCGCATGTGCACCCAGGAGCATTGGTCACGGATATTGGCCATTTCAAAAAGAAACTTATTCAACCCGGCATCCCTGATGGTTTCCCGGAACATGGGTTCATGGGTCCGCGGGGAACAGGAGGCGACAATTACCCGGTTCAGGCCCTGTTCCTTAACGGCCTTTTTTATCTTTTCCTGCGTGTCCTGTGAGCAGGTGTAGAGATTTTCATCCACGTGGACTACATTGGGCAGCGTCCCTGCGTATTCCTTGACGGAGGGGACATTGATCACGCCCCCGATATTAATGCCGCAGTGACAGACAAAAACACCGATCCTCGGTTCCTCTTCCGGCGTTACCTCAACCTCGGGCGGGTATTCCTTTTTTAAAGTAAGGGTTCCCCGCGCCGAGGCAATGATGCCCGTAGCTGCGGCAACGGCGCCGCTGGCCTGGGAAACGGTTTCCGGTATATCCTTTGGACTCTCGAAGGCGCCGCATACGTAGATTCCCTGTCTCGATGTGGCAACGGGAGAGAAGGTATCCGTCTGACAGAAGCCGAAGCGATCCACATCGACCCCCAGCCGTTTAGCCATGTCACGGACAGACGTGGAGGGAACCACGCCAACGGAAAGAACCACCAGATCAAATTCCTCTTCCCGCATCTCCCCCTCTTCACTCAGATACGTAATAAGGAGATTATGGGTCCGCGGATTTTCCCTGACCTTAGATACCATGGACTTGATGAACCGGACTCCATAGTCGGCCTTGGCGCGTTCATAATAGGCGTCAAATCCTTTGCCGTAAGCCCTGATATCCATATAGAAAATCGTCGGTTTGACAAAGTGGACATGCTCTTTGGCGATGATTGCCTCTTTGGTCGCGTACATGCAGCAGATGGAAGAACAGTAGTCATTGCCGCAGCTCGTGTCACGGGAGCCCACGCACTGGATAAAAGCAATCCGTTCGGGGATGGAACCATCGGAGGGACGAAGCAGGTGACTCCGATGGGGGCCGGTGGCGCTCAGTATCCGCTCAAACTCGATGCTGGTAAGAACGTTGGGATAGACGCCATAGCCGAACTCCGGGCGGCGCCTCGCATCGAATACCTCGAAGCCAGGCGCGAGGATGACGGAACCTACGGATACTTTCTCTTCCGTTTCCTGGTCTGCGTAGTCCACGGCATTGGCAAGGCAAACCCGTTCGCAAAGACCGCAGCCGATACAGGCTTCCCGGTCGATGAGAAAAACCTTGGGAATGGCCTGGGGATATCGCAGGTAAACAGCCGACCTGCTGCTCATCCCTTCGTTATAATCATCTATTGCGGTAACCGGGCAATGTTTGGAGCATTCTCCGCAGCCCGTACACTTATCGGGACGGATATACCGGGCTTTTCTGATGATCCGTGCTTCAAAATTACCGGGAGGACCGACAATTTCCTTCACCTCGGCGTTGGTGATAAGCCGGATGTTGCGGTGACTGCCCGTACCCACCAGTTTAGGTGACATGATGCACATGGCGCAGTCGTTCGTGGGAAAGGTCTTATCGAGTTGAGACATGACGCCGCCGATGGTGGGCGCGCTGTCTACGAGATACACATAAAAACCCGATTCCGCCAGATCAAGGGAGGCCTGCATACCACCGATTCCGCCGCCTACCACAAGTACGGCGCCTACGGGTTTGTCCGGAACATTATTCATTCTTTCCTCGTAAAATATCTCTAATGGTAAACTTCAAGCACTCCTTACATAGAGCGGATAACGGCTCTCTTCCGTGGAATCAAAACCGATCCTTCCCTCTCCAACCAATGAGACGAGGTAGGGAAGCGTATCAGGAAGTGATAGTTTGAGTTTATCACTGAGTTCCTTTGCCGCCTGAGGCCCTGTCTCCAGAAGGACCAGGATACGGTTCTTCGTCAGTTCGTCCTGGAGGGTATTTTCCATCACTTCCCTGATTCTTTCCGGGTCCACCTGTTCACCGTAAACATTTTCCTTCTCCATCAGTTCCGGGGCCTTGCCCACCATCCAGCGTATCTTCTCGCCTTCCAGGGAGGACTGGATCGCACGCAACTTCCCCTCTATTTCATCATTAAGAGGAAAAGGGCCCATATCGCGTATCTGCTTGACAAACTGCGTGATGAGGACCGAAAAACGCTGCCCCTCGCCGGCGGATACCCAATCAAGCAGCAGTCGCTCCTTTCCGATGCCCATGTCGTCAAGCAATCTGCGAACGAGGGTTATTTTCCGTTCCGCCTGGATATTGCCGGTCAGATAATGACAATCGCCGGGATGACATCCGAGGATCATGATGCCGTCGAAGCCGGCGCGGAAAGCCCGGGGAATAAAAGCCGGATCAATTCGGCCCGAACACATAACCCTGATGGTACGGGTATTGGGCGGATACTGGAAACGGGAAATACCGGCAAGATCGGCCCCCGCGTATGCACACCAGTTACAAAGAAAGGACAATATCTTTGGTTCAAAGCTCATGGTTCCATCCTGTGTTCAATTGCCGAAACTTCTAAGGTGTTGAGGCTGAAGTGTCCCGGCAGTCTCACTACCTTCAAGTCTATCTACCTTCAGTTGTTGCCTTCATGAATCCGGCCATCTCTTTTAAGGCCTCTATCTGGGCAAATAGCTCCTCATCGGTAAAATGATGTATCGTCACCGCCTGCTGAGGACAACTGGCGCTGCAAATACCGCAACCTTTGCAGGAGGCCATGATGGTGCCGGCCTTTTTCCCTTTTTCGGTCTCCTCCACGCGAATGGCGTTAAATGGGCAAAGCGATTCACAAAGCCCGCAACCGAGGCAACGGGTCGGATCAACCTTAGAGATGGTAGGAAGAACAGTAACGTAACCTTTGGCCATGGCTGCTGTGGCGCGCGCCACGGCTGCTCCGGCCTGGGCGATCGTCTCACTGATGTTTTTTGGAAAGTGCGCCATGCCGGCAAGAAAAACACCGTCCGTAGCAAAATCCACCGGCCTCAGTTTCATGTGTGCTTCGAGGAAAAACTTGTCTGCTGTCAGGGGTACTTTCAGCATCTTCGCTAACTGTTCGTTTTCATGGGGCACGACGGCTGTTGAAAGGACAACGAGGTCGGGAGAAATCGTTATGTTCTCTCCCAGCATCCGGTCTTTTACCGTGAGTTCAAGGTTACCGTTATTTACGGCAAGCTCCGGTTTTGCTTCGAGGTCGTAGGGAACAAAAATGACGCCCTGTTTCCTGGCCAGGCTGTAGTACTGCTCCTGGAAACCATAGGTGCGCATATCCCGGTAACAAATGGTAACTTCCGCCGATGGGTGAATATCTTTTAATTTCAGGGCATTTTTTACCGCAACGGAGCAGCAGATGCGACTGCAGTTCGGACGTTCCGGAACACGGGAACCTACGCATTGGATCATCACTACCCTGCCGTATTTTTTCATTTCCTCAGGTTGAGCGGTCATCAATTCTTCGAACTCGCTTTGCGTTACCACTCTGTCGTCCTGGCCGCAAAGATACTCGGCCGGCCGGCTTTCCCTGGCGCCCACGGCAACAATAACGACCCCGTGCTCATATTCATGCTCCTTGTCATTCGCAGTCAGAACAGTCCGGAAGTTGCCGAGATAGCCGTCAATGCTTTTTATCTCAGCTCCCGTAAAAACAGTGATCTGCGGTGTGGACATGACCCCCTGAATGAGGCTGTTCAGTAATTCCTTTACGTTCTTGCCCTCCAGGGTAGCGTGGATATGGCGGAGGTTCCCCCCCAGCTCGGCTTCCTTTTCCACAAGGGCGCTGGCAAATCCCTGACGCGCAAGACCTAAAGCTGCCTGCATGCCGGCGAGACCGCCACCGATCACGAGGGCCTTATTCTTTATTTCCGCAACCGGTTCATCAAGGGATTCAAGCAGGCTGGCCCGTGCCGCCACCATCCTCAGCAATTCCTTCGCCTTCTGGGTAGCCTCGGCGGGGAGCTGCATATGGACCCAGGAACATTGATCGCGGATATTGGCCATCTCGAAGAGGTATTTATTCAGACCCACCTCGCGGATCGTCTCCCGGAAAAGCGGTTC
>Ga0163199_1001477_pt1 | contig 14671 bp, 11 predicted proteins | sample PL_2010_150m_FD_113537 | JGI IMG/M metagenome (GOLD analysis project Ga0163199, IMG submission 113537) | Freshwater microbial communities from Powell Lake, British Columbia, Canada to study Microbial Dark Matter (Phase II) - PL_2010_150m | ecosystem: Environmental > Aquatic > Freshwater > Lake ... | reverse complement strand
CGCCCCTCCGGCACAAGCAGATGTGCGGCCAGTTGGATGAAATCGGCAAGGCTTGAAAAGGCCCGCGAGATCACCACGTCAAACAGCTCCTTTGGCTTGAATGCTTCGACTCGACAGCAGTGAACACTTACATTGGCCAGCTTGAGTTCGATCCTGGCCTGTTCCAGAAAGCTCGCTTTCTTGTGGCTGGCCTCGATCAGTTCAACCTTGATTTGCGGGCAGGCGATTGCCAGCGGTATGCCGGGCAACCCGCCGCCGCTCCCTACATCCGCAAGCGATCGCATGGCCTTGGAACTCGTCTTGAGATAGGGCAGCACGGCCAGTGAGTCGAGTAAGTGCTGGCTCACCATCGCGCCTTCATCGCGCACTGCGGTCAGATTGTAGGTCCGGTTCCACTTGGACAGAAGGCGAAGGTAGCTGCCGAGCTTTTCTTCCGACTCCGCCGGCACCTCGAGACCCAACTGACGAACGCCGCCATGGATTTGTTCGAGCACCGCCTGATTCATGCACGTCGCTTCTCATAGAGAGAATGCCGCTTCAAGTGCACCAAGAGCAAGGAAATCGCCGCAGGTGTCACACCCTGAATGCGCGATGCTTGCCCGATGGTTTCGGGTTGATGCTGGCTGAGTTTTTGCCTCACCTCGATCGATAGCCCATGGACGGCGCTGTAATCGAAGCCGCTTGGCAGTCGCAGCGTCTCCTGGTTTTCATTTCTTGTCACTTCATCCTGTTGACGCTCGATATAGCCTTGGTATTTTGCTTGAATCTCTATCTGTTCAATGACTTGAGTATCCAGCTCGACCGCACCCCCGGTCAATTGCCGGTCTGCCACCAGGGTTTGCAGTGCCGCATAGCGCACCTGTGGACGGCGCAGCAGATCCAGCAAACGGTATTCACGTTCCAGAGGCTGGCCGAGAACACGCAGCGCCTGCTCATCATTGACCATTTTGGGACTAATCCAGGTCGATTTCAGCCGCTCGGTCTCGGCGGCGATGGCATCACGTTTGCGGCCAAAGGCCGCCCAGCGGATATCATCGACCAGGCCTAGGCCACGCCCGATTTCCGTCAGACGCAAGTCGGCATTGTCCTCTCGAAGACTCAATCGATATTCGGCTCGGCTGGTAAACATCCGATACGGCTCGGATACTCCTCGGGTTATCAGGTCATCCACCAGTACCCCTAGATAAGCCTGATCGCGCCGCGGGCACCACTGTTCTTTGCCCTGAGCCTGCGATGCGGCATTGATGCCGGCCAGCAAACCTTGCGCGGCAGCTTCCTCATATCCGGTCGTACCATTGATCTGGCCGGCGAAAAACAAGCCCGAAATGGCCTTGGTCTCGAGCGAGGACTTGAGATTGCGCGGATCGAAATAGTCATATTCGATAGCGTAACCGGGTCTCAGGATGTGGGCATTTTCGAGTCCGCGCATGCTGCGTACCAGCGCCAGTTGTACATCGAATGGCAGGCTGGTCGAGATTCCCTGGGGATAGACCTCATGGGTATCCAGGCCTTCCGGTTCAAGGAATATCTGATGACTGTCCTTGCCGGCGAAGCGATGAATCTTGTCTTCAATCGAGGGGCAGTAGCGCGGTCCAATTCCCTCGATCACCCCGGTGAACATCGGAGAACGGTCGAGTCCTTGGCGAATGATTTCATGGGTGCCAGCATTGGTATGGGTGATCCAGCAGGGCACCTGACGCGGATGCTGTTCGCGTCTGCCGAGATAGGAAAACACCGGTGCAGGATCGTCGCCGGGCTGAATTTGCAACAAGGAATAGTCAATGCTGCGACCGTCCAGACGTGGTGGCGTGCCCGTCTTCAGGCGTCCGGCCGGCAGCTTCAATTCGCGCAGGCGCTGCGCCAGCGAGACAGAGGGCGGATCGCCGGCACGGCCCGCCTGGTAGCTGGTTAGTCCGACATGCACCAATCCACCGAGGAAGGTACCTGCGGTCAATACCACGGTCGCGGACTCAAAACGAATCCCCAGTTGAGTCACCACCCCGGTGACCCGGTCGCCTTCCAGCGTCAAATCGTCAACCGCTTGCTGGAACAAGGTCAGATTGGGCTGGTTCTCAAGCCGGCGGCGGATTGCTGCCTTGTAAAGAATGCGGTCGGCCTGGGCACGGGTGGCGCGCACCGCAGGTCCTTTGCTTGAATTGAGGATGCGGAACTGGATTCCCGCCTCGTCCGTCGCCGCGGCCATGGCGCCGCCCAGAGCATCTATTTCCTTGACCAAGTGACCCTTGCCGATGCCACCTATGGACGGATTGCAGGACATCTGGCCAAGCGTTTCGATGCTATGCGTCAGCAACAGAGTCCTTGCCCCGGCACGCGCAGCCGCCAGGGCCGCCTCGGTACCAGCGTGGCCGCCGCCAATAACGATGACATCAAAACGGGCAGGAAACAGCATCTAGAAAAGACACAGAAAAAGAGGCGCAATCATACGCCTCTGTTTGGGGAATTTGAATTGTTTCACGTGGAACCGGGTGCATCCCTCGTTTCACGTGAAACAATCTAGCTTTTCCCGCCCAACCCCAGGTAGCTTTCGATCACCTTTTGGTTGTCGGCCAGTTCCGCCGCCGGTCCTTCCAGCGCAATTTCGCCGGTTTCCAGCACATACGCATAGTCCGCCACCTGCAGCGCCGCACGTGCATTCTGTTCGACCAGCAGAATGGAAACACCACTCTTCTTCAGCTCGGTGATGACCCGGAAGATCTCGCGCACGATTAACGGCGCCAGCCCCAGGCTTGGCTCGTCCAGCAGCAGCAGCCTGGGTTTCGCCATCAGGGCCCGGCCGACCGCCAGCATTTGGCGTTCTCCGCCCGAGAGGGTAGCGGAGAGTTGGTCATGGCGTTCCTTCAGGCGAGGAAAAATATGATAAACCCGCTCCATGGTTTCCTTCTGGTCACGGTGGCCAAGACGATGCCGCATGAAAGCACCCAGCAGCAAATTGTCTTCCACGCTCATCTCGCCGAACAGTTCCCGCTTTTCCGGCACCAGACTCATGCCGCGAGACACCATGCGTTCGACTTCGATTTCCCCCAGGACTTCGCCGAAAAACTTCAACTCCCCCTGAGTGTGATTCAACAATCCCATGATCGCGGCCAGCATGGTGGTCTTGCCCGCGCCATTCGGTCCGATAACCGTGACAATCTGGCCGGGTTCAACCTTGATGCTGACCCGGTGCAATGCTTCGACCTTGCCGTAGGAAACGCAAAGATCATTGACCTCAAGAACCGTCGGCATGCCGCCGGGCATCGGACTTGGCGCGCCGTTCATGCCACTCCCCCCAGATAGGCTTCCAGTACCGCGGGGTTCTGGCGAACCTGCTCGGGCAATCCCTCAGCGATCTTCTCGCCGAACTCCATCACCACCACGCGGTCGGCGAGCCCCATGACAAACTCAACATCATGCTCGACCAGCAGGATACCCATGCCCTCCGAACGCAATCGCCTCAGCAGCTCGGCGAGTGCCTGTTTTTCCAGATAGCGCAGACCGGCTGCCGGTTCGTCCAGCAGCAGCAGGCAGGGATCGGCGGCAAGCGCACGGGCTATCTCCATGATTCGCTGTTGGCCCAAAGGCAGACTGCCGGCCTGATCGAACATGTGTTCCTTGAGGCCGACGCGCTCGATCTGGCGGGCGGCCTCGGCCATCAAGCGGTGTTCCTCGGCACGCTCCAGATGCAGCAACGCGGCCAGCACCCCCTTCTTGCCGCGCAAGTGAGCGCCAATGGCGACGTTTTCCAGGACACTCATGTTTGGCAACAGACGTACATGCTGGAACGTCCTGCTCATTCCCCGTCGCGCAATTTCTCGCGAGTTCAGCTTGTCTATGCGCTCGCCGAGAAAATGAATCTCACCTGAAGTCGCTGCATCGACGCCTGAAATGCAGTTAAACACCGTGCTCTTCCCGGCACCGTTAGGTCCGATCAGCGCCAGCACCTCACCTGACCGCACCCACAGGTTCATCTTGTTACTGGCCACCAAGCCGCCGAACTTCTTTACGACATCGTTTACTTCAAGCAAGCGCGTCCCCGGTTGAGGTAAGGGCTTCTTCGCCATCAATTCAGCCTGCGGCACCAACCTGGCCTTAGCGCTGCCGTCTTTGCCGAAGTCGAGCCGGGCCAATATCGGCCAGAGGCCGTCACGAGCACGCTGTAACATCAAGACCATCATCAGGCCAAATACAATCATCTCGAAATTGCCGCTGCTGCCGAACAGCTTTGGCAGCAGATCCTGCAACCATTGTTTGAGGACGGTTATCACGCCGGCGCCGATCAATGCACCCCAAACGTGAGCCGCCCCGCCCAGCACCGCCATGAACAGGTATTCGATGCCGATGTGCAACCCAAACGGCGTCGGATTTACGAAACGCTGCAAGTGGGCGTAGAGCCAGCCGGATACACAGGCAAACAGTGCCGCGATAAGGAAAATCACCGTCTTGGAGCGAGCCGTGTCCACCCCCATGGCCTCAGCCATCAAGCTTCCTCCCTTGAGTGCGCGAATGGCGCGACCCTCGCGCGAATCCAGCAGATTCTGCGTCAGCCAGACCGCCAACATCAATATCACCCAGATCAGGTAGTAAAACTCACGGCCGAATTTCACCTCCAGTCCGAAAACCGACAATGACGGTATCCCGGTGATACCGGTGTGCCCGCCGAGTTGCTCAATATTGCCAAACAGGAAGTACAGGCTGATGCCCCAGGCGATCGTCCCCAGTGGCAAGTAATGGCCGGAGAGGCGCAAAGTCAAGGCACCTAGAACAAGCGCCACCACCGCAGTAAGCGCTAACCCCGCCAGCAATGCCAACCAGGGAGATGCGCCAAACGGCGCAAGCCAGCCGGGCAATTCGCCAGCCGTGGTCAGATAAGCAGTGGTATAGGCTCCGAGACCGACAAATGCCGCCTGGCCGAACGAAGTCAAGCCCCCGACACCCGTGAGCAGAACCAAACCAAGCGCCACAATTGCGTACAAGCCGATATAGTTGAGCAGGGTCACATAGAATTCGGGCAGCAGTCGTGGCACCAGCGCCAGCAGCACCAGAAAGCCGGCAAGTATGACGGTCTGGCGCCGCATCACTCTTCCTCCTCGACATGATGGGTCGTCAACGAGCGCCAGACCAGCACCGGAATGATCAGGGTGAAGACGATCACTTCCTTGAAAGCACTGGCCCAGAATGATGAATATGATTCGAGCAAGCCGACCAGGATCGCGCCCGCTGCAGCAATCGGATAACTCACCAAACCACCGACGATGGCGCCGACAAATCCCTTCAAACCAATCAGGAAGCCGGTGTCGTAATAGATGGTGGTGATCGGCGCAATCAAGATGCCGGAAAAGGCACCGATCAACGCTGCCAGCAGAAATGACAGCTTGCCTGCCATGATCGTCGATATGCCCATCAACCGTGCCCCCACGCGATTGATGGCTGTCGCCCGTAACGCCTTGCCATACAGGGTACGATCGAAAAAGATGTATAGCGCGACGATCAGCAGGGAACTTGAAACCAGCACCCACAACGTCTGGCCGGTTACCCGAATGCTGCCGATGTCGAATGAAGCGTCGCTGAATGGTGGCGTGCGGGAACCCTCCGCACCGAAGAACAGCAAACCCAGTCCGACCAGGGCCAGATGCACCGCAACCGAGACAATCAGCAAAACCAGCACCGAGGCTTCAGCCAGCGGCTGGTAGGCGAGGCGGTAGATCATCGGTCCCAGCGGCACGACCAGCGCCAGGGACAACAATATCTGAGCCACCATCGGCAGTTCGGCAGGTTTGAGAAGAAACACCAGCCCTGCAGCTACCAGCGGATAGGCAAGATTCCACAGGAATATTCGCGGCAGGCGGCGCAAAGCGCCGGCATGGAAAGCCAGCACTCCATCGATCAAGGCAATGGCAACCCCCGCGCCGAGCAACAACCACAAGGTGCCTGGCGTCTTTCCTGCCTGAAGGCTGGCCAGGGTCAAGGCTCCGAAGGCGACAAACTCACCTTGCGGAATGTAAATGACCCTGGTGACCGCAAATATCAGCACCAAGGCCAGTGCCAACAATGCATAAATGGCACCGTTGGTAATGCCGTCCTGTCCTAACAGGAGCGCAATCTGCAAATCCATGCCGTGGGCTTTCGAAAAAAAACAAAGGCGCCAGGAATATCGAGGCGCCTTCGGAAATCGATCAGCGTGTCAAGATGTCAATCAGCCACCCCTGCTGGACATCACTGTTCAAGTTTCCACTTGCCATCCTTGATCTGGACCATGACGCGAGCGCGCTGGTCGAAACCAAGATGATCCTGCGGACTCATGTTGAAGACACCATGGGCTCCTGCAAGTTCTTTGGTGGTTTCCAAAGCATCACGCAATGCCGCGCGGAACTCCTTGCTGCCGGGATTGCCCTTCTTCAATGCGATCGGAATCGCATTCGCCAGCAGCAGCCCTGCGTCCCATGCATGTGCCCCGAAAGTGGAAACGCTGCCGGCACCGTACGCCGCTTCGTACTTTTGAACGTAGGTCAAGGAAGATTTCTTTAGCGGATTGGAATCCGGCAATTGATCTGCCACCAATACCGGTCCGGCCGGCAAAATCGTACCTTCTACATTCTTGCCGCCAACCCGCAGGAAATCGTTATTGGCTATCCCGTGGGTTTGATAGATGGTGCCTTTGTAGCCCCTCTCCTTGAGCGTCGCCTGCGGCAAGGCGGCGGGCGTCCCCGAGCCTGCAATCAACACGGCATCCGGGTTTGCGGTCATCAGCTTGAGTACTTGACCCGTCACCGAAGTATCGGCGCGGTTATACCTCTCGTTGCCGACGATCTTGATCCCACGCGCCTCAGCAGACTTGGAAAACTCGTTCCACCAACCTTCCCCGTAAGCATCAGAGAAACCGATGAAGGCTACCGTCTTGACCCCGACCTTGCTCATGTGGCCAATGATCGCGACGGCCATCTGGGCGTCGTTCTGGGGCGTCTTGAACACCCAGCGGGTCTTCGGATTCGCCGGGTCGATTATTCGCGCCGATGCCGCCATCGAGATCATCGGTGTTTCCGCCTCGGCAACAACGTCGATCATCGCCAGCGAGTTGGGGGTAATGGTCGAACCGAGAATGGCGTCGACCTTGTCCTCGCTGATGAGTTTCTTGGTATTCGTAACGGCCTTGGTAGTATCCGAGGCATCGTCGAGAATGATGTAGTTGATCTTCTGGCCGGCAATATTGGTCGGCATCAAAGCGAAGGTGTTCTTCTCGGGGATGCCCAGCGAGGCTGCCGGGCCGGTTGCCGATACCAGGACGCCCACATTGATGTCGGCCCGTGCCAGGGTGGCGACAAAGGCCAACCCGAGTGCTACTAGCAAAGTCTTATTTTTCATGCATTCCTCCTGTGGTTTCTATTTTTGCACATTAAGATGATTGGCGACACGGATGAAACCGGCAAACAAGGATTCGAACAATCAGGCTTCAACTATTTATGATACAAGATTGTTAACTATCTTCTTTTTTTTGAATCATAACGTATTAATCCGGACTCAGGCAAATGTATCGTAGCCGAATTTGCCGATCAGTGCCGTTGCCACTCCCAGAAATACCCGGCGAACGAATCCGCTGCCGTATCGCAATGCCAGGCGGGTACCGAGCAACGCGCCGCCAACGTTGAACAGCGCCAGCAGAATCGCCACCCCCCACAGCACATGTCCCGTGGCGCTGAAATAGATCAATGCTGCGCCATTGGTTGCGACGTTGACGATCTTCGCCGCGGCGGATGCGCGCAAGAAATCGAATCCGAAGAAACGAATGAACAGGAAGAGCAGGAAACTGCCTGCACCCGGGCCGAAAAAGCCATCATAGAAGCCAATGGCCGCCCCCAGTAGCAATGACCAATAGGTATCTAGTGAAGTGTGTGCGCGACCTTGGTCGATGCTGCCAAAATCCTTGCGTGCGAATGTGTACACGGCAACCGCGACCAGCATCACCAGCACCAGTGGTCGCAACTGTTCCTTCGGCATCAAGGACACCGACATGGCGCCGACATAGGAAAAGCAGAATGCAGCAATAGCCGTGGGCAGCGCGGCCCTCCACGGCACCTGGATGCGCAGCGCATACCGACGGGCCGCGCTTGCGGTGCCGAAAATCGCCGAGAACTTGTTGGTCCCCAGGATGGTTGCCGGCGCCACCTGCGGCAGCGCCATGAATAGCGCCGGAATCAACACCAGGCCGCCGCCACCCACCACTGCGTCAACCAGTCCGGCAAGGAATGCCGCACCCACCAGGAGCAGCATATCGCCATCGATGTTCATCTATTTTCCTATGCAGAAGCGTGAGAAGATCTCGCCGAGCAGATCGTCCGGCGTGAATTTACCGGTAATGCTGTTCATGGCTTCCTGCGCCAAACGCAGTTCCTCGGCACAGAGCTCGAGTCGACCCAATTCCGCCACTGCTTCGCGCAAATGGGAATCGGCCGCTGCAAGCGCGCTAAGATGCCTTTCACGCGCCAGGATCGCATCTTCACCATGTCCGTGCCAGCCGGCGATGCTTAACAGCTCCTTGCGCAGCAGCTCGATGCCGGCGCCGGTAAGGGCCGACAACCACAGATGCACCTGGCCATCCTCCTCGCGTCGCCCCGCCGACAGATTTGCCAGATCGCACTTGTTATGAACAATGACCCGGCGCAATTCATGGGCAGAGGGAAACCGGTCGGCAAACTTCTCATCCTCCGCCGTCACTCCGATCCGGCCATCCACCAATTGAACAATCACGTCGGCCTTCTCGATCTCCCGCCAGGTGCGCTCGATACCAAGTCTTTCGACCAGGTCACCCGGTTCGCGCAATCCCGCCGTATCGATGATATGCAGCGGTATGCCTTCGATTTGTATCGTCTCCCGAACTGCGTCCCGGGTGGTGCCGGCGATGTCGGTCACAATCGCCCGTTCCTCACCGGCAAGCCGGTTAAGCAATGAGGACTTGCCGACATTCGGTGGCCCGGTCAGAACCACCGCCAGACCAGTCCGCAACAGACTTCCATGCCGCGCTCGGGCCCGAACTTCCGTCAGATCAGCGCGCAGTTGTGCCAATCGATTGGCTGCATTGCTGGATCGCAGAATCTCTCCCGCATCGACTTCTTCATCAGGAAAATCGAGGGTTGCTTCGATCAGCATGCGCAGCTCAATCAATCCTTTGACCAATTCATGCACCGCCAGGGAAAACTCACCCGACAGGGAGCGCAGCGCCGAGCGGGCCGCCTGCGCTGTGGACGCGTCGATAAGATCGGCCACGGCTTCGGCCTGAACCAGATCCAGCTTGTCATTGAGAAAGGCGCGGCGGGTGAACTCCCCTGGATCGGCGAGCCTCGCACCGAGTTCCAGGCAGCGCTGCAACAACATCTGCAACACCACCGGCCCACCATGTCCCTGCAGTTCGAGTACGTCCTCACCGGTGAATGAGCGCGGTGCCGGAAAATACAGCATGATTCCCTGATCTATGGGGAGTCCGGCGGCATCACGAAAGCTGGTCAGTGCGGCGAAACGTGGCTGCGGCGATACGCCACAAAGTTTCACGGCGAAATCGCCCAATGACCGTCCTGAAATGCGGACCACTCCTATGCCGCCGCGCCCCGGGGCCGAGGCAACAGCCGCAATGGTGTCATCGCCAAGACTAGGTCTTGCTGCCACCCTCGATAAGACGGGTGATTTGCCACTGCTGTGCGATCGACAGCAAGTTGTTCACCGTCCAGTAAAGCACCAAGCCTGACGGCATGAACAGGAACATGCCGGTGAACACGATCGGCATGAACAGCATTACCTTCGCCTGGATCGGATCGGGCGGCGTGGGATTGAGTTTGGTCTGTACCAACATGGTCACGCCCATCAGTAGCGGCAGGATGTAGTAGGGATCCTGGGCCGAGAGATCCTGGATCCAACCCAGCCACGGGGCATAGCGCATTTCCGCGGTTCCCAGCAATACCCAATAAAGCGCTATGAACACCGGGATTTGTACCAGGATAGGCAAGCAACCACCGAGCGGGTTGATCTTCTCGCGCTTGTATAGCTCCATCATCTCCTGGTTGAGTCGGGCACGGTCATCGCCGTATGTTTCCTTGAGCTTGGTCAGCTTGGGGGTGACCAGCTTCATTTTCGCCATCGATTTGTAGCTCGCGGCGGAGAGCGGAAAGAAAATCAGTTTCAACAAGACCGTCAAGCCGATGATCGCCCATCCCCAGTTGCCCACCAGTTTGTGGAGCATCTCCAGGATCCAGAACAAGGGCGCGGCAATCACCGTCAGCCAGCCGTAGTCGACCACCAGGTCGAGTCCGGGTGCGACTTTCGCCAGCTTGTCCTGTTCCTGGGGACCGGCAAAGAGTTGCACCGCCAGCTTGCTGCCGGCGCCTGGAGCAATGGCCGCGACCGGCAGGATGACCCCTGCGCCGTAGAGATCGTCGCCGAGCTTGCGGGTAAAGAACTCTCTCTCGATCTTGCCTTGAGGCAGCCAAGCCGAGACAAAATAATGCTGAACCATGGCGATCCAGCCGTTGTCGGCCTTCTGTGCATGTTTGGCTTTGCCTTTGGCGATTTCCTCAAAACTGACTTTCTGGTATTTATCCTGCTCCGTGAAAATGGCTGGGCCGGTAAAAGTGCTCACTCCCATCGCCCCGCCGGTATTGTCTTCGGCAGGCTTGCTGTCGCGGACCGTCTGGAAATAGACGTGGGTGCTTACGGGAATCTCGGACTGATTGACGATCTCATGGCCAACATCGATCAGATAGCTGTCGCGGTGAAACGTATACGTCTTGCTGACCTTAATTCCATTGGTCGCGGCCGTCTCCAGGCGCACTTCCAGAAGGTCCTGTCCGTCCTTGAGTTCGCGACTGCCGGCAACGAACTGGTAGATCGATTTGTGGTTGGCCAGATTGCCCCCGATCAAGCCACTCTGCGCCTGGTAAACATGCTTCCCGCCGTTGTCGAACAAGACAAAATTCTTCGCCTTATCCTCGGTGGCATGATGCTTGACCAATTCAAGACGGGTCAGATCGCCCCCTTGGGAGGAAATCTCGGCGATATACAAGTCAGTCTTGATTACTGCCGTGGCAACAACCGCGTTGCCCACTCCCTGCACAGCGGTTGATGGGGGTACCGCGGCAGCACCGCTCGCCGAAGTCGCTGAAGTCGGTACCGGAACCGAACCGCTACCCACAGGTGCCGCACCCTGAACTGCGGCCGTCGTGGCCACCGGCTTGGGCGTGCCCTGCTTGAGCCATGCATCCCAAAGCATCACCAGGGAAAATGAAAATACCAGCAGTAAGATCAGACGTTGATTGTCCATCGACGGTCTTTCGGTTCAGAGAGCCAGAATCGGCAGGCGATTATATAGAGTTTCGGATGCTTCAAAACTCTAGGGAACAGGATCGAAACCGCCCGGATGCCAGGGATGGCAATGCGATATCCGTCGCAACGCCAACCACAGGCCCCGCCATGCGCCGTGGCGTCTCAGTGCTTCGACGGCATATTCAGAACAGCTTGGCTCAAAACGACAACGGTTTCCGAGATATGGGCTGAGCAGGTACTTATACAGATTGATCAGGCCGATCAGCGCAGAACTCGGGGAGATCTTCATCGTGGCAAACGAATCAACAAATGCTCAATATCGGCGCGCCAAATCTTGCGTGCGGAAGCATCGAGGCAGTTTCCTGGAGCTTTGGCCAGCCGCAACACCAAGTCGTAGTGCGGCAATTCATGGCGGGCAAGCCGAAACGTTTCGCGCGCCAAGCGTTTTAGCAAATTGCGCTGAACTGCGCGATGCGCCAGCTTCTTGGCGATAACTACACCGAGTCTGGCGCCAGTATGCTTGGGGATCGCCTGCAAGTCTCGTGATCGGTAATGCAGGTCAAAAATCTCTCCGCGCAATGGGCGTCGATCCGCAAATACCAGTGAAAAATCCGCTGCTGTCTGCAACCGGTGCTGTTTGCCAAAGCCGAGATCTACGGCTTCAATTCCCGGAGAAGCCTCCTGGTTATCAGCCACCGGTCGTTTTTTCAAACACCCAGGCGGCTACGGCCCTTTGCGCGTCTTGCCCGGATTACCGCACGGCCACCTTTTGTGCGCATGCGCACGAGAAACCCGTGGGTACGCTTACGTCGCACGACCGAAGGCTGATAGGTGCGTTTCATGACAAGTTTCCTCAAAAAAGAACCCGCGATTACAGCTTTTTGGGGCAGTTTTGTCAACTGGTATTTTTCGGAGCGCCTGTGGATAACTACCCACAAAACCGCTAGAATGGCGCCTGATAAATTTCCGCTGGTTGCTGCGCATAGCCTTCAGACGGATAATAATATATAACATTATCAATCACATAATCGAACAATTAGCCAGGCCACATACCCTGATGAGCGACTTTTGGTCTGCCTGCCTGAACCGGTTCGAAAAAGAACTTCCGACGCAGCAATACAACACCTGGATAAAGACTTTGCGTCTGGAAAGCGATAGCGACAGTCCTGACGCGGATTCCGCTCTTGCTCCGACCCAATTGCGCCTGATTGCACCAAATCGATTTGTCCTTCAATGGGTGCGCGAGCGTTACCTGGACCAAATACAAACCCTCAGTAAACAGTATTTTCCCGAACCCGTCAGCATCAGTCTTGCCCTTGGAGAGAATACCCAACTTCCGGGCAAGGCCCCTGTTGTCATACACCCAAGTCCAGCGGCTCCAAGATCAGCGCATGCGGAGGCACTTGCGTCCCGGGTAGACGACAGTGCCTACGAAAAATCTCGCCTGAACCCCGGGTTTACCTTCGACACTCTGGTCACCGGGCGCGCCAATGATCTGGCGCGCGCAGCGGCGCAACAGGTCGCTCTGAACCCCGGAATTTCGTACAATCCACTGTTCATTTACGGTGGCGTCGGTTTGGGCAAGACACACCTGATTCATGCCTTGGGCAACGAGGTCTGGCGCCATAATCCGGATATCATCATTCGATATGTCCATGCTGAAGACTATTTTGCCGACGTAGTGCGTGCCTACCAGCAAAAATCATTTGATGTTTTCAAGCGATATTATCGCTCTCTCGACTTGCTACTGATCGATGACATCCAGTTCTTCAACAACAAGAACCGCACCCAGGAAGAGTTCTTCTATGCCTTTAATGCATTAGTTGAAGCCAAGAAACAAATAGTCATTACCTGTGATACCTACCCGAAGGATGTGACTGGCCTGGAAGAACGTCTGGTTTCCCGTTTTGACTGGGGTCTGACGGTACAAATTGAACCACCGGAACCGGAAATGCGCGTTGCCATCCTGAAGAAAAAGGCCGAAGCGGCACGGATTGAGCTCGGCGACGATGTCGCTTTCCTGATCGCCAAGAATCTGCGTTCCAATGTGCGTGAATTGGAAGGCGCGCTCAACAAAGTGCTTGCCTATGCGCGTTTTCATGGAAGAAGTGTCAGTATCGATGTTGCCAAGGAAGCTCTGAAGGATATTTTTGGCGCCATCAATCGCTTATTAACGCTTGATCTAATTCAGAAAACCGTCGCAGATTACTATAAGCTCAAAGTCGCCGAGATGTATTCGAAGAAACGCACCCGCGCAATTGCAAGACCTCGTCAAGTCGCTATGTGGCTGGCTCGAGAATTAACCCACCACAGCTTGCCGGAAATTGGTGAAGCTTTCGGCGGCCGCGATCACACCACCGTGCTTCATGCCTGCCGTACAATCACTGACCTCCACAATAAAGATGCCCAACTTGGCAATGATGTACATGTATTAATGCAGACTTTGAAAGGCTAACAACGTTTATGTAAGAATGAGGTATTTATGTGGTATGAATTGTGAATAAGTGGTTAGTTAGGCATAACTCAAATAAGAACTAACAATCCTCCACATGCAACAAACAGGGTTTTCCATAGGTTTATACATATAGTAACTATCTAACTGAAATAACTTTTAGTTGTTTTTCCACAGTTTTGGTGCCTGCATAATTATTATTAGGAATTTAAATATGATCTTATTCAAAGGTCCACGTAATCAAATTCTTGAGCCTCTCCAGTCGGTTTGCGGAATAGTCGAAAAGCGCCATACGCTTCCGATACTTTCCAATGTATTGATGGAAAAGGACGGCGGGAATTTAACCTTGCTGGCGACCGACATAGAAATCCAGATCAAGACCAGTACAGCGACCATAGCGGGGGAAAACAGCTCATTGACAGTCGCAGCCCGAAAACTACAAGATATCCTGCGTGCTCTGCCGGAAGATGGCGAAGTCAGTCTGACTCTCGATGATAAACGCCTGCAGGTCAAGGCTGGACGCAGTCGTTTCAATCTTCAAACGCTGCCAGCCGAAGATTTTCCGCGCATGGCTTTGGTGGATGGCAACCAGACGCGCTTGAAACTAACCCAAAAGCAGTTTAAGAGGCTGCTCGCACTGGTCCAGTACGCTATGGCCCAGCAGGACATCCGCTACTATCTGAATGGTTTGTTGCTGGTAGTTAAAGGGAACGAAATCAGTGTGGTGGCCACGGATGGTCACCGCCTGGCGTATGCCAGCGAGACATTGGGAGAGCAGTTGCCAGCGATTGAGGTGATCCTGCCCCGTAAGACGGTACTTGAACTTTCACGTCAACTCGCCGATAACGATGATTCCCTGGAAATTGCGCTGACGCCGACGCAAGCCTTGTTTCGCTTCGGCGCCATCGAGTTCGT
>Ga0163199_1001476_pt1 | contig 14673 bp, 8 predicted proteins | sample PL_2010_150m_FD_113537 | JGI IMG/M metagenome (GOLD analysis project Ga0163199, IMG submission 113537) | Freshwater microbial communities from Powell Lake, British Columbia, Canada to study Microbial Dark Matter (Phase II) - PL_2010_150m | ecosystem: Environmental > Aquatic > Freshwater > Lake ... | reverse complement strand
GTCGCGCCGCGGCAGAAGCGGCCGGCCAGAATATCGAAAGCCGCGACGTCACCATCGGCGCCGGCGGATACTGAGGCAAAGCCCCACCCGGAAAGTCCCTGTCCCCCCCTCCCATTTTTCACTCACCGCCAGTCTCAACCGAACCCTTCCCATGCAAAATCAACCACGGCCGATCAACCTGATCCGCGCGGCAATAATGATCGCCGGCGCGCTGGTCCTCATCAAAGCCACCACCCCAGTTCGAGCCCAAGCCACCGCACCAAGCGCGGCCGCCACGGAGCCGGTCACGCTCTCGCCGTTCGAGGTCCGCACCGACAAGGACACCGGCTACCTCGCCACGGGCACCCTAGCCGGCTCACGCTTGAACACCGCCCTGGTTGACACGCCCGCGTCAATCTCCGTGATGACGCGGGATTTTATCGACGACATTGCGGCCACCAATGTCGGCGACGCGCTCATCTACGCGCTCAACGCCGAGCGCGACACCAGCGAAAGCACCGGCAATGGCCACGGCTCCGGCGACCTGCCCCTCTCGATCCGCGGTTTCGGCGGTTCGAGCCTCGGCCGCAATTACATTCAGTGGGGACTCGAGAGTGACACCTACAACACCGAGCGTCTCGATTTTTCGCGCGGTCCCAACTCCATCCTCTTCGGCACCGGTGGCCCCGGCGGCATCATCAACACGACCACGAAACGCGCGGTCTTCGGGCGCGATCTCCAGCAGCTTGGTCTGCGCGTCGGCGCGTGGGAGGACCACCGCGCCACCATCGACGTGAGCCGCCAGGTCTCCAAGAACTTCGCCATCCGCGTCAACGGGGTGCAACAAACCGCGAAGAGCTGGCGCGACTACGTGGGCAGCGATCGCAAGGGCGCCGCCCTCGCCGCCACCTTCCGCCCGTTCAAGAACACCGAAATCCGTTTCGACGGCGAATACGGCGAGTATGACCGCGTGCTCACCAACCCATACCTGCCGGGCGACGGCCTTTCGTCGTGGATTGCCGGCGGCAGGCTAATCTCCGCCACCTACGGCGCCGTCGTCACCGGTGCCGGGCGCAGCACCGCGCGCGTCTATGTCCACGATCCGACGGGTGGCACCGTGCAAAGCTGGTTCGGCTCGCTTCTGACCACTGGCGGAGGCGCCGCCGTTTCGGCCGCCATCCCGCGTGGGCTGACCAATTTTTCCGTGCTCCCGCTCAAGGCCAACCCAAGCGGTGACGGCAACCGCTCCGACAGTCGCTTCAGCAGTTACGGGCTCTTCGTCGAGCAGCGGATCGGCCAGCTGTGGATCGAAGCCGTGGTCAGCCGCCAGGAAACCGGCCGCCTCTGGCTGACCAGCTCCAACTGGGGCGACAGCGTCATCCGCGCCGATCCCAACGCCCTCCTGCCCGATGGCCGCGCCAACCCCAACGTCGGCCGGCTCTACCTCGACAGCAACGCGCAGCAGCAAACGATGGATTTCGTCATCGACGATCTGCGCCTCACGGCCGCCTACACGCTCGACCTCAACAAACACAGTCCCTGGCTTGGCAGCTATACGGTCACCGGCCTCCTCAGCAGCCGCGCCAACGATCAGAACAACGACAATCTGTTCGAAGTGAACACGACGCCGCTCGGCGACACCATCTATCCGCGCAGCCTCGCCAACGCCAACAACCGCATCTATCGCCGCGCCTACCTCGATCCCTTTGGCTCCGGTCGCAAGGGCGGCTACGACGCACGCCGCACCCAGTTTACCCAGGGCGGCGTCACCTCCGGCTTCGCCCGCATCCAAAATCAGGGTATCGTTTCCCGGGAGGAACTCGACTCGCAGATGATCGCCGGCCAGGCGAAGCTCCTCAAGGACCGTCTCGTCGTTACCGGTGGGCTGCGCCGCGACAAGCAGAAGAACTTTGGCGGCAGCGCCACGGCCGACGCCGTCACGGGCGTCTTTCCCTTCCAGACGCTCAGCACCACCTCGACCGATTTTGAGGGCGACACCAAGACATTTGGACTCGTGGTGCACGTCACGCCTTGGCTGTCCGCATTCCACAATCGATCGGACAACTTCGTCCCCCAGAGCACCCTCACAATCCTCGGTGATCAGCTCGGGCCGCGGCTCGGCAAGGGCAGGGATTTCGGCCTCAAGTTCCGGCTGCTCGACGGCCGCCTCTACGCCGCCGTTACCCGCTACGAGACGAGCGAGAAAAACCGTCAGAACTTCGCCGACGGCAACCTCGTCAATGCCATCAACGAAATCTACGAGGCGACCGGGGACGCCACGCGTGTCGCCGGCGCCACGTCACGCGATGGCATCGACACCGAGGGCAAGGGCCACGAGTTCGAGCTCACCGCCAACCTGACCAAGCAGTGGCGCTTCAGCATGAATTTCTCTCAGACGCAGGGCACCCAGGCCAACAACCAACCGCGCCTCCGGGCTTACATCGCGAGCCACCGCGCGGCGTGGGCCGCGCAATCCGCCCGCCCGCTCATCGCCCCCATCAACGGCGTGCCGGCAACGGATCCCAAGACGGCGGCGCCCTCGACCGTCGCCACGGCATTGGACTCGCTCGACGGCTACATCAAAAATATCCTCGCCGCCAACGGCGTCACCCGCCGCCAGCTGCGCGAATACACCGGGAGCGTCTTCACCGCCTACACGTTGCACTCCGACAGCAAATGGCTCAACGACCTCACGCTCGGCGGCGGTGCCCGCTACCGCGACAAGCCGGTGGTGGGTTACCGCAACGGCATCGAGCCCGTCTTCGGCAAGGGCGACGTGAACGTGAATCTGATGGCCGCGAAAAACCTGCGCCTGATGAACCGCCGCGTCCGCCTCCAAGCCAACCTCGACAACGTGCTCAACGTGAACGACCCCATCATCGTCGACGCCGACGACACGGGCGCCTATCGGTTTCTCTACCCGAGCCCCTTCCGCTGGACGCTCTCGGCCACGATCAACCTGTAAGCCTTCATCCTTGTGCTGAACGCACGCCCGACGCTTCACGTGTTGCTCCTTGCGCTCCTCAGCTCACTGCCCCTGTGGAGCGCAACGCCGCCGGAGGCGAGCCCGCCAAAGCCGAACGTCCTCTTCATTGTCGCCGACGACCTCTGCACCCATGTCGGCACCTATGGCGACAAGGTCGTGCAGACCCCGCACCTCGATGCGCTCGCCGCCCGCGGCGTGCGCTTCGATCGCGCCTACGTGCAGTATCCCGTCTGCAATCCGTCGCGAAACTCGTTCCTGACCGGCCTCCGCCCCGACACCACGCGCATTTACGGGAACGACACCGCGATCCGCACCACGTTACCCGACGCGGTGACCATGCCGCAGCGTTTTCGCGACAGCGGCTATTTCACCGCTTCCATCGCGAAGATCTTCCACGTCAGCCAGTGGGACCCGCGCCACCCCGAGGAAAAGCCCGGCACCTGGAAACTCGATGATCCCGGTTCCTGGGATTTTCGCATCAACACGAAGCCCACCGCACTCGGCGGCAAGGGCGACCGGCTCCACCTTGCCGGCGCTCCGCAAGCCAACGACCAGCTCAACTACCGTCTGATCGCCGAAGGAGACGACGACGATCAGGAAGACGGCCAGGCGGTCCGCGACGCGATCGAGTTGCTCGAACAGAAACGGGACCAGCCATTCTTCCTCGCCGTGGGCTTCCGGCGTCCGCACGCCGCGTGGGTCGCACCGAAGAAATACTTCGATCTCTATCCACTCGAATCGCTCCGCTTGCCCGACCCGGGCACCCGCGAAGGCGTGCCGCCCCTCGCCTTCACCAACAAGGAACCAAACTACGGCACCCCGCAGGAGATGCTGAAAATGCTCCAAGGTTACTATGCGACCACCACGTTCATGGACGCCCAGGTCGGCCGCCTCCTTGCCGCGCTCAGCCGTCTCGGGTTTGCCGACAACACGATCATCGTCTTCCTCGGCGACAACGGCTGGCACCTCGGCGAACACGGCATCTGGCACAAGGGCACGATTTTCGAGGAAAGCGCGCGGGTGCCGCTCATCATTCATGCGCCCGGAGTGAAGGGCAATGGGCGCGCCACGGCCCGCGTGGTGGAGCTCGTGGATTTGTTTCCCACCCTTGCCGAACTTTGCCACGTGCCCGCGCCAACCGGCCTCGCCGGCGCAAGCCTGCGCCCGCTACTTGAGGACCCCGCTGCGCCGCGCAACCGCCCGGCCTACACTCAGGTGCTGCGCGCCGGTGACAAGATGGGGCGCTCGGTTCGCACCGACCGCTGGCGCTACACCGAGTGGGACGAGGGCCGTGCCGGCACCGAACTCTACGATCACGCGCACGACGCCGGAGAAATGAGAAACCTCGGTCGCGACCGCAGCCACGCCGAAACCATCAAGGAACTTCAGCGTCTGCTCCGCGCCAGCTTCGCCGCTCAATGAAATATATCTCAGCGCTTCTATTCGCCGCACTCTTGCTCGGCGGCAGCGACACCGCCGCGCCGCCGCGGAAAATTCAGGCCACATCACCGCTACCAAGGCCGTCGCCCTTGGCGCGGGCGGATATTGAACCCCCGCTTCGCTCCCGATCTTTCGTTCCCCAAACCCCGCCTCGCCACCACCCATCTTCAACCGCTAGACGTCACTCCATGCCTCTGTTTTCGTCCACACGAGTCAACCAACCCCAAGCGCCATGAAATCATCGCCCTCAAGCCAACGTTACATCCCGTCACTCGCCGGGAGTGCGCGCCCCCGCCGCCCATTCCTCGCCACCGCCGCCGTCGCCACGCTTCTCGCGCTCGGCTCCGGTGCGTTTGCCCAGACCGCCCCCTCCAGGGCCGGCGCCGCTGGCGCACCCGAGGAAGTCCTCGTGCTTTCGCCGTTCGAGGTGAACACCACCAAGGACACCGGCTACGTCGCCGGCGGCTCGCTCTCCGGCGGCCGCGCCGACACTCCGCTCCGCCTTACACCGGCCTCGATGTCCGTCATGACACGTGAATTCATGAACGACCTCAACCTGATCGACTCCCGTGAAGCCGCAAACTGGGCGGTCAACGCCCACCCCAGCGGCGAGCAGCCCAACGTCACGGCCTTTGGCTCCTTCGGCACCAATTTCCGGAACGCCGGCGGCGTGACTCCGATGCGCAACTACTTCCTCTTTTATGCGTTCGTGGATTCCTACAACACCGAACGCCTCGAATTTGCCCGCGGCCCCAACTCCCTGCTCTTCGGCGATGGCGGCATTGGCGGCATGGTCTCGAATTTCACGAAGACCGCCAGGTTCGGCCGGAAGGGGCTGGAAGTTCGCTTGCAAGGCGACAGCGATGGCGGCTGGCGCAGCTCCCTCGACGCGCAGTGGGGCAACGACAAACTCGCCCTTCGCGCCAACGGCCTCGTGCAACGCAACGAAGGCTGGCGCAAGGGCACATTCGAAGATCGCAACGGCGTTCACCTGGCCGCCTCCTACAAGGTGGGCCCGAACACCCAGGTTCGCGCCGAAGTCGAGGCCCTCGATCGCCGCGGCCGGCTCTTCGCCACCGGCTACAACGACCAGGCCTCCTTCTGGAACGGCACGACGGTCAACGTCGACAACAACACCATCGCCTCCCCCAACACCTTCGGCCTCGAGCAAATCGGCGGCACCGGCTACTTCGTCTACATGCCCGGCAACACCGCCGCGGGCGTCCAAGACTGGCGTCTCTCCTATCGCACGCGCGGCACCGGTTTTCCCATCCCGCCCGACGGCCGCGGCGACATCGCCGGCTTCCCGCGGCTGCCGTCCCGCGACTTCAATCTCGGGCCGAACAATTCGGATTTTCACAATAACTTCCGCAGCCGCGCCATCTACATCGATCAGCGCATCACCACCGACTGGTTCGCCCAACTCGCCTGGGCCGGCTTCGATCAGGACACGGGCTCGCACAATACCGAGGCGTTCGCCAACGAGTATCGCGTCGACGTCAACCGGCTCCTGCCCAACGGCCAGCCCAACCCGAAGTTTGGCGGGCGCTTCGCCGACACCGATCAGTCGCTGCAGTATCAGGACAACACCATCGACGAGGTGCGCCTGCTCTCAACCTACAAGTTCGACTGGAAGAAGGCCTTCGACCTCAAGCAGCGGTTCGCCGTCATCGCCTCCTACCGGCCCGAGACCTTTGAGATGTGGCAGCGCCGCTGGCGCCGCCTGGACAACCCGGCCGTCCCGCTGGTCACCGACATCCGCAATCAGCTCCGGTATCGCTTCTACTGGGACGAGCCCTACCAATACGGCGTCGTCACCGAGAGCGTGGTGCCCGGGCAGAAATTCGGCTGGGCCGACGTCGGCTTCGGCTCCCGCGAACACAAAACCCTCACCACCCTCCAACTGGTTTCCACCAGCACGTTCCTCAACGACCGGCTCTCGATCATCGCCGGCAGCCGCCACGACAACTACAAGCGCCGCATCCGCTCCCAGATTGGCAACGACGCCGTGACCGGCTACACGCTCTACGGGGGCTATGATCCTTCGATCAAGGCGAACCGCGTCGGCTACGAGGACAAATCGGAAGCGTCGGTCACGAAATCGAGCGCCGGCGCGGTCTTCTACCTGCTGCCTTGGGTCGCCCTGCAGGCCAACTACTCGCAGAACTTCAACCTGCCTTCCTCCGGCGCCAACAAGATTGATGGCACCGGCTTCTCGCCGCCGCTCGGCAAAGGCACCGATCTCGGCCTCAAGTTCGCCCTCGCCGACAACAGGCTCTACGCCACGCTCTCCCGCTACGAATCGACCCAGACCAATCGCATTCTGGGCAGCGCCAACACGACTGAGATCCGCCGCATCTGGACCAACCTCGGCTCCACCGACGCCACCAAGACGCTGCTCGACTATCGCGACACCGAAAGCTTCGAAGCCAAGGGCTGGGAGGCCGAGATCGTCGCCAATCCGCTGCCGAACGTCCGGTTCACCGCCAACTACGCGCGGCCCGAGACCGCCATCATCGAATCGCGGCCCGGCCTCCAGACTTATGTTGCGGCCAACCTCACGGAGTGGACCGCCGGCGGCAACAACCCGGCCCTCGCCGGCGCCGCGCAGATCCGCACCGACATCACCACCCTCAACAATGTTGTCGGCGGCATCGTCAAGGGCGCGACCCAGAACAACACCTATCGCTATCTCGCCAACGTCTACGGCACCTATACTTTCACCCGCGGTCCGCTGAAAAAACTCGGCGTCGGCCTCGGCGGCAACTACCGTGGCGAACGCAAAGTCGGCAGCCGGGACGCGCGGCTCCTCTTCAACACCACGACAGCCACCGCGCAGCAAACCCGCGACGCGGCGTTCAGCTACCTCTATGCGCCGAGCACCTTCGAGGCCTCCATGCACGCCTCCTATGACTACCGCTTCGCCGCCAAGTGGAACGTCCGCTTCCAGCTCAACGTCTCCAACCTGCTCGACAACGACGACCTCGTCTACACCGGCTACGGCGTCTACAATGTCGGCGGCGTGGGGACCAACCCGCTCGTCCAGACCAAGAGCGGCTTCTATTATCTCAACCCGCGCAAGTTCACTTTCAGCACAGTCTTGAGCTTCTGAGACCGCGGCGAGCTCTCCGCGGCACCGGCCCCACCCTCCGTGCAGCCGCGCGCCGCACCTCCCTTCGCGCCCCACATCCCCCAATGCGGGGCGTTTTTCTCGACTCGATGCCGGGTGCACTCGCCGGCATGATCTCATCCCGAACTTCAATCCAGCCCCAGTTCATTCCATGAAAACTCCGCTCTCCCTCACTCTCGCTCTCTTCGCCGCAGCCACGCTGCCTGCCGTCGCCCAGAACGGCAAACCCGACCCCGAAGGCTTCATCCGCGACTGGCTCGTCCTCGCCCCGTTCTCCATCGAGAGCGAAAGCGGCGGCACGGAAATCGACAAAAAACAATTCGCCGACGAAGCCCTGCCCGCCGCGAAGGACGGCGCGAAACAGAAAATCGGTGACAAGGAACTCACGTGGAAGAAAACCGCCGCGAACGAATTCTACGTCGATTTCAAGGCACTCCATCCCGCGCAAAGCGAAAACGTGATCGCTTGGGCCGTCGCCTACGTCATCGCCCCCGCAGACCAATCCGGCCTCACCCTCGCGATGAACAGCAACGACCAGGGCAAGGCGTATCTGAACGGGAAGGAACTGGTAAAGTTCACCGACACGCGGACGCTGGAGAAAGACGCGGAAGACAAGGCCGCCGGCGCCACTTTGAAGAAGGGCGTCAACGTGCTCGTGTTGAAAGTCATCAATCAGGAAAACAACTGGCAGGGCAGCGTCCGCTTCCTGGACAATGCCGGCAAGCCGGTCACCAACCTGAAGATCGAAACCAAACCGTAGCCGTCTCATGAAGCCGCCGCGCGCGCTCGTCCGCGTCCTTCACGTCGTTGCGTTGGCCGGCGCATTCGCCTTGCCGTCGAGGGCCGCGACCTCTCCGGCGCGACCCAATATCCTGTTCGTCCTCACCGACGACCAAGGCTGGACCACACTCGGGAGTTACGGCAACAAATTCGTCCCCACGCCGCACCTCGATCGCCTCGCCGCCGAGGGCGTGCGATTCACCGATGCCTACGTGATGCCGCAGTGCACGCCGACGCGCGCCGCCTTTCTCACCGGCCAGCACACCGCACGCACGCGCCTGTGGCACGTTCTCCCCTGGTATGGCACGCCGTGGGCGCCCGTGCGCGAACCGGCCTTTGCCGAGCAACTCCCGCGCGACACGTTCACGTTTCCGAAGGGGCTCCAAACGGCGGGCTACAAGACCGGCACGGCTGGCAAGTGGCATCTCAACACCAACGCCGATGGCAACTACGTCGCGCTCAAGCCGGAGGCCGCGCGGTTCCACGGCTTCGATTTTTCCGCCCCGCCCGGTCCCGGCTCGCACAACGAAGGCGACAAACACGTCGACTACCTCACCGACCAGGCCATCGCCTTCATCCGGCAGCACCGTGAACGCCCGTGGTTCTTCTACCTCTCGCACCACACGATCCACGGCAAAGTTTCCGCGCCGCCCGACCTCGTAGCCAAACACCGCGCCCGCGGCGCCCCCGCCACCGGCCTGCACAACGCCACCTACCTCGCCGCGATCGAGCATCTCGACAACTCCGTCGGCCGTCTCCTCGCGGCACTCGACGAACTCGGCCAACGCGAGCGCACGCTCGTCGTTTTTCTCTCCGACAATGGCGGCGTCTACCAGAGCTACGACATCAAGCCCTTCACCGAGGGCCCCGGCACGGACACCCAACTCCGTGTCGCAACGGAAGAGTTCAGCAACGCCCCGCTCCGGGCCGGCAAGGGCTCGCCCTACGAAGGCGGCCTGCGGGTGCCCTGCCTTGTGCGCTGGCCCGGTGTCGTGAAGCCCGGCACCGCGAGTTCGGCGCCCGTCCACGTCGTCGACTGGGCGGCCACGTTTCTCGCCCTCGTCGGCACCACCGCGCCGACGTCGCACCCGCTCGACGGCACGAATCTCGTCCCACTGTTGCGCGGTGGCTCGCTCGCGCCCCACGCCCTCTACTGGCACCTGCCGCTCTACGATCTCCGCTGGGGCGCCACGCCGTGTGCAGTCATCCGCAAAGGCGACTGGAAACTCATCGACTACTTCGGCGACTCCTTTGATGCGTCTGGCCGCTATCGCGTCGGAGCCCGCACGGAATTGTTCAACCTCCGCACCGACATTGGCGAGACGACTGACCTCGCCGCGAAGGAACCGGAGAAAGCCCGGGCGTTGCAGGCCAAGGTGCGCGAGTGGCTCCGTTCGGTCCGCGCCGAGATCCCCGGCGCCAATCCGCACCACGACGCATCGCGCCCGCTGCAGGAAGTGCGCGCGAAGCCCGCCTTCCTCTCCAGCCCTCCCCCTTGATTGCCGCCTTCCCTTCGGCCGGCTACCGCTCCGCCCGCTCTAACTTCCCGCTGCGCCCCCATCTCCCTCCAGATCCTGCCTCCATGAAGAAAGCACCCCACGCGCGGGCATTCGTCTCAGTTTTTGCGTTCCTCCGGTCCGTCAGAATTCCTCGAACCATGAATGAACCGACTGCAGCCAATCGGCTCACGCACCGGCGGACCTGGCTCGTGACACTGGTGGTCATGGCGTGCGCCTTGCGCGGCGCCGAGCCCGTCGATCGCGATCTGCTTCCCGAAGCCCGGGCCGTCCTCGACTACCTGCACGCCATCTACGGCAAGCAGACGCTCGCCGGCGCCAACACCCTCAAGCACGCCGACGCCATTCGCGACGTCTGCGGACGCTCCCCCGCCATCGTCACGTTTGATCTCTCCGGCTGGAACAGCCCGCCGTGGGGGAAGGACTACCAGGGCGTTGTCGCCAAAACGCTCGCGGATGTGCGCACGTGGTGGGGCCGCGGCGGCATCGTGACGATGCAACTGCACGCGATCCATCCGCTCAACCCCGACGGCTCCGCCTGGCTCGCACCGCACGGTCGCAAGACCGCCAGCCCACCCTTCCCCTTCGCCGCGGCACTCAAATCCGGCACGCCCGAAAACGCCGCGCTCCTGCGCGAACTCAAGGGCCACGCCGACTGGCTGGCGCAGCTCGCCGAGGCCCGCGTGCCCGTCCTCTGGCGCCCGTTGCACGAGATCGAAGGCGGGTGGTTTTGGTGGACGGACAAGGATACGCCGGAGAACACCGCCGCCTACTGGCGGCTGATGTTCGACTACTTCGTGAAAGAGCGAAAGCTCCACAACCTGATCTGGGTCTACTCCGCTGCCGTCCGCGCGGGCGTAGGCAAGGAAGCCGTCACTGCCGTCGAACGCCGCCGGCGTTTCTATCCCGGCGACGCTTACGTCGACATCGCCGGCATCGACATCTACCCGTCGGAGAAACTCGGCATCGGCCCGCCGCAAACCGACACGTATGCCACCAGCTTCGCGGTGATGCAGCAGGTTGCCCCGGGAAAAATTCTCGCGCTTTGCGAGTGCGAAGCCATTCCCGATCCCGCGGCGATGGCTGCGCGCGGTCCGCGGTGGCTCTACTGTCTCCCGTGGTGGGGGCCCGAAAAGCAACACCCGCCCGAGTGGATCAAGCAGACCTATCCGCACGAGTTCATGGTCACCCTCGACGAGTTGCCCCGCTTCGGGCCGACTAAGTGACATGATCCGCGCGGCAAAAAACTTCTCCCTGCTGTCATCCGCGCTGCGATGGAGCGCCGTGAGCGCCTCGCTGTGGGTGGCGTGGACCGCCTTGGCCGCCGTCGAACTGAAAACCGGGGTCAACGCGGTGGTTGAATGGAGTGCCGTCGGAACCCGCCCGCATTCCGACCCCTGGGGCGAACTGGAGGTCGATGCCGTCGTGCACAACGACGCCGGACGTGAGTGGCGCGTGCCCGCCTTCTGGTCCGGGGGATCCACGTGGCGGTTTCGTTTCGCGACGGACACGCCGGGGCGATACGCCTTCCGCACGGTGTGTTCGGATCCGACCGACGCCGGCCTGCACGGGCATACCGGCACGATTACCGTGGCGGCGGCGTCCGGTGAAAAAAATCCGCTGCTCCGCCACGGACCGCTCCGGCTCGACGGGCGCCGGAAACATTTTGTGCACGCCGACGGCACGCCGTTCTTCTGGCTCGCCGACCAGTGGTGGTTCGGCATGTCTTCGCGCCTCCACTTTCCGGACGAGTTCAATCTTCTCGTGCGCGACCGCGTCGAAAAGGGATTCTCCGTCATCGGCTTTGCCGTCGCATTCCCCTGCGACATCGCGCCCTTCGATCCGCGCGGAGCCAACGAAGCCGGCCACGCGTGGACCGCCGGCTTCGGCCAGATCAACCCCGCCTACTTTGACCACACCGATCGCCGGGTGCGCGCGCTCGTCGAGGCGGGACTCGTGCCGAGCATCGTCGGCGCGTGGGGCTACTACCTGCCGTTCATGGGTGTCGAAAAGATGAAACGCCACTGGCGCTACGTGATCGCGCGCTACGGCGCGTTCCCGGTGGTCTGGACGCTCGCGGGCGAATCCGCGCTCACCTATTACGTCCCGCCGGCCGGCTCGGCTCCGGCGGCGGCAAAGCGCGCGCAAATCGAGGGCTGGACCGAGATCGCCGGCCACGTGCGCGCCATCGATCCTTATCACCGTTTGCTCACGGTGCATCCCGGCCCGAACTCCGGCGGCCTGCAGCCAATCACCGACATGAGCCTCGTCGATTTCGTTTTCCTCCAACCGGGTCACTCGGATTGGGAAACGCTGCCGCTCGCCCTCGATCATCTCGCCTGGGCGCGCCGCCAGTTTCCCGAACAGCCCGCATTGATGGGGGAGGTCAACTTCGAGGGCATGCACGGCGGCGGCAGCGGCCCGAAGATTCAGCGGTTTCTATTCTGGAGCACCGTGCTCTCGGGCGCGCCCGGTTTTTCCTACGGCACCGACACCACGTGGCAGTTCAACCGCCGCGGCGATCCGTTCGGCCCGTCGCCGCACGGGATGGCGTGGGGCAACACCCCGTGGGAGGAGGGCTACCAGTGGCCCGGCTCGACGCAGGTTGGCCTCGGGCGAAAAATTCTCGCCGGAGTGGAGTGGTGGCAACTCGAGCCGCACCAGGACTGGATCACGCCCGCCGCGACGCCGACAGATTTCATGAAGCCCTTCTGCGCCGGCAGTCCGGGCCGGCTGCGCGTCGTCTATCTGCCGAAGGGCATGCCGCGATGGGCGGGGGCCTTTCGGTTGCGCGCCCTTGAGCCTAATGTCCGCTACACCGCGCGCTTCGTCGATCCGATCACCGGGCAGACGGAGCCACCTCTTACCGTCACACCGGACGCCAGCGGCGACTGGCCGCTGCCCTATCCGCCCATTCTCCAGGACTGGGTGCTGGTCGTGCGCGCCACCGAATGAAAACAATTTCCGATGCAATCCATGAAAACACCCAGAGTCCTGATTCGCCTCCTCACTCCGCTGGCCCTCGCCGTCGTCGTCCACGCGGCCGAAAAATCCCCGGCCCTCACGCCACTCTTCGACGGCAGGTCGCTCAACGGCTGGGCCGTCAAAGGCGGCATCGCCGCCTACCGCATCGAGGACGGCATGATCGTCGGCCGCACCGTCGCGGGCAGCAAGAACACCTTTCTCTGCACGACGCGCGACTACGCCGATTTCGAGTTCGAATGCGACGTGAAGTGCGACGTTGACCTCAACTCCGGCATTCAGATTCGCAGCCACGTCTACGAGAAGGACACGCCGCAGGCCTCCGACCCGAAGAAAATCCGCGAGCGGGGCGAAGTTTACGGTTACCAGTGCGAGATCGCTTCCGGCGCCAAGGGCGTCTGCGGCAACTTCTGGGACGAGGGCCGCTGGACCAGGTGGCATGACGATCTCTCGAAGAAGCCCGGCGCCCCCGCCGCCTTCAAAGACAGCCAGTGGAACCACTACCGGATCGTCGCGCAGGGCGACCGCATTCGCTCCTGGATCAACGGCGTGCCGTGCGCCGATTTTCGCGACTCGATGGACGCAACCGGCTTCATCGGCCTGCAGGTGCACAGCATTGCCAAGGGCAAGGGCCCCTACGAGGTGCGCTGGAAAAACCTGAAAATCCGCGAACTCAAGCCCGGCGAAAAAGTAGACTGAGCCGCCCCAATGAGCCCGCTCCGCCGCGCCCTGCGACCGCCATTTGATGAACAGCGAGTGCCGCGCCTGGAACTGCACCCCGGCTTATCTGTTCTGCGGAACTCCCCCTCGCTCCCCATGATCGCTCGCGTCTTTCCGTCTCAAACATTTGCAGCGTTTGTTTTCGCCACGGTCGCTGTGCTCGGCGCCGGCACCGCCGCCGCCGAGTCCACCCGAAAACCGAACATCCTGTTCATCGTCGCCGACGACCTCGGTTACGGCGAGCCGGGTTGCTACGGCGGCAAGGAAATCCCCACGCCGCACATCGACCGGCTCGCCGCCGAAGGCGTGCGGTTCTCCAGCGGTTACGTCACCGCCTCGCTCTGCGCGCCGTCCCGCGCCGCGCTGCTCACCGGCCGTTACCAGACGCGCTTCGGCTATGAGGCCAATCCCACCGGGGTCCTCAACGCCGACCCGCGCATCGGCCTGCCGGCCGGTCAGCGCACGCTCGCCGATCACCTGCGCGGGGCCGGCTACGTGACGGCGCTCGTCGGCAAGTGGCACCTCGGCGGCACGCCGCCGTTTCATCCGCAGCGCCGCGGTTTTGATGAGTTCTTCGGCTTCCTCCACGAAGGTCACTACTACGTCGCGCCGCCGTGGCCGGGGGTCACGACCTGGCTGCGCCGCACCGCGCTGCCCGACGGCGGTCAGGGCCGCTGGACTTCGCCCGACGGCCGCATCGTGTGGAGCACCCACCTCGGCAGCGTTGAGCCCGACTACGACGCCGACAACCCGCTCCTCCGCGGCAGCCAGCCCATCAACGAAACCGCGCACCTCACCGACGCCTTCACCCGCGAGGCCTGCGACTTCATTGGACGCCACCACGCGCAGCCGTTCTTCCTCTACCTCGCCTACAACGCTGTCCACAGCCCGCTCCAGGCCGCGGATCGCTATCTCGAAAGATTCCGACACATCCCGGATATCCACCGCCGCATTTTCGCGGCGCAGCTCGCGCACCTCGACGACAGCATCGGGACCGTGCTGACGCAGCTCCGTGCACAAGGACTCGAACGCGATACGCTCGTCGTGTTTCTTTCGGACAACGGCGGCCCCACCCTCGAACTCACCTCCAGCAACCGTCCGCTGCGCGCCGGCAAGGGCACGCTCTTCGAGGGCGGCAT
>Ga0163199_1001475_pt1 | contig 14674 bp, 14 predicted proteins | sample PL_2010_150m_FD_113537 | JGI IMG/M metagenome (GOLD analysis project Ga0163199, IMG submission 113537) | Freshwater microbial communities from Powell Lake, British Columbia, Canada to study Microbial Dark Matter (Phase II) - PL_2010_150m | ecosystem: Environmental > Aquatic > Freshwater > Lake ... | reverse complement strand
GCAGCGGGCTTTCTGCCGAAAAAACCGCCGCTTTGTCACTGCCCAGCGCGGCCTTGACCGCATCGCTGACGAATCGCAGGGTTCCCTGCCGCGATACCGTTTCGTGTGCGTCAGCCTGAGCAGGTTCATCGCGCAGCAGCTCATCACGCGCACGCCGGTGAATATCATAATGCACCAGGACGCCGTGGCCTTGGTTACCTCCATCCATAGGCCGATAGCCGGGTATCAGGCGTTCAACACGCGCGCCATGCAATTCATGAAAACGCAAGACCGGGTCGATTAACCGGCCCTGTGCATTGCGTTTGTTGATATAGTCACGCAGCGGCATGTCCTGCTGCCGATAATCCTTGCAACGCGTCACCGCCGCGACCGATTCGACGCCAGACATCAAGCTGCAACGTTGCAACATGAACTCCAGCAACTGATCGCCGAGATTGCAATGCTGTTTATCCGGCTGAATATTGACGGCGATCAATTGCACGACGGAGCCGTCGCCGCGATGCAGCCGGGAGACCTGTTCGGCCGAAATATCCCGCAGCCCGTTCGTGTCGGCAATACGTTGCGAATAAATAACGCCGACGACCTGCCCGTCGATAAGCAGCACAAATTGCCCCTGCGGGTAATCCTTAAGCCTTGCGGCCATCTGTGCGGCAGAGGCTTGCAATGCCGGCGGCCAGCACAGTTGTTCCAGGCGCTCCAAAACGGCCAGATCGTTGTCGTCGGCATAGCGAATCCGGTAATCGCGTTGCTCAAAATGGCTGAGACTCACGTTACAAACAGGCCCGGTTTGCGGATAGCGCAAGGGTTGCGTCGCTGCAAAAAGCCCGGCATTCGCCGCATCGATGAGGAACGTCCCGGCATCAGGAGCGTCGTGGCGGCCGGCACCTTGGAATTGCGGCTCATGCCGGGCGAGCACAATCAAACCATGTGGCCCCGGCAGCTTGGCCCAGCGGAGAAAACCCGGCGTCCAGTCGGCTGTTTCGGCGGATAAGCAGGCAGGCTCGGAAACGGCATACAGGTAAAGTACCTGTGCCGGATTTTGAATGCCGTATGCTTTGCACAGCTCGGCATAAGCTAATGCATCCGGCAAGGCAGCTGGATTGTTATCGATGCCGATCCGCGCCAGCGGATAATCTTCCAGCGCCGCACCACGGCGCGTCTTCCGGCAAATAACCTCGTATACCCGTTTCAGCAAACCGCCGTCATTACAGGCTATGCCTGCGGGCTGTTCCTGCACGGGAGCTTGGTTGAAAATCGCGACGACCCGCTCTTCCAGTACAGAGACGGCATCAGCTAAATAGTCGGGTACGCAAGAATTCGAATTGGTTTGCATTATTGGCTCGCTGTGACCGGTGCCTGCAGATTATCAATCAAGTCGCTATAAAATCAATCATTAAACACCTGAAACACCTGCCATATCCGTAACAGTCTGTAATCATTGCATACCCTTAAAGCGGCGATTCAAAAAATCGGCCGTTTCCGTCATCAGCATGGCCGCTACCTGGTCGACATGGCGATTGCGCCAGTCCTGTAACGATGTGCCTTTGACCCATTGGTTAAAAGCGCCTAAGGCAGGACCGCAATGCACCTGGAAATTCACGCGCTGCGTTATATCGCCCGCAGCGGCGAGACGCATCGTATGAATAAAATACCAGCGAAATACCAGCGCCATTTTGACTTTCGGGTGCTGTTCGGCGCGCTCAATTTCCAAAGGCCATTCCGCCAGATAATAGCTTTTCGTTTCGTTATAGACCTCGTCAAAACTCCTGCCGAAAAACTTTTCCTGGACCTGTTTTCGGGTCGCAGGGTCTATCGTATCGAGCGCCGTGTTATTTCTCCACAGCTCATAGAGTTTATTGGCCCTGGCCGGAAAAAAAACGCTTTTCCTCAGCACCTGTATCTTCGCGCCCAGCTCGAACATATCGCCCGCCGGCGCATAATCGGTATCCTGGACATCGATGTCCTGGAGCATATCTTTGACGGCATCGCTGGTTCCGGCCTCGATGGTGCATTGATTGATAGAGCCGGTCAGGATAAAGTCGGCGCCCAATACGAAAGCCGCCGCCGCCGACTCCGGCGTGCCGATTCCGCCGCCTGCCCCGACCCTTACCTCCCGGCTATATTGATAACGCTGCTGCATCCTGTCCCGCAAACGGATCATCGCCGGTATCAGGACTGCGGCATTGCCCCTATCGGTATGGCCGCCCGAATCCGCTTCGACGCACAGGTCGGATGCCATCGGTAGCTGCTCCGACAATGCCGCTTCTTCCGCCGTGATATGCCCCTGTTGCAGTAAGCGCTCCACGATCTGATTGGGTGCAGGACTTAAAAACAGCTCCGCGACCTCGGGCCGTGAAATTTTTGCCATCAGCCGATGACAAGCCGCCGGCTTGCCCTGGGCATTACTGCGCAGGCCGCTTAAACGGAATTTGACCAATGCAGGCGTGATCTGCATAAACGCCGAGGCTTCGATATTTTTTACGCCATAACGCAGCAACAAATCGACGACGTCCATTTCCATGTCTGACCTCGCCAGATTGCACAGCAAGTTCATACCGTACGCGGCGTCGCCACCCAGCGCCTGCTGTATTGCCAGGATATTTTCTTCAATCACCGGCAGCTTCAGACCGCCGGTGCCGAAAAACGCCAGATAACCCGCCTGCGCCATGCGTATCACCAGTTCTTTGGAAGCGATGCCCTTAACCATAGCGCCGCTGACGTAGGCATAGCGTATGCCGTAATCCTGCTTAAAGGTCTCGGACCCCAGGCTTTCTTCACTAATCATGGGCTTGCCTGATGACATCATGTGCTGTTGCCGGTGCGCGTCGCCCCGGAAATATAGAGTTGTTGATCACTACGCCCTCTCTCTCTGTTAGATTACTTGTTAAGACGCTGTTTAAAAACCGCTGCAGGGTCACTATCCACAGGCTAAACTGTTCGTGCCGAGCCCTTCGGCTGCGCTCAGTAGGGGGGGTCAGGTCGAAGCATGAATTGCTTAACTGTGGGCTGTGTGACTGCTCGGATGGGTTCACGATGCTTTTAAACAACTTATAACACTTTGATACATCATGCTTTTAACTCATGCTCGGACATGATTGTACGCAATATCCCGTTACCAGGTAAAGAGCGGCATTCAATATAACCTGCGAGAGAAAGCGGCAACTTCCGCAGAACTTACCGCTTTCGGGCTATGGCCTGACTGTTCTTTCGTCAAGTATCGGATGCTGCGGGTAGCCTCTGAATGCTCATCCGGCTGTTATCGTATATTTGCTTAAGGTGCAATGCACTAATCCTTACAAATATCTTTTGACAAAAACTCTGACAAAAACAGTAGCAGGAACCGTGTCGCCAAGGAACCGATTATAAAGATTTTCAATATCATTAAATGATAGGAACGCATAAACACCGAAACCTTTAGCGCAGGTAAATTCGGCGCTCAAAATTTCAATAAAGTCTGTTCTTTCTACAATCAATGATTTTGTTTGTGTTGATGTTTTCATTTCTAGTACTCCTGATGGATTTTTGACATATACCCAAAACACTCAGCATTTTTGATGCCATATTTAATAATCAAGCAATCGCCATAATACGGACATATTGCCCTAAACCACTTGTCGGCATTAAACGCCAATTCTTTATTATTTTAGTCAACTTTTAAAGTGTGAATCTAACGATAAGGCAAAGAACCGGATTTGAGAAACCTTAGAAACAGTTTGAAGAAAAAATCAGATCAATGCAGTGAAATATCAACATTTATCGCAACAAAAACTGGATAACCGGTTTATTAGTGCCCATTCCAAAAGAAATAGAGCAGTAACGCTTAACCCGATTGACTCACAGAATTCAGAGATTTTGGAATGGGGACACGATGCGACAAATTTAATATTGCAGGCCTGCGCTTGAAGACAGTTGCGGCAGAGTGTGCCGTGTGTGCCCCATACATTACAGCAATTTCGCATTAGCTACGTTTAACTTTTGCTAGAATAGTCATGTACGTCATTTGTGTTTGAATGCATAATGCCGATGTTTATTTTGGGGCTTATAACCCTTGCCTTTTCAGATGCCTTTTCAAAGAATAACCCAATAACAATACCGTGAAGCAACTATCCACCAATATCCATACCCACAAAATCCTGATCCTGGATTTCGGCTCGCAATATACCCAATTAATCGCCCGCCGTATCCGCGAAATCGGCGTTTATTGCGAAATCTATTCCTGTGAGTGCAGCGAGGCAGAGATAACAAACTTTGCACCCAACGGCATTATCCTGTCCGGCGGCCCCGATACCGTAACCAGCGGCGATACGCCCAGAGCGCCGGCCTGCGTCTTTGAACTCGGTGTGCCTGTGCTGGGTATTTGCTACGGCATGCAAACCATGACCGAACAAATGGGCGGCAAGGTTGAGACCTCCAGCCATCGTGAATTCGGTTATGCGCAAATCAGGGCGCGCGGCCATTCAAAGCTGTTGCAGGGCATCGAAGATCACTTGTCGCCGGAAGGCTTCGGTTTGCTCGATGTCTGGATGAGCCACGGCGACAGGGTCGTGGAACTGCCGAAAGGGTTTATGCTGATTGCCAGCTCCGACGGCGCGCCGATTGCCGGTATCGCCAATGAAGAAAAAGCCTTTTACGCGTTACAGTTCCATCCCGAGGTGACGCATACCCAACAGGGCGGACGAATTCTGGGGCGCTTTGTGCTGGATATTTGCGGCTGCGAGGCCTTATGGACTGCCGACAATATCATTGAAGACAGCATTCGCGTCGTGCGGGAAAAAGTGGGTAATGACCGGGTTATCCTGGGGCTGTCCGGCGGCGTTGATTCGTCTGTGGTCGCGGCCTTGCTGCATAAGGCGATAGGCGATCAGTTGACCTGCGTATTTGTCGATACCGGCTTGCTGCGCCTCTATGAAGGCGACCAGGTGATGGCGATATTTGCCGAACACCTGGGCGTTAACGTGATTCGCGTCAATGCCGAACAACGTTATCTAACGGCGCTAATCGGCATCACCGACCCGGAACAGAAGCGTAAAATCATCGGCAATCTGTTTGTCGATATTTTTGATGATGAAGCGGCTAAATTGGTTGATGCGCGCTGGCTGGCGCAAGGCACGATTTATCCCGATGTTATCGAGTCGGCGGGTTCAAAAAGCGGCAAGGCGCATTTGATCAAATCGCACCACAATGTCGGTGGCTTGCCGGAAAACATGGTGTTAAAACTGCTGGAACCCTTACGCGAACTGTTTAAGGATGAAGTGCGAGTTGTGGGCCTGGAGCTGGGTTTGCCGTCCGACATGATATTCCGCCATCCATTCCCAGGTCCCGGTTTGGGCGTCAGAATCTTAGGCGAAGTCAAAAAGGAATACGCCGATTTACTGCGTCAGGCCGACGCGATTTTTATTGAAGAGTTAAATCGTCATGATTTATATGTCAAGGTCAGCCAGGCGTTTGCGGTATTCCTGCCGGTCAAATCGGTCGGCGTCATGGGCGACGGCCGGCGTTATGATTATGTCATCGCACTGCGCGCCGTCGAAACCATTGATTTCATGACCGCTCGCTGGGCGCATTTGCCTTATGAATTCCTGGACTTGGTTTCCCGCCGCATCATCAATGAAGTACCCGGCATTTCCCGCGTCACTTATGACATCAGCGGCAAGCCGCCTGCCACTATCGAATGGGAATAGCGCTTGTCAACACAGACGAGGCATGGATGCGTTATGCCATCCGCCTCGCGCAACGCGCCGAAGCGCTGGGTGAAGTGCCGATCGGGGCGGTTATTGTTAAAGATGATATTTGCATCGCAGAAGGCTGGAATAGCCCCATCGCGTTGCATGACCCGACAGCCCATGCGGAAATAATGGCGTTGCGTAAGGCGGGCAGCGCATTGACCAATTATCGTTTGCCGGATGCCACGCTGTATGTCACGCTGGAACCCTGTGTGATGTGCATGGGCGCGATCAGCCATGCACGCATTAAACGCCTGGTGTTTGGCGCGTTCGATGCTAAACGCGGGGCGGTATGCAATGCCCTGAGCCTGACTGACGCGGCTTTTTTAAACCACCGGGTCAGTTGGGAGGGCGGCATTCTGGAAGTCGAATGTTCAGGGTTATTAAAGGATTTTTTCCGCATCCGCCGCTGACGCATTGCGGACATCTATGGTGTAGGGCGCGCCGTGCGCGCCTTATCGCTAATCGACAACCCGTTTGTGGCGCGCACGGCGCGCCCTACTCAGCCGTTCAACAACGTTTGGTGCATTCAAGACTCGCGCATCTTTTTATAGGTATTGATCAGCGCATTCGTAGAGCTGTCATGACTGGTAATTTCTTCATTGTTTTGCAATTCCGGCAATATCACCTTTGCCAATACCTTGCCCAACTCGACGCCCATCTGGTCAAACGAATTGATATTCCAGATGACACCCTGGACGAATATCTTGTGTTCGTAAAATGCGACTAACGAACCTAAGGTCTTCGGCGTCAATTTTTTAAACAGGAATGAATTCGACGGCTTGTTGCCTTCGAATACTTTCGACGCCACCAGTAATTTGTCTTCCCGTTGTGCAGGTGTCAGTTCCTGTTTGACTTCGTCAATGGTCTTGCCGCGCATCAATGCTTCCGTTTGCGCCAGGAAGTTCGAAACCAGTATGTCGTGGTGTTCAGGCAACCGATAATGGCTGTTGGCGGCCACCAGAAAATCACAGGGTATTAACTTGGTGCCCTGGTGTATCAACTGGAAAAAAGCATGTTGGCCATTGGTGCCGGGCTGCCCCCAAATAATGGGGCCGGTGCTGTAATCCACTTTTTCACCGGTCAAGGTAATGCTCTTGCCGTTGCTTTCCATGTCGCCCTGCTGGAAATAGCTGGAGAAAAACTGCATCGACTGGTCATAAGGCAACAAGGCATGGGAGTCGGCATCAAAAAAATTGTTATACCAGATACCCAGCAGGGCCATGATGACCGGAATGTTCTTGTCAAAAGCTGTCGTGCGGAAATGTTCATCCGCCTCATAAGCGCCCAGCAACAATTCTTCGAAATTATCCATGCCTATGTACAACGCTATCGACAAGCCCACCGCAGACCACAGTGAATAACGCCCGCCGACCCAATCCCAGAATTCAAACATATTATGGGTATCTATGCCGAAGGCCGCGACAGTCTCGGCATGCGTTGAAATAGCGACAAAATGTTTGGCTACGGCACTGGAATCTTTTGCTTTCTCGAGCAACCAGTTTCTTGCCGATTTGGCGTTCATCATCGTTTCCTGCGTGGTAAATATTTTGGATGCAACGATGAATAAGGTGGTTTCAGGATTGAGCGGTTTTAATCTTTCAACGATATCGGTTTGATCAACATTTGAGACATAGTGCACCTTTAATGAATCGGAGCCGTAAGGTGTCAACGCCATCGAAGCCATTTTAGGGCCCAGGCCGGAGCCGCCTATGCCGATATTAACGACATCGGTAATGGCTTTGCCGCTATAACCTTTCCATTCGCCGGAACGTACCGATGCGCAGAAAGTGCGCATTTTTGCCAAAACGCGATTGACATCAGGCATAACGTCCTGGCCATCGACATAAACCGGCTTATTGCTTCGGTTACGCAAAGCGGTGTGCAGAACGGCTCGATGTTCGGTCGTATTGATAATTTCACCCGAAAACATCGCATTGATTTTAGCGGCAAGCCCGGACTGCTCGGCAAGCGCTGTCAGCAACGGCAGTGTTTCATCCGTAATTCTGTTTTTGGAATAATCAAAAAGAATATCGTTAAAGCTGAGGGAGAACTTGTTGTGGCGTTGCGGATCCTGTGCAAACGCATCGCGTAGGGAGTGATTTTGAATATGCTGAAAATGGTCTTGCAACGCAGACCAGGCTTTTGAAGTAGTCAGGGATGACATGTTGTGGGGGCTCCGTTTAAATAAAAATGGCTTAAGTCTACGAAAAGGCAGTACGTATAGCAACAGAACAATAACTGCATTACCATTTGCTTATGTAATATTTGATGGTAAGCTTGCTTTTCATCAAAGCCTTTATTTGGATAGTTTGATGTGCTAGAGTTGATCGCTGCTATGGGTATAGCAGGAAGATTATTTTTGTCAGCCCATATTCAACGAGCATTTGAACGTTTCTATAATAATAATTATTTATCAGGACTGGAAGGTATTATGAACACAGCACACATTTTAAGAAAGGGTTCCCTATTATTTTTAGGGTTGTTTTTCTCAGCATCGCTCTGGGCTCACGGTGGCGCAGCAGGAACCGATACCGATCAATGTAAATTTGAACTGGAGCCGGGTCACTGGATTCATTACACCGCCTATCAGCCCGTTGCCTACTCAGCCGAAGAGTTTTGCGGCAGTCTTCCTGGAACGAACACTAAAACCCAATTGGTTTTCGATTATCAGGATATGAAATACAGAAACATGATGGTTGAGTTTGAAGTGACAAAAGAGCCTGAAGGTACACGCGTATTCTTCCTACCGGCCGCCCAGCATAAAAAGGGTTCCGTTAACTTAGAACTGCCCAACGGCGTACCGGAAGCAGGCAAGTATCTGATTCACATTACGCTGGTTCCTGAAGACTCTAAGATGGATCAACGCACCACGGGCGGCAGATTGGACGCTCACATGAGTTTTACAGCGGGTACCGGTAAAAGCATAGGCAAAAACAACATCCTGTTGTATGTATTCTTTGCATTTGCCGGCCTGTATGTATTGTACCTGTCACACGCAGGCTTCAAAAGCAAGGTAGATGAAGCCATCGCAAAACTTAAAGCGTAGTCACCCGGCGTAGTTTGATGTGTGTTATTCGGGCATATCGGCGGATAAATATTCAGAAACAATGATTTTTATCTACCTGGTTTTCAATCAAAGAGGAGACAAAGAATGGTGAAGTTATTATCGGCAAGTCTACTGGTTATGCTTTTTTCCGCACCCGCCCAGGCTGTGGATTACCAGGAACACGACGGTATGCTGATGAATCACGGTGACGGCCATTTAATGGATATGGCAGGCGGCATGGTCATGGGTCAAAATACCGATACATTGCCCGGCGGTTGCGACAGCATATCCGAAACCAAAGAAATTACCGTGCATGCCGGTCATAAATACGCCGAGAAATTCCCCGGCAGAATGTTTGCCTTTGATACGCAGGAATTTAATTTTAAACCGTGTACCAAATTGACCGTGCATTTTGTCAATGAAGACAAGGTTCGCCATCAATGGATGATGCACGGTTTACCCAAATATTTATACCCTAAGGGTATGTTCCATTTGGAAATATCCGGCCCTGCAAAAATTTCCGGCACACTCATTCTGCCTCCAGGCGACAAAACCTATCTGGTGCATTGCGATATAGCCCAGCACATGGAAAAAGGCATGAAGGCTCAACTCAAGGTAGGCAAAGGCGATGGCGATTTACCCAGCATTCCCGGCGTTACCGCCAATGTCGTGGTTGACGACTATAACATAAGCTTGCCGGAGTTAATCACCGCCGCCGAAGCTGAAGCCAAAATTGCAGCTAATCAGCCGATAGCTGCTCCAGCGCAACCGGCGCTTGCTGCGGCACCCAAACAGGAAGACTCATTTATCTCGGGGACTACTGTGATCGGTCTGGCAATAGGCCTGTTACTTGCGCCTTATTTAGCAAAAAAATTTAAAGGCATGAGCGCTTCAGAAATAATCGCATATATGTTTGAGCTGTTACGAGCGGGTATCGATCTCGTAGTCAAACTGTTATCGGATTTGATAAAACGGTTCTCTGCAAATAAAAATAAAATATTGCCTGAAAATTAACGCCAACACGATATCAAAACCCCTGTGTTTGTTTATCACAGGGGTTTTTTTTTGAACGCTGGTTTTATTGAAAACAGTTTGAGCACAGTAAATGCAGGAAAATATCATCGAATTATCAGGACTGTTTATCAGCGCATTCATATCATCCACGATTGCTCCGGGCGGTTCTGAAGCTGTTCTGGCTTATATGGTCTCGGCGGCGCATTATCCCGTCGGGCAATTGCTTATCGTTGCAACCCTAGGCAATACGCTAGGCGCCATGACAACATGGGGCTTGGGCGTATTAGCTGCAAAAAAATTTCCGGTCGCAGCACTGCTGCCCGAGAAGAGACAAAAAGCGCTCGCTTTCGTAAGAAAAAGAGGTCTCTGGACGCTTTTTTTCAGTTGGCTGCCCGTTATCGGCGACGCCTTGTGTTTTGCCGGCGGCTGGCTAAAGCTGCCCTGGCTACCGGCCTGCCTGATCATATTATCAGGCAAATTGGGCAGATATGCGGCAATAGCCTGGCTGTTCGTCTGAATCCCGACAATATTTATTTAACATTAAAACGTAAGAGGTTTTTGTGCTGCGCCATTTTCCGGACATTAACACCGTCTACCCCCATAAAAGTCGGGATTATTTTATCGCGGCATTCACCTTTTTGTGCGTCGCGGTTTGCTTGCTCAGCGATGCAAATGCCGACTTCGAAAAGCAACAGGCATTAGGGATCTGCGGATGGATATTTTTGATGTGCCTGTTATCGGGCGAAAATAAAGAAGTCCGCATGCAGGTAGGGATAGCCATTATTTTTGCAACCATAGGCGAACACTTCGCTTCCCCTTATATGGGCGGTTATACCTATCGTTTCCACAACGTACCGGCATACGTACCGCCGGGTCACGGCATGGTGTATTTAACCGCCGTTGCGCTGGCGCGTTCCGGACTGTTTTTAAACCATGCCAGGAAGATTGCGAGTTTCGTCGTATTAGTCTGCGGCGCCTGGTCGATATGGGGTATCAGCGGGCTTGCCGACCAAGGCGATTCCGTCGGGGCCCTGCTGTACTGCGTATTTTTAGCCTATCTCTTTAAAGGCCGCTCACCGATGGTTTATCTTGCCGCATTTTTCATTACGACCTGGCTGGAACTCATAGGCACCGCCGTCGGCACCTGGAAATGGGCGGCCATCGACCCGGTTTTACAATTGCCGCAAGGCAATCCGCCCAGCGGCGTCGCGGCCTGGTATTGTCTGGTTGATGCCGTCGCAATCGGCGGTGCTCCGCCGGCATTCGGCGGCCTGAAAAATGTCCGTGATTACTTTAAATCGGCAAAAAATCGAAAAAGCGCTTATCAAAGCGCCGGAAATGAATAATGATATACGCTAGGCAAATCAGCTTTGCCGTTAACTCAATATGCAATCAACTATATAGCGAGGAATAAGTATGGAACGTCGTGATTTTATTCGATTAAGCGTAGCCGGTGTCGGCGCAGGCATTATCGCTCCACAGGTGCTGGCTGAAACCGAAAAACAACCCACAATAAGCAGCGATATCTACTACACCAAGACATCGCCGGGCCGCTGGAGCGGAAAAGTTGCTACGCACTTGCCGACTATCGAAGCAAGCAAAGAAGGGGCGAAAACCATCGTTAAAGTGGTGACCGCCCATGAAATGAAAGGCTACGAACACTACATCGTCAAACATGTCCTGCTCGATAAAAACTATAAATTCCTCAACGAACACCTGTTTAATCCTTTGGAAGACAAAGTCCCGCTTTCCACATTTACGCTGGAAAATTATAGCGGCACTATCCATGCGCTGAGTCTATGCAACAAGCATGACCTGTGGCTGAATACGGCAGACGTGTAGCCTTGCAGGGCATTAAAACACAAGAGACGCGATCATGCGTCTCTATCCTGATGACAGACATAAGGCTTGACTCACTGGGGTAAACTACAATGGCTATTAAAGATTGGCCAGCCGAAGACCAGCCTAGGGAAAAATTATTGCAACGCGGTGCGGGCGCGTTAACCGATGCCGAACTACTGGCTATTTTTTTACGCACCGGCACGCCCGGCAAATCAGCCGTCGACTTAGCCCGGGAGCTACTCGCTGATTTTGGCTCATTAAAGGCCTTGCTCGATGCCGACCAGAAACGTTTTTGCCTGTGCAACGGTTTAGGCAACGCCAAATATGCACAGCTACAAGCCGTGCTGGAAATGGCCAAACGCCATTTTAAAGAAGTGCTGCAACGCGGCAATGCGTTAACCAGCCCGGAGATAACCCGCGCCTACCTCAGTGCGCAATTGCGCGGTTACAGCTACGAAGTCTTTGCCTGTTTATTTTTAGACAACCAGCACCGTGTCATTCAGCTCGATGAATTATTCAGGGGCACGATAGACGGAGCCAGCGTTTACCCCAGGGAAGTCGCCAAACAGGCCTTGTATCACAATGCGGCAGCCGTTATTTTTGCCCATAACCATCCTTCCGGCATATCCGAACCCAGTCAGGCCGACAAGCAAATTACCGACAAACTCAAACAGGCCCTGGCCTTGTTCGATATACGCGTACTGGACCATTTTATTATTGGCGACGGGCAACCTTATTCTTTTGCAGAGCACGGCTTGCTTTGAAACAAGGCCGAACGTTTGCAATGAATCGAACACGGGTTTAAAACTAAACATACTCTCGCCCCGCAATATCTTCATTCCATAGCTCGGGTTTTTCTGAGATGAACGTTTGCATCAGCGATTCGCATTGGGGATCGTCCAGCAGAACAACGTCAACACCATGCTCCCTGAGAAAGGCTATATTTCCCGGGAACGACTTGTTTTCACCAATCACAACACGGGGTATGCCGAACTGGACAATAGTGCCGGCGCACATCATGCAGGGACTGAGTGTCGTGAACAGCGTTACCTCTTGATAATCAGGACGCCGTCCCACTCGCCGAAAACAGTCCATTTCACCGTGGGCTGTCGGATCTCCGTCTTGCACCCGTCGATTGTGACCCGCACCGATAACATGATTGTGTTCTACCATTACAGCGCCGATGGGAAGCCCGCCTTCATTATAGGACTTAAGGGCCTGCTCATAAGCGACCTGCATGAAGTGATGATAGTCATTTGTCGGCATGAATAAGCTCCAGATAGCAATTGGCCGAATGAGTATACAACAGAATAGCTGTTACTTCATCGAGGTAAGGGCAATCGGCGATTGCCCCTTAATATACAACGAAATATGGCGCATCAATGTCACCCAGAACCGCAAAATTGAAACTGGATTTTTTAGAACATCGGCAGCTCCATGACGGTCTGTTTGTAACGATAGGCGGCAATTGATTGGTTGGTTAATCACTTGCATAGCTAAAAGTATAAATTAAAAAGGTAACTGGACGGTTGCTGTTTTCCCTTTAGGTCTATTAAAACGACCGACCATAACCAATCGCATTTGCCGGTTGCCCGATCCCCTCGCTATTAGATCTAACCGCAAACTGTTGGAATAATACTTTATTTTTCAATTAGTCAGAGCCTTATGAGTGCTGAAAAATCGCTAACTATTTATCTCGTTACGAGGGGATGAAAGCCTTTTCATCCCCTGTATTTGTATAGCGTGTTTACATCTGACGATGTATCGCTGCCATTTTTCGATTTGCAGCGACAGCTTTTTCATAGACAGTAATCAGCTCTTGGCAATGTGCCTTAAGGTCTTCCGCCTGTCTACCGTAGAGATAGGCTTTTGACTCGTACTGGCTGAGAAGCTTCTTGTGCTCATCAACCTTAAGCTGCATTTCATCCGCCGCTTCGTCATAGTGTTTCGCCAGCGCCTCATGATCGGCTTTGCTTGTCGCGCTTTGCACGGCTTGGCTCATATCCATAGAATGCGGATTCATCTCGGCGCAGGCGGTCAGTAAACCAAGAGCCAACAGCAGGGTAATCAGTAAATTAGTTTTCATGGGTTTTCTCCGGAATAATTCAATAGGTAAGTGTAACTTTTTTCTCAGATTATTAGCGTATCGTCAATCTTTGCCTCCTTTAAGTGATTGTTTGTTGATGGAATACTGCTTACACAAGGCATAAAGCGCCGGAATAACAATCAAGGTCAACAGCGTTGACGACACCATGCCGCCGACCATCGGCGCGGCGATGCGGCGCATGACTTCCGAGCCGGTGCCGGTGCTCCACAAAATAGGCAGCAAGCCTGCCATGATCGCGGTGACGGTCATTATTTTCGGTCGCAAACGTTCCGCCGCCCCTGTCATCAACGCTGAATAAAGGTCATCCTCGGTAAATAACCGCCCTTCTTCCAAGCATTGCTGTTGCTTTTCCCGGTAGGCATGATCGAGGTAAATCAACATCACGACACCGGTTTCAGCGGCAACACCCGCGAGGGCAATAAAGCCGACGCCGACCGCCACGCTGATGTTGTAATCCAGAAGCCACAACAGCCAGACCCCGCCGACCAACGCGAACGGCACGGACAACATGACGATCAGGGTTTCGGTCAATCGCCCGAAATTGAGATACAGCAGGATGAAAATAATGCCCAAGGTGAGCGGTACCACCAGTTGCAATCGTTGTTTGGCCCGTTCCATGTATTCGAACTGACCGCTCCACGTTATGTAATAGCCCGCAGGAAACTTGACGGCTTGCTGCACGGCCTGCTTGGCATCCTGCACATAACTGCCGATGTCGCGTCCGCGCATGTCGACCTAAATATAAACCGACAACAACGCGTTTTCGGTGCGTATGCCAGGTGGCCCTTTGTTTAGGCTCAGTGCCGCCAATTGCCCTAACGGAATCATCGCCCCGCCAGGCGTTGGCACCAGGATATGGTCGGCGATGGCTTGCGGGCTGTCGCGCAGTTCGCGCGGATAACGGACGATGATGGCGAAACGCTCGCGGCCTTCCACCAT
>Ga0163199_1001474_pt1 | contig 14679 bp, 15 predicted proteins | sample PL_2010_150m_FD_113537 | JGI IMG/M metagenome (GOLD analysis project Ga0163199, IMG submission 113537) | Freshwater microbial communities from Powell Lake, British Columbia, Canada to study Microbial Dark Matter (Phase II) - PL_2010_150m | ecosystem: Environmental > Aquatic > Freshwater > Lake ... | reverse complement strand
CCCTTACGGGAGCCCAGGGCCTCCATGATCGCCCCCTGGCAGTCACTCTCTACATCCACCGTCAGTTGCTCATAGGGCTCGCTGATCACCCCATCGATCTCACGGAAGATCACCTCCGGGCGCGACACCGCCAGCTCATAGCCCTCCCGGCGCATGTTTTCCAGCAGAATGGACAGGTGCAGCTCGCCGCGCCCAGAGACTCGGAACTTCTCCGGGTCGTTGCCCTCCTCCACCCGCAACGCCACGTTGTGGATCAGCTCCCGCTCCAAGCGCTCCTTGAGCTGGCGAGAAGTTAGGTATTTGCCCTCGCGACCGGCAAACGGCGAAGTATTGACCTGGAAGGTCATGCTCACCGTGGGTTCGTCCACCGTGAGTCGCGGCAGGCCTTCCACCGCTTCTGGGTCGCACAGGGTATCGGAGACACTAGGGGCCTCCATGCCGGTAATGGCAATGATGTCCCCGGCGGAGGCGGATTCCACCTCGAAGCGCTTCAATCCCAGGTAACCGTACACCAGACCGACCCGCGCTCGGTGCTCCTCCCCGTCCGGCTTTACCACGATCACCTGCTTGCCAGGACGCACCGTGCCGCGGTGGATGCGCCCCACGGCGATGGCCCCCACGTAGCTGTTGTAGTCCAGTGTGGAGATCTGCATGCGAAACGGCCCATCCCGATCCACCGGGGGGGGTGGGCAGTGGTCAATGATGGCCTGAAACAGGGGCGTCATATCGCCCTCGCGCAGGGTGTCGTTCAGCCCCGCGTAACCCCCCAGGGCAGAGGCGTAAATAATGGGGAAGTCGAGCTGCGCCTCGCTCGCCCCTAGACGATCGAATAGATCAAACATTTGGTCCACCACCCAACTCGGGCGTGCCCCGTCCCGATCGATCTTGTTGACCACCACTATGGGTCGTAGTCCATGCTTGAAGGCCTTTTGGGTGACAAAGCGGGTCTGGGGCATAGGGCCATCCACCGCATCCACCAGCAGCAGCACTGAATCCACCATGGACAGTACCCGTTCCACCTCGCCGCCAAAGTCCGCATGGCCGGGGGTATCCACGATATTAATACGGTAATCCATCCACTTAAGAGCGGTATTCTTGGCCAGGATGGTGATGCCCCGCTCTTTCTCCAGCACATTGGAGTCCATGACGCGCTCCACTGGCCCGAAGCGGTCACCGAGGGTACCGGATTGCTTCAGCAGCTGGTCCACGAGAGTGGTCTTGCCGTGGTCCACATGGGCGATGATGGCGATATTACGCAGATTTTCGATCACAAAAGTTGAGTCCTGAAATAAAATTACGGTGCGGGATTGTACCGGAGCGCGCCCCGGCACGGCAGATGGAAGGAATGTGAATTTACGGATGTAGGGTTACCCACAGAGCCTGTGGATAAGTCTGTGGATAGTTTTGAGATAGAGGGTGTAAGTCCGCGAAATGGAAGGCCCTGGATCAGTTTGGCGAGACTTTGGCCAAAATATTATTTTTTATGTTTTACAATAAGTTATGTGGATAGTCTCGACAAGGTCAGAGGTATTGACAGGTCCCGGTCGTCTGCGTTAGCACCCCGCGCCCAACTGTGAATAAATGGGGTGGGATCGAGGGCATGGAATAGAGTCCATAGACACCTGATAGGCTTGCACTCCGGTAAAAAACCCGTCAGGATTAGAGCCGTTCATCGGGTCATGGAGTCCCATCGACCCCCCTCCATAAACCACGGCCGCGGACGAGTAGCCTAGACCATGACCCCTGCAGACCTGAATCCCGTACGCGAACACCTTGCCTCGCGCATCATCGGTCAAAAGCCCTTCATCGACAGCATGCTGATTTGCCTGTTGAGCGATGGCCACCTGTTGGTTGAGGGCATGCCCGGCCTCGCTAAGACCACCGCGGTCAAGACCCTGGCCGAATCCATCGAGGGAGATTTTCACCGCATCCAGTTTACCCCGGACTTGCTGCCCTCGGACCTGATCGGCACCGACATCTATCGCCACGAGAAGGGTGAATTTGAGTTTCGCCCCGGCCCCCTGTTCCACAACATCCTACTGGGCGACGAGGTAAACCGGGCACCGGCCAAGGTGCAATCCGCCCTGCTGGAGGCCATGGCCGAGCACCAGATCACGGTGGGCCAGCGTACCTATCCCCTGCCGCGGCTGTTCATGGTGCTGGCCACCCAGAACCCGGTGGAGCAGGAGGGAACCTACCACCTGCCAGAGGCCCAGCTCGACCGATTCCTGATGCAGGCGCGGGTAGACTATCCGACCCGGGACGAGGAGCTGCAAATCCTGGAACTGGACAGCCGTCAGATCAAGGCGATTCCCAAGCCGCCGGCCCGCCGCCTGTCCCAAACGGATCTCTTCGCCATGCGCCAAGACGTGGCCAAGATGTACTTGGATCCCAAGCTCAACAGCTACATCGTCGATGTCATTCAGGCGACCCGCAACCCCAGGGCCTACGACGCGGACCTTGCTCGTTGGTGTCGTTTCGGCGCCTCGCCCCGGGCGAGCATCGCCCTCGCCCGCTGCGCCCGTGCCCGTGCCTGGATGGACGGCGAGAGCTTCGTGGCCCCCCACCATATCCAGGCCGTGGCCCCCGGAATCTTGCGTCATCGCATCCTGCTCACCTTCGAGGCGGAGGCAGAGGGCATCACCACGGATCATTTCGTGGAGCGGTTGCTGAATCTGGTGGCAATTCCTTAAAAGCAACAATGGCATACAGCGATTTTACCATTCCTGAGATCAAGAAAAAGTTTGGTCTTTCCGTCGATGAGGAAACCAGTCTTTTTGACGATGTGCCCGAAGTGGCGCTTCCCGCCACATTGGATGATGCGCTGCGTCGTTATCTGCCACTGGCCCTGAATCTGAATACCGAAAAGGCCCGATCAGAATTTATTATTGCCCCGCTGCTTATAGAATTTAAGCTGTTACATCACGATGCCATCAGCCTTTTTTCGGGCATTGAATTTAATGTCGATGATACGGTTGGGCTCAAGGGGCGATGTGATTACATCCTGTCGAGGAACCCTGAACAATTGGCGCTGACTGCTCCAGTCTGCGTTTTGGTCGAAGCCAAAAGCGAAAATATCATTGCGGGAATCCCCCAATGTCTAGCGGAAATGATTGCCGCTCTAAGATTCAATAGGAGCGAAGGCGCCCAACCATTTCCAGTATACGGCGTGGTGACCACCGGAATACGATGGCGTTTCCTTAAACTCGACCTAATAAAGGCCCAAGTGGACAGCCGGGAATACACCATTCATGCGCCCAAAAAGATCTTTGGCATTCTTACCGACATCATTTTCCATCGCCCCAACGATCCAGAACTGAAAGACTTACCTGATGTCTCTCTATCCTAGTCTCGACGACCTACTGGAGCTGCGTCACGCCACCCACACACTGGGGCTGTCGTCGCATCATCTGGTCAACTCGTCCTTTGGTGGACTGTACGCCTCGGTATTCCGGGGCTCCGGGGTCAATTTCGAGGAGGTGCGGGAGTACCGGGAGGGGGACGACATCCGCAACATGGACTGGAAGGTGACGGCGCGTACCAACAAACCCCACCTCAAGGTCTACCGGGAGGAGCGGGAGCGCGGCGTGATGCTGTGCGTGGACAAGGGGCCCCACATGGGCTTCGGCACCCGAGGCACTTTCAAAAATATCCAGGCGGCGCGGGCTGCGGCCCTGATAGGCTGGGCGGCGAGCCGCATACATGATCGGGTGGGGGGGCTGGCGTTCGGTGACCCGGAGGCGGGTCTACAGCACTTCCGCTCCCTGCGAGGGCGCCAGTCCTTGTGGCGGCTATTGCGGACCCTGGCCGCGCCAGGGGCCGCGTCCGGACGCTCTCTGGACTGTCTGGCGGGCGCCCTGCAGCGGGCCACCGTGGGTCTCACCAGCGGTTCCCTGGTATTCATCATCGCGGACCTAAACCGGGAGGTGTTGGGCCTGGAGCTAATCCTGGGCAATCTCATCCAGCGTCACACCGTTGTGCTGATCCCGGTCGATGACCCAGCGGATTGGGAAATCCCAGACATGGGGCGCATCACTTTCTCCGGCACCGATGGGGAGCTGGTGGAGATCGACACCGGCGATGCCGCCGCCCGCTCTGGTTATCGGGCGGCTTGGGAGGCGCGACGCACCGCCTTGCTCAGCGTGGCCCATCGGCTTGGTATTTTTTTTCTACCGGTGCGCACGGACGACGACATCCACAAGACCCTGATACGGGGGTTAGAGGAGCGGGCACGTTGGCGGACGCTTTAAGAACAATGAAACACAACCTGATAATCAAATTCTCACGACATGCAAGAAGAAGGGCGAAGCTCTATAATATATCGGAAAGTACCGTTGAGAAGATATTAGAAAATGCAAATTTAACAAATGGTGAGCATGAGATAACTAAAGAGATTATTGGGTTTAAATATCCAATAAAAATCGTTGCAACTGTTGATAACAACAGTATTACGGTGATCACAACCTACCCGTTAAAGAAGGGATTGAAAGATGAAAGTACATTATGACAAAGAAATCGATGCCTTGTACTTAACCCTCAGTGATCAGGAACCGGATGGGGTTGTTGAGATTGCGGAAGGCATTAACCTTGATACGACTGATGACGGAAAACTTACGGGAATTGAGATACTTAAAGCATCTAGCAAGATGAATATCAACACAATTCTGTCCTACACTATCGAGTTAGATCAAGGGGTTCTGGATAAGAAAATTGCCTAACAGGGAGAATTCAGCCGACTCGCTATGCTTGCGGAATTTGATCGTGCCCACGCTCCAGCGTGGGCACGCAGCCTGGGCCGCTCCAGCGGCCCAAGAGATACACGACGCTGGAGCGTCGCGAAATGGGGTTCCCACGCTGGAGCGTGGGAACCATCAAATTGCCCAACCACCGCCCATAAGCCCTAAAAATGCAGCCCTTTGCTTACCAACTGCGTGATATCCACGGCCTAGACCCAATCCCCTGGTGGCCACCAGCGCCGGGTTGGTGGCTGTTGGCCGGCGGGCTGTTGCTCGGCCTCTGGCTGGCCTGGCGCCTACTTCCCCACCTGCGCATCCCGGCGCTGGTCGGTCTCACCTGGCGTTGGGACGCGGCGCGTCAGCTCCGGGATCTGCGTCGGCGCACCCGTCGGCAGGATCCCCGCCAATCCGCCGGGGAACTCTCCGAGCTGCTGCGCCGCATCGCCATGGCGCGCCACGGCCGCGACGCCTGTGCCGGGCTTACCGGCACGGCCTGGCTGGAGTGGCTTGGCGCCCACGACCCGGCGAGCTATGCCTGGGTCGAGCGCGGTCGGCTGCTGCTCGACGCGCCCTACGCCCCCCCCGGCACGGTGACCGCAGAGACCGCCCAGTTGTTGGAGATGATCGATGCCACCCAACATTGGTTGGCGCGGGAACAACGGCGGGAGGCTCCGCAAACCGATGTTTGATTTCCATTGGCCCTGGATGGGGGCGCTCCTGATCCTGCCCCTGCTGGCGCGTTTCTACTGGCAACGACGCTTGGGGGAAGACGACCCCCAGCAGGAGGGCCAGCGTACTACCCTGCTGCACCCCCACCTGGAGCAGTTGCGCCAGAGTTTCCAGGCCCAGCGCCCCGGCCGCAGCTTGGCGAGCCGTCTGTATCCTTGGTTGCTGTGGCTGCTGTGGATCGCCCTGGTTGGCGCCCTGATGCGCCCCCAATGGCTGACGCCCCATACCGAGGTGCAATCCCCCGGCTACGACCTGATGTTGGCGGTGGATACCTCCCATTCCATGGAGGCCCTGGATTTCACCGTGAAAGGCCAACAGGTGACCCGCATGCAGGTGGTCAAGGGCGTTGTCGATCGCTTTCTGGAGGCACGCCAGGGGGACCGGGTGGGACTCATCATCTTCGGCAGCCAGGCCTTCGTGCTCTCACCCCTGACCTTGGATCGGGGGGCGGTGCGCCAACTGCTCGCGGGTCTGACCCCTGGGGTCGCGGGCTCGGGTACCGCCCTGGGGGATGCCATCGCCCTGGGCACCAAGAAGCTGCGCGAACGCCCCGCAGGCTCCCGGGTCATGATCCTAATGGCGGACGGGGACAGTACCCACGGCCTATTTCCGCCTCCCGAGGCGGCCAAGGTCGCGGCCCGGGCCGGGGTGCGCATCTATGTGATTGGGGTGGGCAGCACTGAAAAGAGCATTCCCATCTACGAGGACGGTACACTCCGCCACCGGGACGATCTCACCATGGATGAGAATACCCTCAAGCGCATCGCCAGTATCAGCCGGGGCGCCTACTTCCGCGCCACCGATACCCTCGCCCTGGAGGAGATCTACCGGCGCATCGATGAACTGGAGAAGACCCAGTCGGAGACCCGTACCGCCCTCCTACCCACTCCCCTGTATCGCTGGCCCCTGAGTCTGGCCCTGGTGCTGCTCCTGCTGCTCGGGCTGTTCCCAGAAGGGCGCAAGCGGTTTATGTCGAGGCAACCCAGCCGTGCCTGAGATGGGCTTTCATTTTGCCGAGCCGCTTTGGCTGCTGGGGCTCCTGGCCCTAGTACCCATCGCCCTATGGTTGCTGTACAGCGTGCAACGCGCCCACCAGGGCCCGATTCACCTGTACGCGGACCCGCACCTGCTGCCCCACCTCGCCGGCACCCGGGAACTGGACTCCGGGGAACGCTTCGGTCGCTTTGGTCGCTGGGCGCTGCTGTGGATCTTGGCGGTGCTGGCCATGGCCGGTCCGCGTTGGGACTACACCGACGTGCGCCTGTTCCACCCCGGCAATAACCTCCTGGTGCTGCTCGACATCTCCCGCTCCATGCAAGTCCCCGACGTACCCCCATCGCGCCTGGGTCGGGCCAAGCAGGAGATCCAGGATCTCATCACCCTAAACCACGCGGCGCGCATCGGCCTGATCGCCTTCGCCTCCGTGCCCCATGTGATCACCCCCATCACCGAGGATATGGCGACGCTTCGTAACGCCCTGCCGGCCATCGAGACCGAGCTGGCCAAGCTCCAGGGCAGCCGCCTGATGGGGGCACTGGACCGGGCGGAGATCCTCATGGACGGGCTGTCGGCCGAAAGTGCCAAAACCCTGCTGCTGATCTCCGACGGGGATTTCGACGAACCGGGGCTGGTGGATCGGGTGCGCCAGCTCGCCGAAAAGCACATCAAGCTGCTCACCCTTGGGGTGGGCACCACAGAGGGCGGCAGGGTGCCCGATCGCCGGGGTGGCGTGCTGGTCGATCGTCGCCACCAGCCGATCACCTCCCGGCTCAACGAGCTGGAACTCAAGCAGCTTGCCGAGGCCGGCGCGGGCTTCTACCAGGAGGCGAGCTTTCGTCAGGGGGATTCCGAGGAGATCCTAGACGCCGCCGCCCAGATCAAGCCCAGGGAGGGCGATACCAACGAGAGTACGCGTATCTGGAACGAGCGCTTTTTCCTCCTGTTGATCCCCCTCATGGCCCTGCTGTTGCCGGCATTTCGGCGTCCCCATGCCCGTAAAGTTGAGTCATAATTCCATGAGGCCTGCAATCGGGCACAAAATAACTTGTTCCTAACAGGAGATGCAGCGATGAAAATTCAATCGCCACTAAACATACTGAGTTTGTTGTTCTTATTACCCGGTGTTGCACTAGCACATACAGGGGCCGGTGAAGCAACGGGCTTTATGCATGGATTGAGTCATCCTATTGGTGGGGCGGATCATGTGCTCGCAATGTTGGCGGTTGGTCTCTGGGCGGCACAGATTGGCGGTCGTGCATTGTGGGCAATACCGGGTACATTCGTATTTGTAATGATTCTAGGTGGAGTGCTTGGCTTTTATGGAATTTCAGTTCCTTTTGTCGAAGGGGGAATATTGGTTTCTGTTTTGGTTTTTGGTGTATTAATTGCTGGGGCATTTAAATTCCCGATTATCGTTAGCGCGTTGATCGTTGGCGTATTTGCCCTATTTCATGGACATGCACATGGAGCCGAGATGCCTTTCGCAATAGGAGCAGTTTCTTACAGTATCGGTTTTGCACTCGCTACAGCCATTCTGCACACCGCTGGCATAGCTTTTGGAATGCTTCTACAACGCATTGATCTTGAAAAGGTTAACCGCTTTGCTGGCGGAGCTATTGCGCTCAGTGGGATTTTTTTAGCGGCTACATAAGCGACCTCATTATGCAGGCACACACCAGACATCGAAATCGGACGGCCAATCGATGAATAGGAAAAATACTGCACGGCGGGTGCTATCGCCCCTGGTTGGCATCCTTGTCTGGGGCGGCGCCCAATCCCTCTCTGCCGGCTGGTTTGCCACCCACGAGCAAGAGGCCGCCCGAGCATTCACCCAGGGGCAGTATGAACAGGCTGCCCAAAAATTTTCCGACCCGTATCGCAAAGGCGTGGCCCAGTATCGGGCTGGGGAATTCCAGGCAGCAGCGGCGAATTTTGCAAAGGTGGAGCGCCAGGAGGTAGGCCAAGACGCCCGCTATAATCTGGGAAACGCCCGTTTTCAGTTGGGCGACTTGACCGGCGCCATTATGGCCTATGAAGAGGTGCTGAAGCAGGCGCCGCAAAACGAAGACGCCGCCTATAATTTGGCCCTCGCACGTTCGATGTTGCCATTGGAAAAGCTGGAGCAGCTGGATGAGGCCCAGCGCAAGAAAGAGCAGCAAGCGAAGCAGGAAAAGCAGCGATCCGAGGAGCAGAAGAAGTCCGAATCGCAGGAAAAGCAAGAGCAAAAGGAACAGCAGGGACAGCAACAGAAGCAGGAGGAGAAAAAGGAACAGCAGGGGCAGCAACAGAAGCAAGAAGAGAAAAAGGAGCAGCAAGGGCAGCAACAGAAGCAGGAGGAGAAAAAGGAGCAGCAAGGGCAGCAACAGAAGCAGGAGGAGAAAAAGGACCAGCAGGGACAGCAACAGAAGCAAGAGGAGAAAAAGGACCAGCAGGGACAGCAACAGAAGCAAGAGGAGAAAAAGGAGCAGCAGGGACAGCAACAAAAACAGGAGAAAAAAGAGGAGAAATCGGGCGAGTCCGGGCAAGAGCAGAAAGATCAGCAGCAATCTGGCGGCAAGTCGAAGTCAAAGGAGCAGAAATCCGAGGGCGAGCAGCAGGAAGGGCAAGGCGGCGAGCAGTCCCAAGAGCAGAAACAAGACCAGAACCAGAACGGGAAGCAAAAGAAAGAAGAACAGGGCAAGGGCACCCAGAAAGATCAGAAGGACAAAGAGGGCGGTTCTGACCAGCAGTCTGATCAGAAAGGCGAACAGGGCAAGGAAAAGTCGCAGGACGAACGCTCTGGAGAACAGCAGCAACGCAAAGAGCAGGGCGAAGGCGGCGATCAAGAAAAGCCGGAGAGCAAGGGTCAGCAACAGGACAAACAGCAACAGCAGGGTGAAGGCGGCGATCAAGAAAAGCCGGAGAGCAAGGGTCAGCAACAGGATAAGCAGCAACAACAGGGTGAGGGTGGCGACCAAGAGAAGCCGGAGAGCAAGGGTCAGCAACAGGATAAGCAGCAACAACAGGGCGAGGGTGGCGATCAAGAAAAGCCGAAGAGCAAAGGTCAGCGGCAGCAGGACGAACAGCAACAGAAGGGTAAGGGCGGCCAGGACGAGCCGCGTCAGGATCGACTCGCCAGCCAGGGTCAACGCCTGCGGGAAGACCAGGGGCAAAAGCCCCCGGAACTGCCCCCGGAAGGACAGGATACGGGCGCCGTTGCCTTAGACCAGTTGGATCAGGCGGGCAAGGCGCCGGATAGCAGCGAATCCGGCGAGGATGGGGCTGCCGCTCTGGGGGGACGCCCCAGCGCCGGTCCGGGAATGGCGATACTTGAGCAATGGCTGGACCAGGTGGAGGGTGACCCTTCTTACCTGATGCGTAATGAATTCATGATCGACGAGGCCCAATACCTGAGAAGCCGAGGCGGGTCCGCCCGGGAAATCAGGCCATGGTAATCCCGCCCCCCCTAACGGGATACTTGAACAGCTATCACGACTCAACAGTCATGTTATTTGGGCGTTGACACCCCCGCTGATGAAAGTCTTCCTGTCACCTGACTTTCACGGCAACCACGGAACACACGAAATACACGGAAAAAAGAATATTTTCCGTGTGGTCTGTGTGTTCCGTGGTTCATTACTCAACTTTCACGGCAACCATGAAGAGACTGATCCGCACGACCCTTTGTCTACTCGGCATCCTGCCCCTCCTGGCTCAGGCTGAAGGTTGGCCCCCCTACGGCATGCCCTTTGGTCCGGGGGGCAACGCCCCGCCGTATCAGGTGCCGCAGCCGGAGAACTACAACTTTAGGCCCCAGGGCGCCGACAATGTCCGTAGCATGGCGCCCAGCTACCCGAATCCCTACGGCTATGCCCAGCCACAGCAGCAGGACCAGACGCCGCCACAGTTAGAAATGGAGGTCAGCAGCGGTAGACCTTATGTGCAAGAGAATATTATTCTTACTCTGCGAGTGGTGAGCACCGGTAACATCGACCAGATGGATCCGACGCTCCCCCAGACTCAGGCGTTTGCCTTCCAGGCCCTTACCGATCCAATCGTCTCCACCCGCGTGGCCAACGGTCAGCGCCAGATCATCAATGAAGTGCGTTACATGGTCACACCCTTGGCGCCAGGCGGTGCGGATCTGCAACCCAGCGTCACCGTAGAGACCGCCGGGAGCGGTGCCCATTTGGTCCTTCAGCCCATCAAGACCCTGCATCTAGAGGTGCAGCCCCAGGTCGCGGGGGTCTCGCCCTGGTTGCCTCTGGAACAATTGGCCCTAACATCCAATGTGGACATCCCCCCCGAGGTGGAGGCCGGCAAGCCCGTAACCCTGGTGCTCAAGCTCACCGCCGCGGGCGCAATCGGCAGCCAACTCCCCAGCCTAGAACGGCTGCTCTAGTCGCCCGACTTCCGCGTCTACCGGGGTAAGACCGAGCTGGAAGGGGGGCCATCCCAAAATGGCCGCCACATCATGGGCACTCGCACCGAACACTACACCCTGGTGCCCCAATACGGTGGCACCCTGCGCCTGCCCTCCGTCCGCATCCCCTGGTTTAACATCCACTCCGAAGCCATTGAACACGCATCGCTGCCCATCAAGACCCTGACGGCCGCTGGTGCAGAGGGTGGCCTGGAGCGCTTCATGGACGACAATACGCAAGGACGACGGTTTCCGAAGAGCTATACCTCTGGTTTCTGGCTGCCCCTGATCGGGGTATTCCTGTTGATTGTCGGCTACTGGATTGGTGTCTGGTATAACGGGCGCAAGCGTCGAGTCGGCCGTTCCTCTCTCGGTACGCTGCTCGCCACCGCTCGCACTCTGCTCATATCGGCCACCGTTCGGACGCGATATGTCGCTCGACACATAAGCCCGCGGCCCTATTGGAGCCGCACCTGGGTGCGCACGGCCAACCTGCTGCCTACCTCTGTGCGCTTTTGGTTCTGGGTGCGATGCGCTAACCAGGAACGTGATCCGGCGCTCTGGCGCAAGACACTGCAATTTCTATCCTGGCGACAGTTGGCCCTGTCGCCCTATGCCCCCCTGCCCAAGGTGGCGGAGAAGGTGCTTCAATTCCAGCCTAGGATCCATCCGGAGCAACTGCAACGGCTGCTCGGGGCACTCGACGGCGCCATCTATGGCAACCTCCCCCTTGACTTCGAGGGCTGGAAACAGGAATTTGAGCGTCAGGTCCGTCCCGGCATCCTATCCCTGGGGAGGTGGGCGGTGGGTAGGCGAGACAAGAGGCAGCGACTGCCGGCCCTAAACCCAAAGACGGCTTGAGTCCGGCCCGACATCGCGTAAATGGACTCGCAGACCCAGATAGCGCCCAAAGGCCCGCGTGATATCGGCCACTGGCGGCGGGTGCCGAGCTGCGTGGATTACCAGGCCTATGTCTGTCCCTGGCCACCTATGGATAGAGAGCGGCATCAAGTGTTCTCCGCAACGCTGGGCGGGCTGGGTGTGCAAGAAGACAATGCCTGCGGGGTTGCCACGGTGCGCGCCGCGTGGGGGTTTCTAATTGTGCCACCGCCGGGCTTTCCAGAGCTGAAGGTCAATTTTTTCCCCAATGTGCCAACCCAGGCACTCCGCGAGATCCTGGTGAACATCGAGCGGCGGATCGCCACCTCTATGAGAACGAGACTATGAGCGAAAAACCAACCATGCAGATTGATCTGCCGGAGTTTTACCTGCAGATCAATGCCCTGCGCCAGGCCCAAGGGCTAGCGCCGGTAGAGCCGGCCATGATGGCATTGCGAGCGAGCATCCGCTTTGCCGTGGTGCGGCACCGGCACCTAGACCTCAAAATGGACAAGGTCCAGCTCGATTTGGATGACATAGATGTGCTGTGTGAGGTGGTCAATGGGCTGTTCAACGTACATCCCAAATTGGGTGCGTTAGCATCCCATGAGGGGGAGGCGGATACTCCCCCCGTGTTGCGTCACCCAGAGGGGGAGGCCCTGCATGAGCTGCCCCTGTTGAGTCTCTACGAGGCGATCAACGAGCACCGTCGCGCCAAACAACAGATGCCGGTAGAAGAGGCCGTGGTGGCCGTGCGCATGGGGGTAAAATTCCTTATCCTGCGACATCGTGCCTTGGACTTCAAAGGGCATCGCCTAGTGCTCGACCAAGCGGACCTCACGGTTCTGGAACAGATTCTTGCCGATCAGTTCGCCGTCACCCTGCCCGGGGGTCTAATGCCCCTGTGCGATCCTAAGCTCCCAGCCCAGTCTGCCACGGCCACGCCGACGGCACCGATCGTCAAGCAGGGCTGGATCGCACAGTTGCTGCACCGCTTCGGCAGCCATAGGGTGCGCCAGCGGCGTTACCAGCTCGATACCACCTCCCTGCTGCTGGCCATCACTCAGCAACGCGCCCTCAAGGGCCACAAGCCCCTATCGCCCTCGGAGATCAAGCGCCGCTGCGGCGAGCGCCTCTCCCTGGAATTGAACCTAGAGAGCGACTTCGACTCCTCTGACCTAACCTTGAGCCAGGAGCAGCTCGACGCCGTGGCGGCGATCATCCGCGAAGAATTCGATGTGATTCTCAAAAACCTCGACAGCCTGGCCGGTAAGACACCGCCTTGACCAACCCCCTTTCTGCTCCACCTGCTAACACACTGGGCGAGACCATGAGCCAACTACCCGAATACCTGCACGGCCAGACCTTCATCGGCGGCCTCAATCACGTCTTTCACTGCAACCATTACAACGCCCACCTACAGATGGCGGTATTGCTCGGTGAGGGCATGGAGGAGGGCTTTGATCCCCGCCACCTGCTGCACGATAGCGCCGCCCTTCTAGTGCATCTGCTACGGCAGCGCGGCTACAGCCGCGCCGACCTGGAGAGCGAATTCACCCACTGCGGCTTCGGCGTCTTGCGACAGGCTGGTCCCACCCGGGTGGAGACCCCCAGCTCCCACTACGGTCAGGCCACCTATCTACTCGGTCGCGCCGAGAAGGGCTGTTTCTTCAACGCGGGCTTCCTGGAAGGCATGACCGGACGCGCCACGGTAGAAACGCAGTGCCGTCACGAGGGCGCTACACTGGACAGCTTCGAGCTAGGCCATGAGACAACTGCCCCCGCCAATCCCTTGATCAACACGCCGCCCTTCACACCGGTCCCGGCGCGCTTCGATTTTGCCGACTGCGAGATCTCCGGCACCCCGGTGGATGAGGGACGCATCATCTCCACGGTGGCCACCCTACCGCTCTACGGCAGATCCCCCGAGGAGGGCGGGGACGGCCTGATCCCAGCCTTTGGCGTGGTGCTTACCAACCACTACGCCGATTACTACAACCTGATCAGCTACGAGAGCTACTGGCGCATGGTGCAGGCGGGGATCCCCGCCGACTTGGCGGGAGAGGCCTTCGAGCAATGCGGCCATGTGTGCGCTTTTAACACCTTCGGCGGAATCATGGAGAGCCCTGAGTTCCACGGCCTGGTGGTCCCCATGTGTCAAAGCGTGGAAGACTGGGTGCATGGCATGGTGGCGGTGATCAACGCCCTGGGCTGGGGAACCTGGCGGGTGGAGCGGATCGTACCCGGCCAGGAGCTGGTGATACGCATCTATAATTCCTATGAGGGCATTGGCTACCGCCGCCTTTATCCCCAAACGGGCGAGTGCCAGCTCTCCTTTTTGGCGATGGGCGCGGTACGGGGCCTCGCCCACCTGTTTTGGAAGGTCGATATTCGCGACCGTCCCACTCTCACCGAAGACTTCTACTTTAACGTATTCAATGACCAGAAAGGGCGTTGGAATATCAAACAGACCCACGCCATCGCCGCAGGGGACGAGTATGATCGAATCGTGACCTGGAGATAGGGTCGGCGCAGTTGAGGCCAACCGCCCTATCGATTAGGGCGCTACCCTTGTTCGAGCACTTCTTTTCGGCTTGGATGCCGATCAACCTCTTAGCGCCGAAGTTGCTCCAAGTCCCGCACCGCGCCACGGGCCGCCGAAGTAGCCATGGCTGCATAGGCCCGTAGTGCCTGGGACACCGGTCGCTCTCGTCCTAGGGCCTGCCAGGCGTCTTCACCTCGCGCTTGCATAGCGGCGCGGCGGCGGGCCAGCTCCACCTCGTCCACGGCGAGGTGGATGCGCCGCCCTGGGATGTCGATCTCCACCGGCTCGCCTTCCTCCACCAGACCGATCAGCCCCCCTTCCGCCGCCTCTGGGGAGACGTGGCCGATGCTGAGCCCAGAGGTACCGCCGGAGAAGCGCCCGTCGGTGAT
>Ga0163199_1001472_pt1 | contig 14702 bp, 12 predicted proteins | sample PL_2010_150m_FD_113537 | JGI IMG/M metagenome (GOLD analysis project Ga0163199, IMG submission 113537) | Freshwater microbial communities from Powell Lake, British Columbia, Canada to study Microbial Dark Matter (Phase II) - PL_2010_150m | ecosystem: Environmental > Aquatic > Freshwater > Lake ... | reverse complement strand
GGCATGCACCTGGCTGATATGTGGCACGCTGATCAGGGTATACATTTCGCCGATCTCGACTTGCGCGCAAGCTTCCTCGATCGTCTCCCGCATGGCGGCCTCGGGCAGCGTCTCATGGTTCTCCATGAAGCCGGCAGGCAGGGTCCAGAATCCGCAGCGGGGTTCGATGGCGCGGCGGCAGAGCAGCACCCGGTCTTCCCATTCCGGCAGGCTGCCGACCACCAGCTTGGGGTTTTGATAGTGAATGCTGCCGCAGCTATCGCAAACGGCACGGGTCAGGGTGTCGCCGGGCGGCACTCGCTGGCTGACCGGAGCAGCGCAGTGACTGCAATAGTTGAGGGCGGGGTTCATGGCGTCGGTTATCCGGAATCTTCGTCGACATTATGACTCAAAGCCAGTGCGGGTGCGGTTGTCAGGTCATTCAGGATCTGCTCCCATAAGGTTTGAATATGGCAAAAAATAAAATAAATCAATAAGATATTGGTGTTTTGTAAGAAAAACCCTTACAAACCTTCCGGAAGTCCTTCTTACGTCAAATACAGAATTTCCCCGCTAGTCTCGCTTGACAACTCGCGACAGAATGCGATCGTCTTCAAGTCCGCCGATTTGAGGCAACCAAGGAGTGCATGATGAAAATGACTGACACCTACAATGACATAAAGGAAGTCAATCTTGCCTACCTGATGCTGGCGCAGAACATGGTACGCGTCGACCGCGAGGCAGCTATTTTCCGCCTCGGCATCAGCGAAGAGATTGCCGATATTCTGGATCGTCTCACCCCGGGGCAAGTGCTGAAGATGGCCGGCTCCGAGATGTTGCTGTGCAGCTTCCGTTTCGACGATGCGCTGTTGCTCAACCTTCTTGCCAATCACGAACGCGATCGCAGTATTGGGCACGTTCATGCGGCGATACTAGCCGCCGGCAAATCAGTTGAGACTGTGTCCTGAAACGTTGAAAATCTGGAGGCTCCCATGCGCAACAAATCCGTTATCTCGGAGGCGAGAGACATTCGCCTGGCCGTCGAGCTGATCGAGCTCGGCGCACGTCTGCAACTGCTCGAGGCGGAGACAAAGCTCAGTCGCGAACGCTTGCTCAAGCTGTACAAGGAAGTCCGCGGCGAATCTCCGCCGAAAGGCATGCTGCCGTTCTCGACCGACTGGTTCATGACCTGGCAGCCCAATATCCATGCGTCGTTGTTCATGGCGTATTACCGCTTCATGCTGGAAAATACCCAGTTGCGCGGCCTCGATCTGATCATCAAGGCTTTTCGCCTGTATCTCGAACAAGTGCGCCGCAACGACATGGAACCCGCGCTTTCACTGACACGTGCCTGGACCATGGTGCGTTTCTTCGATGCCAACATGCTGGCCCTGGCGACCTGCAAGTGCTGCGGCGGCCAGTTCGTTGCTCACGCATTCGATCCGACCAAGGGCTACGTCTGCGGTCTTTGCAATGTGCCGGCGCGCGCCGGCAAGACACGTCGCGCCGCCGCGCTAAAGTCGAGCCACGCCGCGCTCAGCTAAGACCAGCACTACTCCCTCCCTTTTCAAGGGGAGGGCTGGGGTGGGGATGGGTTGAATCGGTCGTTGCGCGTTTTTTTACGCCATCCCCCTGATGAAACAACTAGCCATTCGACTAGGCCGTCAAGAAACGATATCCAATTCGCCGGCTATCGCAGCTTCCCCTTGAAGGGGGAGCAGCTAGTCATTCCCTGGCCGGGCGAAATCCTGCCTGATCAATATCGGACTTGTGTCAGGGGCGATTTTTGCGGCTATCATTGCACATTTGCAGAAAGCAGCAAATGCCGGGCCGAATCAACTGACCCGAAAATCGGAGAGCGTCAATGTTCTTGCTAATCGGATACGTGATCATTCTGGGGGCCTCGGTCGGGACCTACGCGGTTCACGGCAGCCTCGGGGCGCTGTGGATGCCGTTGGAATATGTCGCGATTCTCGGCCTGATGGGGGGCGGCTTCATCGCCGGCAACGGCACCAAGGAGATCAAGTCCACGCTGAAAGCGCTTCCCTCGGTCCTGAAGGGATCGCGGTTTACCAAGGCACTCTATATGGAACTTCTCTCGATGCTTTTTGAAGTCCTCGGAAAGATTCGCAAGGAAGGCTTGATGTCGGTTGAAAATGATATCGAGCATCCCGAAGAAAGCGTGATGTTCAAGAAATATCCGGTGATTGCCGCCGATCACCATGTGATGGAATTCATCACCGATTACCTTCGCATGATGGTGGGCGGCAATCTGAACGCCTTCGAGATCGAGAACCTGATGGACATCGAGATCGATACGCATCATCACGAGGCCCATGTTCCCGCGCACATCATGTCCAAGACGGCCGATGCGGTGCCGGCCTTCGGCATCGTGGTGGCGGTGATGGGCGTGGTGAATGTGATGGGGTCGGTCGGCGAACCGCCGGCGATTCTCGGCAAGATGATCGGCGGCGCGCTGGTCGGCACGTTCCTCGGAATCCTGGTTTCCTACGGTTTCGTGGCGCCGATCGCGACCCAACTCGAGCAAAAAGCCGAGGAGAGCGGAAAGATCTATCAGTGCATCAAGATGGTCTTGCTGGCAAGCATGAACGGGTATGCACCACAGGTGGCGGTAGAGTTCGGCCGCAAGGTGCTTTACTCGACAGAGAGGCCAAGTTTCTCTGAGCTTGAAGGCGAAATGAAAGGACGCAAGACGCAGAAGTAATCAGCGTCTTGTTCCACCTGACATTACCCAACCATGAGCGAATATGAGCGACGATAGCCAGCAACCGATCATCGTCAAGCGTATCAAGAAGGGCGGCGGTGCAGCCCATGGCGGCGCGTGGAAGATCGCCTATGCCGATTTCGTCACGGCGATGATGGCGTTTTTCCTGCTGATGTGGTTACTTGGCTCGACCAGCCAGGGTGATCTGAAGGGCATCGCGGACTTCTTCAATACACCGCTCAAAGTGGCGCTCGAGGGGGGGTCCGGCAGCGGCGATACGTCTACCACGCTGATCCAGGGCGGTGGAGATGATTTGACCAAATCCAGCGGTCAAGTGCGAAAAGGCGAGACCATGGCGAACAAGGACAGTGTCAAGATTTCGCCGATGCAGAATGAAATCAACTTGGCCCGAGAGAAGGTGGAAACGCAGAAACTCAACGAGCTCAAGCAACTGATTGAATCCAAGATCGATAATAATCCCAGCCTGAAGCAGTTCAAGAACCAGTTATTGCTTGACATAACTGCCGAAGGGCTGCGCATTCAGATTGTCGATGAGAAGAACCGGCCGATGTTCGATTCCGGGGGCGCTGAGCTCAAACCCTACACCCGCAACATTCTTCGCGAGATCGGCAACGCCTTGAATGGCGTCGTCAATCGCATCAGTCTATCCGGCCATACCGATGCCACGCCGTTCGCCGGGGGCGTTGAGCGCATCGGCAACTGGGAGCTCTCGTCCAGTCGTGCCAATGCCTCGCGACGCGAATTGATTGCCGGCGGAATGCAGGACGATAAGGTCTTGCGGGTCGTCGGACTGGCCTCTGCCGTGCCTTGGGACAAGCAGGATCCATACAGCCCGATCAATCGGCGCATCAGCATCATCGTCATGAACAAGAAGACCGAAGACACGATACTGCGTGACGGCAAGGAAGACGAAGCAGGATCCCAGGCGCTGCCTTTGGTTGCACCTGTCGGCCCGTCCCCGACCGAGGCCAAATCGCCCGCACATTGATCATCCATTTACGTTGCCTGAAGATCCACTCAAGCAATCGAATATGGTCGAGTGACGATATCGTCGCCAGCAGCAACACGGCGCGCCGTCGTTTGCCGTCTTTTTGACAACGGATCGAAACTTGAGCGGTCAGGATTCTGTCCGGCCAGTATGATGCAGCGTCGCCGCCGATCAAGCGCATTTCGAGCACCAGCCACTACACCAAGATCGTCGGGATCAGGCTCCTAGAATGTTAAGGGAGAAAAAGTCCTCGAGGGATCCATTAACAAGACTGGATTAGGCGCTTCCCGGATCAAAGGCAAGACTATGTCCGATTTTATGAAAAGCATCGACGAGCGAACCCGGCTGGCCGGCACCAACAAGCTGGAGATTCTCTTGTTCACGCTTGGTCATGATGGTCGAACCGGCCGGCGCGAGACTTTTGGGATCAACGTTTTCAAGGTGCGAGAGGTCATGCGCACGCCGGCGATTACCGCAGCACCCGAGATGCCGTCGGCGGTCAAGGGGATGGTCAGCTTGCGTGGCGCGTTGGTGACGGCAGTGACCGAACTGCCCGACGGTCGTCTGGTGATGATGCTTGACGTGGAACGTGCCCTCGCCGAATCGACCAGCTACGACGATGGCTTCCTGTTCAAGGATATTCAACCGGTCGTCGGCCAGGACATCACGCTACTCTTTGCCGATGACTCAGCGGTCGCACGCGGGCAGATTCGGCGTACTCTGGATGCGCTCGGAATGAAATCAATCTCCGCGGTGAACGGCCGTGCCGCCTGGGAAAGTTTGCAGAAGATTGCCGAGCAGGCCAACAGCACGGGCAGACGAGTGCAGGACATCGTCCAGTTGATCCTCATCGATGTCGAAATGCCGGAGATGGACGGTTACCTGCTGACCAGGAATATCAAGAATGACCCGCGTTTTGCCGGCATATTCGTGATCATGCATTCGTCTCTGTCCGGTATGTCCAATCAGAAACTTGGACAATCCGTGGGCGTCGATGAATATGTCCCCAAAATTCGAACCGCTGAGATTAGCCGAGACTCTGACCCGGCTGAGCAAGCGACAAACCTACGAAGTTGGTGCATGATGGACACACTTGGGGAAAGCGGACTTTCATGAGTGATGATGACCGCGCCATGCTTGAGTCGGTCGACGCCCGCACCCAGCTGGCGGGATCCAACCGCATGGAAATTCTGCTGTTCTCCCTGGGTACCCCGGAGACTTTCGGAATCAATGTATTCAAGGTACGCGAGGTCCGCAAGACCCCAAAGATCACTAGAACGCCTAATATGCCAAATGGTGTCGAGGGGTTGATCAGCCTGCGCGGCAATCTTATACCGGTGATCGCTTTGGCGCGCGCCATGGGCCTCAATGGCGCGCCCGGTCGACTCGGTGGCGCGATGATGGTCACCGAATACAGCAAGCGCATCCTTGGCTTCCTGGTTCATGACGTCGATCGCATCATTCGTGTCGATTGGGGAAGCGTGCGTGCGCCCGAATCCGTCGTAACCGGCGCAAACCAAGGGTTTATCACCGCCATCACCGAATTGCCGAGCGGCAGGCTGGTATCCATTCTAGACGTCGAACAAATTCTGGGAAATACTTTTGGCGAAACGACGGTCGGCGATTTGCGGAGACTGGACGAAAAGGTCGAATACAATGTGTTTTTCGCCGACGACTCCGCCGTGGCACGCAGGAAGATTGCCGACGTACTCGACAAGATGGGCGTCAAGCACAAGCATGCGCTGAACGGTCAGGAAGCCTGGTCGCGGTTACTCGGCATGGCGACCCACGCGCGGCAGACTGGCAAGAACTTGCGTGACGAAGTCCAGCTGATCCTGATTGATGCCGAGATGCCGGAAATGGATGGCTATGTGCTGACCAAGAATATCAAGAACGACCCGCGCTTTTCCGGCATCCCCGTGGTGATGCATTCGTCGCTGTCGTCGGAGGCCAATCGTGCCATGGGTTCGCGTGTCGGCGTAGATGCCTATGTCGCGAAATGCGACCCGGTTATGCTGGCGGAAACCTTGCGCCCGCATTTGACTATATCAAGTAAGAACTGAACCGGAGAGACTGATGCCAGATCCGAGCAAGATCAAGTTCCTCATCGTCGATGATTTTTCCACGATGCGCCGCATTGTCCGCAACTTGCTCAAGGAGTTGGGCTACATAAATGCCGAAGAGGCCGAGGATGGCGCCGTTGCATTGAGGAAACTCAGGGAAGGCGGTTTTGATTTTGTCGTCTCCGACTGGAACATGCCTAATATGGACGGGTTGCAACTATTGCAGGCGGTGCGCGCCGACCCGACATTGAGGCGCCTGCCGGTATTGATGATTACCGCCGAAGCAAAGAAGGAAAACATCGTTGCCGCCGCCCAATCCGGCGCCAATGGCTACATAGTCAAGCCGTTTACGGCCGGAACCTTGAACGACAAGCTGGTGAAGATCTTCGAGAAGCTCGAGCAATCCCCGGCTTAACTCCGCGCCGAGATTGCACCAGGAAACCATGGCGAAACCCATCAAGATCGACGATTCCGGCGACTATCAGGACTTGCAGTCCCTGTTCGACGGCATTGCCGCTGAAAGCGAAGTTTCGACGGGTGCGAACCAGGGACAGGGATCCGCTGTTGACGCATCCGGCGATTCGGAAGAATTGCAGTCCTTGTTCGACAGCATCGCCGCCGGCGGCGAGGTTCCGATGCAGGCGACCAAGGCCCTGCAACGCAGCGATGATGCATCAGGCGATTCAGAAGACTTGCAGGAATTGTTCGACAACATTGCCGCTGGCAGCAGGGTTCCGGCATATATGAACAAGGCACAGGAGCCGGGCACCGGGTCATCCGGCGATACTGAAGACTTGCGATCCTTGTTCGAAAACATTATCGCTGGCGGCAATGTCCCGACGCAGGCAACCAGGACGCCCGAGCCGCGTACTGATGCATCGGGCGATTCAGAGGACTTGCAGGCATTGTTCGACAGCGTTACCGCGCAACTCGACGAGTCCCCAGCCGTTGCGCCGGCCGGTTCAGTCAAGCAGGCGGGGACAAAGGAATTGACAGCGGTCTTCTCGAGCCTGGGGCAATTGACGCGCGAGTTGCACGACAACCTGCGTGACATCGGTCAAGACAACGCTCTGGAGGATGCAGCTCGAGCCCTTCCCGATGCGCGCCAAAGATTGTCCCACATCGTCCGGACGACCGAGCAAGCAGCGAGCCGGGCTCTCAGCGCTGTGGAAATAGCCAAGCCGATCCAGGACGTCATGCGGGCGAAATCGGAGGCACTCGCAAATCGCTGGGGGGAAGTCTTTGCCAATCAGCTGTCTGTAGTGGATTTCAAGGCACTGGCAATCGACACCCAGGCGTTCCTGCACGAGGTCCCAAAGCAAACTCACGCAACCAACGAACAATTGACGGAGATACTGATGGCCCAGGATTTCCAGGATCTTACCGGTCAGGTCATCAAGAAGGTGGTCGATCTGGTAGAAGATCTGGAGACGCAATTGCTACGCGTCCTGTTCGAAGCAATGCCGCCGGAGATGAAAGTTGAACCGCCGAACGGGTTACTCAATGGCCCGGTCGTAAATACCGATGGTCGCGTTGACGGGCTTGCCAATCAAGCGCAGGTTGACAAACTGCTGGAGAGCCTGGGGTTCTGATTGTCCCGATGCGAGTGATGCTAAGGGAAATGCAACCCAGGCCGACTTCCACCTTCGGCAGGAAATGCCAATGAGCGATTTACAAGGAATGGAAGAACTCCTGCAAGACTTCCTGATGGAGGCAACCGAGCTGCTGTCCAGCGTTGACAACAAGCTAGTCGACCTCGAGAAGATGCCAAACGATAATGGTCTGCTCAACGACATTTTTCGGGGTTTCCATACCATCAAGGGAGGTGCAGGCTTTCTCAATGCCACGGAACTTGTGACCCTCTGCCATCTGACTGAAAACCTGTTTGACCGACTGCGCAATGGCCAGTTGGCGCTCACCGGCGAGATCATGGACTTGATCATGGACGCTACCGGTGCCGTACGCCAAATGTTCCATACATTGGGGCGCGACGTGATGCCCGGTACTGCCGCACCCGAATTGTTGGCGTCACTCAAGCAAGCCATAGCCGGGGAACTTGTCAAGAAAATTCATGCTGCCGCTGCCGCAGCGAGCTTGACCCTTGCCAACGAACCTGATTGGGGATTGTTGCTCCGATCGCTTGCCGAAAACACTTCGGCCGCCCCGCTAAAGGAAAGCAGGACACCAGAAGCCGCCCAGGCTGCAACGATTCCGATCGCCATTCAAGCGCCGGAAGAGATCATCCAGCGTGCGGTCGGTCGCCGTCCGAGCGATAAGCCGGGCTACCAGGGACCGCCAACGAGTCGCCGCGAAGGAAAGAATACGCGCGACAACACGATTCGGGTCGATACATCGCGCCTTGATCAAGTGCTCAACCTTTCGGGCGAGATCGGCCTGACCAAGAATTGCCTCAAAGCGCTCCGCAACGGTATTCTCAACGGCAACATCGGCACCGATACCGTAGCCGCCCTGGATCAGGCGGTGGGCCAACTTGACCTAGTGGTTTCGGACCTGCAAAGCGCCGTAATGAAGACGCGCATGCAGCCCATCGGACGTCTATTCCAGAAATATCCCCGCATTGCTCGAGATTTGGCTCGCGGACTGTGCAAGGATGTGGAACTCGTGTTGGTCGGCGAAGAAACTGAAATTGACAAGACCATGATTGAGGATCTCTCGAATCCGATCATTCACCTGATCCGCAATGCTGTCGATCATGGCATCGAGCCATCTGCCGATCGCAGCGCCGGCGGCAAACCGGCCAGGTCGGAGGTTCGCCTGGAAGCCAGCCAGCAAGGCGATCACATCGTCATTGTGGTCTCGGATGACGGCCGCGGCATGAATCCGGAGAAACTCAAGGCCAAGGCGTTGGAGAAGGGCCTCATTACGGATGAGGAAGCGAATGCGATGGATGAAGGGCAGAGCTTCAACCTGCTCTTTTTGCCGGGCTTCTCGACCGTTGAAGTCGCCTCTGATCTTTCTGGCCGTGGTGTCGACATGGATGCGGTGAAGACCAGCATCCGGAAGTTGAGCGGTTCGATCGATATCAACCATGTCCAGGAGGTCGGCGGCAACGCGATGATGATTGTGCGCGGCGAAGTACTGCCATTGTTACCGCTCGCCAGTCTGTTGGGCTGGTCAACTGAACGGGTTCCCGAATATGGTGTGTTGATGCAGGTGGGCGAAAGCGCTTTCATCCTCGCCATCGATGGATTCGCCGGACGCGAGGATGCGGTGATCAAGTCGCTCGAAGGATTCAGGCCCAAGGGCGTCTCGGGCGTCACCACGATGTCGAATGGCCAGATCGTCCTCATCCTCGACATGCAGGAATTGTTATCCGGGATCGGTGAAAATCGCGGCGTGCCGCGCTCATCGTTCATCACCGAGGCCGTCGCAGCCTGAGGATTCAGTTATCAGCCTGATGCCTGCAAGTCCGCCAGGGCGCGGATACCGGAATTGGTCTGTGGAGAGACGCCTGATGGCGTCGCCGATGATGGGTACGAACATGTTGCGGTACGGGAGAATAGTCGATGAGTCATCCTGAACTGGACGCTTACTGGCTTCCATTCACGTCAAATCGTTACTTCAAGCAGCATCCAAAACTCGTGGTTTCCGCGAAGGGAGCTTATTACCGCACTGAGAGCGGACGCGAATTGTTTGACTGCCTCTCCGGAATGTGGTGCTGCCCGCTAGGGCATGCCCACCCGAAGATCGTCGAGGCATTCACTCTGCAAGCGGGAACCCTCGACTATTCGCCGGCATTTCAGGTCGGAAACCCCAGCACCTTCCGGCTGGCCGAGCGCATCGCCGAAATGGCGCCGGCGGGACTCGACCACGTCTTCTTCACGAACTCGGGATCCGAGGCAGTCGATAGTTCACTCAAGATTGCGCTGGGCTATCACAAGCTGCGCGGCGAGGGCGGCCGCTTTCGCTTGATCGGACGCGAGCGCGCCTATCACGGCGTCGGTTTCGGCGGCATATCGGTGGGCGGCATGGTGGCCAATCGCAAGGCTTTCGCCACCGCCATGCTGCCTGGCGTCGACCATCTGCCGCATACCTGGAACTTGTCGCAGATGGCATTTTCGCGCGGGCAGCCGGCCTGGGGCGCGCATCTCGCCGAAGAATTGGAGCGGCTGGTCGCCCTGCATGACGCTTCGACGATCGCGGCAGTCATTGTCGAACCGGTGCAGGGCTCCACCGGCGTCCTGGTGCCGCCGCTCGGTTATCTCGAGCGCCTGCGCGAAATCTGTACCCGGCATGGCATTCTGCTGATTTTTGACGAGGTGATCACCGGGTTTGGTCGGCTCGGTGCGAATTTCGGCGCCCAGCGCCTTGGCGTGATCCCGGACATGATCACTTTTGCCAAAGGCGTCACCAACGGCACTTTCCCGATGGGTGGCGTGATTGTTCGCAAGGACATCTATGAAGCCTTCATGCAATCCCAGGCGCCCGAGTATTCCATTGAGCTGTTTCACGGGTATACCTACTCCGGCCACCCGATCGCGGCCGCCATTGGCCTCGCGGTTCTCGACATCTACGAAGACGAAGGACTTTTCGAGCGCGCGCGCACCCTTGAACCGGTTCTGGAGGCCGCGGTGCACACTCTCAAGGGTGAGCCCGGCGTGATCGATGTGCGTAATTGCGGACTGACAGCCGGGGTCGACCTTGAATCCTTTCCCGGGCAGCCTGGCCGATGCGCCTTCAAGGTATTCGAATACGGCTTCAATCATGACCAGCTCTTCCGTTTCACCGCAGATACTATCGCCATGGGACCGCCGTTCATATCGACTCCGACGGAAATCGAGCGAATGGTGGAGCGGTTACGATTGGCCATCCGTACGGTCAATCCCGATTGATTCAGGATCCCGCATCGATGCGTGGCGCCATAGCAGCGAATTGATGGCCTAATTTGGCTCTTTTCCCACGCTGATCCCTGGCCCCGGGCGGCAATAATTGCCGGCATGGGAAGAACCGTCCGTGGCTGAAGAGAGCGATCTCGAACGTACTGAGCCTGCGTCGAGCAGACGCCTGGAACAGGCGCGTGAAGAGGGACGTGTTCCGCAGTCGCGTGAGCTCTCGGCCTTCATGGTTTTGCTGGCTGGAGCATCAGGATTTTGGTCGATTGGTGACTGGCTCGCGCATCACGCGTCGAGTATCGTTCGGCACGGTCTCAACTTCGATCGCGCAGCAGTATTTGATGCGCAGCTAATGAGCAATGCATTGCGCAGCTTGTCATCGGATGCGTTGCTGCTAGCGGCACCCTTCTTCTTGCTGGCGATCGCCGGTGCAGTGGCAGCGCCGATCATGCTGGGCGGGTTGGTGTTTTCGACAAAATCGATGTCGCTGGATTTCAACCGCATCGATCCCCTGAGAGGACTCGGTCGGATTTTCTCGCTGCAGGGAGTTGCCGAACTGGTCAAGGCGTTGCTCAAGGCTGCGCTGGTGGGAGGAGTCGTGTACTGGGTGGTGCTGCACGAGAAGGACGTCCTGTTCGCACTCTTGTCGCAATCACTCGAAGCCGCGCTGGCCTCTTTCGGCCACCTGCTGATGTTTGCCTTTTTGGCTTTGGTTTGCGGCGTGGCACTGATCGCCGCCATTGATGTGCCATTTCAGCTATGGCAGTACTACAGCAAATTGCGGATGACGAAAGAGGAAGTGCGTCAGGAAGGCAAGGAGCAAGAGGGCGATCCACAGATGAAGGCACGAATTCGCAGTCAGCAACGCGAATTGGCACGCAAGCGGATGATGTCGGAAGTTCCCAAGGCGGACGTAGTGGTGACCAATCCGAGTCACTATGCTGTCGCTCTCAAATATGACAGCAGCAACATGGGTGCGCCGCAGGTGGTTGCCAAAGGCATGAATCTGATTGCCGACAGGATACGCGAGCTGGCAATCGAAAATGCCGTGCCCTTGCTCGAAGCGCCGCCGCTGGCGCGCGCCCTCTACCGGCACAGCGAAATCGGCGAGCAGATTCCGACAGCGCTCTACACGGCCGTGGCCGAGGTCATGGCCTATGTCTACCAACTGAATCAGTTCATCGCAAGCGGTGGCAATGGCGTAATGCCGCCCCAACTGCCGAAAGATCTGCCGGTACCGAAAGATCTGGATCCGGGCCCGGCCATTGAAGCTGAGACGGCGCTAGCGGCATGAACGATACACTCGCCCTGCAGGCATTGTTTAACCGCGGCAATCTGCGCCAGCTGGCGGCGCCGCTGTTGATCGTGATGATCCTGTCGATGATGGTGTTGCCATTACCGCCGTTTTTCCTCGACGTATTTTTCACTTTCAACATCGCCATCTCGATCATGGTGATGCTGGTGGCGATGTACACCTTGAGACCCCTAGATTTCTCGGTGTTCCCGACCGTGCTGCTGGTGACAACGTTGTTGCGGCTCTCCCTGAACGTTGCCTCGACCCGAGTGGTGTTGCTGGAGGGGCACACTGGTGCGGACGCGGCAGGCAAGGTGATCGAGGCCTTCGGCCATTTTCTGGTCGGCGGCAACTATGCCGTGGGCCTGGTCGTATTCGTGATTCTGGTGGTGATTAATTTTGTCGTCATAACCAAGGGTGCCGGCCGTATCGCTGAAGTGTCGGCGCGGTTCACACTCGATGCCATGCCCGGCAAGCAGATGGCGATCGATGCCGATCTCAACGCCGGCTTGATCGGCGAAGATGAGGCCAGGCGACGTCGTGCGGAAATCGCCCAGGAAGCGGATTTTTTCGGCTCCATGGATGGTGCCAGCAAGTTCGTTCGTGGTGACGCCGTCGCCGGCATCCTGATCCTCTTCATCAACATCATCGGGGGCCTCATCGTCGGAATCCTGCAGCACGACATGGAAATCGCCCAGGCTGCGAAGAATTACACCTTGCTGACCATTGGCGACGGTCTTGTAGCGCAAATTCCGGCATTGATCATTTCAACCGCTGCCGGCCTCGTTGTGAGCCGCGTGACCACCAACGAGGACGTCGGCCAACAGATTGCCGGCCAGATGTTCGGTAATCCCACGGTGTTGCTGCTCACGGCTGTCATTCTGGGCGTTCTGGGCCTGATACCCGGGATGCCTAACCTGGTGTTTCTGCTCATCGCCGCGATTATCGGCGGGTTGGGTTGGTGGGTCATGAGGCTCAGGGCGACGCCACCATCGGAGGAGGCTGCGCCCGCCGCGAAGGAAGAACCGCAGGAGTCTCTGGAGGCAAGTTGGGGAGATGTCGCGCCCGTCGATGTCCTGGGGCTCGAGGTGGGGTACCGCTTGATCCCGTTGGTTGACAAAGGGCAGGACGGCGACCTGCTGAAGCGGATACGCGGCCTTCGCAAGAAGTTTGCCCAGGAAGTCGGCTTTCTGTCTTCACCAGTTCATATTCGTGACAATCTCGAACTCAAGCCCAACGGCTACAGACTCACGCTCAAGGGCGTCGAGATCGGTGTCGGTGAATCCAATCCCGGGATGCATCTGGCGATCAATCCTGGCCGCGTTGCCGGACCGCTTGCCGGGAGTCCGACCAAGGATCCGGCCTTCGGCTTGCCTGCGGTCTGGATCGAGTCCGGCCTGCGTGAACAAGCCCACGCACTGGGTTATACCGTTGTTGATGCCGGAACGGTGGTAGCGACCCATCTAAACCACGTGATTCTCTCGCATGCCGCGGAACTGCTGGGTCGCCAGGAGACGCAAGCTTTGCTGGACCATATTGCCAAGGATGCGCCAAAACTGATCGAGGATCTGGTGCCCAAGCAAATTTCCCTTTCGGTGGTGCAACGCGTTCTGCAGAACCTGCTGGAGGAGGGAGTAAATATTCGTGATATGCGCAGCATCATCGAGACCTTGGCCGAATATGCGCCGCGTACCCAGGATCCGCTTGAATTGACGACACAGGTTCGAATCGCGCTGGGACGCTCCATCGTCCAGCAACTCTATCCCGGCAACGCGGAACTTTCAGTCATGGCCATCGATTCCGGTCTCGAGCGCGTACTTGGCCAGACAGTGCAGGGTGCTGGCGACGGCAGTGGCATCGAGCCAGGACTGGCCGACAAGCTGTTGCGCGAGACGGCGGCCGCCGCCCAGCGCCAGGAGGAAGTCGGCTTGCCGGCCGTGTTGCTGGTACCTGGTCAGCTGCGCTGGTTGCTCTCGCGTTTTCTGCGGCGTGCGGTTCCGCAGTTGCGGGTCATTTCAAATGCCGAAGTGCCTGATTCACGAACCATTAAGGTCACCGCGATCATCGGAGCTAAAACATGAAGGTGAGACGATTTATAGCGCCAACCGCACGAGAATGCTTGCGCAAGGTCAAGGATGAACTGGGGTCGGATGCCATTGTCGTATCAAACAAGCCCGTAAGCGGGGGAGTGGAAATCATGGCGATGTCGGCAGACAGCTTTGAAGCCTTGTCACACCACGCGGCGCCACGCCCGGTGACCGGAGACACTGCGGCGGGATCGGTCTTGAAGAAAATGGAAACCCATCGTTCTCCCGCAGGGGGAAACGCCGATGCGCTTCGGGCGGCGATCCCGGCCCGAAAGGCAACGGTTTCGGAATCAGCAGAGAATGACTACACGGTCAGCTTGTCGAGCAAGGCGCGCCAGAAGCCCGCCATTCACCCATCGTGGCAGGTAGCGTCGACCACCAAATCCTCCGGCCGGCCACCTGCCGCCAAGTCCGATCCTTCGCACCTGAGGCCGCTGCCAACACGCGATCCCGAAGCCCGGTCGGACGCCGAGGTCAGCGCGACCTTGAAAAGCGCTCTAAGGGAAGATGACAATAGTCCGGGAGATCCGGGAAGCGCATCCGCAGGGCAGGCCCAGTCGCAAGTTTCACAGATGATGGTGGAAATGAAATCCATCAAGATGCTACTGGAACGTCAGTTGTCGGGTTTTGCCTGGGGTGATATGGCGCGCGAATCGCCGACACGGGCGTTGGCATTGGCGGAGATGCTGGAT
>Ga0163199_1001471_pt1 | contig 14705 bp, 12 predicted proteins | sample PL_2010_150m_FD_113537 | JGI IMG/M metagenome (GOLD analysis project Ga0163199, IMG submission 113537) | Freshwater microbial communities from Powell Lake, British Columbia, Canada to study Microbial Dark Matter (Phase II) - PL_2010_150m | ecosystem: Environmental > Aquatic > Freshwater > Lake ... | reverse complement strand
TTATCTTTAATCTTCGTTCTTCGATCCTTATCACGGAATTCAAAATCTCCGATTTTGCCCGAAGTCCTGCCCGCTCGCTTCGCTCGGGGTGCTTCGCAAGACTTCGGATTCCGCTCCGAGTGGGTCGGCATCATCGGCGGCTTCACGCTCGCCACCACCGTCTCTCATATCACCTTCAGCCGCGCCGGGTTAGAAACACTTTTACCTTCCGTGATCGCCATCCCATTAATTTGGTTGATCTATAAAACGTACGAAAGAGAATCATGGCGATATGCGATCCTGTGCGGCCTGGTTCTGGGTTTGAGCTTTTATAGCTACGCGCCTGCCGCCGCCTTCCCCATCGCGGTTGCTGCCTTTGCCGTGTGGCGTTTCGTTTCTTTACGGAATACGCAATACGCATCACGTATTCCGTATTCCGTATTGCGTATCACGTTGATCATCCTCATCGTCTCTCTCCTCTGCATCCTCCCCTTCCTCTACACCCTTTTGTTCACCCCCAACCAATACCTCTCGCATTTACTCGGCACAACACAGGCAACGCGAAGTGGAAATATTTTTTTGAGTTTGATCGAGAACACACTGCGCGTGATCGGCGGCGTGAGCCTTGAAGGGCAAGTGACAGGCGAATATAACTTTCAAGGGCAGCCATTGTTCAACCCTGTTGTCTCGCTGTTCTTCTGGATCGGGCTCGTGATTTCAATTATCGGCGCATGGCGCAAACAACCATTGCCTCAACTCATGATCGTTTGGGCAGTATCTACCTCACTCCCAACCCTCCTCTCCGATCACGCGCCTAACTTCGCGCGTTGGCTGCAAGCCTTACCCGCCCTCGTATTTTTTGTGGGCGTAGGCGTGATGTGGGTGGTGGAATTTATCGTGAAGCGTCCCTTCGACAATCTCAGGGCGCAGCCTGAGCGGAGCGCGAGGCATACTGAGCGGAACGAAGTGAAGTCGAAGTATCGCGCGCAGTCGAAGGATGCGGTGGAATTACATGCGGCGCCCTCTACGAATGTGTTCCTCGTTGCATTTGGGACTTCGCTCAAAGTGCTAACTCCTGTTTTTGTCATCGCCCTCGGCGGCTTCACCTTTTATCAATCTACCGCCACCTATTTTTCTGTTCCCCTCGATAAACGCGATCAAATGTGGGGCGCGCCTCATCGAGTCAACGCCGAGAAAATGATCCAATACTCCAAAGATTCCTTAGTCTTCGCCTCGCCGATGAATGTGCCGCTGATTCAACCCGTATTCGATCTTTTGTTGCGCGACACAAATGTGAATCAAATTGACGGGCGATCTTGTTTGCCTCTGGCGTGGAATCAAAACCGCTCCACAATCTACAGCGCGGTGACTCTCGCCGACAAAGTGACGATAGATCGTTTGTCAAAACTTTACCCCTCAGGTCGCATCGTGGGTGAAGTTTTAGATTACCCAAACCTCTACCCCTATTCGCAATTCTACGAAGTGCCACCGAACACCAAACCGAACCTGACTCTCACCTCAACCCAAACATCATTCGTTGACGGAGTAGGGTTGATCGGTTATGAGATGCCATCGGCGGCGTCAGCGAGTGATCGGCTGACGGTGAATCTCTATTGGCGACTCGATCAGCGCGTGCGCGACGAGTTACTCGTCTTCGTCCACTTCGGGCGCGTGGGCGATCTTCAACCACTGGCGCAACACGACGGATCGCCGTGTGACAAGGGGCTGCCGACAACGCACTGGGTGGCGAATGTGGTTTATCCCGACTCACATTCGATCCAACTCCCAAACGATCTCAAAGCAGGCATATATGAAATTCGCGTGGGTGTGTATCGCTGGCCTTCGCAAGAACGGCTCGACGTGACTCAATCGGAGAAAAAAGTTTTGGAGAAAAATATCTTGGTGCTGGGAGTGGTTGTGGTAAAGTAAATGCCACTCACACTTTATGACTCCTCAATTTTTAAAAATCATTTCTACACCCAAACCCATTGCCGAGTCAGATGTTCATCGCCAAGCATTAAGTGACACCTTTTATGCGTTGATGGATTTCTTTCGTCTTCGTTCGGGTGTTAACGTGATCAACAAAATGCGGCTATCTTATACTGAGGGTAGCGAATCCTATTTTGTTACACCTGATCTATTTGTAGTGCGTGAGGCGACTAAAGAGGAGATGCGTCTTTACGATGTGAACGTTACAGGGCAATCGCCTCAAGTTGTTTTTGAGTTTACATCTCGGTTAACATGGTTAGAGGATACAGGCAACAAGAAAAGTTTGTATGCCATGTTGGGCGTGCAGGAATATTTTTTGTGCGACCCTTTAGCCGAATATCTCACACCACCGCTTCAAGGGTTTGATCTTCAACGTGGCGACTATGTTCGCATGTCGCCCGAATCGGATGGCGCGTTAGTCAGCCGCGAATTAGGTTTGCGCTTGAGGTTAGAAAACCATAGTTTGCGATTGATGGATGTCAAAACAGGTGAAGCATTATTGACTCCCGCCGAAGCGATGGAGAAAGCCCGCAATGCCGAATCTGAAGTGGAGCGTTTGCGCGACGAACTGAAAAAGTTGCGTGGTTAAAAATAAAACCTTCAAGGTTTCATAAACCTTGAAGGTTTTTTGTTAGTTTCGCAATCCCTTCCTCAAAAACATCCCTCTTGGTAATCAAACTCACTACAACTACATTCCGCCCTCTGAAATCATAAAAATATCCCGGATGTGCCAACACATTCTCGCGCTCCAATAATTCGTAAGCGAATCTTTCGTCATCCTGTTCGATCTCAATCACCGCATACCACCCACCCTCACGTTTCAATACGTTCAACCTCAACTCATCTAAAACCTTCCCGTTCATTTCCACCCTTTCCCTTATTTCCTTTTGTATCGCCTCTCGCATCGCTAACAACTTCGGCGTTGCGTGTTGAACGGGAGTCGCCACTGAAAGATACGTGTCGGCGATCAACTCCAGCCGCGCCGCCGATTCTTCGACTAACTTCTTCTCCCCGCTCACTTGAATCCAGCCCAGCTTCATTTGCGGCAGGGCAACCACTTTGGAGAGTCCGCTCAAGGCAAACGTCAACGCGCCTTCGTTGCCCACAACTGTTTCGACGCGGCTCGCGTCTTCACCATTGGCGTAATCCGAAAACACTTCGTCCACGATCAGCGCGATCTTTCTCTCGCCGCACAACCCATTTAATTTTTCAAGTTCATCTTTCTTGAGATATGAACCTGTTGGATTATTCGGATTGACGATCACGATTGCTTTTGTTCTCTCGCTGATCGACTCGCGCAGAACTTCAAAGTTGATCTGCCAACCCTTGTAGTAAGACAGTGGATAGTGGATAGTGGATAGAGATTCCAAACCAGCGAGAAATTCAAATAAAGGGTAACTTGGTTGCGGCACCAGAATCTCATCGCCCGCGTCGCCCAGAAGCTTGAATAGAAAAGAATAGGCTTCGCTGGTGCTGGCGGTAAGAAAAATGGAGTTGGGGTCACAAGGGTTTGTCATTCCGAGGAGCGTTTTTTGCGACGAGGAATCTCTGGGATTGTCCGAGAGATTCCTCGCTTTGCTCGGAATGACAAACTTACGAGAATAGTAATTAGTAATTGCTTCGCGCGCCTTCACGAGCCCTCGTGGGGAGGGGTCGTAAGTGAGGGACTGTGAGGAAGATGTTGCGCTCAGGATGGCGGCATCATCGTAATGGAATCCGCATCGGGTGGGGTTCGATTCGGTGAGATCAAGAATCGGCACCCCCTTTACTCGTTTTGCATCGAGCAGTTGGGTCAGGGGGTTCGGAGTCAGATTCCAATTGAGGCGAGAAGAAAACTTCATTACGCAATACGGAATACACAATACGTATTTCGTATTGCGTATTCCGTAGAGTCATTTTTTACAGTATTTATCAAACCACGCCATCATGCGGTTCAAACGATCCACGCGATGATGCGGCTCGCCACTGCGGCTCATCTCGTGCCCTTCGCGCGGGTAACGATAGAACACCACCGTCTTGCGTAACCGCTTCAACGATGTGTAAAGTTGTTCGGCGTCCGACACCGGACAACGATAATCTTGATCTTGATGTTCAATCGCCAACGGCGTCTTCATTTCGCGCACGTAAGCCAGCGGCGAGTTGTGCCAGCTCTTCTTGATGTCGTCAAATGGCATCATGTCCCATTCCCATTCAAAGAATTTTGGAATGTCTGACGTGCCATACATAGACATGATCGAATACACGCCGCGTTGAGTCCAGGCGCAGGCAAAACGTTGATCGTGTCCGATGATCCACGCGCTCATGTAACCGGCATAGCTGCCGCCTGTCAGCGCCATGCGCTGGGTGTCCACAAATCCTCTGGCAGTCACCCGATCAACGCCCGCCATAATATCCATCATCGGCAGCGTGCCCCAATCACTTTGAATACACGCCCCAAATTTTTCTCCGTAACCATCCGAGCCACGCGGGTTGCAGTAGAAGACCCCATAACCGCGCGCCGCGTGCAGTTGCCACTCTAACCACATCGAGGGCATACTGGGACTCCACATCACTTGAGGACCGCCGTGCATACTTACTACTAAAGGATGCTTGCGTCCCTTCTTGAAATTGATCGGCTTGATCAACCACCCTTGAATCTCTTGATCGTCGGGCGAGGCGTAATTCAAGTCTTCGGTCTTCGCCACTTCGTGTTCCGCCAAGTAGTTTGCATTGAAGTCCGTGATTCGTTTTTCGGTTTTACTTTTTGTCAGATACAGATCAACCGGACGTTCCGGCGTGCAAGCGATGAAGGCGATGGAGCGATCATCCGCCACGCCGAATCCCAAGACCATGCGCCGCCCGCCCACGATCTTTTCGGGGATGCCGCCGTTCACGCTCACCCGATAGATTCCGGTGTCGCCCTGATCCCCCGCTTGAAAATACAAATGCTTCGAATCGGCTGACCACTGAAATGCTTCCACCGTGCGATCCAGGCTGGAAGTTAAATCGCGAGTATCCGCACCCGTTGACCGCATCACCGCGAGTCGCGCGCTGTGTCCGATCTTGCCGTCATCCGGATTACGCACTGCGGCGATCCATTTGCCATCGGGCGAGACTTGCGGGTCGAAGTAACCGTGCGTGGGCGCGGTCAATCGCTTGAACGGTTTGCGTTTGCCCGTTGCATTGATCTTAATCACGTCTTGCGGAAACCATCCCGTGAATTCGGGATCGTTGGTCTGCGTCGAGATGATCGCGCCGCCATCTTTCGTCCACGAAATTTCGTTGAAGTGAAAGTCGCCGTCGGTCAGGCGATACGATTTTACTTTCTCGTCGTTGTGCGGCATGTCCATCACGTAGATGTGCGTGTAGCGATCATCAAAATATTCTGTGCCGGTGCGGTAGGGCAAGCGCGTGATGATGCGGGGATCGATTTTCTTTTTCTCTTCATCTTCTTTGATCTCTGTGCGGTGTTTCGCTTCGAGTTCATTCGACGGGGGTGCATCTTCTTTGCCGCTGTCTTCGCGTTTGCGTTCTTCGTCGTTGGCGCGCGAGTTGAAAGCAATGCGTTTGCCATCCGGACTCCACACCGGATTCGTTGCGCCGTTGGGCATTGAGGTAATGGCTCGCGCTTCGCCGCCGTTGAGATCAATTAAATAAATTTGAGGCTTGTCGTTGCGCGCAGAGACGAAGGCGAGAGTCTTGTCATCCGGACTCCAGCGTGGAGAAGTGTCGGGCTTGGCTCCGAAAGTAAATTGGCGCGTCGTCGGCGTCCCCGTGGAGAGATCGGTCAACCAGATCGAGCGTTTATATTTATTCGTTAGCTTGTCGAGGCTCATCTTCACGAAGGCGATGTGCTTGCCATCGGGTGAGAGCTGTGGGTCTTCGACAAATCGCAATTCGTAAAGGTCTTCGGCAGTGATGAGTTTTTTCTTGGGCATGAAAAAATCCTTTTCCGAAGACCTCCGAGTTCTTTAAGAACTCGGAGGCCTTAGTCTTGAAATAAAAACAACGCGTCCCAAAATTGAGAAGCGTTGTTTTGAAAGTCGGGGCGAGAGGATTTGAACCTCCGACCCCTTCAACCCCATTGAAGTGCGCTAGCCGGGCTGCGCCACGCCCCGAAGTTCGAGCGAAATTATACCATAGCAAGTTTATCCCAACGCTCCCAAAAATTTTTAGCGGGATGTGTGCCTTTTGTTTGCCCGCTCTTCGTTACCTCAAGCCGAATATGAAATGCCGCTTTCCCTTTGATCTCTTTCCAGCGAATCACAAACGCCGACTCGATGGAGAGATCATAAACTACCATCACATCATACTGTCCTGTTTTTGCACGCACACGGTTATGTTTCGTGCGGCAGTTCACGCGAATCACCCTCCCATCAGATCGCGTGGTGCGAACTTGTATCCGTACGATCCGTCCATCTTTTTCAGCAGCAAGATCATATGAGGCAGAGTTGCCGTAAGGAATCAATACGTGCCACCCAGCACGAATTAATTTTTGCATTACGGCTGTCTCGCCAATTTGCCCAATCGAAGATGTATCTCTCATTTTAATTCCCTCACCAATTTCTCGGGTCTGTTTCTATACTCATCCCACGAAACTTTTCCCGCCACGATCGCTTCAAGTATCTCACTCAACTTTTGATTGATCGGCGCAGAGAGCCCGACGTGTTCGGCGTGGCGCGCAATCGCGCCGTTGAGGTAACTCACTTCTGTTTTGGGTCGCCCTGCTTTGAGATCAAGATGAAACGATGGCAGCTTGTCGCCACGCCCGCCGCCGACCATGCGAATCAGAATCGGCTGATACAGACTCGGTGGCAAGTTGCGAATCGCAAACGCCAATGTCGTTGTTTGTGTGCGCGGTAACCCCACAACGGGAATGTTCTTCGCCTTCATCACCGCCAACGTTTCTTTCAACGCGCCGATCTCGATTTGATACAAACCCGCATGTCCCAAAACTTTTGAAGTAGGCATATCGCAGATCGCTGCTGTGGCATTCGCCATAATGTTCGTCAGCATCTTCGACCACTTCATTGCGTCGGCGTTTCTGTAGAGTTGAGTATGAATGCCCGCGTGAGTTAACGCCCGCGCAATTTGCTTGCTGAGTATATGCCCGCTCCACACACCCACGCCGCGATTCTTCTCGACGATGATCTCGCCGAACTGCGGCACGCCGATGGCGGTTAACACTGTTCCGGCGATGACATTTTCTTTGCCAATGAAAGATGCAATCGTTGGTTCGTTTTCAATGCCGTTTTGGAAACTCAAGATAGCTGATGGCTGTTGGCTGATTGCTGATTGCAAGTTCCTCATCGCCCCTTCAGTGTCAAACGATTTCATGGCGACGATGATGCAGTCGTAGAGACGTTTCGCCGAAACGTCTTTACTGGTAAATGCCTCTTCGATTGAGGTAACGAGTTGTAAGTTTTTCGTATTGCGCGTTCCGTATTTCGCATCATGAATCGTGATGCCGCGTTGCCGCAACATCTCTACCGGTTCGGGACGATCTAAAAACGTCACGTCCTCGCCCGCGAGTTTGAGCGACCCGCCGATGTAACCGCCGATGGCGCCTGCGCCGTAGATCAAGAACCTCATAGTGATCAGTGATCAGTTGGCAGTTATCAGTCATCAGTTATCAGTCATCAGTTACTGATTACTGTTCACTGCTAACTGATTACTGTCTTCTCCCCCGATACGCTTCCGCCATGATCTCAATCGGATGCACAGTCTTCTTGCCCGTCTGTGCTTCGATCCACCAACGGCATGTTTCCGAATCACACACAACTCTCTGCGGATTCACATCGGCGATCTGCTCGAATAAATTTTTGCCAACCGCTTCGGCGATCTCGTATTTGCCTGTCTTCAATCCGTACGTCCCCGCCACACCACAGCAATCGGCGCGGGATTCGGTGACGGTGAACCCGAAGCGGCGCATAAAGTCGGCGGCGGGGCGACCAAAGCCATGCGTGCGTTGTTGGCACGGGGCGTGGTACAAAACCTTCTCTTCGCGTTGGATGAATCGTGTGTTGAGCAATCCTTCGTCATCAAGCGTTTGCAAATACTCAAAGATGTCGTAAGTATTTTTTGCAACGAGCTTCGCCTCTTCATCATCAATTCCCAAAATGCTTCCATACTCATGCTTGAGGGCGAGCGTGCAACTTGTGGAGTGACCCACAATCGCATAACCTTCGCGCACCCAATTCGCTAACGACTTCACGTTAGCGTGCGCCAACTTGCGCGCCGAAGAAAAATCGCCATTCGATTGCATTGGCAATCCGCAACAATTTTGTTCCGGCAAAACAACTTTGATGCTATTGCGTTTCAAGACTTCCATCGCGGCTTGGGCGACTCTTGGCTCATAATAATTTGCAGCACACCCGTGAAAATACGCCACCTTCCGCAAGCCGATCACTTGCTTGCTCATCTCTGATTTGTTGAACCATGATCGAAAAGTTTGGCGTGAGAAATTTGGAAACACGGCGCGCGAATCGATCCCAATAATTTTTTCGATGAGGACGCGCAACGGTTTGATCTTAAGTGGGATGTTGGAAAGCGGGGCAAAGGTGCTGCCGACTCTGCCTAGCAATTCTGATCTGCCCACGAGCCAATTGCGCAATGGCAAGCCGTCTCGTTTAATGATCTCCGCCCGAGCAATCGAATTCATCTCGGCGATTTGAACTCCATGCGGACACACCAGCGAACACACGCCGCACCCCGAACAATAGTCGAGCGAGTGATCGGGCGATGGCAAATTCGGATGACGGAATCTCTGCGCCTGCGGTCCCACCGCTTTCGGTCCCGGAAATAAATCCGTCACCGCCGCCACCGGGCACGCCGAGGTGCAGATGTTGCATTTGATGCAGAGGTCGGAGGAGAGGGGAGTGAGGAGAGTCATTTCGCTTGAACGCTGAGATTCAAAATCTGCGCTTCAACATTACTGCCTTGTTTCGTTTCGTAACCCACAAAGAAATTTCGATTTGGAAAATACACGTCTACCGATTGATAGGCGACAACTTTGCTAATGTCTGTGCCATCGTTGCACACGCCGCCATAGCGAATGGTATTCAAACGAATCTTGGTAATCTCGAAACGGAAGCTATAAAAACCGGGATAACATGGAATCAACGCCTGATCCACAATCGTTTCTTCACCATTATCCAACGTGCTTACGACCACTCCTCCATCATCATACAGCGAGAAAAATGTGCCCTTCATCTGTTTATCAGGTTTCGTTCCCGATAGCACGCCAAACTTGATAATGCTGCCATAAAGTTTTTCTGCTTTGATTGTTACTTCAATAATCGCTGTCTCTGGAATGGGCGCAACAATTCCAAAAAGACCTTTCTCTTTTGCCGATTGCCGTGTCATCAACAGCCCATCGGTTTCAGCCGCCAATCCCAATTCAACCAACTGCCAGCACCCATTTTTTGATTCTCGACTTTGATTCGTTTGCAGACTCGAATAAGGCACCCATAGTTTGTCGCTGATGCATTTGTTTTTAAAATCTTGACCTATCGCAAGTAAATTTATAGGCGTTGCCGTCGGCGGGTTCACAGATGGCGGCGCACTTTTTGTAGGCGCAAGTGCAATACTACTGGCAACAGCCGTAATGGTGTTAGGAAGTTTCGTAGAGGGTGCGGCAAGTGTGAGAATTCTTGCCTCGGCAGTTTGTGTTGTTTGAATGCTCAGCTCAATCGGGGCGCGCACGCTGAGGTAACCAAATATCGCGGTCGCCACCGTGCCAACGAGTGTAAGTATTGCGGCGATGATCCCGATCCTTGCGGCGGTGATATTTGGGTCGGGTTTAGTCTGCTTGCCTTTGGATGAAGTACTTTTAGGCATAAGAGCCCTCCGTTACGCGATATGCACTCCCCAACTCAATCCCCTCCCTCGATCCCTCGCTTACCCTATCCGCTCCTGCTAACACACTGCCAACCGCAAACAGATTCTCCGCGATGACTTTGCTATTGGTGTCAATTGGGCGAAGACTCTTATCCACGTTCACGCCGAACTTGGCATAAGGATGTGGAGCAAGAAAAACTTCATTCGTCCATTCACTACGAGACCCGAAGGGTTTCCGAAACCCTTCGGGTCTGTCACTGGCGATTGGAAGATTAAAGATTGACTCGCGCACCGTGCCATCCATCTCGCCAACCAAGCCGCCATTTAAAAATCCGCCACAGGCTAAGATGTATTGCTCAGCTTTATATTCTTTGACGTGACCGTTCATGTCGGCGGATGCCGACACCACGCGCCCGCCTTCGATCTTCCCTGTCACCGTTGGACCGATGATGAATCGCCCGCCGTGATTCTGGAAATCGTCGCGCAACAAATTAAACAACCGCATCCCCGGCACGCTCGGCGGCAGAATTGGAATCTCGAAGAGCTCAATGCCCAATTCCGATTCAAGATGCTGCTTCGCCTCAAGCGAATGATCGAGCCCGAGAATCGCCGGGATGCCGATTCGTTTTGGCGAATCTTTGAGCCAAGGTTTCCACAGCGTGATCACTTCGGCGCGATAGTCGGGCTTATCAAATAGGTGCGCCAGATCGGTGGCGTAACTATCGCGGTGGAAGGGGGTGGAGGGCAAGTGAAGGTCAATAACTTGTAATTGGTAATTGGTAATTGGAGACGCTTGCCCCCGTAGCGAAGCGGAGTGGGGTTGGAGATTAGAGGCGGCAAGCGCGGCAGAAAAATCTCGGAAGCCGTGAATGTTGGCGAAAGCGAAATCGTCTTTGCGCGAGAGATCACCGGCGAGCATCGTCAGAGGAATCAGACAGGCATGGCGAGTTGAGCCAACGGCGGTGGGCAGTTTAAAGTTTTTGCCGACTTCGCCATGAAGCGGATAGCTATGTTCGGCGCAGATCGTTTTAAAATTTTCAATCGCATCCTTCAGTGTTTGCGATCCAATAATGCCATAAGGATGACTCTTAGATCGTGTAAGCGGTGACAGCGTGGGCTTGTCGCCATTCACCACATCAATCGTCCCTGCGCCGATGTGCGTTGAACCGACTCCGCGCGCCAGAAGCAAAACTTTCTTGCCACGCCGCGCGGCGAGTGTGCCAGCGTATAAACCTGATAGACCGCAACCAATAACAATAATGTCGAAAGCCATTTTGATAATAATGTTGACATAGCGGTAGTTTCGCCATATCATAAAAGCATCAATAAATCGGTTCGCCCGATTTACTCGCCCCCAGCGACAAGGTAGCCAAGTGAGGCTGCCTTCCTCTTGCTAATGCAAGAGGATAGTTGGGGGTGTTTTATTTTTACTCAAGGCGCGCGCCACAGATCTACGACCTTCTTGGCGAATGTCGGGTAGAAGCGTTGTTCACTTTCAACTACATAGTGTCGCACTGCCCCAACAACCATATCGGCTAACTGCAAGCCATCGTCTCGCTTTGAATCGGCGGTGATGATTTTTGAAAAAGGTCGCTCACGCTTGAGCCGCCGACATTCATTTGAGAGTCGAATACGCAAAGCCCGTCGCAAACTGGGTACCGCGCCATCCATCACCAATAGATCATTCCCAATATCTAGTTCTGTCGCCCTCAACACTAAGCGCGTTGTCCATTCCACAATAAAAGGATGTCCTTGCAGTTTCAATTCTGCTGGCACACGGCTTTTATCTATGACGGCGGCGCGGACGCGAAATGGTAGCAATTGAACAGCGCGAAAGAAGACTTCACGTTGTACTCTTGTAGACTTGTGATATTTGAATTCGAAAGTACTCGCCAAGTTGAGTGTGCGGCGGGCATTTGCGATTTCGGTGATTGGTTGATGCGTCGCCAATTGCACTAACGCCATCGCGAAATAATTTCCAGAGTGTTGACCGGGATCGCCCGATTCATCTAAAAAGTGGTATTGCGTCACTTCCCACCTCTAACTCGTCTTCTCCGTTGGATACACTTCAACTTCCTGTTCCGTTTTCAATCTATCCACTCCTAAAATCGTTTTATAGATATTGAGATTGAGTTCAAGCGAATGAAGGCTGTGTCCCCACATCACAGGACGCTCGCCCTTCCAGCGCTCTTGCAAAAATTGTAGTAGTTGCGCGTTGGATTGAGCTGCGCTGAGAGTCAATGTTTCGTGAATGATGCCTGCCGCGCGATAGGCGCAGAATCCGCTTTGGCACGGACCCATGCCCAAACGCAGATCGCGCCGAAGGTCGTTGAGGATGGGGGAGCGTGATTCTTTGAGATGAGTTTCAATTTGCTCTCGCGTGACCAGCTCGCACTCGCAGATGATTGGAGACTGGGGATTGGAGATTGGAGATTGATGCTCAATGTCTGCGAGTCGTTTAGTCAGAGAATGTAATTTCGTCCCGTTTGGTTCTAAAACGTTTGAAGTCGTCAGGCACTGGCGATCTGTTTTTAAAACTTCGCAGGCTTTATCTACCAACTGCTCCGCCATTAAACGGAACGTGGTGAATTTGCCGCCGACCATCGAAAGCAAACCCAGCACACCGTCGCGCGTCTCGTGATCGACTAAGCTATGGGCGCGAGTCATCACCCGCGAATCTTTTGAAGTATCGCGATCATAAAGCGGGCGCACGCCAGCCCACGCACGCAAGGCGCGAAAACTTTTGAACGAAGGAATTAATTGCTCGCCTTCGTTCATCAACAACTCTACTTCCCAATCCTCAATGGCGTATTTATCGGGGGATGGCACGGCGGTATCTGTTGTGCCGATGACGGAGACGGTGCCCACTGGAACGATGATGTCGCCATCCGACGGCGGTTTTAAACGGTTGATCACCGTGTTCACTAAACGCGAGTTCATGGCGATCATCACACCCTTGCCCGCCGTCACTTTTAATTCGCATGCGGCAAGCGAAGCGATGTGACCGGCCCACGCGCCGCTGCAATTAAGAATGATGTCGCAATAGATCGTGAAGCGCTCACCTGTGGCGAGATTCTCTCCGGCGACTCCGACAACGCGATCCCCATCTTTGAGAATCTGATCGACACGATGGCGCAAAAAAACTTCGCCGCCTGTGGCGCGGACTCCGTTTGCCAGCAGATGCAATGCGTCAAACGAATCGCACGAGGCATCGTTGACGTGAATGGCGCGAGAAATTTTTGGATTGAGCAGGGGTTCGCGTTGGAGAGCTTCGCTGATTTTAATTTCAGTGAATGGCACTTGGCATTGACGCGCGCCTTCGATAAATTGATCGGCGTAATCGGCGGGATCGTTGGGGGTGGAGACGAAAAAGCCGCCCGTGTCCTCAATGGCTGAGGGCATGAGTCGGCGCAACCGTTGATTCTCTTCGGCGCACTCGCGTGCCGATTGAGGATCACGAATCACGTATCGCCCGCCGCTGTGCAATAATCCGTGATAACGCCCGCTCGTGCCGTGCGCCAGATCACCTTTCTCCAAAACCAGAGTCTTGAATCCGCGCAGAGCGGCATCCCACCCCGCGCCGAGTCCGGTTGCGCCGCCGCCGAGAATCAAAATTTCAGTTGAGAGTTTCATTAGCAAACGCAACAAATATCAACGCCCAACCGAATTGGGTTGGGCGTTGTGGGTTTAAAGCAACAGCGCTCATCGCGCGCCACCTTTCAAAACATTGACGATCAAAGGCAGGGCTTCATCCCTAAGATCGTTGACGCATTTCGGATTACTACCACCGACGAGTCGCAAGATGCCATACTTCTTCCAAAGGCGATCATCGGCTCGCAAGCACGCTTTGATAGTGGTTTCGTTTGCCGTGTCGGTGAGGACGGCAATACACACATTCGCCACAACGTGTGGGACAGCAATTTTTTTGTTGAGCGATGATTTCTTTTTACGCAGCGTTTTTGTTTTTGGGTTCATGGCGTTGCTCCTATACTTTTTCCCGTGCTTTTTTCTTCCGTCGCCTCAAAAGTATAACAGAAGTTTTATTTCTAAAAAGGAGTGTTCGGTGTATCTTGATAGGGAATTGTTCTGTTAGAATCTCCACATCCTGTTTTACGAAAGTGAGAAATCCATGAAGATTAAATTTGCTCGATACGTTATGCTCGCCGCTCTCATCATTGCGTCGCTGGCGTGCAACCTCTCCGGTGTTGCCGACACTCCACCTGATGCGACCGGCACTTTTGCCGCTGTGCTGACTCAAGCCGGTGGCACCGCCAAAGCTAGCTTGCCAACACAACCTGCTGCAAGCGTGGCGCCGCCAACGGGCGCGCCTCCATCTGTTGCGCCCCCATCCGTTGCGTCTGCCACGAACCCTCCGCCTACTTCTGCCGTGCCGCCCACACCCGCGCCGACTTTCACCTCCGCGCCTACTGCCACACAGAGCACCGCAGGTTGTGTTGATGATGGAAAATTCGTCGCCGACATTACTATTCCTGATGGCACAACGTTTGCCACGCCTGCTGCCTTCACTAAAACGTGGCGTGTGCAGAATACCGGCACATGCATCTGGAATACAACCTACTCGTTGAAGTTTGTTGGCGGCGCGCAATTGGGCGGACCGGCTGCCATTGCCATGCCTGCCACTGTTGAACCGAGTGGCATGGTTGATCTTTCAGTGAGTTTAACTTCGCCCGCGACTCAAGGAACGTATATCGGTCAGTGGCGATTGACCAACGCAGGTGGTGGCGCCTTTGGCACGAATGGAACTCCGCTCACAGTTTCAATCATTGTGCCTGCACCCACCACGCCGCCAACAGTTGCTCCTACAGCGGCTCCCGGTGCAACGCTTGTGATTCCGCCATTACTTCCTGTGATACCACCTCTTCTTATTATTCCGCTTGGCTCACGCGCCAGCCATTATG
>Ga0163199_1001470_pt1 | contig 14710 bp, 12 predicted proteins | sample PL_2010_150m_FD_113537 | JGI IMG/M metagenome (GOLD analysis project Ga0163199, IMG submission 113537) | Freshwater microbial communities from Powell Lake, British Columbia, Canada to study Microbial Dark Matter (Phase II) - PL_2010_150m | ecosystem: Environmental > Aquatic > Freshwater > Lake ... | reverse complement strand
GAAGCGGCGCATCCTGGCATCGTCGAGCTCATAGACCATGTGGGTCTTCTGCACGATCGTCGAGTGGATCTTCCGGATGCGATAATAGACGGCAGGGACACCGGGGTCGTCGTACGGACGGACGCCACGATGTCGATCGGCGCCCCGGGTGGGGTCCGGGACCGGACCAGCTCGAAGAATTCGTTCGTGGGCGTGCCGAATTTTATATGCGCGGGGACCATATTTCCCAATAATGGTGTCTAATATTGCGGAACGGGCAGAGACACGGGCACATCCCCCGGGTACATCCCCCCTTGAGGAGCGGAAACACGATGGAAGTCGTCGGCGCTTGCGAGCATCCCCTTTCCCGGAAACCGTTCCCGTCCGGCACCCGGGGGGTGCTCCTTACCCTGATCGTCGCATCCCTTCTTCCCGGCTGCTCCCCCGGCGGCCGAACCCCGCCTCCGGGACCACCGAAGGCCGTCCCGGTCATGGTCGGTTCCGCGGCCAGGAAAAACATCCCCATCCAGGTCCGCGCGATCGGGACGGTGGAGGCGTACGCAACCGTTGCCGTAAAGACCATGGTCGGCGGCCAGATCATGAAGGTCGGCTTTTCGGAAGGGCACGACGTGCGCAAGGGGGACCTTCTGTTCCAGATCGACCCCGCGCCGTACGACGCGGCCCTCAAGATGGCGGAAGCGGCCCGCGCGCGGGACATCGCCCTCAAGGAGAACGCGGAGAAGGAGGTCCGCCGCTACGCTTCCCTGGTCGAGAAGAACCTCGTCCCGCGGCAGCAGTACGAACAGCTCGCCTCCTCCGCCGCCGCCCTCGAGGCCACCGTCCAGGCCGATACCGCCGCCGTAGAGAACGCGCGCGTCCAGCTCGCCTACTGCTTCATCCGGTCCCCGATCGACGGCCGGACCGGAAGCCTCCTCGTCCAGCAGGGGAACGTGGTCAAGGCGAACGACGCGACGCTCGTGACCATCAACCAGGTCGTCCCCATCCGGGTCTCCTTCTCCGTCCCGGAGCAGTACCTCGCGGAGGTAAGGAAATACCAGGCGGCCGGCACGCTGAAGGTCGAGGCGGTTCCACAAGATGGGAAGGCGGACCCGGTGCCGGGCACCCTCTCCTTCATCGGGAACGCGGTCGACGCGAGTACGGGAACGATCCAGCTGAAGGGGACCTTCCCGAACACCGACCGGCGCCTGTGGCCGGGCCAGTTCGCCAACGTGGCCCTGACGCTGGCCGTGCGGTCCGGCGCCGTCGTCGTCCCCTCCGAGGCGATCCAGACCGGGCAGCAGGGGCAGTACGTCTTCGTCGTCCGGCCCGATCTCACCGTTGAAGCGCGGCCGATCGTCACCGGAGAGGTCTTCGGGGGCGAGACGGTCATCGGGAAAGGGGTCGCCGCCGGGGAGAAGGTCGTGACCGACGGGCAGCTCCGGCTTGTGACGGGGACCAAGGTGGAGGCAAAGCAGGGAACGGGCCGGTAGCGGTCACGGCGATGAACATCCCCGATCTCTTCATACGCCGTCCCATCATGACGACCCTGGTGATGGGCGCCCTGCTGCTGTTCGGCACCCTGGCCTACCAGCGCCTGCCGGTGAGCGATCTTCCCAACGTCGACTTCCCGACGATCCTCGTCACGGCGAACCTTCCCGGCGCCAATCCCGAAACGATGGCCTCCTCGGTCGCCACCCCCCTCGAACGCCAGTTCACCACGATCGCGGGGCTCGACTCGATGGTGTCCAGCAGCGGCCTCGGGCTGACGCAGATCACGCTCACGTTCACCCTGGACCGGAACATCGACGCGGCCGCCCAGGACGTCCAGGCGGCCATCACCAAGGCGGCGTCCCTGTTGCCGAAGGACATGCCGACACCGCCGTCCTACCAGAAGGTGAACCCGGCGGACCAACCCGTCCTGTACCTCGCCCTCTCCTCCCCCACCCTTCCGCTGTTCACGGTCGACGAGTACGCGCAGACGTTCATCGCCCAGCGCGTCTCAACCGTCAGCGGGGTCGCCCAGGTCCTCGTCTACGGGTCGCAGAAGTTCGCCATCCGCATCCAGCTCGACCCCGACGCCCTGGCCTCGCGGGGAATCGGGATCGACGAGGTGGCGCAGGCGGTCGGCCAGGGGAACGTGAACCTACCCACCGGCACCTTGTACGGCCCGCACCAGGCGTTCACACTCGAGACCAGAGGCCAGCTCAGGGATGCCGAAGCGTACCGTCCCCTGGTCGTGGCCTACCGGAACGGGGCCCCGGTACGTCTCCGGGACATCGGGTCCGTCCTCGACGGCGTCGAAAACGACAAGGTGGCGAGCTGGTACAACCAGACCCGCGCGATCGTGCTGGCGATCCAGAAGCAGCCGGGCACCAACACCGTGGAGGTGGTGGACGCCATCCGCAAGCTCCTCCCGACGTTCCGCACCCTGATGCCCGCCTCCGTAGACCTGGCGATCCTCTACGACCGGTCCGAGTCGATCCGCGATTCGGTGCACGACGTCAAGTTCACGCTGTTCCTGGCCATCTGCCTGGTCGTCCTGGTGATCTTCCTGTTCCTGCGGAACGTCTCGGCGACCGTGATCCCCAGCCTGGCGCTTCCGATGTCGATCGTGGGTACCTTCGCCGTGATGTACCTGCTGGGCTACAGCCTGGACAACCTCTCGCTGATGGCACTGACGCTCTCGGTCGGTTTCGTGGTCGACGACGCCATCGTCATGCTCGAGAACATCGTCCGGCACATGGAAAAGGGGAAGGATCCCCGCCAGGCCGCGTTCGACGGATCGCGCGAGATCGGCTTCACCATCCTGTCGATGACCTTGTCGCTCGCCGCGGTCTTCATCCCCGTCTTTTTCATGGGAGGGGTCGTCGGCCGCCTCCTCCACGAGTTCGCGGCGACGATCATCGCCGCGATCCTCATCTCCGGGGTCGTCTCCCTTACCCTGACGCCCATGCTGTGCAGCCGGTTTCTCCGGCCGCCGTCCGCGGAACGGCACGGGCGCATCTACGCCGCCTCGGAGCGGGTCTTCGACGCCATGCTCGCGGGCTACGACTGGAGCCTCACGAGGGTCCTGCGGCGCCCGAAAACTACGATCCTGATTTCCGTCGTCCTTTTCGCCGCGACGGCGTACCTGTTCGTCTTCATGCCCAAGGGATTCCTGCCGAACGAGGACAGGGGGCTCCTCTTCACGTTCACCGAGACGGCGCAGGGTACCTCCTTCGACGCGATGAAGGAACACCAGATCGCCGTGGCGGAGATCATCGGCAAGGACCCGAACGTGATGTCCCTGATGTCCAGCGTCGGAGCCAGCGGCTCGAGCGTGGCAGGGAACTCGGGGCGCATCTTCATCCGTCTCAAGCCCCGCGCGGAGCGCGCGTTGAGCGCGGACGAGGTCATCCAGGAATTGCGTCCGAAACTGGCCGTGGTCCCGGGGATCCGCGCGTTCCTCCAGAACCTTCCCCCGATCCGGATCGGCGGGCAGCTCACGAAGAGCCAGTACCAACTGACGCTCCAGAGCCCGGACACCGGCGACCTGTACCGGATGGCCCCCGTTCTCGAAGAAAAGCTGCGGGGCCTGCCGGGACTGCAGGACGTCACGAGCGACCTGCAGATCGCGAACCCGCAGGTCAATGTGGAGCTCGACCGCGACAAGGCGCGGTCGATGGGCGTCTCGGCGGAGCAGATCGAGAGTGCGCTCTTCAGCGCCTACGGGGCCCGGCAGATCTCCACGATCTTCGCTCCCAACAACACGTACAAGGTCATCCTGGAGCTCCAACCGGAATTCCAGAGGGACCCGACGGCGCTCTCCCGGCTGTACGTCCGCTCGACATCCGGTGTGCAGGTGCCGCTGTCCGCCGTGGCCCGCCTCACTCCCGGCGTGGGCCCTCTCCTCGTGAACCACCTCGGCCAGCTCCCCTCGGTCACCCTCTCGTTCAACCTCCGGCCCGGCGTGGCCCTGGGGGACGCGGTGTCCGCGGTGGACAAGGTAGCCCGCGCCACCCTCCCCTCGTCGATCACCACGAGTTTCCAGGGGACCGCCCAGGCGTTCCAGGCTTCCTTGAAGGGACTCGGAATCCTGCTCCTGATGGCGATCCTGGTCATCTACATCGTCCTGGGAGTGCTGTACGAGAGCTTCATCCACCCCCTCACGATCCTGTCCGGGCTTCCTTCCGCGGGGCTGGGGGCGCTGCTGGCGCTGCTCCTCTTCCGGCTGGATCTGAACCTCTACGCCTTCGTGGGGGTCATCATGCTGATCGGGATCGTGAAGAAGAACGCCATCATGATGATCGACTTCGCGCTGGAAGCCGAGCGCAAGGAAGGGAAGGGACCCACGGAGGCGATCCTCGAAGGGTGCCTCGTACGTTTCCGGCCGATCATGATGACCACGATGGCCGCCCTCATGGCCACCCTTCCGATCGCGATCGGCTACGGGGCGGGTGGGGAATCGCGGAGCGCGATGGGAATCGCCGTCGTCGGCGGCCTGCTCTTCTCCCAGCTGATCACCCTGTACCTCACTCCGGTCGTCTACGTGACCCTGGACCGGCTCCAGGCGTCCTTCCGCAAGGTCCCCCGCGGGAGCGCCCCCGGGGCGCCATCCTCGCCATCCTCTATTTCGCCGCCTTCCTGATATCTTCCCGCAACGGGTCCGCTTCCCGGTTACTGACCGAGTGCCGTACGATGATGTCCGCGGGGGTCACATCCTTGCCGTAGTACGCCTTGTTGAGGCCGTCCCGCACGCTCAGGTACGACCCGTCCAGATTCAGCCCCGCGTAAAGCCCCTTCGACTTGGCGTAGGAGATGAAATCGGTCGTGATATCCCCCTTCGCGCCGCCGCCGACCGGCCCGAGAGCGATCGAAACGTCCCCGCCGAGATTGAACTTCGAGGTGAGCAGGGAATCGATTCCCTTCTGGCTCATCACCAGCAGCACCACCTCCGCCGACTCGCCCCCGATCTGGAGACCGATGCTCGCCGAGCCCATCGTGTAGAAGGCCGGATACGTGAAGTCACCCTTGCCGTCCCGGGCCAGGAGGACGCCGGTGCCCCCCGAGCCGCCGATGATGAACCCTCCCTTCAGCACCTGCGGATAGATCAGAACCCCCTTGGCATGCTTGAGCTGATCCCAGATCGCGCTGTAGTTGTCGTCCCGCAGGAATCCGGCGAGGGTGAGGCGCGCCTTCGTCACGATCGCATGCGCATCGTCGGCATCCGCGGCGAACGCCGCCGGCGCCGGACCCGCAAGGAGCAGGGCGGCGAGGAGCGCGATGGCAATCGACGGTCCCTTCCACGTTCCGTGCTTTTCGATATTCCCCATCTTCCGTACCTCCTCGTGTGAATTCTTTGCGGATGCCGATGGAACGCATGTCATTTCAATACTCATCTGATTCGCGCGGGCGGAGCATCGTTTCGTACGAAAAGCCGGGGAAACTTCCCGGGAAGAATCCTCGCTGGCCTGAACGAATCCAATGTAGGCGAGGGAGTCTGACACACATCGGAAGGTGATCTATCCGATTTATCGGGGGAATGTGTCGACCTCGTCACGCTGTGAACTCTGTCAAGAGAGGAGATTGCCATGTTTATCGTTGTCGAGCACGCGATCAGCAATCCGGATGCTTTCTTTGGAGTTGCCCAAAAAGTTTCCGAGGCGCCTTCGGGACTCAATGCGCTCCAGTTTTTGCCGAGTACGAGCAAGGATCGGGCGGTCTGTCTTTGGGAAGCCAAGTCGGTAGACGCTCTGAAGGGCTTCCTGGAACCTTTGATTGCCCAGAGCAGTCGCAACACCTACTACACGGTGGATGGCACAGCAGCAATGGGTCTTCCGATCAAGAAAGCTGCGGCGTAGCCGGAATACTCCATGAGCCGGCGTGGCACGCCGCGCCGGCTCAGCTTTTCCCCCTCAGGCCAGCGTCTTCAGCCAGCCCAGGCCATCCACGGTCCTGCCGCGCGGTCGGTATTCGCAGCCGACCCATCCGGCATAGCCGAGTTCGTCGAGAAGGCGGAACAGGTACCGGTAATTGACCTCGCCGTCGTCGGGTTCGTTTCGCTCTGGCACCGAGGCGACCTGGACGTGGCCGATCTGTTCGCGGTACCTGCGAAAGGTCATGGCGATGTCGCCTTCGACGATCTGCGCGTGGTAGAAATCCATCTGCACCTTGAGGTTGGGCGCCCCCACTTCCTCGCGGATGGCGTGGGCCTCGGCCTGGGTGTTCAGGAAGTAGCCGGGAATGTCACGGGTATTGATCGGCTCGATCAGCAGCATGCGCCCGGCCTTCTCCAGTTCGGCGGCGGCGAAGCGCAGGTTGTCGACGAACACGGCGCGATGCCGCGCGCGGTCGGCGCCGGCGGGCAGGAGGCCGGCCATGGCGTGGATGCAGGGCGTGCCGAGCGCCGCCGCGTACTGGAGGGCGACGGCCACGCCGTCGCGGAACTGTCGCTGGCGGCCGGGCAGCGAGGCGATGCCGCGCTCACCGACGGCCCAGTCACCGGGCGGCATGTTGAACAGCACGTTGCGCAGTCCGTTCCCGGCGAGCCGGCCGGCAACATCGGCGGGCTGGTAGTCGTAGGGGAAGAGGAACTCGACGCCGGTAAAGCCGGCTTTCGCCGCGGCTTCGAAACGCAGCGGGAAGGCGACCTCGTTGAACATCATCGTCAGGTTGGCGGCGAATTTTGGCATGGCGATTCCTTTCAACGATCGAGTTTGAAGGCAGCCTCAGTTTGTTGATCTGCGCGCGGTTCGCAGGCCGGTTCGAGGAGCAGAAATCAAACGAAAATCCCCTCGTGCGATTGGTCTAAAACCGGGGGGCAGATCACGGATACAGTCGGCTCACAGAATTTAGTCTACACTGACCCCGGGCCGATTCACTACTTCCCTGAGCATGCAAATCCTGTTTATAATTAGCGAATTATTCTGACCGGACACGGAACGACCGGAGGTCGACGAAGTGATCATCGATGCGCCTGGAATGGACCTCGATTGAAGGTTTCTTCCGTGGGTTTGCGTGACAGGATTTATCTCCTCGGCCTTGTCGCTGTCGTTGGCCTCTTCGCCTTGGTGTTTCTGCTCCGACATGAGTTCGGAACCACCACGTACCAATATCAAAAGACCACTTTGATCGCTACCGTCTGGGGGCCGCAACCGGGGACGTTCGGGTTGTTCTATCCTCCCGACGGAGAAATTATCGGGCCGCGAACCTTCGCGGTTGGCGAAAACGGCACCGTCTACATCTTCGACACCGTCAAACACAACATCAAACGATTCGACTCCGACGGGCGATTCATTCGAAGCATCGGCAAGAACCTATACGGCTACGCTCTTGCCTGGCACAACGGTTTCCTCTTCCTGCTGGACGGAGAAGCGTTGCACAAGTACGACGAGAACGGGTTGGAAGTCGGTGCCTATCCGATCTCGCCGGCCATTAAGCTGCACGAAGGCTATGGTCAGTGGCTGCGGGTTACCAGTGACGATGCCCTCTACGTCAAGTCCGGCCGAAAAGCTTACCGTATATTTTCCGATGTGGACGAGGGTGCCTTTCCGCAGGATCGTCAGGTGGCAACCGAACGCACAGGAACCCCCAATCGCCTAGGGAATCGCTGGTACCGTCTGATCCGACAATCCGACAGCCGACGCCTTCTGGAGATCGAGGACGGCAAGGGAAAAGTGCTTCAGGGGATCGTGCTCGAAACGTCCGGCCATTTCGGCAACAACTATTTTCTGGAGGAAGACAACAAAGGAAATATTTACGTCGAAACTCAGCAGGTTGACGATGACGACCGGATTCAACTGGGCGTTTGGGTGTTCAACAAGCGGGGGAAACGCATAGCGGAACTCATCCTGCCAAATCGATACCACACGAGTGTATACAAGAAAGTCCTGGTGGACGGACAGGGCACGATATACCAGATGCGCACGGAACCTGACGGTGTCTATATCGATAGATGGATTCGAAAGGGCTCCTCATGACGAGAGCCCTGAAGTGCCTGATGTTCACGATTGTGCTTTGCGTGGGTCTTTCCCAAATGAACGCGTGGGCCATTACTCGTGACGAAGTCATGGAGCGGGCAAAATCCTTCGCCGAGGTCGACTGGCAATGCGAGCGACACAACGCAAGCAGGGAATACAATCTCCTGGAACCGGGCAAATCGTATCTCGGCGTTTCCTACAACTGGGGAGGATTTGACCTGCCGTCGGAGTTTTCGAAGAAAGTCCGATCCGGAAAGGTGGCGGGAAACTACAAAAAGCGTTGCGGGGAAAAACTCTGCGTCCGTTTCGATTTTGCCGGACTGGACTGCTCCGGTTTTGTTTCGCGCTGTTGGCAGGTAAGGCGCTACTCGACCTTGGAGTTTCCGATTATCGCCATAAAAATTCCGCGGAAGTTGCTCAAACCGGGAGATATTCTCAATTCAAGAAACAAACATGTGGTGCTCTTTCACAGTTACGACAGTGAAGGGCAGATGTGGGCTTATGAATCTTCTTCCTGGGTGCGGCAGCGGGGTGCGCCACCTGCAGGAGTCGTGTTCCGATCCGTCGATTTGGGAAACGAATACGTCCCACGTCGCTTTTACAAGTTCATCAATCCGGGCGATCGAATCCGGACGGAACGTTCACTGGTCGCCCGCGAGAGGTTCAAAGGTGGCAAACGGTGGGTCATCCCGGCGAGAACCACCGGAACCATCTCCAAGGGTCCGGAGTTCAAGGAGAAGGCGCAATCCAATACCAAACCCTCCGACGTCTGGTATCTCATCGATTACGACAACGGAAAGCGGGGTTGGTCGACAATCCGTGATCTGATCCTTATTGAAGAAGCCCCGTAACGCCCGCGATCGGCCTACCTAGGCACGTCTTTTCTTTTCGTTATCTCGCTGATGTTGTCGATGACAGACCTCAATTCCAGGTTCTCTTTTTCCAACGTCGAGATCCGGACCTGAAGTTCGTCGGTCAACGCCTTGAATTTCTCCCCTTGCAGCGCCTCCTCCCGAGCCGCGGAAAGCTCGGCTTGAAGCTGTACACGCAAGGTTTCCTTTTCCGCCATCTCCTGCTGCTTCTGCGTCAACTGGCCTTTCAGGTTGAGGATCTCGTTATCCAAGCCGGCGACCCGCCCCTGCAACTCCGCATTCCTCGCTTTGAGCTGCCTCTTTTCTTCCGTCAGCTTTTCCGCTTCCGAAGCCCTTGCCCTCAATCCATCCATGGAAACCGTCAATCGGTCCATCTCCCGAGCGGAATTATCAAGTTGGCCCTGCAAGGCCTGGCTCTGCGCTTTCATCGCCTCGGCTTCCACCGCGTTGCCTTTCAACGCTTCGACCTGCGATACCAGATCCCGATTCCTGTTTTCGATCCGGTCCGCCGCATCCCCCACTTTCACCAATAGCTGCCGGATGTCGACCTTCTCGTTCTCCTTCGGTCTCCATATCCTATAACCACCCAGGAGTCCCCCGAGGAAAGCGACCACGATGAGTCCGACGACGATCCTGATCTTGTTCATTTGGTATCCCCCCGATAGCACTGGATCCTGTCGGAGACGACTTCCTTGCCGCTGGCGATCCGCCGGTATTTCCCGATCGTGGCAAGCACCTGCTTGACACTATTACCGACATCATACAACCATTGCCTGATTTCATCGTGCACTTGTCCGACTTTTACGGCCGTATCTCAACAACCGTCCCAATTGGCGTCAACCTGCTAATTTCCTCTATTTCTTCGTCTGTTACGGCAATACACCCTTTCGTCCAGTCGACCTCTGTGTGAGCATCACCTACCCACGGGGTACCATTCTTGATCCCGTGGATCATGATGTCTCCGCCCGGAGAAACTCCAAGTTTTTTTGCGCGATTTTTGTCCCTCTCGTTTGGATAGGAAATACGCAGAGAGAGGTGAAACCGGCTGTCCTTGTTTCTTCCATCGATGACATAGGTTCCCTCAGGGGTCTTGTTGTCACCTTGCCGTTCCTTTGGACCGATTGGGTTCCCCCCCAGTGCGATATTGTAGGATTTCAGCACTTCTCCCTGTGAGATCAACATCAATCGGCGTGCATTTTTTTCTATCAGTATCCTGTCTGCCGATCCCTTCTGAATCGCATAGGCAACAAACTTTTTCCCGAGCGCTTCAATCTCTTTTTGCCGCGTGACGATCGCTTTCTCCTTGACATGGACTTCGTCCCGGAGCGTGACGATCGCATTCTCCTTGACCTGGACTTCGTGCCGGAGCGTGACGATCTGCATCTGCTGCGCAGCTATCGTCTGATCCTTGAGAGCGACATTCCTGATATTAAAGATCATCATCTCGCTGTTCTGCCGGTATACGCTCTCAGGGAAATCCTTGATGAGTTTCTGAAAACATTCCAGCGATTTCCGATAATCTTTTTGCTCGTTCTTCGGATGGGCGTAAATAATGCCCATCTCGAACAGGGCCCTGTCTGCCATCGCGGGATATTTATCGATAATTCCCGAATACTTTTCCAGAGAGGCCGTGTAGCTTCCCTGATAAAACAGATCATTCGCCTCTGCGAAGGTCGTTTTGACCTGCCGCCTGTCGTTATAGTGACTGCAACCGGACAGGAGCATCGGTGCCACTATGAGGCAGATACAGAACTTGAACGGTCCGAAGCTTCTTAACCACCTCATTTTCCCAACCCCTTGGCAGAGTCATCGGGACAGACTCATATGATATATAAAAAAATGGCAGGGGTGTAAGCCCCTGCCACCTGTTTGTCCGGAGCTTTAAAGGGAACGTTGACAACTGCCGTACAAGTGACTTACTTCTTCATCGACTTCTGGAAAGCGGCGTCAGCCTTTTTCGCTTTTTCATCGGCGATCTTTTCCTTTTCCTCTGCCGCCTTTGCCTTTTCCTCTGCCGCCTTTTCCCTTTCCTCCGCCGCCTTTATGGCACTATCGGCGCGGGCAGAGGTTTCGTCCGCCTTTACCTGGGCAGCATCGGCTGAAGCCTTGGCGGCTTGCGCATCCTTCAACGCCTGGTCCGCTTTCGCATCAATCATCTTCTGCTCCGCCTGCACTTTCTCGAGATCACCGGTTGTCGCGCAACTGATCATCAGAGTCGGGAGAACAAGCATCATCGTGATCAGGAATAGCTTTTTCATCTCTCTTCACCTCCTTTCCGATCCGTCTTTCCGTTTCGGTTTCCTCGCCGGAAAGATGGATCGCATGCGGTCACAATATCATCCCCGAATACGAAAAAGAGGGGATGGTTATCCATTTTTGTCAGGTTCGATTACGATACTGTCCATATCCAGATCTATTTTCAGGCGTTTCGCCGCCTTTTTTGCTTCACTGCCGTCATCGAACGGGCCGGCGATAACGCGGTAGCGATCGCTCTTTTTGAACACCCGTGCCGGGATTTGCGGCCCCTGGTGATTGATGATGGCGGCAAGCCTCTGGGCTTCAATCTTGTCAGGCACATCGGCGGCTAATAGATACCATGCCAGCAAATTCAGTGCCGGTATTTCCGGTTTTCCGTACAATCTCTCCGGGTGCTCGACTTCCACAGGTTTCGCGACCTCTTTTTGACTGCCCTGACGCAACTCGAAGATGGGAACAGGAATCCCACGGGCCTCAGCCTGCACTTCCTTGACCTTTTTCCAGTCGAGCGTGCGCCGGGCTTTCTTTTCAATCGTTCTCAATTTCTCATGGAGTTTCTCCGACTCAAGAGCGCCCGACGCTTCCGTAGGCGCATGCGCTTCCAGGTACAGCACGCCATTCCGTTGCCCTATGAGATATGGCTGGTTGACAATGAGTACAGGCGTTTTCACCGGAGTGTCCTCGAAGAGCGTCTTCACGTTTTCCGGATAGAGCCTCAGGCAGCCATTGGTTGCCGTAAGGCCGATGCTTGCCGGTTTATTGGTGCCATGGACCAAATAACCCGGTTTGCTCAAGTAGAGCGCGTATTCTCCCAAGGGATTATCAGGCCCCGGCGGGACCGCTTTGGGGAGGATATCCCCTTTCTTGCGATGGTCCTCGGCAATCGAAGCAGGAACATGCCAGGTAGGCCGTGCCGCCTTGCGCACCACATGCATCTTGCCGGTGGGGGTAGGCCGCTCGTCGGTGCCGATACCGATCGGGTAGGTCGTCACCAACAAGGACGTCCCACCCTCTTTATACTGAAAGAGCCTCATGGTGGCCAGGTTGACCACAATCCCTTTTCTTGGAGTGTCCGGCAGGATAAAACTCAGAGGCAACAGGACACGCTCTCCGGCCTCGGGAACCCATACATCCACCCCGGGATTCGCCGTACCGATCGCATTGATCCCCAGACTGAAGTGCCGGGCAATATCCGGGAGCGTATCTCCCTTTTCAAGCCTTATGACAGCCAGCCGGCCAATGACGTCTTCTCCTCGTGCAACCGGGAACTTGTTCCGCTCGATCTCCTTTTCGCGATGGCCTGAAAAAAGCGGCGCGGTCTGAACACTTTTCATCGCGGCACATCCGGAGAGAGAGAAGACGTATATGCAGAGAGCCGTCAAACGAAGCCGTTTGTTGGAAAGCGATAGATCACTGATTCGGCACATGAGGCAAGCAACCACCTTTCTCGTCGGCGAACCGGCTGTCTCAGTGAGACCCTGTGGGCGATACACCCCATCTGACCTGACCCCTGTGATCGGTCCATCTATATCTTAGTGTAAAAATCCTTGACCTGAAGGTAACTCGAGGTAAAGCCCTTCCGGTACGCCATGACGCGCCTCATTTCCTCGGGTGCGATTTTTCCCATTCCCTCACCTTGCGCTGGGCCTCCGTAAGCTTCTTTGGAGTTAACGATTTTGCCACCTCGTCCTTTGCCGCGGTTGCTTGCTTATAGTCATCCCCAGAGGCCCTCGATGCCGCCAGACTGAACCAGAAATACGATTGCACGAAGTCTTGCGGGACCCACTTCCCTAAATAGTATGCGAGTCCGAGAATACGAAGGGCATCGACATCTCCTTGTTCCGCGGACTTCCGATACCACTTCTCGGCCTCCGCGTAGTTTTGCGGAACACCCTGCCCGTTGAGGTACATGAATCCGAGGTTGTATTGGGCAGCTGCGGCCCCCTGCATCGCGGCCTTCCGGTACCACTTGACGGCTTCGGTCAGATCCTGTGGGACTCCCCAACCGTTCTGATTCAAAATGCCAAGATTGTACTGTGCTCTTGCGTCCCCCCGTTCCGCCGCTTTCCGGTACCACTTGGCGGCCTCCGCATAGTCCTGTTTGACGCCTGAACCGTTTTCATACATGGAGCCTATATTGAACTGGGCTTTCGCGTCACCTGCTTCTGCCTGTTTGCGAAGGGTCTTAATGTCGGCAGGCGGAGAGGAGGTGGCAAACAGGGTCAATATCGCGGTCGCAAGTAGAATCACACGAAAGGGACTTCTTTGGGTTTCGGGCATCGGCACCTCCTATACTCGCTTTCTTTCTTGTATCCCATAGACAGAGATCAAAAAAACAGAAAATCCGAGGGATACGCGTATCGATTTCTGCCGTCGGATGTCGAATGCCATGTTGTGGTAGTGCCGTTTCTCGATATTGCCCTTTCCGACCGTGCACCCCGAGGCAGGTGGAATCCGGAAAGCCGTTCGAGAACGAATACATAGAGGGCTTCAACGGCAGGCTTCGTCAGGAGTGCCTGGAAGAGAACTTGTTCACGTCGCTCGAAGATGCAAAGATGAAGATTGAGGCATGGCGGAAAGACTACAACGAGCACCGTCCCCATAGTTCAATATGGAGAAATTCATATGGGCATCGACATCAATATACGAATCACGGGCGGCGCCGGGCAGGGCGTGCACACTGCCGGGGCGTTTCTTTCCCGCATGGCCGTGGCCGCTGGGTACCACTTCCACTCCACCCAGGATTACATGAGCCGCATCCGGGGCGGGAGGAACTCCTATTCCGTCCGGATCATGGATGTCCCCGCTCGTGCGGGCCGGGCGGACGCGGATATCCTGCTTGCCCTCGAACCGGGACACCTCACGCACTTCCTGCCGGGGCTCCATCCGGAAGGGATCGCCTTGGCCGATATCCCGATCGTCGGGGCGATGGAACGGGTCACGGCTGCTCCGCTGAAGGAGCTTGCCGTATCCGCCGGTAGCCCGATCCTCGGGAACATGGTGGGGGCGGGAATCGTGGCCCACGCCCTCGGCGTCTCCCCCGACCGGATGGACCAGCTCCTCGCCCTCGAATTCCACGGGGATTTTCTCGAGAAGAACCGGAAGGCAGTCCGGCTGGGATCGGAGTGGGCTTCGGGGCCCCTCTCCGAAGCGTTCCGGCTTCCCCCGGCTCCATTCCGTCCCCGGGTACTCCTCTCCGGAAACGAGGCCCTCGCCCTCGGCGCGGTGGCGGGAGGATGCAAGTTCGCCGCGGGGTACCCGATGACGCCCGGAAGCAGCATCCTGCTCGGGCTATCCACGGACGGCCCGCCCATGGGGCTGGTCTTCGAACAGGCGGAGGACGAGATCGCGGCCCTCAACATGGCGATCGGAGCATCTTACGCAGGAGCGCGCTCGATGGTGGCCACCTCCGGCGGCGGTTTCGCGCTTATGGCGGAAGCCCTTTCCCTTGCGGGAATGTTGGAGACGCCGGTGGTGATCGCCATCGGGATGCGTCCCGGCCCCGCAACCGGGATGCCGACTCGCACCGGACAGGAAGATCTGGAATTCGCCCTCTCCGCCGGGCACGGCGAATTTCCCCGCATGGTCCTCGCCCCCGGATCGGTGGAGGAGGCGTACGCCCTGGCGTTCCACGCCATGGAAACG
>Ga0163199_1001468_pt1 | contig 14725 bp, 16 predicted proteins | sample PL_2010_150m_FD_113537 | JGI IMG/M metagenome (GOLD analysis project Ga0163199, IMG submission 113537) | Freshwater microbial communities from Powell Lake, British Columbia, Canada to study Microbial Dark Matter (Phase II) - PL_2010_150m | ecosystem: Environmental > Aquatic > Freshwater > Lake ... | reverse complement strand
CCTGATTACAATACCAAAAGATCAAAGAATATGGATAATCAATAACCAGGTCACTATAAATTATCCATTACCAAAGGTAATCATTCCATTTAAATTGGTTGATATTGTTGGTCCAACCTGGATAAACTACCTCTTGGCTGGCCAAGAGGTTTGTGAGTAACAAAAATATTTCCAATCGTTTAAGATAGGAAACTCACAAAATCATTTCAAAATCCATTATTCTTCTGGGCACTCCCATGGATACCCTATGTTGAAAGAAACACTAACCATGGTAGTATTACAAGGACTGTGATACCCTGAAGTTTGCTGTGCATAATAGGGGCAGTCTGGATATCCAGCCTTATATACTACGATTTGTGCGGTCAATTCTCCTAATTGATAATCTACGAATTTGCTAATTTCGCCGCTTGCATTGAAATAAAATGTTCCTTCATCAACCCAATCAGGCGTGTAACCTTGACAATCAGTTGTATATCCTTTCCATCGTATCGTAGCATAATCATTTGTTCCTAACGAGGAACAGTGGATGTAAATATTTGAGAAATTTGCTTCAGGATTGGCTACAGGAGCCGGAGATGCCACTGAGGATTGATTTAAGAAACCAAATACAGTAACAGAAATGGCCAGCATGACTGCCAGACCGCCGATGAACAAAAGAATCTTTTTTTTCATTTTGTTTGTTTTTTAGTTTTGACTTTATAGAAGGCCAGATTTAGGATCGCTTCCTATTTCCTATATGTCAGAACCGAAAGAAATCTTAACAAGGCAAGATCAAATATTCTATAAATGACTGATATTCAATCAAAATAAATCTCATTTACATAAATTTGATTGTGTTGTGAACCAACCTTATGAATTTAAAAAGCCATAAGTCTAATCACTTTTATTGGCTATCGAAATAAATGTTGTTTCTCCTAAAGCTTATACAAAAGGCAAGGTTATCTCCTTTTTCGAATGGTCTTTCGAATAATTAATAATAGACACGCACCGAGAGCTGTCAGCATGATTAAGGGAAAATGGTTGTTTTGATTTAAAACTAATGGGCTTGTATAAACAATACCCGCCCAAAAATGGGGATGGTCCAATCCAGGTTGGCAAGTAGTAAGGTATTTTCGTTTGGCATCTACCAGGGCTTTAGCTGGCTGATCACAGGGATAAGAATGGTAAAAGCTACAGGCTAGGAAAGAGCCACTAAGGTCCGGCGCTTGCCACCTATGCTCAATCACACCTTTTGCTCCGGCCAGTAAGAAAAATAAACCGGTGCTAAGTTTTCCATCACCTTGGTTAATCCTGCCTTCCGCAGATTCACACCCATTAATAAAAACGAGATCAGAGTTGAGTCTGATGTTGAGTAAAGTTGACAGACGAAAGGCTCCGTTCAATTGATCCGAACATCCTAATATCGTACCAAAGGAATCGCTCCAGTTCACTCTAATATGACCAGCAAAATGAATAACATCGGCGTTAATTAAAGCTAATTTCAAATCGAGATGCTCGTTGGTTAAATCAACGATGGTTGTCCTTGGTATTTCCCTTGAAACTAATTCTGTCTCATTTCCTATTTCGGGAGCTAACCGATCGTTAGTGCAAGTTAATAACAACATGGTTTTACGATGAAAGGAAATAGATCTTGCATTAGTCCTTGTGTGTATATCTGATAAATAGGTGATTTGGAAATCCTTTACTAAAAATGGTAAATCACGGAATTCGTTCTCGATTTCCGAACTATTACTAATGGGATTGTCTTTGATAAGGGCCTCAAAAGGCAGGTCCATGATGAGCCCATCAGGTCGAATAAATAACTCCCCTGAAATTTCATTCGATAAGAACGGCCTTGGCCTCAATACCGGCACCCAGTTCGGACCCGGGGGTGAAGGTTTTATGAGGTTGAACTTCGGTTGCCCGCGGAGCTTGCTCGAAAGGGCAATGAAACAATTAAAGGTGGCAATTGACGCGACGTAGGGACGCATATTTGCGTCCGTGCCATCACCGGGACGAACTGTTGTAGGGACGCATATTTGCGTCCTGGCCAATGCCCGAACGAATGTCGTATATTGAATGGACGCAAATATGCGTCCCTACATATCGCGGTGAATGATTGGGAATGGACGCAATTATGCGTCCCTACATCGCGTATCAGGGAGGTCCATTCCTCACCATCTGACAAACCGCAAATGCTCGGTTACTGAGATGTTCACGAGCGTATCGATAAATCTTTGATTAGGAAGATAATCCGTCAGTGCGCCGCTCACCCGGCTGGCGATCAGGCCATACGCATTGATCAGGTTTGAATAGGGCTTTTCAATAATATCAATACTCCAGTCCTTAAACGCCAGATAATTGGCTAGCTGGCCGTTCCCGGTAGTCACCAGGATATCAAACCCGAGCACTTTCCGGTACCTCACTTCCGGCTTGTCGTGTATCCAATGATTAAGATAATCGAGCAGATCCACCGGCATGATCGCAAAGTCGGCACTCTTGCGGATCCAGTCGAGCCGGCAGGTATCCATTCCTGAATCTGTAATTTCCAGATACTTAAATCGGATAGTTGTCTGGCAAACACCGGCAGTGCCATTCCAGATGATCCTCACTGGCTCCGGTTCATAAAAACTCAGAAACTTATTTTTTGTGGTATCGGGTGCCACAAAGATTCGGGCACCCATAATAGTGGTGGATCCGATGATCTCCGTTCCGGCATCGGGCAGGTAAATCAGAATCCTGACAGAGCCGCAAAGCCGGTAAGTGGTTTTAAACAAAAGGGAATAGCCGGAGAAAAACAGGCCCGAATCGCGCTTTATTTCATGGGTCGGTTCCAGTTCAACAGTTTTTCCGGGCATTTCGGCAAATACCCGTGCATTTTTATAATACAGTGAATCAGGATTTTGGGCCATTACATTGACATCGACAGGACCGGAAAATGTTTTGGTCAGCCTGACGTAATGGGCGGTATCATCTTTGTCCAATACGCAAAAAACAATCGGGTAAGGGCTTTTTGCCACCGGTGCAATTACATCTTCTTCGCAATCCGTGAGGAAGATTATGATTGACAACAGGCTAATGATGTATAGGATCAGTTTCATCTTTATTCCGCGATTTTAATGCATCGAACCGGCAAAGCTCCCCCGTTTTTCATGATTGAATCATTGACAAACCGGATCAGGTTATTATTGCCCCGTATTGCTGTTCCGATATATGATGAGCTGATGACGAACGGGCAGGGACCGTAATGCCGCATGTAAAAACCTTTTTGAAAATTCCGGGTGAAATACATCCAGAAGGCGCTGCACGGCGATTCATCGATAGGTTCCCACACTTTGGTCAATTCATGAATTCCGATGCTGGTCAGGTTTAATCCCGAATAACCCCCTTCTCCGAAGTAAATGCGAAGTCCCCTGTTGTTGAACGGTATGAGCAGGGAATCCCAGTCCGAACGTCCCGGAAGTTTCCAGCCCGGCGGACAGAGACCCTGGTTTCGGATGGTATCATAATCAATGACTTCATCCCAGTGGTAATAGGTATAATAGCCGCCTGACAGACCTTTAAGGGTTGGATCATTCTGATAGCTGTACTTTTCATAGATCCCGTTATCCCTGGACATCTGCGTGTCACGGATCGAAATACCGAAATTGAGATTTTCGGCCATCCACCAGATATCTCTGACTCTGACTGTCCGGTACGCTTGTCCATCGCGGGAATCAATATTCCGGGAAGTATCGTGATTGATCCCATAAGTCTCGACGGTTGCCTCAGCCTGATCGGCCAATCCATGCCGGTCCCTGACCTCCATTCTGAGCTTGTGCAATCCCGGTACGGGAAAGTGCTGAATCAGGTATGGATACGTGGAAAATTCCGTATCCCAGACGCCGTCACAGTTCAAATCCCACCGGAATTCAAGAAACTGGCTGATATCCTCAGCATCACTACTGTTACTGCCTTCAAGAACGAATGACATGGTGGAGTCTCCTATGGTGGGAGAAACACTGAAATAGGCCTTTGGCGGGGTATTGTCGGCATCCGGACTGAGTCCGGGCGTAGTGCATCCGACAATCAGAGAAAACAGAATGACCGGCAGCAATTTAAAAATCCGGTTAAACATTTCAGCTTATATTTTGATTATGGGGGGCTATCAAAGATAAGAAAAAGGCAGAAGGCACAAGGCAGAGGGCAAAAATTAGTTATAAGAATTATGAAAAAAGATACAGGTTAGGTCCCCGATAAGCCTTAGTAAATTAGCATATTAACCCATTAGCAAATTGGCACATTGGCACATTGGCACATTATTTTGCCCTCACGTAATTCTCCACGCTACCTGCATCTTTCCGCTAACCCCTCCCGGATTCTCTTCGCTCAGATGTTTCAGATCAGAATACGCGGTTTGACTAATCTTGAGTTCTAAATCGATGTTCTTCAATAGCTTCCATCGCACCGTGCCGAACCAGCGGGTACCCGAGCCGGAGAGTACCGGTGCCGACCAACCATACAGAACATCGGGCTCATAGGCATAAAGCGGATCGGTGCCGGTTTCCACCGTAAAAACGCGAAACCCGCCGGTTATGCGGAGCCTCCGTTCGGCCAGGTCCGCACTCATTGAGCAATCAGCAGTGGTCCCTTTAGTCAATATACTTCCAAAGCCTTGCACTTGTTGCCGGAGCCCTGCCCTGAAACGGAGAGTCCCGTATTGCTTCGGATCGGAATCAAATGTTAATTTCCAGGTCAGCTTTTTAGGCACTGCAGCCGCAGATTCGAGAAAATCAAGCTGCAATGATCCTGCCGCCATCCATAGATTTTTTGATAAAAACTTCAATTGCTGAGATATCCTTGTTGAAGCATTGTTGAAATGAGCATTTGATCCGGGCCACTGCGCTAAATCCACCTCCACCGATCCGAGCCATTCAAATTGCCGTACCGGTGCATAACGGTATGATGCTATCACCCGCTGGCCCTCCTTTGTGAGCCCTGTGCCCGATTGAAATAAGCTATAGGTGACGGGGTAGCCCGGTGAGCAACCGCTATATCTCAGCACCGCGGAAAATCCTTGTGCCTCGAACCACCTGATTCCGCTGATCCAACCGTAACCGCCGTTCGGACTCCAGCCCGCTTCCCCAAACAGAATCCCGAACGGAACCCGCGTCTGTCCCCAGATACCGATCCTACTATAACGGCCTGAATCCGGCTGCCAGGCTTCGGTCCAGCCTTTCTTGATTTCAGGCGGAAACTGGTTGTTGACCCGGATTCCTGAAAATCCGATCTCTGAATTGGTAAAACTTGTTTTCCAGCTTATTCCGATTACATCCTCATGGATTCGATCTTTGCCCGATCCATATACAATCAGTTCCGACTTGCCAAATTCCATGCTTCCTGCCAGTCCCCTGAAAAAGCGGCCCTCGTCGGTACCCGAGTGCAAACGGATCCCCTTGCCAGGCCGATGCAATGATCCCGGGTTTCCAAGCGAAACAGAAAAAACGGGACTTGATCCTGCCACCACCCCGAAACCTGACTTCACCTGAAAATCGCCGATAATGATCTCCCTAAAAGTCTGTCCAGGCCTGATGAGAAAACCGGTGCTCAGGTGCTGCGGAATACCTGTAACCTGCATCGCCAAACAGGTGTCACCGGCATTCTGATTCGTTTGAAACCGGAACTCCCAGCGATGCGGCTCACTGATCTTTATCCGGTACTTCATCGAAACCGGTGAAATCAGGCTCCCTGAATCGGAGATCCAATCCAATAGCGAAGCCCGCACGGGAACATTAACCGTAAACAGATGAGTTCTTGCCGATCGTTTTTCCGGTACCTCTGCAAACGAACTATCCATATCCAGCAGCCAGTCCATGGCTATATCCGGATGCAAACTCACCCCCTCCCACTCACCCGCCTCCAGCCATTCGGCCAAAACCGAATCCGGATCCGCACTTAAAACCTGAGCAGAAATGGACACGGAGCTTATGCTTAGCAGCGTAATCAGGATGATTTGTCTCATTTGCTAATCGGTCTTGTAGTCTTATCGTCTTACAGTCTTAACATCTTTCTTCCTCTGTGGTTCTCTGTGGAACCTCTGTGTAACTCTGTGTAATAACAAAGTCAATCACTGCTAATTTCAACCATCGGTGTTAATCCAATGCCATTCCGGTGTTCAATCCACCCATTAATCCTGTATCCCTTTAATTTCCAGCCAACTCCGAGTGTTATCCCAAATGGCAGGACATCAAAAAGCCCGATCAGACCAATCTGATCATTAATATTCACCCGGATACCCGCGGTTACCGGTCCGAACTGCGCACGGCTCACCTGAAACCCGGAGGCTAGTCCGATCAGCCGGCCGGGCTCATGGAACAGTAAAAATTGCATAGCCGGATCGCCCCGTGCGATAGCGGTTACGGGAAGTATCCAGCCGGTAAAATCATACAGACTGACCTGAAGCATCAGGGTTTGACTCATCGACCAGGTTGTCCGGATGTTTCCCCCAAGCCTGAAAACCGTGGGCCGGTCCTTAAGATCAATCAATGAAAACCGGAGCTGAAGCATCCCGCTTATCTTTTTAAACTGCCCGTAGTGGGATAGATAAAGATGGTACCAGGAGAAGCCGGGAATGCCATCGCGGCAAATCAGCGCCGCCGATTGCCCCATGGCGGAAGTATAATCGACTGATAGCCCTGTCGCATTCCAGTTGGACACGAAGTAATACTGTTTGGAGAAAACTGACCAGCCTATGCCATCCCCAGCCTTAAGTGCAGCAGGCCAATCGGTGGTTCGCATGGCAGTTGCCATCGGATCCTGTGCAACCAGCCGAACCGGAGCTAAAAATAGTACCAGGGTAATAAAACAAATCGGGCGCATCTTTCTGTTTTACCGGATATAGATGCGCCCGATCCATTGAAATGGAAAATATTTCGGAACTAATTTGTCTTAAACTTAAATGATACCTCTTTCAGCGTTTGGTTGGCCTTGACCACCTTTTTAGCCAATCCGGCTTTAAAATTCAGCAATTTGGCCTGAAGTGCTGGATTTCCAACGGCAAGAATCTGAAGAGCAAGGATTCCGGCATTGCGGGCTCCATCCAGGGCAACTGTAGCAACCGGAATTCCGGAAGGCATCTGGAGGATCGACAGGATCGAATCCCAGCCATCAATCGAATTGGATGATTTAATCGGCACCCCGATAACCGGGCAGATCGTCATCGCAGCAACCACGCCGGGAAGATGCGCTGCACCGCCGGCACCGGCAATGATCACCCGAACACCACGGTCGAAGGCCCCTTTGGCAAAATCAGCTACCAGATCAGGGGTGCGGTGGGCAGATAATGCATGAATTTCAAAGGGAATTTCAAACTCATCCAACAACCTGGCGGCCTCTTCCATCACAGGTAAGTCGGAGGTACTGCCCATGATGATACTGACTAATGGATTCATTCGTTCAGGATTAATGATTAACTTCGCAAGTTAGGAAAAACAGCCAATTCAGAAACAATGGACACCCTTAAAGTTCTCGACAAAACCTTTGCAAGCTTCATTCCGTATCTGCGTATACAGGAGACAATTGCGCGAATAGCAGCGGACCTTGATCGCGACATGTACGGGAAAGACCCGCTTTTCCTGGCAGTGCTTAATGGTTCTTTTATTTTTGCCGCCGACCTGTTCAAACAGATAAAGATGCCGTGCCGGATCTCCTTTGTTAAAATGGCATCCTATATGGGCACCGGATCCTCGGGGAAAGTGGATCAGCTCATCGGACTTCAGGAAGTCATTACCGGCCACCATATTATAATACTCGAAGACATTATCGATTCCGGATTGACCATCAACAAATTGCTGGAGCACCTTAACTCCATGCAACCGGCTTCTATCCGGATCGCTACGCTTTTGTTCAAACCAGATGCCTTCAAGGCAAACTTCAAAATCGATTACCTTGGCATTGAAATTCCCAATAATTTCGTTGTAGGTTATGGCCTTGATTATAATGGCTATGGCAGGAATAGTAAAGATATCTATACATTATAATCCCCTGTAGAGACGCATAATCATGCTCCAACTCATCCTCTTTGGCCCTCCGGGTGCGGGAAAAGGCACTCAGGCACAAGCTCTTGTTGAGCATTTTAAGTTTGTGCACCTTTCAACCGGAGATCTGCTCCGGGCAGAGATTGCAGCACAAACGGCATTGGGTCTCGAAGCCAAGCGGTTTATCGATGCCGGGGAACTGGTTCCGGACGAAACTGTCATCGGGATGATCAGAATCCTGCTCGATCGGATTGATACGGTTCCGGGTGTAATCTATGACGGGTTTCCCCGTACAGTGGCACAAGCCAAAGAACTGGATAAGATGCTGACATCGTGCAAGGAAGGAATAACTGCATTACTCTCGCTGGAAGTTCCTCATGATGAATTGGTTAAACGACTTCTCCTCAGGGGTGAATCATCCGGGCGCACCGATGATACCGATATCGCTACCATCGAAAACCGTATTTCGGTTTATGAGGCAAAAACTCAGCCTTTAATCGATTATTACACCCAACTAGGCAAATATCATCCCATTGCAGGGGTTGGCACCATCCAGGAGATCTCCCAAAGGCTTATTTCGGATGTTGATAAACTCTAATGATATGAATATCCATGCTCACTGATATTGTTGTCGGTTATCGGTTGTCAGTTACCGACAACTGACAACAGACAACTGACAACAATTTTTCGCTTTAAACATTCAAATGTAAACAGGCATGTCAACTGTCAACTTCATCGATTATGTAAAGATCTTCACCCGTTCCGGCAGGGGCGGGGCAGGATCGGCTCACCTGAAGCGGGTGAAATACAACCCAAAGGCCGGTCCCGATGGGGGTGACGGCGGCCGGGGAGGACATGTGATCCTGCGGGCTAACAGCCAGCTGTGGACACTGTTGCATTTGAAATATAACCGGCATGTATTTGCCAAGGATGGTATCGACGGGAGTAAGGATCAGAAAACCGGTGCCCAGGGGGATGATGTTTATATTGATGTGCCCCTCGGTACCATTGCCCGTGATGGGGAAACCGAAGAATTCCTGATGGAAATCACAGAGCCTGATGAGGAGAAAATCCTGGTCAGGGGAGGCCGGGGAGGCCTTGGTAATGTCAACTTCAAATCGGCTACCAACCAGACGCCCCGCTATGCCCAGCCGGGGGAACCCCGCATTGAGGGATCAATCGTCCTGGAGCTCAAGATATTGGCAGACGTTGGCCTCGTTGGATTCCCGAACGCCGGTAAATCCACCCTCCTGTCGGTTGTTTCAGCAGCTAAGCCAAAGATCGGAGAATATGCTTTCACTACCCTCACCCCGAATCTGGGTATTGTGGATTACCGCGACAACCTCTCTTTTGTAATGGCTGACATCCCTGGAATCCTCGAAGGCGCTCATGAAGGTAAAGGCCTGGGCCTAAGATTCTTGCGTCATATCGAACGTAACCCCGTTCTCCTTTTTATTGTTCCATCCGACAGCAAAGATATCCGCCAGGAATATGATATTCTGGTAAACGAACTCGAGCAATTTAATCCCGAATTGCTTGATAAAAAGCGTGTTCTGGGTATCTCTAAATCGGATCTGCTGGATAAGGAACTCATGCAGGAAGTCAGGAAAGATCTCCCGGATGTTCCTAACGTTTTCTTTTCATCGCTCACACACACAAATCTTGATCAACTGAAAGACCTGGTATGGCAGGTTCTCCATAGTGATTAATGTATGCCCGAAAACCTGATTAATCTGGATAAAAAACTTTTCCTGGCGCTGAACCATTTCGCCACACCAGGTGCGGATCCTGTCATGAGATTTCTCAGCGGGCCGGTTCCCTGGATTCTTTTCATCTTCGGCTTTCTGATCGTTTTATGGGGCACTCACTGGAATCAATACCGGAACCGTTATCTGATCATGGTGGTCAGCCTGATAGTGGCATACGCAATCAGTGAACAAACATCGGTTCACCTGTTTAAGGAGGTATTCATGAGGCTCCGCCCTTGCCATGAACCCTCTTTAGCCGGACAAGTACGTCTGATTACCAACCATTGCGGCGGTCAATTCGGCTTCGTTTCAACCCATGCAGCGGATTCTTTTACCCTTGCCATTCTCTCGGCACTCCTGATTCATCGCAGATGGTTCACCATTAGCGTGTTTACCTGGGCAATCCTGGTCAGCTACAGCCGTATCTATCTCGGTGTCCACTATCCGGGCGACGTGCTGGGCGGAGTAGCGCTCGGGAGCCTCATTGGGTTCGGAGTTTTTGTCGCTGCTAACATGATTTTAAAACGTGAGGACGTGAAGAACGTAAAGAACGATAAGAACGTTAATCAGCACATCAATAAATCAGCAAATCAAATAATCATATGATGCAGTTAAGATCACTCCGCGTAACCACTTTCCCAAAAGACGAAGATTCCGAATCCTTTATCAGCCAGATTGTTCATTATGACCGTGCTGGAAATGAGATTGCCCGCTATGAATACCACGGTCCCAATGAGTTTGAATCCAAAGTCGAAACCAGGCTCAACGAAAACAATGAGGTTATTGAAGTGACCACTTACCTGGATGAACATGAAATTGCTGAACGGAAAGTATATGACCGCAATAAGGATGGTCAGATCGAACAGGTGAATATCGAGTTTACAGATGGGTCGGTTTCGGTTCAGACCATCGAACGGGATGAGGAGAACAACACCGAGAATTGGATCGAACAGGATGAGGATGACGAGTTGGAATCCCGGGAATTCCTGAAATTCAATACGGAAGGAAAGGTGATCCTGCGGGAATTGTATGACTTCAACGATAAACTCACAGAAGCCTATGAATATGAATACAATCTTGATGGAGAAATCTCGATCCGCAGGCATTTGGATGACCGCCGCAAACTGATCCTCGAAACAGAATTCAGATACGCAGAATCCGGACTGCTCCTCCTCCGGGCCAGCCGCAACCGGAAAGGTGATCTTTCTGACTATTTAAAGATTGAATATGACGATAACGGAAGGCCGGTTAAACAGTCATTCTCGGGAAAATACACCTTCCTTTTTAAGTATGATGTGAATGGCAATCCCATCGTGGAAGAAGAATATATTGGCGACTCACTGCTCGACAACCGAACAACCTACGAATATGACGCTAACAACCGGGTGGTGCTGGAGGAGCAGGTGAAGTTCAGTAAACAGTATGAATATGAGTATTATGATTAACAGATGAACCAGCCAAGGAGCCGCATGATTTAATTGGGTGTATCTTTGTATCCATAAATTAATAATGAAAAAATGGCAACTGCAGTTAAAACAAAATGGGTTTATGACCCCGCTCACACCGAAATCTCATTTAAGGTTAAACACCTGATGATCGTGAACGTAAAAGGATTGTTCAAGGAATTTGACATGAACGTAACAACCAACGGTGACAATTTTACCGGGGCTCAGATTGATTTCAAAATGAAAGCGGCATCCATCGATACCGGTGATGCAGGCAGGGATGGTCACCTGAAGAGTGTCGATTTTTTCGATGTGGAAAATCATCCGGAAATAACTTTCAGAGCCATTTCATTTAAAAGTACCGGCAACGACAACTTCGAACTGGTTGGAGACCTTACTATCAGAGGGGTCACCAAACCGGTAAAACTGGATGCAGAATTCGGTGGTATGCAAAAAGATCCATGGGGCAATACCAAAGCCGGCTTTAGCCTTACAGGAAAAATCAACCGCAAAGATTTTGGCCTTCACTGGAATGCCGCACTGGAATCCGGTGGTGTGCTGGTTGGCGATGAAGTGAAAATCCTCTGTGAAGTAGAACTGGCCAAACAAGGTTGATCCAGGTACATTACGGAGCATATACCCGTACTGTTCGTGGGGCACGGCAGTACTATGAATGCCATCGAGGACAAGAACGAGCAACTGTCATTCTTTAATGACAAACCGGTCATGGGCTCCCTCTCAATGACCTCGGTGAAGATCGGTTAACTCGAAGTAATGGGAAGGGAGCCTCCTCCACAATTTCGTGGTTAGCGACGGGGACCCCGCTTGCTAACCGCGAATGCCCTTGGGGGACTTCGTTAAGCTTTTCCCTTCAATTCCAGCTCCAAGTCCTATCCCTTCCGGTACCTCCACGACTCCCCCGAAACCGTACCGTATCCCTCCAATAACAGGGTCTTCCTCCAGCATGAGCGGAGTATCGAAATCGCACCAGGATACGCAGCCGGATGATAATGCCAGGTGAGCCGAGGCGGTAAAACCGAGTCTCGATTCCACAAAACCACCGATCTGCACTCTCATTTCAAACTGTTCGGCCAGCCTTATCATTTTCAGGGCCTTATATAATCCACCCGATTTACCCAGCTTGATATTCACATAATCGCAGGCTCCTAATGCGATCATCCGTTCCAGGTCATGGTGATCACCGCATGATTCATCGGCCATGATGGGAACGGGACTCGCCTTCCTGACCTTCGCCAGGTTCATGAAGTCCCACCGCGGGATCGGTTCCTCGCAAAACTCGATATTCATCCCGTCGAGTTCCGACAGTACACCGATGGCGGTCTCCAGGCTCCAGCCCTGATTGGCATCCAGCCTTAACGGAATATCAGGCCTGATGGCTTTCCGGATTTCACGTACCCGACAGAGGTCTTCCTGCAGAGTTCCACCAACCTTGATCTTAATGGCCGGATAGCCCTGATTCATAATCTCAAGGGCCTCTGCAACCATAGCTTCCGGATTACCGAAACTCACGGTATAATCCGTTATCAGTGTCTTTTTCAGCTTTCCGCCCAGAAAAGCAAACAGCGGAAGCCCGGCTGACCGGGCCGCTATATCGTGCAAGGCAATGTCAAAAGCGCTTTTGATGGAACTGTTCCCGTATATTATTGAATCCATGCGGCCGATACAAGCCTCAATATCAAGCGGATCCAGATTAATCAGTTTATCCTTCAGATATCGGCCTACAACAAGGGCCGTTTCCATGCTCTCTCCGTTGATGGTCTGAAACGGACAGCACTCCCCAAATCCGGTAAGACCCGACCGGGTTTCAATTTTAACTACCACATTTTCGGCATAATCCACCCGTCCAAGGGAGATCACAAATGGCCTTTTCAGCTTTATCCGGAGTGGAAATAAGTCGATCCGTTCAATAGGGTCAATCATAGGAATTTCTAGATTCGAATTTAGAATTCAGAATGCTGAAGTTGGAGATTCAAGTATCGCGAGTTTGATTACAATCACAACAATCACAACCCCGATAACCGATAACCGATAACCGAAATAAAAAATCCTACCTGAGCACCAGATTCTCAATAAAGAACTCCATCATCCTTTCTGAATCCACCGCGGTATGGCCGCGATCGGGACCTACCTGGACCTCGAAACTCTTGCGGGCTTTTTGCAATGCAGTGATTAGCTGCAATGAGTTGGACGGATGGACGTTGTTATCCGATGTGCCATAATAAATCAGGAGGTGTCCCTTCAGATTCCCGGCATAGGTCATGATACTTGCATCATCGGTGAATTTTCGGTAAAGCTGGGCAGCCACTCTTCGTGAACCACCACGCGGCACTTACCGGTTTCGGGATTAGCTGCTGCCAGCTCCATGATATCCTGCTTGCGGTTGGTGCGATGGAAAAGCAGCTCGGTTCCATCGGGAGTCCACTCCACTCCATAGATATAATGACCTACCACCTTGGTTTCAAATGGCTTGCCATCTCTGACATCCAATTGGGTAATCTTTTTATTTTGCAGATCGTAAACCAGGATATCCACAACCGGGTTATTGGCACCAACTTTTGTATAAGGCTCGATTTCAACCGAATCCTGAATCAGCAACTGATTGTATTGCAGATAAAAATCCAGCACCTTGCTTTCATCGAAGCGGTAGAATGCCAGTTTCTTACCATCCGGCGACCACCACATGGCAGTTACCTGGCCAAGCTCCTCACCATAAACCCAACTGGCTGTGCCGTATTTGATCCGGTTCTTATCTGTTCCGTCAGAGGTAAGGGCCGTCATACCTGATCCATCGGCATTTTCAAGGAAGATATTTCGGTCTTTGTACATCGCCTTAAGTTTCCCGTCGGGCGACAGGGCCGAAGTATACTGCCTGCCTCGCTGGGGCCGGTCACCGCTGAACCGCTGCATGCCCTGCCGGCCACCGGTTCCCATGCGGCCACCCGGTCCGCCCGGGCCGGCTGGTCCGGTTTCTGCCGGTACAGCACCTAATTCAGTAGCCTTCAGTTTTTTTACATCATAACTATAGTTCTTCCCGTCCCACTGATATTCAAAAGTCTTGCTGTCATCCTTCCAGGTAACCTGCAAAGATCCCTGTTTAACCGTATTCCGCATCAGCGGTGACATCTTCTGATATTGAGCATAACCCGGCATATCCTTGAGCCGGTCCTGTGCCCGGGTCATTAATAATGATCCGCCCAGGAGAATCATCCCGGCTGTAAGCAGCCAACGGGAACCTGAGAAATAGAATAAATTTTTCATATAAACTGAATTAACTTTGTTCAAAGATCGGAAAAATCACTATCCATAAATAAGCTGAACAGCAGGTTTTGAGGGTTGTCTTCCGTCTTCTTGTCTTCTTGTTTATCTTTGCGGCGATGCACATTACCATTCACACTGACGGAGCCGCCCGTGGCAATCCAGGACCGGGAGGGTATGGGGCTGTTTTGCAGGCACATGGAAAGCGTAAGGAACTTTCGGCCGGATACCGGATGACTACCAACAACCGGATGGAACTGCT
>Ga0163199_1001467_pt1 | contig 14726 bp, 9 predicted proteins | sample PL_2010_150m_FD_113537 | JGI IMG/M metagenome (GOLD analysis project Ga0163199, IMG submission 113537) | Freshwater microbial communities from Powell Lake, British Columbia, Canada to study Microbial Dark Matter (Phase II) - PL_2010_150m | ecosystem: Environmental > Aquatic > Freshwater > Lake ... | reverse complement strand
TCGGTTTCCGATGACGTCCAGATGATCATACGCGACCTCCTCTTCTGGAAAGGCCGGCAGCCCAATCCATTCATCTATTTCGTGGAAGAGGCTTCGTGGGAATATCGTGATCTGTTTCCACCTGACAGGTTCGATATCAATCCGTTCGATATCAATATCGAACTATATGAGAACGGAAGAGTTGATTTCGAGCGGCTCCAGACTAAGCTCGAATTGATCCGCGATACCTTCCACCTGTTCGACGATACGGGAACTCTATGGGACCGGTTCTGCGAGAATACTGTCTTTGTCATTAACGACCCATCGAATCCGACCGGATACACAGATTTCAATAACCAGGCACTGATAGCCTTCCTTAAGTTCCTGAATAAGACCCAGTTCACCCTGTTCCTCGATGAGGCCTATAACGATGCCGTCAAGCTCGATGATCCCGAGGAGCCCAAATGGCGGACCATATCGAGGTATATCATGAACAATTTTGCCTCGTTCCCTACACTCGGCATGGTGACCTCGCTTTCCACCACCAAAAACCTCGGTGCCACCGGCGACCGGCTGGGATCCATTGCCGCTACTCCGGTGAGGCAGGATGTGATCGATTACGCACGGAATATTTTCTCGCCCGACAGGGCCAACACGAACTCCCTGTTCATGCTCGTGAATGTGCTTGAGGTTGCGGAACTTGCCAAAACGATCAAGATCCGGATGGACGAAAATCTTCCTAAAGACGCCTCACGGCACAAAATCAAATCCAAGCTCGAGGAGTATATCAAAGCCGCCATCCAGGCAAATAAACCGGAGAAAGGCTCTGGCAAATCAGGCAAAAGCCGGCGTTTTTCGCTGTTTGAAGGAAGTCCGCTCCACCTTTTCCTGCTGGATGAACTTCGCTCACTCGACCAGCTCGATGTTCTCGAACTGCCGGATGATTTCAAATACAAGGGCGAACCTTTCTTCTCTTATTATAAAGATCATATAGTCAAATCATTAAACAGGTTCCGCATCAATAAGGAATTCCGCGGCGAATCAAACCGCCGTATGGATATCGCCAAACAGGTAGCGGAAGAGGTTCTGGCAAAACGGACGGATTCAGGAGTTGCCTACCTGGATTCCGACGGGTCCTATCTGTTTAACCTGCATATTCTTAACCTTCCATCTTTCCATGAACTCGAGGCTTTTGCAACCGCATTGGCCGGCGAACGCGGTCTGGCGATTTTACCGTATCAAACCGGATTTGTCCGCTTCGCACTTGGCGATTACCTGGATGGCACAGAGGCCTCTTATAAAGTTTTCCGGAAAGAGCTGGAAACTGCAATGATTCTGTTCCTCGACTATTGGGATAAGTATCAGGCACTTCTTTCGAACGATCCGGCCCGCACCAAAGATCCGGCAACCATTATTTCGGCGGTTTTCCCAAAACAAGCCGGTGCCGCTTATGCCCGCACCATTCTGGCCGATTATGCCGCTGTCTCCGGTCTGGCTAAAACCGTGAACCGGTCCCTGCGCATCCGCGATATCAAGTCGGTAAACCTGCCTTTTGCCGCCGACTGCGGAGTGACTATTCACACCATCGCCACCTCAAAAAACAGTGTGATCGAATTTTTTGATCAGATCGGCAATTGTCCCGACCTGGAATCATTCGTGGCCAGCAAGGCATTCACCAAAGTGTACGAAACTTTGCTGCCTCAGGTTTATAAGAATATCCCCGCCCTGCGCGACCTGGATTACAATGAGGTAGCTGCACGATTTGGGAAAAGTACGATTCAGAAGTATATCCGTTCGAAGAAGGAGTTTCAGCCCGATCATCATATCCTTGATGAGCTGGATGAGCTACTGATAATGAAGGAGATCCTTATAGAGCTCGAAAACCTGCTTTTCTCTGATTTCAAAGTTAAACTACTTGCCCTTAAAGTAAACGGAGGCGATCTCGGTGGAGACCTTGCACGTTTGGAGGGTTACAACCAGATTCTTCGCAAATATATCGGCGAACTGTTCCTGCATTTCGGTTTGCCCTTTGACCAGCGTTTGAAGGAGCCGGGACTGAAGGAATTGTTTAACCGTACGCTTGGCCTGTTCAGCGAGATTACCGGTATCCGGGCAGAAGCTTTCAACCATTCTCTCGGATTGATCGAACTGCGCAACCGGTTAAACCATTTTGATGAGTCATTCCCCTCGGATCCCAGACCGGCCCTGGTTGAGATCACTTATCAATTCTTTAAGGAAGAGGCACTGAATGGCGCAACAGGTTCAGATTTGCTTTGGATGGATTACCTGCTCACCGGAACCGATGTTTTCGTTAAAGCCTGGAAAGGACGTGTTGAGAAACTGACCGAAGGCATCCGCAAACTCGGCAGCGGTGAAGCTGCTTTACTCGCTGCCTCTTATTTACTGGATGTTTTTCCCGATGAGTGCCGGTACATCTGGCAAAGCTGCATGAAAGCAGCCGGTCAACTGGTTGTAACAGCCGACCTGCCTGAAACGGTGAGGACACAGGTTCTTTTCCTAACCGGCCGGATGAATGCCACACGGTCGACTGATCTGTTTACGCGTTACAACCACTACATTTCCAGAATGGTACAATACGAATACCTGCAGCAGAATTCATCCATCAATGAGATGATTCAGCACGGCTATTCGCTCCATACCGGTTTTACCATGGATAATATCCTCTCCCGGAAGCCGGAATTCAAAGAACTCCGCTGGATCAACCGGGTGATGGAGCAATGCGGTGTCATTGCTGCTGAAAAGGATGTGCAAATCCATACCCGCATCGCAACTGATGCCAAGAAACGCGAATATCCTTTCCACAAGATTGATCGTACCGGTTACGAGCCTGAGCCGTTCGACCAGAGCGGCGGAGGTACCCCGAGGGATTTCATCAAGCAGATGAAAACCCGGCCAACGGCTGCTTTCTTTGGAAACCGCATCGCCAGGTTCACGGATACGCTTGATCCTGAGGATTATCGTTGTAAAATCCATGACCAGGGTTTGGTCCGGGAGCTCTATATCTTCCACAAATCCTATCTGAAATACCTGACCGATAACTTCAGGCTGCTGGGTCCGCAAACGATCTCATTAGCTGAGGTTAAGGAATTTGTTCCTGATATCGTACTGTTCTACGGCGCCCCGGAAAAGGTGATCTCCTATCCCCGGATCGGGTATTTCGACCTGAAAGGACCGAACGGGAATATCAAGACCATTGTAACCCCGCTCAAGCGCAAGGTGGATTATTTCGGTGATATCAAGAAACCCAGGCTCACCTTGTTAAACGAAAAAGTGAAGGAGCTCGGGGGCATGCCGGTACACGGTTCGCTGTTCGCTATTGAAGAAGAGGACGGCAGCCTGTTTGTGGTGCTGATCAGCGGAGATAGCGGTGTGGGCAAGTCGGAAATGCTGGCTGCACTGATGCTGAAATGGTTACGCAAGGACCTCCAAGGGATTCGCTCCATCCGGATGATTGCAGGGGATATGCTTCATGTCTTTCCGGACGATCAGGGCAACCTGTACGGGATCGGCAGTGAGATCGGTGATTTTTCAAGAGTTACCGATTTTGACCCGGATTTTATCAGGCAATATAAAAGTCTGTTTGAAAGCAGTGCCGACAGTAATAAGGAGGATCTGAATTCAAGGAGCACCATATCCGGACTCTGTGATATCAGGATGCCTTTCAAAATTGATATATTCCTCACAGCCAGCAACTTTTCAAGAGATGAAGCGGGTATCCGGCGCTATGCCAATCCCGAGAACTTCATTCTGTACCGAGAGAGCCACGGTGAGCGTAAAGAAAAGGCCACCAGCTCCGATTATCCGCATATTCAGCGAACCCTGTTAAGATACACGGCTGACAAGCAGATCGTTGAACTATTGGGCCGGCACGGCTCCTATCTCGATGATATCCTGGACTGGATTCCGGATCCACACACGGGAAAAGTCTATCTGGGCTCATCATTCAAACTGATGGACAAGATCGATCTGGAAGAGGTGGTTTCAGAAATCTTCAGGGGCAAATCCTTTACCAAAAATAATCAGGCCTTTAAGATCGGAAAAATCCGCTTCGATATCATCAAGAATCGCTTCCATGCAATCGCAGCAGGAGATACAGGGGAGGAAACATTCCTGATCGACCGTGATTTCTTTGGTAGGATGTTCAATGCACTGGCAAGCACCCCGGCAGGGAACCCGTTTATAGCAGAGGAGCAGGAACTGGCTATCCGTCAGCATCTTATAAGAATACTAAAGGGTGGATCCGATGGATGCGGCCTCGGACGAAAGATTCAGTTGGGTATCCTGTCGACCGATCTGGGTAAAAAGGGAAAAGAAATTTCCGGACCTCAAAAGGCGGCAGATGATCTATTGCGACTGATCAGGGAGGTTCGCCTGCAAAAACCGGAGATTTCCCGTCATAAACTTCTTGTCCGCCAGGCGATCCAGGAGAAGTATGGCCAAATTCTGCCGGCCAATGAAGTGAGTGCTGAAATCTTCCGCTACAATTTTTATCTCCATCAGATTGAAGGGATGAAAAAGGCCCGGTTTGTGCGGCTTGATCAGCAGGAGGTGCCCGTCGATCTCAGCCGCCTGCGCGGATTCAGCCCGGTTGATCAGGGTAACATGTTCAGTCCGCTTCTGCTGACCCCGACATTGAATATCGAGCTTAATGCCATCAGCGAGACTTACCGACAGTTGATGGCTCTGCCCAACAGTCCGGAATTTGCGGCTGGGTTTGTGGAACAGGTTGGAAGCCTTTATGTTGCAAAGGGGTACAGCAGGGAAGTTGTGATCAATAACCTGATCATTCAATTATTGCTCCTGAACGGATACATTACGGTGCATGACCTGGCCAGGGGAAGGATCAGTGAGAAAGTAAACCGGGAAACGGTTGCTTCGGCAAAATTTGCTGTTTGCCAGGTGTTAATGCCAGAAGGCCCTGATAATAACAAAAATACCTAAGGCCATCAGGATCACTCCGGTTATGCGAAACAATCTGGTCATCACTTTTTCTGTGATCACATTGCGCAATCTGTGAGAAAACATGATTTTCAGGAGATCAAAAGTGATCAGGGTAAGAATGGTGCTCGCAAAGTAGTAGAGGATTTGCATGCCGTGGAGATCAAGGCCGGTAACTGCAACAATCATGGCACCAAACCAGAAAACAAGTACACCTGGATTGAGGGTATTGATCAAAAATCCTTTCACGAGCAGGATCAGCACTCCTGCCCCGCCAAGCGGTTTAACCGTTTCATCAGGTTTTCTGAGAAAATAGGTTAGACCAAAGAACAGGAATGCACCCCCGGCCACCAGTTTGAAGATGATATTGTCCCTGATCGGCTCCATCAGTTCAGCAGCTCCGAAATAAGCAACAATGATGCAGCTGATATCACTTAACCAGACGCCGGAATTGAGTAAAATGGCAGCTTTGCCTCCCCGCCTCATTAACGTTTCCATCACCGTAAAAAAGGTAGGACCCAAATAAGAGCTCAGCAGGAGTCCTGTGAGAACTCCTTTAATTATAATTAGCAGGATCATAATTTTACTGTTTCTGTAACCGGAAATTCAATGGTAACCGTAAAGATAATTACTTGATTGTCTCTTTTTTCCATGTACCTAAAAAGCATTCCCAATCTTTGGATAATCCGTTCAAAACTCTGGGGAACTTGTGCTGCCCGCCCTCTTTACCTTTGAATTTCAGAAAATCATAAAAAACCTGATTGGGTACCAATTCAACAAAAACTTCTTTCAGGGCAGCCTGCCGCTCCACACCGTAATCATCGTTGAGCAATTTCAGGGCTTTGTCCAATCTGTCCTTAACTTCCTCACTCCTAACTCCCTCACTGTCTATACCGAGGTACCACTTATGAGCGAACAATCCCTGGTAGGAAATCCCCTGAACCGTAAACTCCTTGATATCGATTCCCATTTCTTCCGAAACCATCTGCACTGCCCGGTTCATATTGTCGACCGACAGATGTTCTCCGCAAAGACTGAGAAAATGATTGGTCCGGCCGGTAATCACGATTTTCGCTTTCGATTTATCGGTAAAACGGACGGTATCGCCGATTAAGTATCTCCAGGCCCCGGCACAGGTTGAAATGAGCAAGGCATATTCGCATCCCTCTTCTACCTCCTTGAATGTCAAAACCTCAGGATTCTCAGCCATCATACCGTCGGAGTTGAAATTCAGGTTGTCGAACGGAATGAACTCGAAGAAAATCCCATTATCGAGTACAAGCTGCATATCGGAATCCTTTTCATTCTGAAATGCAAGAAATCCTTCGGAAGCCAGATAGGTTTCGAGGTATATCACCTCTTCGCCGAGCAACTTGCTAAAACTCTTCTTATAAGGTTCAAAGCTCACGCCACCATGAGCAAACACTTTGAAATTAGGCCAGATTTCATGAATATTGTTCAGATTATACCGGGCGATGATCTTTTCGATAAGTATCTGAACCCAGGCCGGGACACCAGATATTCCCCCGATATCCCAGTTGGGTGCCCGGGCTACCATTTTTTCGATTTTGGTTGCCCAATCCTTCTCTTTGGCGATGGGTTTCCCTGGTTTATAGAAACTAATAAACCAAAAAGGCAACCTGGTCGCCAATATCCCGCTCAGATCGCCTTCGAAATAGGTTTGCATTTTCGTCAGGGAGGTCGACCCACCAAGCATCAATGCTGATTTTTCATAAAATCCTGGTGGGAGGTGATAGTCGGATAGTGCCAGCAACTGCCGGATCCCGATCTTCCGGATTGCCCGGATCATATCGTTGGTTAAGGGTACCCGCTTGGATGAATCGTTAGAGGTACCGGAAGTAAGGCCGAAATATTTTACTTTTCCCGGCCAGCATACATTTTTCTGGTCACTGGTCAGGAGCTTATGCCACCATTCCTTATAGATTTTCTCGTAATAATAAATCGGGACTTTCTTTTGGAACTCCTTAACAACATCAGTTGCGGATAAAATCTCATTAAAACCATAAGTCCTGCCAATCTGTGTATTACGAGCCCGGAATACCAGCTTTTTCAGTGTCTTGACCTGTACATCCTGCCCTATCGTTTGTTTTCGCTTAAAGTTTGCACTTCTTTTTCGCACCACATTGTTAAGGAGCGCACCAACAACTGCCATAAGACAACACTTTTTTAGTGACAGGGTAAAAATAGACTTTTTTATATTAAATCGAATGGTTTTATATCTTAGGGGTTACAACCTAACCTGACGGTTATGAATGAGTTTTACCGGACATCCTATGTACAGCTTGGTGCAAGCTATTTGCCCTCCAAACTGGCAACCGAAAGAGTGGCCGAAAGGCAGAGCCGCATGGTTGCCAATCGGGGCCTCTGAATACTCAAATTTCATCAGGTTATGAATACTTTTTAGGAAATCGAGCGATTCGACAGGAGTTTGTCTGATTCTTAATTCCGACAACAGATTGAGTTTTCCAAGAACTTCCGGTTGAATTATGTTACGGCCGTTCCATTCGAGAATACGGAGATGTGAAAGGCTCTCCAGAGGTCCTGCATCCAGACCGGGGCCCGGAAAACCACGAAGAACAGCATTACTAATCCAGATCGGAGTATACGTTTCATAACCTTTCGGTCTTACAGTCTTCCTGTCTTCTAGTCTTCTAATAAAGACTCCTCAGGATTATAAAACATTACAGTCCGCGTTGTAGAAGTTTGTATTTGGTCAATTCTTCTTAGCAAATGAGAAGTCAAGAAATTGTTTTAAAAAACAATCTCAATCAGTGTCCATTCAAACTACTTCTAATATACCTTTGCCCGATAATTTGCATAATTATGTCGGCACTGAAAATTGCGGTGATTGGGTTGGGTCAGTTCGGTCGGGCTATTGCCACAGCATTAACAAAATGCGGTGCGGAGGTTCTGGCCATTGACACTCGTGAAGAGGTGATTGATAATATGTCGGACCAGGTATCTGCCGCTGTGGCCCTGGATGCTACGGACAAAAAAGCGCTCATGTCGGTGAACATAACCGATATGGATGCAGTGGTGGTGGCCATTGGTCAGGATATGGAGCAACTTCTGCTCACAACGGTGTTGGTTCTTGAATTGGGGTGTAAGCATGTAATAGCCAGGGCTACCGGGAAAAGGGTGAGGCTGATCCTGGAGAAAATCGGTGTTCATGAGATTTTGAGCCCGGAGGTTGAGGTTGGGCAGATTGTTGCCGAACGGTTAACCAATCCAAGCCTGGTCTCCTATCTTCAGCTCCCTGATAATTACAGGATAGCAGAAATAAAGACGCCTCGGCAAATCATCGGCAGAACTCTTGGAAATGTTAACCTTCGCGAAAGATATCGACTCTCCCTGGTAACAGTAAAATCGATCAAGGAAGGCGAAAGCCATATTGAAGGGGTTGTAGATTACGAATTTAAAATCGACAGTTGCCACACACTGGTCCTGTTTGGTCAGAATAAGGACCTTGAACGGTTTGTAGCAATCAATCAATAAATCCCTTAATGCCTTCAAAGGAAGAAATCCAGCAATTACGGGAACGGATCAATCTAAAGATTTTTTCCAGTAAAAACCGGATGATGTCTGTTCTCACATGGGGAACATTCATTTTCTCCATTTTCGCTTTGCTGGCTATTATCTATTATTACGGATATCCTCAGACACCGGCCACCCTTAAAACCGTTTATCTCATTATCCGCGCCAGCATTTGGTTTTATATACTAAAATACCTGATCCGTGTTTTTTATGATTTCCATCCCGGGCATTTTATCCGTGATAACAGGATGGATTCGGTGGTATTTATTTTTATGGTCATTGAAGAAATATTCTTCATCATTTTCGGACACCAGGCGTTGAACGGCCTTTTCATGAAAGTGATGAATATTCCCTTCAGCGATGTTTCCATCCTCGCTGTTCAGCTTTATTTCTTCATCATCGTCGGTCTGGAGCTGGGAAAAGCCGCGGCAAAAATTTCAAAATTAAAGATTTCACCGGCCAGACTTCTCGCCCTTTCATTTATTACCCTTATTGCTTTCGGAACCGCAATGCTGATGCTTCCGGAAATGACCACCCATGGAATTTCTTTTATCGACTCGCTTTTTACCTCAACCAGTGCTGTGTGCGTTACCGGTTTGACTGCAGTTGATACAGCCACTGCCTTTACGCATAAAGGTCACTGGATTATTATGATACTTATTCAGTTAGGAGGTATTAACATCCTGGCATTTGCGGCATTTTTTACCATTTTTTATCGCGATTCTTCAAGTATTAAATATCAATCCCTGATCAAAGACCTCCTGGATACCGACGAAATGTCCAAATCGCGCACGATACTTAAGAGTATTATTGTTTTTTCGCTTCTCATTGAGGCAGTTGGCATTGCAGTGGTTTACTTTTCCTGGGGGCCCACCGTGGAATTCAAGGAGGGGCAGAGCCGCCTGTTCTTTTCCATGTTTCATTGCATTTCTGCATTTAACAACGCGGGATTCAGTCTCTATTCCAATAATTTCTTCGAGGAAGGGGTAAGGCTGTCCTGGGGAGTTCATGGGGTAATAGCCATGCTGGTTTTCCTGGGCGGAATCGGGTTTCCTGTTCTTCAGGATTTCGCCAGCCTTCGTAAAAAATCGATCCATCCTCTTTCTTACTACACATACTTACAGCCAAGTTCACGCATTGCTCTGAGAACCTCGTTTTTCCTGATTGTCGGGGGGGCTCTTGCATTCTATTTTCTCTATCCGGTTCATCCCGACGACGTTCCATCGGGTGGAAGGGTGATGCAATCCGTTTTTCAATCAGTCATATCCCGTACCGCAGGATTTAATTCGGTTGATATTGGCAAGTTCAGTGAACCGCTGATTTTGATTTTTTCTTTCCTGATGTTTATCGGCGCTTCCCCGGGGTCAACCGGCGGGGGTATCAAAACCAACACTTTTGCCGTAATACTGAAATCGACCTATATAGCCATCAGTGGTACCAAACATCTTACCTTTCTCCAGCACACCCTGCGCCCCGCCCTTGTTCAGCGGGCCATATCGATAGCAGTTATTTATTCCTGCCTGTTTCTCATGGGCACCATCTGCCTGTCTATTGCCGAGCCCCACATTAATGTTATGCATCTTGTTTTCGAGGAAGTATCCGCACTTTCTACTGTCGGATTAAGCATGGGTATCACCTCCTCCCTCGGGGTAACCGCCAAAAGCATCCTGGTCCTCTCCATGTTTATAGGCCGTATCGGGTCTCTAACCATCATTCTGGCTCTGATCCGGAAAGCTTCTTCCGTTCAGTATACCTATTCCCACACTAACATACTGATCGGTTAATTTTCCTGTTTGTAACGTTTGTTACTATTTAGAATGATTCTAAATTATATCTTTACGGAAGATTTCGTACCTTTTACAGTAAATAAGATTGTATGAGTGAATTGATTAATAATTCAGATCGCCGCAAGCACATTCTGAAGGGATTGCTATTGAAAATCCACCAGGGAATTGATCCCGAAAAAGTTAAAGCTGAACTCGTGGAAGTACTGAAGCAGGTGCCATACGGTGAATTGGTGGAAGTTGAGCAACAACTTATAGAAGAGGGCCTTCCGCCCGAGGAAATCCGGAAATTCTGCGATGTCCATTCACTGGTATTGGAAGGCAATATCGATCTGTCGGGTGCCAGATCGATCCCTCCGGGCCACCCCGTCGATACTTTTATCCAGGAGAATAAGGAACTTCTGAAAGTGGTGGATATGGCAGCCGAATTGCTCGACCAGGTAAAAAAAATGCAGGAGACTGACAACCCGGCACCGCTGGTGCTCAAACTCCTGTCGGCCTTTAACAGTCTGCTCGATGTTGATAAGCATTATCAGAGAAAAGAATACCTGTTATTCCCATTCCTCGAAAAAGCCGGTATTACCGGCCCGCCAACGGTAATGTGGGGAAGACACGATGAGATCCGCAATCTGCTGAAGGGCTGTGTCGAAGTTTTACGCACCGGCGGTCTCACCCCGGCAGATATACTCTCGGCATTTGACCTTCTGTTCAATCCGGCATTACAGGGTGTAGAGGACATGATTAAAAAAGAGGAGGAGATTTTATTTCCGATGAGCCTTGATCATCTCACCGACCAAAACTGGTGGGATGTTTACCAGCAGACCCTTCCCATCGGGTTTTGCCTGTATGATCCCCAGATGGAATGGAAACCTGCCGGAATGGAGGAAACAACCGGCGACACTTCACAAATTCACGGTAATTCGATCCAACTCCCTTCGGGCAGCTTCACCGCAGCCGAACTAATGGCCATACTTAACACGCTGCCGGTGGACATAACTTTTGTTGATAAGTACGACAAAGTCAAATACTTCTCACAAGGTGCTTACAGAATCTTTACCCGCAGCCGTTCGATCATCAGCCGGGATGTTCGCCTATGCCACCCGCCGGCCAGCGTTCATATCGTTGAAAAGATTATCGATGACTTTAAAAGCGGCAAAGCCAGTCATGCCCCGTTTTGGATTCAGATGCAAGGCAAATTCATTTATATCGAATATTATGCCCTTCGCGATGAAAACGGTGAATACCTCGGAACCCTCGAGGTATCACAGGACCTTACCGGGTACCGGAAACTTGAGGGAGAACAGAGGATCGTATCTTATAAATGAAAAAAGGAGGAAGGAAGAATGTTGAGATTCGAATGCAGAGTTCTGAATTCTGAAGTGTGAGATTCAAGTATTTTGAGGCCAAATCAAAGGTCAGCCCTCACTTTACTTGAATCTTGAATTTCAAAATTCGAAACTGGTTTTCGAATCTCTAAATTCCTGCTTTCACCAAAAGACCTGTCATCCCGGCGAAGGCCGGGACCCCGTCACGCTATACGAATTCTGGCAGGCGGGGACCTCCTGACGCAACTCGGAACCCTATATATAACTATTTAATTATATAATGATTATGGAACAAAAACTGATAATAACCCCGAAAACAAAAATCATCGATCTGATCACGGACTATCCGGAATTGGAGGAGGTATTGTTCGAAATCAGTCCCGCATTCAGAAAGCTGAAAAATCCGGTATTGCGGCGGACCATTGCCCGCGTGACCACTCTGCAGCAGGCAGCGCTCGTTGGCGGAATCAAAGTGGAAGATCTGGTGAACAGACTGCGGCAGATCACCGGAACACAGGGGAGAGCGGATAATATGGTAGAGACGCATGATTATGCGTCTCTACAGCCAGTCCCTGCCTGGTTTGCTGCGGATAAAGTCAAACGGCACCTGGATGCCCGCGAGATGCTGAATCGTGGGGAACATCCGGTTGGGCAGGTACTTGCCGACCTTCACAATATGCCTATAAATGAGATCTATGAGCTGATCGCACCATTTTTCCCTGCTCCCCTCATCGATAAAGCTTCCGGAATCGGATTCAGCAATTATGTTGTGGAGGTGGGTCCGGAGGAATACCGAATTTACTTCGTAAGGACATGAGGACGAAAAGAACGGTAGACGGTAAAGACGGATGATCATCCGTCTCTGATCATCCGTCTTTACAATTGCCTTATCTTAGCCCCCATGATAACCCTGCTGATTATTGAAGACGAACGTTCGCTGAGGGAATCGATGGTATCATACCTCGAACCCGGCGGATACCGCTGTATAACTGCCGGAACTTACCATGAAGCGATGAAGGCGATCGATCGTTATGATTATTACTGCGTGGTCGTTGACCTCAATCTTCCGGATGGTGATGGACTGAAAATCATTAGGTTACTGAAAGAGAACCAAGCCAAATGCGGGATAATTGTGATCTCGGCCCGTGATACCCTGAACGACCGGATCCTGGGTTTGCAAACAGGTGCCGATGACTACCTGGTTAAACCTTTTGACCTCTCTGAATTGAATGCCCGGATTCAATCCGTGATCCGCCGTACCCGTTATACCGGTCAGAATTATGTGATATTCAGAGAACTCATCATGGATCCCGAAGGTAAAACAGCGGTTCTGAACGGAGAGCAATTGGAGCTCACCAGAAAGGAATTCGACATGTTGATGTATCTCATTACCAATAAAAATCGTGTAATCACCAAAGATGCCATCGCTGAACATATCTGGGGCGACAGTATCTATGGAACCGACTATACCGAAGTGGTTTACACCCACATGAAAAACCTGAGGAAAAAGCTGCAGGCAAAAACGGGGATCGATTGGATACAGACAGTTTATGGATCAGGATACCGAATTACGGAGGAGTCATGAAACTGCAAACCCAATCCTCGATCTACCTGTCTTCCTTTTCACTGGTGGTATTTGTTCTGATCGGCATCGTCCTATACTCGCTTTTACGAAAGCTGAGTAACGATGAACTGGATGCCATACTTCGCCAGGAGCGGACCGAAGTCCTGTCCAATCCTGAATTGTTGCTGATAGCCAACCGGGCAGGTGCACCATTTTTCAGCCGGTTGATCGCCAAGGAGATCGCAAAATCCCCTGGTGATACTGAAGTTTTCTATGATAGCGTAAATCTGATAAAGGGGTCCGGTGAAAAGTCTCCAATCAGGTGTCTTAGATTTTATGAAACCGTTCAGGATCAACCCGTTGAATTCATCCTATTCAAATCAAAATTACCTGCTGAACAATTGGTGCAGCAGATCATACTTTCGATGACACTGATCGCCATCCTGTTTCTGTTCGGTATTTTCCTGCTCAACCGATTTGCTTTCAGGAGAATCTGGAGGGATTTTTACAACACCATCCAGGCGCTTAAAAACTATGGCCCTAACCAGAAAGCCTTGCGACTTTCGGGATCCCGCATCAATGAATTCAGGACGCTGAATGAAGAGATCGAAAAAATGACCCTAAGGGTTTCTGACACCTATGACAACCTCCACAACTTTACTTCGCACACAACCCATGAGATCCAGACCCCATTGGCTGTAATTCGCTTAAAAAGCGAACTTCTGATGCAAACTTCCAATTTAAATGACGAACAACTCCAACTGATCCAGTCGATTGGCGATAACAGCAGGCACCTTTCCCAGTTAAACCGTTCCTTAGCCCTATTATTCAAGATTGACCATCATCATTATTCATCCACCGGAATATTCTATCCGGCAACCGGAATTTTACGTCAGCTCGACAACCTAAATGAACTCATTGACATAAAAGAACTTAAACTGACAACCCGATTGCCTTCCGAAATTACGGTTTCGATGGATCCATCCCTTGGTGATATTCTGGTGCATAACCTGGTAAAAAATGCCATTGTACACAATCAGCCGGGCGGTATGCTGGAAATAGACCTTCAGCCCGATATGCTAAAGGTTGTAAATAATGGCCCGGACCTTTCATATCCCACAGACCATTATTTTTCAGAATTCATTAAAGGCCCGGATTCCAAAGGATTAGGCCTTGGATTATCACTGGTCAGGAAAATCTGCGAAGTGTCCAGCCTCTCCGTAAAATATACTTACAATAACGGTTTGCACCAGTTCAAGATCACTTGGTCTGAAAAAAATAACAAACCGGGGTGAATCTTCAGTATTTCTTCAGAATTGGACTCTACTTTTGAATCGTTGAATTGAAAATAGTATTTGTTGATAGTTTGTGGGGAGGCGTAATGATCTTAACAGTCATTACGCTTTTCTGCTTTAGTAGAGACGGATGATCATCCATCTCTACAACTTTTGAAAAGTTGGCAACTCTAAACTTCAGGATAATACCTTTAGCCTGTAACCGACACCTGATTCGGTTATCAGGATTTCCGGAATAGATGGATTCTTTTCTATTTTCTTTCTT
>Ga0163199_1001466_pt1 | contig 14728 bp, 17 predicted proteins | sample PL_2010_150m_FD_113537 | JGI IMG/M metagenome (GOLD analysis project Ga0163199, IMG submission 113537) | Freshwater microbial communities from Powell Lake, British Columbia, Canada to study Microbial Dark Matter (Phase II) - PL_2010_150m | ecosystem: Environmental > Aquatic > Freshwater > Lake ... | reverse complement strand
GCTCAGCCATCACCGCGGGCATGCCGCCGGCGCCAGGCGCCTGCATAAGGCCTTCAATGACCGTTCCATCATTTTCCCTTCGCTGGACAGCGGCAACGCGATCGCCTTCGGTGCTGGCGAAGAAACCATCGACGTCACTCTGGTGGAAATGCGCAAGCACGCGATCGAGCTCAAGAAGCGAACCGGGCTGGATCTCCGGCCCACGATCAGCCGGCTTCAACTGGTCCAGTCATTGCCGGGCGGACGTTTGCTGCTGTGATTCCGGAGATTACTTGATCCGGGTCAGATGCGGGCGGCCGCCCGGGCCGGGTTGCGGCTCCGCCCCATCAGGACCGGCGACAGCCGGATCAACTACTTCTGCCACCGCCCCGGCATGCGGCGTCACTTCAAATGCCATCCCCTGACCGTTTTCGCGGGCATAGATGGCGGCAATGTTCTCGACCGGGATCGATAGCGCCTGCGCAACTCCGTTGAAGCGCGCCGAAAAAGTGATCAGTTCGTTGCCCATCACCAGTTGGTGGGTCGCTTCCGATCCGAGATTCAGGACGATCTGGCCATCATTCACATGTTCGCGCGGAACTCGGGTGCGCGCGTCCACGCTCACCGCCAGATACGGGGTAAAGCCCTGATCCAGGCACCACTCGTGGATGGCTCTGACCAGGTAAGGTTTGGTTGATGGAATCTCGGCCATGGAACGCGACCGCCGGCAAGACAGCCTAGCGACGCATGACCTTTTCGGAGGGGGTCAGGGCATCGATGAAGCCCTGCCGGCTGAAGATACGCTCGGCATATTTCATCAGCGGCGCCGCGGTCTTGTCGAGTACGATCCCGTAATGATCCAGACGCCACAACAAGGGGGCAATCGCGACGTCCAGCATCGAAAACTCGTCGCCCAGCATGTGTTTCTGCTTGGCAAAGATCGGCGCCAGTTCGGTGAGGCGGTCGCGCACATGCAAGCGAGACTTTTCGGCGGACTTGAGGTTCTTCTCCAGTACCTCGATATGGCTGAACAATTCCTGTTCCATGGTGAACAGCAACTGGCGGGCGCGGGCACGCATGATCGGATCCGGCGGCATCAACTGCGGATGCGGGAAGCGTTCGTCGATGTACTCGTTGATGATATTGGATTCATAGAGAACGAGGTCGCGATCAACCAGTACCGGCACACGGTTATAGGGATTGATGACCGCGATGTCCTCCGGCTTGTTGAACAGATCGACATCGATCACCTGGAAATCCATCTGCTTCTCGTACAGCACGATGCGGCAGCGATGGCTAAACGGGCAGGTAGTGCCCGAGTACAGGTTCATCATGGTACTGGTACCCCAGGAATAGTCGGCATCCCGCACCACGCGGCGTACCGCTGGTGAGTTTTGATCTCGATGCCCCATATGCAACATTGCGCGGTTCGATAAGTATAAATGTTAGTGGACGTCTTTCCAGTACTCACGCTTGAGCGCGTAAGCAAAGACGAACAATACGGCCAGGGCGATCAAGACGATCACCCCCAACTGCCTGCGCGTTTGCGCGATGGGCTCACCCATGTACTGGAGATATCCCACCAGGTCGGCGACCAAAGAGTCGTACTCGGCCGGTTTGAGCGTGCCCGGCTTGGCAATGGAGAGGTGATGCCCCTCGCCCATTACTTGCTGGCCTTGCAGTTCCCACAATACGTGCGGCATGCCGACATTCTCGAAGATCAGGTTGTTCCAACCGGTCGGACGGGTGTCGTCGCGGTAAAACCCGCGCAAATAGGTATACAGCCAGTCTGAACCCGAGCCGAATTCCGAGGCGCGTGCGCGCGCAATGATGGTCAAATCGGGCGGCGCGGCGCCGAACCAGACCTTGGCTTCGGCTCGCTGCATCGAGATCTTCATCAGGTCGCCGACCTTATCGGCAGTGAACAGCAGATTCTCCCGGATCTGGTTTTCACTGAGGCCAAGGTCGCGCAAGCGGTTATACCGCATGTATGAAGCCGAGTGGCAATTCAGGCAATAGTTGACGAAAACCTTGGCGCCGTTTTGCAGCGCCGCCATATCACCCGTCTTGTCCGGCGCCTTGTCCAGACGAAGTTCCGTGCCGGATGCAAGCGCCAGCAGCGGAGCGAAGAGCAGCGCGAAAATCAGCTTCCTCATTTTCCTGTCACCCTTTCCGGTTCTGGCTTGCACTTGTCCAGTTGGCTATAGATCGGCATCAGCAGGAAGAACCCGAAATACAGCAGCGTGCAAATTTGCGCCACCAGGACCCGCATCGGCGTTGGCGCCAGCATGCCCAGATAGCCGAGAATCAGGAAAGAAACAACGAAAATCGCGACGGCGCCCTTGAACAGCGGGCCTTTGTAGCGTATCGACTTGACCGGGCTGCGGTCCAGCCAAGGCAGGAACAGCAGGATCACCACGCCGCCGCCCATTGCCACGACGCCCCAGAACTTGGCGTCGATCCAGAAGAAGTTGACCGTCACCGAGCGCAGCATCGAGTAATACGGCGTGAAGTACCAGACCGGCGCGATGTGTGCCGGCGTGACCAGAGGGTCGGCAGGGAAGAAGTTGTTGTATTCGAGGAAGTAGCCGCCGAACTCCGGCATGAAAAACATGATGACGGAGAAGACCGCCAGGAACACCACGGTTCCGACGATATCTTTCACCGTGTAATAGGGATGGAACGGAATGCCGTCGAGCGGTATTCCGTTGGCGTCCTTCTTTTTCTTTATCTCGATGCCGTCCGGGTTATTCGAGCCGACTTCATGCAGCGCCACGATATGCGCTGCAACCAGCCCGAGCAACACCAGCGGCACCGCGACGACGTGGAAGGCGAAAAAGCGATTGAGTGTGGCATCGCCGACGACGAAATCGCCGCGCAGCCAGAGCGACAGATCCGGACCGATGAGGGGAATCGCCGAGAACAGGTTGACGATTACCTGGGCGCCCCAGTAGGACATCTGACCCCAGGGCAGCAGGTAGCCGAAAAATGCCTCGGCCATCAATGCCAGAAAAATGAACATGCCGAACAGCCAGATCAATTCGCGTGGCTTGCGGTGCGACCCATACAGCAGACCGCGGAACATGTGCAGGTACACCACCAGAAAGAAAGCCGACGCACCGGTCGAGTGCATGTAACGGATCAGCCAGCCCCACGGCACGTCCCGCATGATGTATTCGACGCTGGCAAAAGCCACCGGTACGCCGGAGGCATTGAGCGAGGCGTCCGGCTTGTAATGCATCGTCAGAAGGATGCCGGTGACGATCTGCAATACCAGCACCACCAGCGCCAGGGATCCAAAGAAGTACCAGAAGTTGAAATTCTTCGGCGCGTAATATTCGGCAAGGTGCGCCTTCCAGGTCGAGGTCAGCGGAAAACGCTCATCGACCCAACCAAGCAATGCTGTCATCTGGGCTTTCATCGATCAGGTCTCCTTGCCGTCCTGGCCAATACCAATCACGATCTTGGTGTCGCCAAGGTATTTGTGCGACGGAACCTCGAGGTTATCCGGCGCCGGCATGCCTCTGTATACCCTTCCAGCGAGGTCGAAGAGCGAGCCGTGGCAAGGACAAAGAAAGCCGCCCGGCCAGTCGGGTCCCACGCTGCTTTCCGCGCCGGTCTTGAATTTCTCGGTCGGCGAACAGCCCAGATGGGTACAGATGCCGATGACCACCATATACTCGGGCTTGATCGAGCGTGCCTCGTTCTTGCAGTATTCTGGTTGCATGTGCTTGTCGGAATTCGGGTCGCTGACCTTGTCGTCGGTTTTTTTCAGTGAATCCAGCATTTCCTTGGTGCGATTGATAATCCACACCGGCTTGCCGCGCCATTCGACCGTCATCATCTCGCCCGCCGCCAGTGCGCCGAACTCCACCTCGACCGGGGCGCCTGCTGCTTTGGCGCGCTCCGACGGCATCATGCTGGCCACGAACGGCACCGCCGCGACGATCCCCGCCGCGCCACCCATTGTCGCTGTGGCAACGATCAGGCGCCGCCGACCGCAATCCACCTTGTCATCAAAAGCCATGGTCCATCCCTGAATGTGGAAAACGCAAACCGAATCCCTAAACCGCGCAGATTATACCGGAAACTCCAGCTCGATTAAAAGCCGGATCGACGCTCACCCGGAGTTTTCCGCTTTGGCGCGCGCTATAGTGCCTTGATTGCACAATCGATCTATTTCTTCGGTGGCGTAACCAATGCTGGCGAGCACGGAGTCCGTATGCTCGCCCAGTCGGGGTCCCAACCATACGGTTGCGCCGGGTGTTTCGGAAAGTTTGGGGACGATGCCGGGCAGCCTGATTTCCTTGCCATCCGGCAACTGCGCCGCCTCCAGCATGCCTCGAGCGAGAAACTGAGGGTCGCCGAACATGTCGGCGACCGAAAACAGCGGACTCACCGGAACCTGGGCTTCTGTCAACAGCTTGAGCACGTGTTCCGCGTCATGACCGGCGACCCAGGCATCGATCAGGGCGTAGATCTCTGCGGCGCGCAGGTCGCGCCCGGCATTGCTGGCAAGTTGAACATCGTCGGCCAGGTCGTTGCGTCCGATGGCGTGCATGAAACGCTTGAAGATTGCATCGCCGTTGGCGCCGATGATCAGGTGTTTGCCATCGCGCGTGGTATGCGTCGATGAGGGCGTGATGCCGGGCATGACATTCCCGCTGCGCTCGCGGACGAATCCGAGCACGTCGAATTCCGGCACCAGACTCTCCATCATGGCGAAGACGGCCTCGTACAAGGCCACATCCACCACCTGCCCCTTGCCGCCATCGACCTCGCGATGGCGCAATGCCATCAGGGCACCGATGGCCGCCCACAGGGCGGCAATCGAGTCGCCGATGGAGATGCCGGTGCGCACCGGCGGCCGATCGGGGAATCCGGTGGTGTAACGCAAGCCGCCCATCGCTTCACCGATCGCCCCAAAACCCGCCTGGTGCTTGTAGGGTCCGCTTTGGCCGAATCCCGACAAGCGCACCATCACCAGTCCCGGGTTTTCCGCGGACAACACGTCCCAGCCCAATCCAAGTTTCTCCAGCACGCCGGGGCGGAAGTTTTCGACGAGGATATCCGCGCCGCGCACCAGCTTGCGGACGATCTCGCTACCCTCGGGGTGCTTTAGATTGATCGCCACCGACTGCTTGTTGCGCCCCTGCACGTACCACCAGAGCGAGGTGCCCTGGTAAAGCTTGCGCCAACTGCGCAGCGGATCGCCTTCGCCCGGCGCCTCGATCTTGATGACCTCGGCGCCAAATTCGGCCAGGATGCGCGTGCAGAAAGGGCCGGCGATCAGGGTACCGAGCTCGATCACCCTGATCCCGTCCAGCGGCTTCGCCATGGCCGATGCTCAGTAATCGCGGCGTTCGTAGAACGCCTGGGCGATTGTGCCGGCGTCGGTAAATTCCAGTTCGCCGCCGACCGGCAGACCGCGCGCAATGCGGCTGACCTTGAGCCCGCGGGCATGCAGGAGTTCCGACAGGTAATGGGCGGTGGCCTCGCCCTCATTGGTGAAATTGGTGGCCATGACGACTTCCCTGACGACGCCGTCAGTGGCGCGTTCCAGCAGGCGGTCGAGCCTGAGTTCCTTCGGACCGATGCCGTCGAGCGGGCTGAGGCGCCCCATCAGGACGTAATAAAGCCCCTTGAAGGCATGGGTCTGTTCCATCATGTTGAGATCCACCGGCATTTCCACCACGCACAGCAGGGACGCATCGCGCTTGCCGGAAGTACACCGCTCGCAGAGGTCCTCTTCAGTGAAAGTATTGCAGCGCTGGCAGTGGCGAATCCGCAGCAAGGCCTCGGCCAGCGCGTCCGCCAGTCGCTGTGCGCCCGGCCGTTCGCGCTGGAGCAGGTGGTAAGCCATGCGCTGTGCGGATTTCGGCCCGACTCCAGGCAGGCAACGCAGCGCCTCGATAAGCTTTTCGAGACTGCCCGGTGCGGACATTAGAACAGCAGTTGCATATTAGAACGGCAGCTTCATGCCTGGCGGCAGCTGCATTCCGGCGGTGAAGCCGCTCATTTTCTCCTGCGCCGTCGCCTCGGCCTTGCGCACCGCGTCGTTCATGGCGGCAGCCACCAGGTCTTCCAGCATTTCCTTGTCGTCCATGACCGAGCCGTCGATGCTGACGCGCCGCACGTCATGCTTGCAAGTCATGATCACCTTGACCATTCCCGCACCCGACTGTCCCTCGACTTCGATGGCCGCAAGTTCGTCCTGGGCCTTGGCCATCCGCTCCTGCATCTGTTGCGCCTGTTTCATCAGGCCGGCTATACCGCCTTTCATCATGCTGCTCTCCTCGAATTTGGGTAACGGATTCAGTTAAGGGGTTTGATGGATGATTCGTGGATGGTGGCGTCGAAGAGTTCGACCACCTTGATCACGAAGTCGTCCTGTTCGATGGCGGCAATGGCACGTTCCTGACGCTCGCGCTGGACACCCCGGCTGCGTTCCATCGGCGTCTCGATTGCCGTATCCGCAAGCTGAATGTTGAGCCGGAGCGGCCGGCCATAATAGACCTGAAGTTCAGCCTGCAATTTTTCCTGATGAGCCTTGCCGAGCAGATATTTGTGCGCCGGCGGCAGGCGCAACGTGATGACATCCGCACCGACCTCGACCAGTTCGCAGTGCAGGGCCAGGCCACGGACCATGCCGCCCAGATTGAGCCGGGCGGTAATTTCGTGCCAGTCATCTCCAACCTTGCCCGTCGCCGACGGGGACGCAGGCTTGTCGTTTGGCGCCGGCGGCACGGCGGCGGACTTCGGCGCAGTTGCGGAGGAGTCCCGCGCCGGCGCCCGTGGAGGCGCGGCGCCCAAGGCTGGCGGCGACTCCGGGCGAAATGCGAAGAGGCGCAACAGGGTCATGCTGAAACCGGCGTACTCGTCGGGAGCCAGCCCCAGGTCGTCACGACCATGGATGGCGATCTGGTAGGCGAGTTGCAGGAACTCCGCGTCAAAGGCGGTGGCATACGGTGCCAGGCGCTGCCGCTCGGCGGCGTCGATCAGCGCCTCGGGCGCGAACTGCGCCAGGGCGATGCGATGAAACAGGGTTCCCAGTTCCTGCAGCGCGGAGTCGAAACTCAGGCTGCGCGCATCCATGGAATCGGCCACGCCGAGCAAACCCTGCACGTCACCGGCGACGAGCGCATCGAGCAACGAGTACAGGTAGTCGTCGCCAACGGTACCCAGCATGTCGCGCACATTGTTTTCCTCCACCCGACCGGCGCCATGAGCGATCGCCTGATCGAGCAGACTGAGGGCATCCCGCATGCTGCCGGCGGCGGCCTTGGCCAGTTGCTTGAGCGCGGCAGGTTCGCCAGGCACGCCCTCCTCCTCGAGGATATGAGTGAGATGCGCGATGATGTGCGCCAGAGGCATCTGCTTGAGGTTGAACTGCAGGCAGCGACTCAGCACGGTCACCGGAATCTTCTGCGGGTCCGTCGTCGCAAGAATGAATTTGATGTGCTCCGGAGGCTCTTCCAGGGTTTTCAGCATGGCGTTGAAAGCCGAGTTGGAAAGCATGTGAACTTCGTCGATGACATACACCTTGAAGCGACCGCGCGTCGGAGCATATGCCGCGTTCTCCAGCAGCTGTCGCATCTCGTCGACCTTGGTGTTGGTCGCGGCATCGACCTCGATCAGGTCCACGAATCGTCCGCTGTCGATCTCGACGCAGGAAGAGCAGGTGCCGCATGGCATCGAGCTGATGCCGGCTTCGCAATTGAGCGCCTTGGCCATGATGCGCGCGATGGTGGTCTTGCCGACGCCGCGCGTGCCGGTGAACAGATAGGCATGGTGCAGGCGGTTGTGATCCAGCGCATGCGTCAGCGCGCGGACCACATGCTCCTGGCCCACCAGCGTGGAAAACGACTTGGGGCGCCACTTGCGCGCGAGAACCTGATAGCTCATACGACGACCATAGAATTCGTTCGGTGCCTTCTATTCAACTTCCAAATCAAGTGTGGCGCGAAGGCGAGCCGAAGACAGTGTACGTCACACGGCGAGGCGAAGTCGACAAAGCCACGGTTGATTTGAAAGTTGAATTGGGGGTTGGCGAGCCTTACCCCCGGCACTTGCAGTAAATGGCTGTGGCTGCTTCCTTCCGGACCTGACCAGGTTCACCACCCCGCAATGCGGGGAGGCCCGCCGGAATCGATTCTATCAGATCAGCCTCCGCCTCGACGAGTATAGAGTTCGAAACGCGCCATGAAAGCATCGATCTCATCCTCCGCATAGCCTTCGAACTCAAATTCGACACGATGCCTCACCAGGCTGACGAGGGCGATCCGCAATTCCGGCAGCGCAGTAAACGCTATGTGCCATGAGCGCTCGGTTTCGCGATGACCGAAACCATTCCCCTCCTCCACAAACGCCGCACCGCCGACCGCCGCCGGGAGGAGACGGAGGAACTCCGCCCGCGTCGCCGTCATCTCGAAACATCGCGGAAGTTTCATCCTCCCGCGACGGGCGGCCAGATGGCGAGCACCTCGCCTTCTTCGAGCACGCGGCTGGCACGCATTCCGGGCGGCACGAACACCCCGTCGATGAGCACCAGATGGCAAATCTTTTGCGGCAGGGCAAAGCGCTCGATCAGCATCAGCGGAGTCGTTCCCGGCTCCACGTCGAGATCTAGGCGGTTACTCTTCTGGGCTTCCGCCGGCAGGTAATCGGACAGGGTCGCGTAGAGCTTCAGCGCAACCTTCATGCCGTCTTTTGACCCGCCCCGAGATAGGCCGCCATGAACTGCGTTGGATCGGCGAGCAGTCGCGCCTTCCACGAGCCGAGCCGCACCCGCCCCTGGATCAGGCCACGCAGCGCGCCGACGTGGTCGGACCAGCCCAGGCAGGTCGCGCCGATCAGCACGTCCTCGCTGAACTGGAGCGACAGGTAACGGAATTTCCCCGCATCCAGCAACTCGACGCTGGCGCCGCCTTGCGCCTTGCTCTCGCCCCACCATTGTCCGAATGAGGTGGAAATCAGCCCCAAGGTATCGAGCACATTGATCGCCAGGCTGCCTTGGAACTGTGACAGTTTTCCCGCCATGTTGGTCGCCGCCACGCGCGCCTGGTCGGCCGCATTGGGTTGAATGGCGTTGAGTTCGGGCAGGCTGGAGTGGAAGCCGGCCGACTCGGTGACATCGCCCGCCGCATAGATTCCCGGCATCGAAGTCTGCAGCCGATCGTCGACCAGCACGCCATCCTTGGTGCTGATTCCGCTGCCTTGCAGGAAAGCAATATTCGGCCGCACGCCGGTGGCGCTGATGATCATGTCGGCCGGCAGCGATGCTCCGGACGAAAGCCTGGCGCCGAGTTCACCATTGGCCCCCTTCGCCGCAGTGATCGCCTCGATGCGCGTCGAGACATGCACGCGCACGCCTTTCGCCTCGACCCATTGGCGGATAAGTCCGCCGGCGGTTTCATTCATCATGCGCGGCACCATGCGGTCGCCCATTTCCACGACCGTGAGCTCAACGCCGCGGGCCGCCAGCGCTTCCATGATGATACAGCCGATGAAGCCGGCGCCCATTTGCACGACGCGCGCTCCCGGCTTGGCTTTGGCGATAATCTGGCGCGCATCGGCCAGGCTCCAGCAGGTGTACACGCCGGGCAGGTCCATGCCCGGGATGGGCGGGTGCACCGGGTGCGAACCGGTGGCAATCAACAAGCGATCATAGGCCAGCGTCTTGCCGTTGGCGAGTTTGACGCTCTTGGCGGCGGTATCGATCTTTTCCGCCATCGAATTCACCAGGCTGATGTTCAGGCGGGCGAAATGATCCTGGTCCTTGCGCAGGTGCGTACCCTGTTCGGCGATGTTGCCCATCAGCAGATAGGGAATGGCCATGCGCGAATACGGCGGTTCCGGCTCATCGCCGGTCAGCGTAATCTCCGCGTTCGCATCGAGCTTGCGCAGCGTTTCGGCGGCGATCACGCCGGCCGGGCCATTACCGATGATGACATGTTTCATATTGAGTCCCCAGACAAAAACGCCAAGGCACCGGCTCAGCCGGACACCTTGGCGGTGGAACGAAAATTACAGGCCGAGGCGCGACAGGGTTTCCTTGGTCGGCACGCCATGGGCGTCCCAGCCCCGCACCTTGTAGTACTCCGGCCGCATCTTGTCGATGCCGCTGACCAGGCCCCTGGCGGGACCGGTCTTGGCCGGCTCGGTCTTCAGGCGTGGCGGCAGGTCGTCGTCCTTTGCGGTGAAGCCGGCGGCATTGTTGAACTGGCGCTCCATGTTCCAGATGCGCTCGCCGACCAGCGCCAGCTTTTCCATGGTCCAGTCGCCCTCGCAGGCGGCGTCGAGCTGCGGTTGCAGGTCGGCCAGTGTCCAGGCAAAGGTGGTGAACACGCAGATTCCGGCGGAATCGAACACCGAAGTGGCATCCTGGAAGGCCTTGACCAGATCGGCCTTGCCTTCGGTCACCAGCGGGTCGGTCTTGACCGGAATCCCCAGCACTTCCGAGGCCACGGTATAGCTGCGCAGGTGGCAGGCGCCGCGATTGGAAGTCGCGTAAGTCAGCCCCATGCCCTGGATGCCGCGCGAATCGTAGGCCGGGAATTCCTGGCCCTTGACCGACATCGACAGTTCGGGCTTGCCGTATTTGGCGCACAGGCGCTTCGAACCGAGGCCCAGTTCCTTGCCGAAGCCTTCACCCCTGGCGGTCATCTCGGCCAGCTTGCACAAGGCTTCCGCAGATCCGAACGGCGCATCCATGCCGATCTGTTCCTTGGTCAGGATGCCGAGGTCATACAGTTCCATGGCGGCGCCGACGGTGGCTCCGAAGGAAATCGGATCGTAGCCGTCCTCGTTGCAGATCATGTTGGCGAACGTCAGTGCCTCCAGGTCGCCGACGCCGTTGGCGGCGCCCAGCGCCCAGGCGGCTTCGTATTCGAGCCCGCCGGTCGCGCCCCAGTACTCTGGTTTGTTGACCACGCTGAAATGCGTTGCGTCGATCTTGGAAATGCGCCCACAGGCGATGGTGCAGCCAAAGCAGGCGGCATTGGTCACCAGATTGGCCTTGCCGTCGGTGGGACGTTTTTCGACCATCGCTTCGGCGGAAATCTTGCGCGCGCCCTCGAACTGCACGTCGCGGTGATTGCGCGTCGGCAGCGCTCCCATCTCGTTGATCACGTTCATCAACACCTGGGTGCCGTAAGCCGGCAGGCCCTGGCCGGTGACGGCGTTGTCCTTCAGCACCTGTTTGGCTGCCGTGGCGGCCTTCATGAACGCCTTGGCATCCTTCATCGCGGCCACGCCCCGCGTTCCGCGCACCGCCACCGCCTTGAGGTTCTTCGATCCCATCACGGTGCCGACGCCGGAACGGCCGGCGGCGCGATGCAGGTCATTCACGATGCAGGCATACAGCACGCCGTTCTCGCCGGCGCGGCCGATGCTCGAGACCCGCACTTGCGGATCCTGGTGGGTCTTCTTGATGATCTCCTCGGTCTGCCACACGGTCTTGCCCCACAGGTGCGCGGCATCCCTCAATTCCGCCTTGTCGTCCTCGACCGACAGATACACCGGCTTCGGCGATTTGCCTTCGAAAATGATCATGTCCCATCCGGCGAACTTCAACTCCGCGCCGAAGTAACCTCCGGAGTTGGAGCAGGCAATGGCGCCGGTCAGGGCGCCCTTGGTAATCACCGAATAGCGGCCGCCGGTCGACGCCGGCGTGCCGGTCAGCGGGCCGGTCGCCATGATCAGCTTGTTGGCCGGCGCAAGCGGATCGACCTTCGGATCGACCTCGTCGACGAAGTACTTCGTCGCCAGGCCGCGCTGCCCGAGGTATTCCTGGGCCAGCTTCATGTTCAGCGGTTCGGATTTGCAGGTGCCCTTGGTCAGGTCAACGCGCAGAATTTTTCGTGTCCAAGCCATGTCTGTCTCCTCTTATGCGTTGGCGCGGGGTTGAGTGTCGGTCTTGCCGGCCCATTGGCGCATCTTGTCGAGTCCGGTCCAGTCGGCATCGACATAGGTGATGGCGCCGGTCGGGCAAGCCGTGGCGCAGGCCGGATCGCCGCCGCACAGGTCGCATTTCTGTACCTTGCCGGTTTCCGCGACGTAATTCACCGTGCCGAACGGACAGGCGATGGTGCAGACCTTGCAACCGACACAGGTCGCCTCATTGACGACTTTGGCACCCGTCGTGGCATCGATCCTGATCGCATCCACCGGACAGGCGCTCATGCACCATGCTTCGGCGCACTGGGTGCAGGTATACGGAACCTTGCGGCCTTCATGCTCGAAATTGAAGACCTTGATGCGCGATTTCGAGATATTGAAAACCCCGTAATTTTCGTAGGAACAGGCCATTTCGCATTGTAGGCAGCCGGTGCATTTGCCCGGATCAATGTGCAACGATTTCTGCATGGTGTCGCCTCCTGGTGGATGATTTGTTAGGCTCGAAAACCTGTTTTGAAGTCTACACTGCGGTCATGCAACTTGAAACATAAATCTCTGTTGCGATGCAATAAGCTCAGGCGTCGAGCAGGAATTTACTCACCACGGCGATCTGTCCTTCCTGCATCAGCATCGGCGCATGGCCGACGTCCGGAATTTCGACGACTTGTGCTTTCGGACCGCGCTGCGCCATCTGCGCCGCCGTCTCGGGCAGCAGCAGGTCCGACAGCGCGCCGCGCAGCACCAGGGTCGGGCAATGGATTGCATCGTAATACGGCCACAGCTGGATGTCCTTTCCGCCGGCCATCGCCTCCCGGAACGGCTCTGCGATGCCGGGGTCGTAGCGGAACTCGACCATGCCGTCGGCGGCGCGGCGCACCACATGCTCGGTGAGATGGCGCCACTGCGCATCGCTGTGGCGGCCGAAGGTCGGGCTGACGGCGCGGACGAATTGCTCGGCATGCTCCAGCGTGTCGAAGCGCGGATCGTTGCCGACGTATTCGGCGATGCGCGCCAGCGACGCCGCGGTTATTTCCGGTCCGACGTCGTTCAGCACCAGGCGCGTGATCGGCGTATTTTCCTGCGCCGCCAGCGCGATGCCGATCAACCCTCCCATCGAAGTGCCGACCCAACGCACGGTTTCGACATCCTGCCGGGCGATCAGCGTCATCATGTCCGCGACATATTGCGGGACCGCATACAGCGCCTTGAGTTTCAGCCAGTCGCTAAGCCCGCGCCCGACCACGTCGGGACACACGACCCGGTAGGTCCCGCAAAGCGCCTCGGCCAGTAGATCGAAATCGCGGCTGCAACGCGTCAGGCCATGCACGCAGATCAGCACCTTCGGATTCCGCGGATCGCCCCATTCGGTGTATGCCATGCGGTGCAGGCCGGCAGGGCTGGCGCATTGGACGGTGCGTTGGCGCATAGTGAACATCGGAGATCCTTGGTTGAAGTGTAAGCATTAGATGCCGGTCTCTACAACATCGTCATGTTGGCGCAAGCGCCCACGGGTCAATGCCCATGGTCCAGCGGACTAATCACGCCACGCCCGCCGCGGTTCAGCACATGGGTGTAGATCATCGTCGTCGCCACGTCCTCATGCCCGAGCAATTCCTGCACGGTGCGGATGTCCTGCCCATTCTGCAACAGGTGGGTGGCGAAGGAATGCCGCAAGGTATGGGGCGTCGCCGGGCGGACGATGGCGGCGCGTTGCCTGCGTGCGCGGATCGACCGAAAACCGCGCCGAAGGAAATACATACTGCCAGCCCCAGCTCTTGCCGGCAGCGGGATACTTGCGTTCCAGCGCATAGGGCAGGTACACCTCGCCGAAGCCCTCGGCCAGATCGCGCTGGTGGAGCGCCCGCACCGACTCCAGATGCCGGGCCAGCGGCCGCACGCCGACTTCAGGCAGCATCGTCACCCGATCCTTGAAACCCTTGCCCTCGCGCACCAAAACTTCGCGCCGCTTGAAATCCACGTCCTGCACGCGCAGCCGCAGCGCCTCCATCAGGCGCAGGCCGGAGCCATACAGCAGCACGGCCACCAGCCAATGCATGCCGGACAATTGGGCCAGCAGGCTGCGCGCCTCCTCGACGGTCAACACCACCGGCAGGCGCTTGGGCTTCTGCGCCTGCTCGACCTTGTCGAGCCAGGGCAACTCGGTGTCCAGCACTTCTTTGTAGAGAAACAGCAGCGCCGAACGCGCCTGATTCTGCGTCGAGGCCGCCACCCGCCCCGCCACCGCAAGGTAAGTCAGGAAGGCCTCGACCTCCGCTGCTCCCATCTCCGCCGGATGACGCTTTTCGTGATGAAGAATGTACCTGCGTATCCATTGGACATACGCCTCCTCAGTACGTATGCTGTAGTGCTTGAGGCGAATCTTGTTGCGCACGCGATCCAGCAGCCGAGGCGCATCAACCATACGAAATCAAGTTCACGCAGTGAATTGGGAGGCCTAATGATAACCCATCTACATGAGCCGAGGAAGATTTCCAGATTTGTACTGACGTATTTACCTCCCGTAATTGGGAAGGTTACTTAATAGTTGGGCGCCGAGTCGTTTCCTTGATGAGACTTAGCGCGTATCATTTTGCCCATGAGTCCAACCGTTTTTCGTAAAGGCGGCTTCCGTTTCTATTTCTTCTCGCGTGAGGAAACGAGAATGCATGTACATGTTCAAACCCAAAATGGCGAAGCCAAGTTCTGGCTTGAACCTGCTATTGAACTGGCACAGTTCATAGGTCTTTCCCGGCGCGAGATTAATGAAGCACTCCGCCTTGTTCAGGAGCATGAAAATGACATCCGCAGCGCTTGGCATACCCACTTCCCTCGTTGAAGTTACCAACATCTC
>Ga0163199_1001465_pt1 | contig 14732 bp, 11 predicted proteins | sample PL_2010_150m_FD_113537 | JGI IMG/M metagenome (GOLD analysis project Ga0163199, IMG submission 113537) | Freshwater microbial communities from Powell Lake, British Columbia, Canada to study Microbial Dark Matter (Phase II) - PL_2010_150m | ecosystem: Environmental > Aquatic > Freshwater > Lake ... | reverse complement strand
AGGCCGGCCGCGCCGGCGTGCTGTACTTGCCACAGCGAGCCGGCCAGCTTGTAGTTGTCATGGCAGGCAAAGCAGGCGTTCTTGCTGGGATTGGTTTTCCAGTTGTCGCCCTGCGCGGTCCTGACGACAGCATTGGCCGAACCGTCATGGCACTTGGTGCAATTTCTGAGTTCGCCGGGATAGGTGACACCGGTGACGGCCTTGGTGGCCGGGTCGGTCTTGCGCGCGACGGAATTGTGCACCACGTAGTCCTGCGTCAGCGAAATGCCGCGATGGAACTTGTGCACCATCAGCTTGAAGTCGACCGGCTGGCCGTTGTTGTGGAAGTCCTGGCTGCCGGGGTTGTGGCACATGACGCAGAGCTGCGGCTCGTTGCGCGCTCCGCCGTGGGCGGCGAAGTTCTGGTGGCATCCATTGCAGGAAGCGCGGTCGACCACCTTCCTGGCCTCGCTGAGCTTGCCGGCGCTGTCCTTGACCGCAACGGCCTTGCCGTCCGCGCCGAGGGTGAAGTCGATGATGGGATTGACCTTGACCGTCGCCTTGGTCACCGGGTCAACGTAGCAGAGCAGCAGGCCGGCGCGATGGATGGTCTTGCCATCTTTGGCTGCCGCCAGGCCGTTGGTCAACACGCTGGTTCCAGCCGCGGCGTTGGCCGTGCTCAAGTACTTGGCACTACTGACATCGACCGCGGCTTTGTAAGTGTAATAACCGTCCGCCGCATTCTCGGTGAGGATGCCTACCAGTTGCGGAGTGTTCGCGCCGATGGCCGCCGGATTGGCGATGGTCGCCGTCTGCACCGGGTCCAGGGCGCCATAGGTGACGGACAGCGCCGGGCTGACGCTGGCCGCGACGACTTGCCGGTTGGAGATCAGGCTGCGCCAAGTGTCGTCGGCCTGGAGCTGGGCGATGGCGAATTTGACGTTGCCGCCGCTGCACGCCGGGTCGGCGCTGGCACCGCCGGCATTGAACAGGGTAAGGCCGGGCACATGCTTGCCGTTGGCGTCGATCACCGCGAAGTTCACCACCGGTGGGCTGCTCACCGTGACCGGCGAGAGACCGGCCGTGACGACCAAGCCGAACGCCGCGTTGGGATTGCTCGCGGTGTTGCTGGTGGTCGGATCCTTGGCGGCGAGTGTGGCGATCGAGCCGGTCACCGGGCCTGGAGCGGGCGCAACATCGCTGCCACCGCCGCCGCAGCCAGCCAGGGAAGCGAACAATGCAGCCAGCACCGCACTTGCAAACTTTGAATTCATTTTTTCTCACTCGCTTTCAAGAGAACTGCCTAGCCATGCTGCCATCGGTCGGGGCGATTCCTGGAATAATTTCATGCCGATCAGCTTGTTGCCGTGAGCAGCGGATTGCCGCTTGAAGATTATCGGTGGCACCCCGGAGTGCGTTTGATCCACGTCAAGCCATGCTCATTTTACGCCGACCGGCCGATTACCAACGGCCACGGCCATCGCTGCTACGTCGGTCGCGGCACCGCAATCGCGCAGACTGCCGGCTGCGACTATTTCTTCTTCTGCAACTCGGCGTTCTTGCCGGCATCCTTGCTGGGTTGCCTGGCGATCACCATTTTGCTGAGCCCTTGGTAAGCATCCGGGGAAAGGACCTTGTGGGTCAGCAGATGGGCCTTGCTGCCATAGGGGCGACCGGCGATGATCTTGTCGGCGTCGGTTTGGCTGACGCCCGGCAACTTGGCCAGGTCCTGCTTGCTGGCACTGTTGATATCGACCAGCGCGCCGGGCGCCTTGGGTTTGTCGGCGGGCTTGGCTGCATTCGCCTTGCCGGTGCCTGCCGCCTTGTCCTCAGCGGCGAAAGGCTGACCGGCGGTGATCAGCAAGGCTGCGGCGGCAAGGCCGGCGATTATGGAACAGGGCTTCATGGGATTCCTTTGTCGGTAGAAAACGCTCACTGTGAAAAGACAACCCGGAGGCGTTGCCGCCTCCGGGTTGTTTGCTACGAGTGCTGGAACGGGGCAATCATGTTCCAGCATTTTGACGCTAACGCATCATGCTACTTCGCCGGATGCACCGCCTTGATGTCGGCAAGCTTGCCCGGGCCGTGGCAGATCATGCACTGCTCGGGGTTGGCCAGAGCCGTGGTGCGCGCCGCGTAGATCGAGCCGCCATTGGTCCGAATGTGGGCCATTGCACCGGCGCTGTCATGGCAGGAGAAGCACACCGTGGTGATGGGAGAATTCACCAGGGTGGTGCCCGCAGCTGCGGTGATTGCACCGGTCGCGGCATTGACGCTGTAGCCCACGCCATAGTCCATCACGTTGTCCGCGGTCACATAGGGCGAGATCGAGAACGCGGCGAGCGAGCCTGCGACGGTGCCGTTGAGCTTGCCCGTAGCGACGGTGCGGTACTGACGATTGGGTACTGCGCTGGCCGACGTGCTGAGACTGAAGTCATAGGTGCCGGGCAGGTGGCAGGTTTCGCAAGCGCTCAGGACGCCTGGGTAGCCGATGTTGGCAAACGATGACGTAGTCGTCGCGGCATGCCAGGTGAACGGCGTGTCACGCTTCCCGCCGGCGTGAATGGCATGCACGAACGAGGTGGAATCCGCAGACCAGCCGCTGCTGGTTCTGTTGGGAGTATGACACCACGAGCAGGTCGAACCATCGTTGCGCTGACCGGCATGGAAGGCTTCGGCCGTAAACATGCCGAGTTCGAAGTGGCAGGCGTTGCAACGCTTGTCTTCGACGATCGGACGGCGGGCGGTGTAACCCGTGGCAACCTTCTGCGCGTCCGGCGCCACCACGATCAGACCACCGGTCTTGTTGGGCATGTTGGCGTTCAGACCTGTGGCAGTCGCGGCTGCCGTCGGATAGTCGGCCAGATTGCTCTGGGTCAGCGGCGGCGAGCTGGTGACGTTGTAGGTATAGCCGATACCGCCGCTAAGCATCACGGCATTGTCGGGCACCGTCACGCCGGTCATGACGACCTGGTAGTAACCGTTGGCATCCGGGCCGGAGAGGAAGCCCGCGCCGGTACCCGTCGCCGTGCCGTTCCAGAGCGAGCGGATATAGCCGGAGGCGGAGACGTTGAAGTCGGCCGGTGCGGCGATGCCGTCCTGTGGCTGAGCCCACACGAAGTAGGCGCTGGGCGAACCGAAGAAGTTGTCCCAGATCTCTTGCGTGGCTTTGGCCTTGGCTGCATCAAAGGTGTTGAAGTCCTTGCGCGCGCCGTTCTGCATCAGGCGGAAGACGATCACCGGCTGCTTGGCGGAGTTGCGCGAGATACTGAACACATCGTAGCTCACCTTGATCGCGCCGGCCGGCAGATTGGTCGTGTTGGAGGCAATCCAGGCGGCGTTGGTGTTGGCATTGCCACCGGTGACCAGCAGTGCGTTTCCAGCCAGCGGCGGGGTTACCGCGACATGATAGACCGGGATATCGGTCGCACCGTGACAGGATGAGCACATGCCGTCGTCAGCCCGGGCGCCGCCGATGTGGCCGACGTTCAGACCGGCGTTGGTCGTGCCCTTGCCGGTGGCAAAATCGATGCCGTCGTGGCAGGCGCCGCAAGCCAGGCGGCTCGGCACGTTCTTGTAGTTGTCGGCCTGGGGTGCAGCCTTGGGCGCGGTGTTGTCATGGCACTTGGTGCAGTTGCGGATGTCTTGCGGGAACAGGGTTTCGTTCAGCAGCACGCCGGCGTAATTGTAGCCTTTCTTGACCAGCTCCTCGCCCTTATGGACGCGGTGAATCAGCACCGGGAAATTCCCAATGGTGACGCCGTCGGCAACATAGGTATTGCCTGCCGGGAAGACGTTGTTGGTGGAGCTGACGCGCGCTTGACCATACTTGCGCTGATCGGTGTGGCAAGTGTCGCAGAGTTTCGGGTCGTAGCGGGCGCCGCCGTGGAAGGCTGCGCTTTCGGTGCCGGGAATTCCGCCGAGCTTGCCGTGGCACTCGGCGCAAGTGAGCTTATCCACGATCAGGCGCTGACCGGCATCCGCTAAGGCAACTGCCTTGCCGGTGGCGGGGATGAAGTCATAGATGGCGTTGTTCGGCTTGGCGAAGGGCACGGCCGGAACCACCTGGACGGCGTTGGCGGTGTTGGTGCCGGTGCCGGGGACGTTGCCGGAGATAATCATCCCCAGACGGTGGATCGCGTTCGCATCATAGGTCAGGTCGCCCAGGTCGGCGGCGACGTTGACACCCGTCAGCGTCATTGCGGCGACCTGTGCCTTGATCGCCGTGATGTCGCGATAGAAGGTGTATTTGTAGCTGCCGTCGCCGTTATCCACCAAGGTGCCGTTGCTGTCGGAAGAAGGACGGGTGGCTGTCGCTGCGGCGGTGGTGGTCGGCACGGTGGTGATGATGTAGCTGACCCATCTGCTCGGGCCGCCGCAACCGGCGGGTATCGCAACGCCGTTGGCGACCGAAGTGCACGCGGTGGGAGGAACAAGTTTCGCCAGGGTGAAAGACACGTTCGGGTAGCTGGCGACCGTGGCGGTCGAGGCTTTGGCGGTGCTGCCCAGACCCACGACCGGGTTGCCGTTCTGGTCGGCAACCTTGAAGCTGACGACCGGTGCGCTGGCGATGGTGACCCCGGTGACGGTGGCATTGAACTGAACCTTGGCGAAATCGTCGGCTGTCAGGGTCGAAAGTTTCACCACAGTGGTTGCATCCTTGCCGGGTGTGCCTGCCGGGCCAGTGGCACCAGCCGGTCCAGTGGCACCCGGGGAGCCATCCGAACCGCCACCGCACCCATGTAACAGGAACGCGGCGGCAGCAATGGCGGTCACAAAGCGTGACATCCTGCCGAACTTGCTACTTGCATACATGTTCATCTCCCTAAAATTTCACACATCAATCGAATTATCAAACCCTTTGCTGCCAACTCAAACCTGAATTCCGGCTGGGCTTAGTCGAAGCTTTCGATACCAATGATTCTCGCGGACTAACCCTTGTAGCTAGCCGCAATTCTCTTATAAGCAGAATCCCGGGGATTGACCTAGGTCAAACGGTTGATTGCGCCGGACTTGATCCAGGTCAACGCTATTGGTTATTCAGGAAAGAATTCCGAAGAACGAGGGAACTAAAAGAAGGCCACCTCCGGAACCGGGGATGGCCTTTGACCGAGTGTGGCTTCACTTCAGCTTGTAGATATACCTTGCGCCAATGTACGTCACGTTCTGGGCGGTTTGCAGGGTAACGCTGCTGTTATCGGAATAGGCGAAGGGAACACCGCCGTAAGCCCAGGTCCATTCATCCAGCTTGGCGCGCTGATGCACCAGGTCGACCTGAATGTCGGCATCCTTCTCCAGCGCGTACTTGCCGAAGAATTTCAGGTTGGTCAGGCGATAGCGGACGTCCGGCAATCCGCCGCCGAGCAGGGCAGTGCCGTTGTTCATGGCCTGCTCGTAACGGTTGTTGTCGCTCAGGTAGGACAGGTCCGCGCCCATTTCGAATTTTCCGGAAAGCTTGCCGAGCGCGCCAAAGCCGACGGTGGTATTGAGGTTCTCCAGACTCGCCAGGTATCCCGTGCTGTGATCGACGCGCAGCGTCTGCTTGCCCAGGCTCCAGTAGCCGTTGAACTTCCAGGCATCGGAAATCTTCCAGGCGAGGTCGAGGCCGTAGCTTCTCATGCCGGTATCGCGCAAGCCTTTTTCGGTCGGGGCGGTATAAGTATCCTTGCCGTCTTCCAGCATCAACTGCAACGACAGCGCTTCGACCGGGCTCCAGTTCAGCGACGCTTTCACTTTGTCGCGGCTGCGATCCTCCAGGTTCATGGGAAACGCGCCATAGCGGTTGTAGACGGCGGCGTCGGAAAGCGCGGGGAATCCGGCGCCGGGCACCACGGAGAGCCAGTTCGAACCCCGGCGATCGGCGGTAATCACGGCCACGCTGCCATTGACGGTTTCGGTAAACGAGCGCCGCACTTCGAGGCGATAAGCGGTTTCGCGGGTATCCTCGCGCAGCGCCGACAACCCGTCGATGACCGTGGTCCGGACCGGACGATCGCGCTTGAGCGACTGGTAGTCGACGCCGAAGATCGCCCGATAGTTGCTCGTCAGCTGATAATTGGCTTCCAGCTTGCCGGCGAGCCGCTTGGAGGAAAACTGGGCATTGGTGTAGAAGTTCGCCGGATTGGTCGCCAGCCCGGTCAGGTTGTACATGCCGAGCGGGGTATTGTCGTCCTTGTCCTCATAGCGCAGGTTGGCGAGCAGCGACAACTGCGCCATCGGTCTCGCGGTCAATCCCACCTGGGCCAGCGAGCTGTTCACTTCCGCGCCCAGATTGGCGAAGCCGGCGGGCGCACCCGCCAGGCCGCTGGAGGTGTAATCGCGGTCCTGGGTGGCGTGGGTGTAGGCGAGCTTGAAGGTGGCGCGGGTGGTCGGGGAAACAGCGTAGTTGCCGGTCAGCGAGAACTGGTGAGCCTGGTTGTCCGGCGGCAGCGCCATCGGCTGCTGCAGGAAGGCCTTGAGGGTGGCGTCGGGCGGAAAGAAGGAGGTGCCGTTGGAATTCCACAGGTTGCCGTTCACCGTCGGGTTCAGCGAGCCTTGGGCGTTGCTGAAAAACGATCCGTAGTAGCCGCCGCTCAACATCAGGTTTTCGCCCGAATAATTCAGCTTGGCTTCGATCTGCCTGGTCGAGGTATTGACCGGCTCGGGCAGCATCAGCAGCGCCGTATTGGTGCTGGGCAACAGCGTCCCGGCTGCGGCGCCGCAGGCGTTGCGCTGGGCGGCAAAAACGCCGCAGGCGATGCCGCGCCCGGACAGGCGTGCGCCGTCCTTGTCTTCGTTCTTGATGCTGGCCTCGAATTGCAGCGTGGGCGTGAACCATTTTTCCATGCTCAGGGTGACGCCCTTGCGCTGGAGATCGAGGTTCAGGTCGTATCCCCTGCCCGGCGCGGCCAGGCTGGTGACAGCGGGCGTGGCGCTGCCGGGATTGAGCATCCCGGTATTGATGGTGCGCGGATCATGGCGGGTGATCTCGTTGTACTCGGCCCCGAGCTTCCAGTCGCCCTGCTTGATGTAGCTGGCGTTCAACTCGCGGTTGTCGAGACCGAGGTTGCGACCCTGGAGGATCTTCCAGGAACCGCTCTCCTCGTCACGCTTGACGTAGTCGAAGTCCAGCAGCAAGTTGCCGCCATCTTTGCGCAGGCCGGTGTACTGGCCGAAAAATGCCCGGTCCTTGTTGCTGCCGTTGACGCCGTCGATGCCGATGCTGATCCAGCTATCCGGCTTGATCAGCGCGTCCACCTCATCGCTGGCGTGCGCCGGGGCAAAGGCTGCCAGCAATGCCAGGGCCAGGAGCTTTTGACTAGTGCCCGCCGTTGGGTTCAGGGTACTAGTGCCCGCCGTTGGGTTCAGGGTACTGCGATTCTGTTTGGGTAGGTTCATGTCGATTCACCCCGCTCTCAGCGGAACAGGAACTGCGGTGTGGGATTGGTGACGCTCGGGTTGTTGCTGCCATGGATCTGGGTATGGCAATTCAGGCAACCGCGGGCCTGGGTCACTGATGCGCCATTCCAGCCGATGCTGCCTGGCACCGGCACCTGGCCGTAGAGCAATGCCTGCGACGGCACATGCGGGGTGTGGCACTGCTGGCAGAGGAAGGGCGGGCGCACCTTGAGCATGCTTTCCGCGGTGGTGCCGTGCGGATTGTGGCAGTTGCCGCAGTCCTCGCCGACCGGCTGGTGGTTATGCACGAACGGGCCGCGCTTCTCCATGTGGCAGGTGTAGCAGGTGTCGACCACACTGTCGCGCTTCATCAGTTTCGGGCCCGCCGATCCGTGCACGTTGTGGCAGTCGGAGCAGCCCATCTTGCCTTCCGGCACCGGATGATGCGAAGGACGGTTGGCCTGGGCACGCTGCTCCTTGTGGCAGGTATAACAAACCTCCGGCTGGGTGCGCTTGTCGCGTACCTTGTCACGAGCCGCGTGAATCTTATGGCAGGAGTTGCAGCTCACGTCGCCCGTCTGATGCGCGCTCCCTTCCCAGTGCGAACGTCTCGCGTCCCGCTTGTGACAGGCCAGGCAGGCTCGATCCCAGAGCGCAGACTTGGTCTTGTCATGTTCTCTTTCATAGGTAACTTCCGGAAGGCCTTCGCCCTTGAGGTGCGCTTCGCTGGAGCCATGGCAACTGGTACAGGTGGGTGTGCGTCCATCCGCATTCGTGCCATGTTTGGTCTTGCCGATCAGCAACACCTGGGGGGCATCGCCTTCATCGTGGCAAGCGGTACACTTGGCATCGCCTTTGAGGACGATGTCATCGGCGGCCAGCGTCGATGAAACGCCCGCCAAGGCACCTATGAGCAGGCACCAAGTCAACACCTGTCGCAGTAGCTTCATATATTTCTTCCGTCAGATGATTGAATACTTACACCGCCCCAGGCCTGCGTGGCGGGTGATCCGGCCCGAGAATCCGCTTCCACCAGTGCCCGTCCTTGTTTCCGGGGTACTAGCCCGCGATTCTCAAGGAGGCGGTATGGCCGGGGCTTGATTTAGGTCAACCCTGGGGCGGGTTCTCAAGGGATCGCCAGCCAACGGTATTCGCCACGCTGGAACAAAAGCGGCGGGCGATCCTGGTATTGATACTTTTCCACCCAGCCGACGAAGATCAGGTGGTCGCCCCCATCGTGCCGCGTTTCGTTGCGACATTCGAACCTGGCACAGCAGCCGCGTAGCAGCGGGGTACCGCCAGTGCCCGAATCGAACGCCAGATCCGCGAAGCGTTCTTGGTCATCGCTGGCTTTGGCGAATTGATCCGACAATTCGAGTTGATCGGCCGCCAGCACATTGATGGCGTAGTGGCTGCAGCTCCGGAACACCGCCAGGGCCGGCGTGTGTAGCGACAGGCTCCATAACACCAGCGGCGGATCCAGCGACACCGAGGCGAAGGAATTGACAGTGAGTCCGGCCAGTTTGCCGCCATCGTCACGCGCCGTGACGACGGTGACGCCGGTGGCGAAGCAGCCCAGCGCGTTGCGGAAATCGCGCGGATCGAAGTGGTTCACCTCGATGGATTTTTCAACTTTCATCGGGAGCGATTGATGCCCGAATTTGCGTCTGGGGTACTAGAATTGGCGCAATCATTTCAAGGGAACTTTCATGAGAATCGGCACCCCGCTTTCCCCCTCGTCCACCCGCGTGATGCTGCTCGGCAGCGGCGAACTCGGCAAGGAGGTCATTATCGCCTTGCAGCGCCTCGGCGTCGAGGTGATCGCCGTCGATCGCTATGCCGATGCGCCCGGCATGCAGGTGGCCCACCGCAGCCACGTGGTCACCATGACCGACGGCGCCGCCTTGCGCGCGGTCATCGAAAAGGAGCGGCCGCACCTGGTGGTGCCGGAGATCGAGGCGATCGCCACCGAGATGCTGCTGGAGATCGAGCGGGAAGGCATCGCCGAAGTGATCCCGACGGCGCGGGCGGCACGCCTGACCATGAACCGCCAAGGCATCCGCTGCCTGGCCGCGGAGGAACTCGGCCTGCCGACCTCGCCCTACAAGTTCGCCGACTCGCTGGCGGAATTGCAAGCCGCCATCGCCAGTGGCATCGGCTACCCGTGCGTGGTGAAGCCGGTGATGTCGTCCTCGGGCAAGGGACAGTCGCTGATCAAATCGCCGCAGGACGTGGAAAAGGCCTGGGACCATGCCTGCGCCGGCGGCCGGGTCAAGCAGAATCGCGTCATCGTCGAGGGCTTCATCGATTTCGATTACGAAATCACTCTGCTGACGGTGCGCGCCATCGGCGCGTCGGGAATCGTTGAGACCTATTTTTGCGAGCCGATCGGCCATGTCCAGATCAATGGCGATTACGTCGAATCGTGGCAGCCGATGGCCATGACGGCGCGCGCGCTGGAAAAGTCGCGCGAAATCGCCGCCGCGGTCACCGGCAATCTGGGCGGTCGCGGGATCTTCGGCGTCGAACTGTTCATCAAGGGCGACCAGGTGTGGTTCTCGGAAGTCAGCCCGCGACCCCACGACACCGGCCTGGTGACCTTGTGTTCGCAGCGCCTGTCGGAGTTCGAGTTGCACGCCCGCGCCATCCTCGGCCTGCCGGTGGATGTTTCGCTGCGCATGCCGGGAGCATCGGCGGTGATCTATGGCGGTATCCATGAGAAGGGCATCGCCTACGAAGGAGTGGCAGAGGCGCTGGCGGTGCCGCAATCCGACCTGCGGCTGTTCGGCAAGCCGGAAAGTTTCGTTAAACGGCGCATGGGTGTGGCGGTCGCCAACGCTCCCAGCACCGACGAGGCGCGCGGGCGCGCCAAGCTGGCGGCGAGCCGGGTGCGGCCGGTCAAGGCGGGATAGATTCGCGGCGGGAACCTGAACGGTCAGACGCAGCCGGTCGGCTTGGGCAATCCGCCGTATTTGGTGATCGGCTTCATCGGCCCGGTCAGCCAGAGTTCGAAGATGGCCTTCTGGTCCATCTCGACGTATTTGGCGAACTTGCGGATCGGCGGCACCACGTTGAACTCTTCGTAATACTCGCGGGCCTTGATGATCTGCTGCCACTTCACCTCGTCCAGCTCAAATTCATCGACATCGGCCATGGCGCGGGCGATTTCGGGCGTCCAGTTGTTCATGTCGGCGAGGTAGCCATCGCCATCGCGTTCGGGAATATTCATCGCTTTTCCTTTGGAAATTCTGCCGGCTGTTTGGACAAAGAGTGGCTTCAGCCGACCGTGGTTGATCAAAGTTCGCCGATATTAAATAATAGTTGATGGTTTTAGTCAACTTAACACCGGACGGCATGACTGCATGGGAACGACCAGGAACCCGACATTTTCGACCCGGCTGATTGCCTGGCACCAACAGCACGGCCGCCACGACCTGCCTTGGCAGCGGACCCGCGACCCCTACCGGATCTGGCTGTCGGAGATCATGCTACAGCAGACCCAGGTGACCACTGTTATCCCGTACTACCGGCGCTTCCTCGCCCGCTTCCCGACGCTGCCAGACTTGGCGATAGCAGCAGTGGAGGAGGTCATGGGATTGTGGAGCGGGCTCGGCTACTATGCCCGGGCGCGCAACCTGCACCGCTGCGCGCAAGTCGTCATCGCACGGCATGGCGGCGAGTTTCCGCACGATCCGGAAGCCATTGCAGAACTGCCCGGCATCGGCCGCTCCACCGCCAATGCCATCGCCGTGTTCTGCTTTGGCGCCCGCCGGGCCATCCTCGACGGCAACGTCAAGCGCGTGCTGTGCCGCGCACTCGCAGTCGAAGGCTACCCGGGTGCGCCGGCAGTTGAAAGAGAGCTGTGGCGTTTGGCTGAAGCGCTGTTGCCCCGGCGCGATGCGGCGACTTACATCCAGGCGCAGATGGATCTCGGCGCCACGCTGTGCACCAGAACCCGTCCGGCCTGCCTGAGCGCAGCATCCACCTGTCCTCTGTCCGGCATTTGCGTGGCGCACCAGCAGGGCCGGGTCAACCAACTGCCCGAGGCAATGCCGCGCAAGACCTTGCCCCGGCGTGAAGCGCGGGTGCTGGTGCTGCACCGGGGGGATAGCGTCCTGCTCGAACGCCGCCCGCCGAGCGGCATCTGGGGCGGCCTGCTGAGCCTGCCGGAAGTCGCCGCGAACGTCGATCCGGCAGCGCAGGCGGCACAATTGGGCTGTGACGTCACGCACTTCGATGCCCTGCCGCCCCTGCGCCACACCTTCACGCATTTCCGCCTGACCTTGCTGCCGTTGTCGGGGGAAGTGAGTCTGCTGCCGCGCGCGGCCGAGGCGATGGGACATTCGTGGCTGCAGCGCGGGGATATCGCTGCGGCCGGGCTGCCGACGCCGGTGCGCAAGATTCTCCAGGCCTTCTTCAAATCCTAGGGCGGGAGTTCAGGCGGCCAGCGCCCGGTGGCGCACCAGCACGTGGGAAGGTGTCGGGGCAAGTTGGCCGAAATGTTTCGCCAGCCGCTCGGCCAGATACACCGAACGATGCAGGCCACCGGTGCAGCCGATGGCGACCGTCAGGTAGGAACGCGAATCGCGGATATTGGCCGGCAGCCAGTCGGCAATGAAGCGGAGGATGTCCTGGTACATGCGTTCGACTTCCGACTGCGCTTCGAGGAACTCCACCACCGCGGCATCGCGGCCCGTCAGCGAGCGCAGTTGGGGATCGTAGTGCGGATTGGGCAGGCAACGGACATCGAAGACCATGTCGGCATCCATCGGCAGACCGTGCTTGTAGCCGAAGGATTCGAACAACAGGGTCAGCGTGGCCCCCGCCGACGGCGTGCCGAGCAGGGCAAAGTCCTTGACGAAAGCCCGCAATGCGTTCGGCTGAAGGTTGCTGGTGTCGATATGGTGGCCGAGACCGGCGATATTTTCCAACCCCTCGCGCTCGCGCACGATCGCCTCGGCCAGGGTCGTATCGCCATTGGCGAGCGGATGGCGGCGGCGGGTTTCGGAAAAGCGCTGGATCAGCACTTCATCGCGGGCATCGATGAAGATGAAGCGCGACTCGATGCCGAGGTTGCGCAACTCGCGCAGTTGTGCCGGCAGACCGGCGGTGCTGGCGCCGCTGCGCATGTCCACCGCCACTGCGACATAGCCATAGCCCTCGCCGCTCAACTGCTCGACCAAAGGCCGCAGCAGCAGGGCCGGCAGGTTGTCCACGCAGTAATAGCCGGAATCTTCCAGGACGTTGAGGGCGATGCTCTTGCCGGAGCCGGACAGCCCGCTGATCAGTATCAGTTGCATGGCCGCAAGCATAGCCAATCCCGGCGTCGCTGTCATGCGCGGCAGCGTTTTGCATGGACGGCCGGGGGTAAAACGCGCTATGCTTGCGCCCCTTCGCGACCGTCAACCCCGACGGTCCGCGTACCGCCCTCGGCCGAGGGCAACAGCGCTCGTAGCTCAACGGATAGAGTACTGGCCTCCGAAGCCAGGGGTTGTGGGTTCGATTCCCGCCGAGCGCGCCAATCTCACGACTATTGCGGTCTGATCATGTCACTACGAACTTTTCTAAAGAAGTCACCAGCCGCATTGTTTGTCTGGACCAAGGTAACGGATTTCTTCGCCTCGATCCATTGGCCGCGCTTTCAAGCGTTGATCAACGGTGGAGTCTATTATTCCTTGAAAGAGGCTGACCACGACAAGATCAGACGGTTGCTAAAGGAGAACTATCTGATCATCTTGACGCGTCGCAAGAGTCATTTGACTACTTATTTGATCGGCCTGGTTTCCTTGATGGCTACCGGAAAAGCCAGCTTCTACACCCACGCTTTGATGAATGTTGAGGGTGATATCGAGGACCATCTTGATTTCAAGTTGATTGAAGCCACTGCGGTTGGAGTTCACTATTCCACATTCATGCAAGTCTTCGATTGCGACAGCACCGCGTTGTTGAAACCCAAGGGAATAGATCTTGGTGAGTGGACCAAGGTGCTTGATGCGGTCAAGAAGGAAATTGGCGAGGAATACGACACGCTCTTCGATATCACCGATGCCAAGAAGGTCTCGTGCGTCGAGATGGTCTACCAGGGAATCAGGAAACTTCCAGATTATCGAACTCGCTTTCCGGATCTGGTCAAGTGGATAGACGCTGCGGAAAATAATCTGACACCGCAGATGCTGCAAGACTGTGGTGATTTTGAAGTGGTGTTTGAGGCGAGACGCTGACGGTTAAAGGTGGATGCGCGTCGGTTGATGTTGAAAAATTTTGATGTCCCTCTCGATCTCTCGCGCTTCACCGGCGCGCAAGAAAAGGTCTATGCCTCGGTTCTGGCGGAGTTGCGCAGCGGCCGAAAGCGCAGACACTGGATGTGGTTTGTGTTTCCGCAGATCCATGGTTTGGGAAGCAGCCCGACGGCAGTGCATTTCGCCATCCAGAGCCGCGAGGAAGCGCAACAGTATTTGCGGCACCCGGTTCTCGGCAGCAGGTTGATGGAGTGCGCGGAGTTGCTTCTCGCCATCCAGGGAAGCTCCGCCTCAGAGGTCTTTGGCTACCCCGACGACTTGAAACTCAAATCCTCGATGACCCTGTTTGCTTCGGTTGCCGAGCCCGGGTCGGTGTTTGTCCGGGTGCTGGAAAAATACTTCCACGGCGAGCGGGATGTCAGGACCCTCGATTTGCTGGAGAATGCCAGCCCAAGTTAGCCGCCGAAGATTGCCGCCCGGGACGACTCACGCAGCGGTTGGCAGCAGTGCCTCTGGCGACTGCCCGCGCATCTCGCGCCAGGGCTGGAGTGCCAGCAGTACCAGCACTGCTCCGGCCAGCAGGGCCACCAGCAACATGACGGATTCGGCGGCAGATTTGAACGCCTGCGGATCGACCATCGGCGCGAGCCTGTTGGCGATGCCATCGAGGTAATAGCGGGCGTACATCAAGAACAACAAAGGGGCCAGCCACACGCCCAGGCGGCTGGGCCATCCGCCGACATCCCCGAGTACCGCGCGGCCAGCCAGCAAGAACAGCGCCGCAGCGATGAAGATCAGGGTGAACAGCGTGCCCATAATGGGCTGCGCGGCGCCGAAGGACGCCTGCCAGACGCTGTACGGCCACCAGGCGATGCACAGCAACCCCAGGGCCAGCGCGAGGCCACGGGCGCGGCGTGGACCCCACGCGTCGGCAAAACTCCCCGACTGGCCGTCCATGCGTTTCATCCAGGGAAGGAAGGCCAGGCAGGCCAACCCCAGGATGCCGTCGACCAGCATGGTGTTCGGATAGCCCCAGGCCTCGATGGCGATGCCCTGCCAGGTGGCCGAATACGAAATCGCCAGGTTCATCAAGGCCATGTAGGCGGTGAACTGGGTCGCGGCCACCCTGGGATTGGT
>Ga0163199_1001463_pt1 | contig 14734 bp, 9 predicted proteins | sample PL_2010_150m_FD_113537 | JGI IMG/M metagenome (GOLD analysis project Ga0163199, IMG submission 113537) | Freshwater microbial communities from Powell Lake, British Columbia, Canada to study Microbial Dark Matter (Phase II) - PL_2010_150m | ecosystem: Environmental > Aquatic > Freshwater > Lake ... | reverse complement strand
TGAAGATCTCCCTATAACGCTGTTGTCTTACGCAAGGGCGGAATGCGTGATGCGAGTGAACGATATGCGGTCAGAGTTTCGCCGGTGCGGGAAGATCTTGATTCACTTTGTCCTCGCGCTGGCATCCCAAATCGTGATCGCGGCGGGTTCTACCGCCGTCGGCGTCGGGCTATTTGTGGCCGGACGCCACGCGGGCATCGAAGCCATAGCGCTCGTCGGCGAAGCCATCGTGATCTGTGGTGTGGGCTATGCCTCAGGGCGCGCCATCATGGCCGAGTTCATCGCCCTGGCCAGAATCCAGGGTTGCGGAAAATGGGGGAGAGATCGTTGAGAGTGGAACCGCTGATTCAGGCACCCGGCAAGGGATGGATCGATCCGGGAACCTTTGGCGGCACGCAGGCTGCCGTCAATCTGGCGGCCATGCTTTCCGAAATAAATGATCCTGGGCTGACGCGTACTATCAGCAAGTTCATGATGGGCCAGTCGGCGGCAATCAGGACGCTGAGTTTGGCGCCACCCGGGCGGGGACGCAATGTGCTGGCCGCCCTGTTGCGCCGTTCCTGGGAGTGGGCGCTGCCGGGGATTTCGGACACGGTACGGTCTCATGCGATGAATGTGCTGGTGGCACGCTGGCAGTGTCTCCAGGAAGGATGTCGGGGGCGTTTTACGGAAAACGGGGGCAAGTAGGATGACGCCAAGAAAGAAATTCTTTAGGTCGCTCGACGCGGCGATTGCTGGGGAGACACCGGAGGTGCGGGCGAGGATCAGGGCTGAAGGGGACAGAATCGCTGCCAAGTGCGTATGCGAATTCATTGACGGTGCGGCAGATGATCGAACTGGGGTTGCCGAAGGATCGGCAGGAGATTGGCGCGAAAGCGGATGAGGTCAATGATCAGCGTGCGGTGTCGCTAAAGCAAGACAACGCGGACTGGCTGGAACCGATTCGGGATGAATTCATTCCGAACTTGGACAAAGCGGAGGCGGCGGTCATGCGGAAATACATCAGGATGGTGGAAAGGCGCGGCGGGACACTGCTGATCCGGGATAACGGGAGTGGTTCTACTGTTTCTGTGACCTGGCGCAATAAGAAATTTGAGGTGGAGTGAAATGACGTTGCGCACTGATCAAGAATCGATCTCGCTGATGCTTTGGGGAATTGAAGTTTCGATGGCGGCTTTAGGGCAGCCATTCTGAAGGAGCCGCTGGCTGTTGTCGCCATGCAAGAGACAGTGGGACCAACTTCTTGTGGGGCCGCTTCACCCCCGGCTGCGGTCATCCAGGAAAGAGGGTGGCGAGAGATCCCCGATTGGGCGCTAAACGGCAGCTGTCCCAAAAAACCTCACGGACCTTCCTTAGACCACCCACAAGCGACATTGGGTATTACGCTCATTGTCCGTCCGCTTTTTGCATCGAAGCAGCCTTTCGCAATCTTGGGCATGTCAACTCGATTATCTCGTAAGGCCACCTTGGTCGGGTGATCTATGCGACCCTCAGGACACGGCCAAAGATGTCCTCGCATGCAAGATCCGTTTTGCCTTGGCCCCCGAAGGATATGACAACGAACACATGAACGCGCTCATCCACCGGTCTTCTCGAAAGATACGGACTTCGAATCCGTCACTCCGAAAGACGTCGAATTCGCCGCACATTGTCTCAATCATCGCCCTAGAAAATGCTTCGGCTTTAAAGCACATCGCAGTTCGTTATGAAGCAGCTACACTATCGCCATAACGCTATTGCACTCCAAGCTTGGATTCATATAACAGAGCAAAAAAGACTGACTGGGGTGATACTGGAACAGAAACTGTGCATGGCAGCTCGGGAGAGAAAATGGCAGTGCAAAGTCCCGAAACATTCCGTCTCTGGCTCTGGCTCACCCAGTCGGAGAAAGTCGTCATTAAGGCGATCCAGGAAAGCGATACCCCTTTCCTGGGATTGCTTGGTGAGACTCTCACTCCGGAAATGCGTCAGGCAATGGCCAAGGCAATTTCCGTAGACCCGACCGTGCGCGGGTATATCCATCGACTCGAATCCCATCCGGCACTGTTTGCGGTCAATCTGGCTTGGCATGTGATGCGAGGAATGGGGCAAAGCGGATATTTTTCACTTTACCCGCATATTCAGGAAGCTTTGTGCATGAATAGGGAGCTTGGCCAAACTGAACGAGAACCGCTTTGGCGCGCTTTCCGTCGGGCTTTGCTTCATCTTGGTCTTGAGCCATCGCCACGCACCTTCGGCCCCCATTTCATGGCCAATGAATATCTGCGCCAGGCCGGGGTCCCGTTTCCCTTCGTGGATGATCTGGCACGGAAGATGTTGTCTTTCGCTCTCAAGGTTGGCTTGCCGGACGACGACGATCCCGAAGGCATCGCGGGTTGGCAAGCGGCATTGGATGCGAAATTGGAGATGCCTTTCAGTAGAACAGCGCGTAAGGCGCTATCTTTTGATCGGCATGGATACTACACGCGAATTTTCTTGCGTGTCTATGCAGCCGGTGGGGTACATCGGGATGCGATTAACAAACTCGAGCTCTCGATGGAACAGGCTTTCAAGGAAAGCGGGACGTCCACACTGCGTCGTGCCGTACTTCCACGCGTTATTTTTTACGACGGTTACCTGGGAATATTCTTTCCCGGCGGCGAAAGACAGAAATGGACGGTCAAGATGGATGACGTCGCCCGGCAATGCAGCAGCGAAGCCGAGGATCGTTTTTTCCCGATCAGCCAGCCTCTGCCTTACGAGGTGGTGTTGCACAACCAATCGGGCGGCCAGAAGATGCAAGTCACTTTGTGGGAGGATGACAAATCCAACCGGCTACTCTTTTTCTCTGATACCGGTCGTCTAGCTGGTCGTGGTCAACTGGCGCAGAAAGAGCCGCTGACCCTGCGGCCTGGCGCGTATATCGTACTGACTCGTTTCGAGCCCACCGGGGTGGATGTAGAAGAGATTGCGAATGAGCCGAGAATGTTTTCCTTCCCGCTATCCTTGCGACCTGGAGAGAGCCGTGTCCTCAACAATGGCCCCGCGTACTTGGATGTGCATGCGGACAGCGAACCCCTGGTCAATTGGCGAGGCGACCTCCATTCCAGCAAGGAAGGGGTGGAGTTCCTGCATGGATCGGTCGGGCTTGAAGTGGAGGTTCCCATTGATTGGCTGGGCTCGGATGTAAGTTTTGAACTGACTTTGCTCCCTGGCGAAAGGGGTGAGGCACGGGAAATCCCTCTCGAATTGGGTGCAGACGGACGGCGGACGGTGAATGTGTCAGATATAGCTTCGGAAACGAGTTGGAAGCCTGGCCTTATGCGCCTGTTGGTTGAATTGCGCCGTGGGGGCGAGTCGAGAGTTCTGTTGCGCAGCTCCAGCTTGTATTGGTTTGGTTTAAATGAGATCAGCAGGGGGCCGCGGTTTCACTGCACTGCGTTCCCTGAAAACCTGAGACTCGAATTCAGCGAGAACGTGGTGCGCAAAGGAGATGACCTGAAACTCAATGACGCTACTGCACGCGGCGTCCGTCTGGTTTTTGCCTTGAGCGAGAAACGCCAGCAAAGTCTGACCTGGAACGTGCCGGGCGTGTTCGTGGAGGTCGAGGAAATTGTCGAGGGAGGCTTGAACAACCGCATCCGGAGGGACTTGGGCAGTACGGAATCCGTATCGCTGATTTCCACCAAGCAGGTCGTGGTAAGTGCCAGCGATCCTGGCATCCTGCGTCTGGGAGAGTGGTCACAACGGGTGGATTTCGCACGGCACTCAATCAAGATGTTATCCGCCGCCTTTTTGGCAAGCCGGCTCATGCCCCAATCCAACACGCTTGTTTATGTGAATGAGGTCACCGGCACGGAGCTGTCTTTATTACGACTGACACAGCCTCACGAGGTAAGTGGATTTACAGCCCGGGCGCAGGGTGGGCAGGTCGTGATTCGCCTGCATGTGTCAGAAACCTTGGAAGCGCTGTCGGTGCGAACACTGGCACTGCTGTCTGAGGAAGATGATCTTTTTACACTGCAGGCCAACGCGATCGAATGGACGAATACTCGCTTTGGACGAGCCCGTTTGATGGTGCTGGAGGGAAACCAGGGCGGCCATGATGCGCATCTTTATATCAACCTGAATTTCTGGCCGGCCGGGGCTTGGTTATTCAATTTGGACAGCCAGATCAAAGGTGTGTGGGGCCATCTTGAGAACGGTCGTCAGGATGTGTTTGCCGCCGGTTTTTTGTTGGGCGAGGGTGGTCAGATTCTCTCTCAACAATCATGGCTCGAACAGGTGAAGGCACTTGAGGACAAACCCGCATGCGAACTCCTGCAACGAGTTCATGCAGCCTTGCTGGTCTGCTACGCGCAAGATGCCTGGGATGGCCTGTCCTGGCTGGCCACCACCTGGAAGTTGCTGACTGAGCGTTGGCGCGGACGGGAGGTGATAGCGCTGACCACTTTAACCGACCTGGCCGTCATGCGGCCGCCGGAGGGGGTGTCGGCGAGTTGGCTACCTCAACTTGCCATAGCGTCAGCCTTGCCCGGTTTGTTCGCTTTGCCGGCTGAAGAATATAGGCGAGTGAACGAGAAAATGCACCCAATCTCGCGATCCCTCCGGGCAATGGGCGAGATGGCGGGTAGCTACCCAGCGGTATTTCCTCTGTTGATTGACCGCGTCGTGGCGATGGGGTTTGAGAATGTCCAAGCCATGATGCGTGGGGCTATGCCAAAAGGATTCGACCCTCACCGACACAGCGACGCCATGAGGCAGGTGGACTCCTATGAATACATTTATCGGCTGGGTGATGAAGGATTCCTGCCAGGGCAAGGTGACTACCTAGGACCTTTGCACTACCGCCATGCTTGGCGTGCATTGGAAACTGCCTATGAGATCACCCTGCGAGGCAACGGAGTCTGGCGCGGGCAAGGAATTGGGCTGGCGCAACATGCACACAGAGTGATGCCGAATCTGGATGGGCCTGGCGTTCCCCCTTGTTGCCAAGGACGAGCGCCGCACCTGACTCCTTGGCCAGTTGACTCGGATGAAGTGGTTGACGAGCAGATACTCCTGCATCGGGATCATCTTAATCACATTGCCCATCTCCTGGCAGGTTTCGCATTCGTCTGCCGCCAGGAAGTCCGCCAGCCGGGTGCATTGAAGAATTACCTGAACCGGCTCAACAAATTCGGCATTCCGCTGGATGGGCCACTCGCTTTCTTACTCCAAATCGGCGAAGCATTGTTTGCGTACTACCTGCTGTTGTGGGAATTGGCCCTGAAGGCCGATGCATAGGGAGAAGCCATGATCGAGTCCAATCCGATTGCTTTGGTAGATGAACTTAAGGCAGTCCTTGAACGCTACATTGCCACGACCCTCCCGATCAGCCGCCGCTATCCTCTATTGGCTGAGCGCTTCCGTGCGGAACTGGCGCAACAGAGTCTGGTGGAAGGGCCTTATGTGGAGGCGCTGCCGGATTTCGAGAAGGGAGCCATGTTGGCGGATCTGACGCGAAGCCGTGGCGGTTTTCTGCATGATGCTCTGGCGGGATTACCCAAGGCAGAGGAACGGCGATTGCATTTGCACCAGCAACGCGCTCTGGAAATCTCGGCGCGGGATGGAAAAAACTTGCTGGTCGCCACGGGCACCGGCAGCGGCAAGACCGAGACCTTTTTATATCCAATCGCCAACATGCTGCTTAACGATCCAGAGCCGGACAAGCCCGGTGTGCGGGCGTTGCTGATCTATCCTATGAACGCGTTGGCCAACGACCAGCTTTATTACCGCATCGCTCCCCTGTTTGGGCGCCATCTGGAAGAGCACGGCATTACCTTCGGGCGCTACACCAGCCAAGTGAAAGCAAATGCCAAGCGCAGCGAAGAAGAAAACCGTCTTTTTTCCAACCAGAAACTCATGCATGCCTTGGGCAACCAGGACCGGATTCCGGCCAATTGGCGACTTACTCGCGAGGAAATGCTGAACGATCCACCCAAGGTGCTGATTACCAACTACGCTATGCTGGAACACTTGCTCCTACTACCGCGCAATGCCCGTTTGTTTTCCGCCAACGCCTTGCGTTGCATCGTACTTGACGAAATCCATACCTACAGTGGGGCGCAGGCGACCGAGGTGGCTTTCCTGCTGCGTAAGCTCAAGAACCGGTTGGGTGTTGCAGCACCTCTACAGGTCTTCGGCACCAGCGCCAGTCTGGCTGAGGGAAAAGATGACAGTGAGAAACGCAAGATTGAAGAAAAGCTCAAGGCATTCGCCAGCGACCTCTTTGCCGAAGAGGTGCATGAGGTGGTTCGCGGCAAACGTATCGTGCATGTCCGCTTGCGGCAGATCGCAGCAAGGGAGTTTTCCTTATCCGCAGTGGAGTGGATCAAACTGGGCGGTGTGCTGGAGGAAGTGGCTCGCCTCCACGAGGCGGATTGCCGGACTGACAGTTGGAACGATTGCCTGAAACGAAATAGCCTGGATCGGCCAGAGCTACTGGGAACATCGGGGCGGTCTCTTGGCACCTTTCTGGAAGCGTGCTTCGCCACTAATCGGGAAATACGTTGTGTCGCCGAGTCGCTGGATCAGACAGGAGTGAGGGATTTTCGTGAATTGGCCCTACGGGTATTCGATTCGCCTGTGGAATTGTTGAGCGACGCCGAGCGTTATCAGGCGCTCAGCGCCGTTATCCGCATGGGCATGCTGGCGCGGATGGACGAGGATAGCTTTCCCCTGCTGCCGGGGCGCTATCACATCGCGGTCAACAGTATTGACGGCATTTCTGTGTGCCCGGCTGGTGATGGCGAGGGGTGGCGAGAAATAAAAGCAGCTCGCCATCATCATGACAGTCAACTCGGCTATTTTTATCCGATGATGGTCTGCCGAAAATGTGGACAGCCCTATCTGGAAGGTTTTGAAGAAGCCGGTCGCCTGCATTCGCGCCGCCCCGATCAGGGAGAAAATCGTGCCGAGCGGCGGGTATATTGGCTGGGGAAACCTAGCGATCATGTGGATGATGAAGTGGATGAGAGCGAGGAGACAGAAGCGACGCCATACCAGAAGCATTGGCTTAATCCCCTGACCGGTGAATTGGCTGCTAGCGATGGAGCGATCCCGCTGTTTGCCATTCAAACGGAGCATGACGAAGAAGAGAAGGCTTGGTATGTGCGTCAATGCCCGGCATGTGGCGGCCACGCCAGCGGGGCCGAAGCGGAGGTCATTACCCGTATGCATCCCGGCAACGAGGCATTGGGCAGTGTGGTGACGCAACGGGTCTTGGAAGCGCTTCCGGGCGCTGAAATTGACCATAGCGATCCGCGACCGGCCCAAGGCCGTAATCTGCTCTGCTTCTCGGACAACCGCCAGGATGCAGCCTTTTTTGCACCGTATTTCGAGCGCACTGCCGCTGATCTGGCCTTGCGCAGCGCTATTCGCCAGGTTTTGAAGGAACGCGATCAGCCTTTAGATGCGCGGCAGTTGGCCGAGCAGGTCTTCAAGCAATGGCAAGGCGATGGACGGCAGCCCATCTTGCTGGATGCCAATGGGGACATTCGAACCGACCGTCAGGATGTGACCAGTCAATTGTTAGGCGCGATAGGTGCGGAATTCTGCACCCCCGCTGGTCGGCGCAACTCGCTGGAAGCCCTTGGTGTGGCGCACGTGACTTATGAACCGAACCGGCTCAAGTTGCTGCGCCAGAAGGTTCTGGGCTTCTGGCCAGAAGACTTGCCCAAGGACGAGCTCAGCGTGGACGCATTGATTCACTTTCTGCTGGAAAACATCAGACGAGAAAAGGCATTGGCCAGATTTTATGGAGTGGACCTGCGCGACGAATTCACATGGGGCAACTACAATCAGCACCGAAGTTTTGACATTGAAGGTGGAGATGACTCGGTAAAATCCAGGTGGCTACCATCCGCGAAGCGCCACAACCGGCGAACGTGGTACTTGGTCGAGCAGTTGCGCTTACCGCGTGAACAGGCCTTAGACTTCCTGCGCCAGTTTTGGGATGCCGTAAGCAAGCCGCCGGTAGCCTTGATAATGAAGCACAACCCAGGCTTCGCTCTGGACGGAGAGTGCATCCGCATTGCTCCGAGTGGCCAGTGGCCCATGTATGTTTGCAAGAGCTGCGGGCTGCGCCAGCCACATGTACTAAAGGGATGTTGCACTGCCTTCCACTGCCGTGGTGAGGTTGAGGAGATCAGTGCGGAAGAACGCGAGATCATGCGCACCCGTAACCATTACCTCGCCTCTTACGAGGAAGCGAACCATGTCACGGTGCGAGCGCGGGAACACACTGCCTCCCTTTCAACTGACTTGCGTGAAACGATAGAGAGGGATTTTTCGGAGGGCCGCATCAATGTTCTATCCTGTACGACGACGATGGAGATGGGTGTGGACCTGGGTGACTTGGAGGCGGTGATAAACCTCAATGTGCCACCGGGCATCGCTAACTACCAGCAGCGCACGGGACGTGCCGGACGTCGTGCTCAGGCGGCCCCGTTCTGTGTGACGGTGGCGCGCAATACCAACTATGATCAATCGGTCTTCCGTGAATTCAGCCGGTATCTCGGGTCACAGCCTGGCATCCCTTTCATTCGATTGGGCAACCCTGAACTATTCTGGCGCCATCAGCAGTCGATCCTGTTGGCCCACTTCCTGCGCCAGAAGATCACCGATCAGGACATCAACGCACCCTCGCTGAAGCATCTGTTCGGCGATGTCTTTGGACAAGAGGCCATCCGCGCATTCACAGATGAAATTATGCAGTGGTTAGAAGCTGAGCCCGGCAAGCAGGCGATACAAGAGGGGGAAGCCCTGCGTGACCAACTGCCGGTGGCATTACGCGATATTGGCTACAGCGGCATAGATCTCGTTCAACGCTTTACAGCTCATATGCGGGAATTCGCTGAAGAGGTGAAGGAACGTTGGGCGAAATACACAGAGAAGATGACGGAGACGGCCCAGACAGGCGACTTCAAGAAGGCCGCGTACTGGCAAAAAATGCGTGACGACTATATGGGCCAGTTCCTGGTCAATCAGCTTTCCGGTCGGGGCTTGATTCCCACTTACAGCTTCCCAGTACATTCACTGAGCCTGGAGGTGATTCAGGAGAACCGGCATCAGCAGGGGCAGGCCTGGGGCAATAGGGATGTAGCGCTCAGCCGTGATGCCAGCCAGGGCATCAGCGAATACGCGCCAGGTGCTGAAGTGGTTGCAAACGGTCGTATATGGACCAGCTACGGCCTGGCACACTACCCCAAGGCATTTATGCCGGAACGCTGGTATGTGGCCTGTCCGGAGTGTTTCCATGTGGACATCGGCGACACGAAGGAGGAATTGCCAGCCGCCTGCTCCAATTGCAATTCCATCGATGGTAGACGCAAGCGCAGGTTTATTGAGCCTCGTGGTTTCGTTACCAGCTATTCGGACCGCAAGGGACGCGATCCTGGCAGCAATCGGCGACGGGTCAAGCCTGCGGACGAGGCACGTCTTATCGCATCACCTCGTGACGATGTCTTTTCGGATACCGATCTTCCTTTCCTGCGCACTGCCTTGTTGAACCCGCGCGGTCGGGAACAGGACGGGCTACGCGGCACTTTGTTCATCGCAAATCGAGGTGTCTATGGCGAGGGATATGTCCGTTGCCCACGCTGTAACTTTGCTACCACGATCAAACCGCAGGGAGGCAAAAAACCTGCGAAGGGCAAAAAGCAAGGTGGTAATGGTGCCGGTGGAAATAGTATCCAGCTTGTTCATGACGATCCTCTCACCGGTCAGCGTTGTCCAAACGAACAGTTGTCCAAGCTCGGTTTGGATTTTGTGCATCGCTTCGATACCGATGTGCGCTTGTTCCGGTTTCTTCAACCACTATCCGATCCCGATCCCGAACACGGTGATGTTACTGCACGACGTTTTCATGAACGACTGGCGCGCACTATATCCGAGGCCTTGCGCCTGGCGGTAATCGACTTGTTGCAGGTGCAGCCTGGTGAGGTGCGCGCCACGTTCCGGCTTTATGGCGCAATCGGCAACACTCTGGAAGTGGTGCTTTATGATGCAGTGCCCGGAGGCGCTGGTTATTGCGCGCATTTGGGGGAGGCCGGTTTTTCCTTTGATGAACTGCTTCGCCGTACTCGTGATCGCCTGGATTGCAAAGCGCAGTGCGACTCAGCTTGCCGCGCTTGTTTATGCGACTATGGAAATCAGCGCCATTGGGACAGCTTTGATCGCCTTTCCGCCCTTGCCTGGCTCAATGCACTGCTTGACCCGAACGCACAGCTAGCTGGGCCGGGGAACTACGTGCGCTGGGCCAAGCCAAGTTTGGCGGGCCTGAACGAGCGACTGGTGAATTACACCACGATCCATCTGGTTGCGCGCAGCTTGGTTGAGCAGACGGACTATTCCGAGGAAAGCCTCAACTTGCTTTTGCTATGGCTGCAAGCTGGCAAGACCATACATATCTATCTGGCCAACAAGTTGGAAGAAAGACCCAAAGCCCAGGCAGCGCTTACTATCTATCGGCACCTCAGCCCTTATGTTCAGGAAAGACGCTTGCGCCTTTACCAGGTACCCGATGGAGCTGACATGGATTGGAATCGCCTACCCAGGGTTTTCGTCGGCAGCGTTATCGGTCAGCCAATCATTCGACAGCATTTCGCTGTGCAACCTCTCATGGAAGGACTGGTTGCCGCGCCTGCCGATACCGGAATCATCGACGATGCGCTCGGTGTGGAACTGAATAGACTCATTTCTCTTTCTGTGCCCCTACCGCAAGATGTTCTTCGCGAGGGCGAGCATATGTCCTTGTGGGAATTGCATGCAGGAGAGAAGCGTGATTTGGCCAACATCTTCAGTGTCGTGGCCGGATGCTGGATCAAAGACCTGGTGATTCGGGATCCTTACTGCGGTGCAAGGCCGAACCGGGGGAAACTCAAATCATTCCTGTCCGCCATCAAATTGTTGGTTGGTGAAATCCAGCATGCGGCCATCCACTGCAAGGAAAACCGCGACAAGGATGGGGACGTGGAGTTTTATCTGGATGTAGAAAGGCATGTGGACGACATTCTGATCTCACTCGGACTGAATAACAGGGATGTAGAGGTGCGTCCGCTAAAAGGGGGTGGGCGTACCTTCCATGACCGTGAGATCGACATTACGACAGTGACTGATGACGGATGTGAGACGGCATACCGATTCTTTCTGACTGGAGGAATTGACTACCTGATGGATGAACGATGCGAAACAAGAGTTTTTTGTGTACAGCTATGACGGTGTCCGAACTTGGGTTGGATGACATTGAGCTTGATGACTAGCGATATGGTAAACGGCAGCTTATTCGCTGAAACCTGATATTCGGATGTCGCAATTTGGTTTGTGATGACTGTCGGCAGTTGGCCGGTACTTTCCTATGGTCCCCGTGCAGCATTGCCGCCATTGAGAATTCAGCGAATTTCGCGAACGGCGGCAATGGAGATCGGCCGCCAATTTCCGGACTCGGCCAAGCCGTCACCTAAGAAATGTCCCAAAAGCAGCCGGCCAGACCCGCTGGGTGTATGCTTATTCCCCATATGTTGAAGCCCAGATAGTAATTTGATCCGATACTTGTGTCGTGCAAGCCAAAATTGGGCTTGAGACCGCAAAGATAACATGAAGCCGCCCTATGGCTAGACAAAGCTACAACTACAGCGTATTCATCAACTGCCCAATCGATGACGGATACACACGGTTGTTTCATGCGTCGGTTTTCGCAATCCTCCGGTGCGGGTTCAATGCTCGGTGTGCGCTCGAAGAAGACGATTCCAGCGAGCTGCGACTCCAGAAGATTTACCGAATCATTTCTGAATGCCGCTTGGGAATTCACGACCTCTCTCGAACTCAACTTGACCGGCGATCACGACTGCCCCGATTCAATATGCCCTTTGAGCTGGGATTGTTCCTGGCTGCAAAGCACTTCGGACGAAAAGAGCATGACCGAAAAGTCTCCAAAGTGTTTGAATCTAGGCAGCATACCTACGAGAAATTCATCTCGGATATCAAGGGCCAAGACATCAGTGCTCACAACAATAGGCCTCGCACGATTATCACTATGATCAGAGACTGGCTTTCGGCTAATGCCCCCAAGATACAGCTACCAGGTGGGCACGCGGTTTGGAGGGACTACGAATCATTTCGCCGATGCCTACCACAGCAATGTCGGGACGTGAACTTGAGGATTCCTGACCTGACTTTTGGCGATTACTGTAATCTCGTGTACGAATGGATCGAGAATCACTGAGCAAACTATACGGTAACAATTGGAGGAAATGTCATGGCGAATTACAACAGGAATAGCGGAAAGATTTGGACAAAGTCCGATGTCTCGCAACTTCGATCACTAGCCCGTGAAAACACCCCGACGAGAGTGATTGGGCTGAAGCTGGGCCGTACCGAAGACTCAGTGCGTTCGAAAGCTTCCGAATCAAACGTCTCGCTCAAACCAACCAATCAGAGTCCGTACGGCAAAAAGAAATAGAAGAAGCACAACAAAGCGCTCGATGCGAACGGCATCCCACGCCACGCCAACTACTTGCGAACTTGGCGCGTCGTAGAAATCTCGCCGGTCAGCACAAACGTTTGGTAGTAAAAGGAGCGCATATGTTTGACCCCAGGCAAACACCACAACCGCCGTACTTTGCCGTCATCTTTGCGTCCGCACGCACTGACTGGGACAACGACTATGGAGAAACAGGAATACAAATGTTGAAGCTCGCCTTTGAATAACCGGGCGTCCTCGTCCTCGAGAGTACAAGGCAGGGAATAGGAATCTCCGTTTTGTATCGAGTGAGCCAGAAGGCAACAACAGCATGAAAGGAAAACATGACTCACCGCCAAGCTCAGGGCCGAGTAAAGGACTAGTATCGGGCATTTCGTGTCCGGACTTGTGATTTCGAACGCAAATGCTGATTCCAATGAAGTCAATCAACCAGTCCGACGCGCTCATCACTTAGGCCGGTGGTCAAGCGCATCGCCACCCGGTTCGCCGCCCCGCGCAATAGAGGGTGCCTCACCGGTTCTACTGGGCACCCCTTGACCATGTGAACAACCCACTGAAAGTTTCGGACCAGAAGCGACTGTCCCGTTTCGGAAAATAGTAAGCGGCGCCATCCGAGGTGACGACCCCATTTTCGACCGGTCGCAAGGCGCCTTCGCTGAGAAACCCGACGCCGACCACGTGATCCCGAGGGGGACCTGTCAGAAACTTGGTGATGCCCAACGCAATGGTGGTTGGCGGCTGTTGCGGATCCTGATCCTGGCCGGCGATCGACAGCAGCTGTTCCCCCTGCATCCCGTGCAGTTCGGCTAATAACATGGCGGCTCGGTCGCCGGTCAATTGGCGCCGCGCCGACGTGCTAAGGGTGTCGAATACGGACGGCATGAAGGTGTCGTCCTTCACACTCTGCACGATCAGCGCGATCGCGCCACCGGCGGTGGTCCCGAGCACTAGCGATTCGCGGTTCTGAGTCTCGGTGACCCCGTCGATCGCTGACCGGCGTTCGTCGGGGTTAGTGGAGATGGGAATATGGCCTAGGCGGGCCGCATCGAACTCCGTGATTCTCAGGAGCGTGCCATCGTCGAGCGTGCCGTCCTGGCCGGAAAAAATGTGGCGGCCCACCTCGGCTGCGAGCGCGCGCAACGTGTCTTCGTGAGTCGGAAATCGCCCAGGCGCCGTCAGGACCACCGCGAGCCCGGTGCGTAGGCCCCGCGTGGTGCCTTCCAGGCGCGGCCAGAGCATACCGAAGAATTCCAGCGCCACAAGCCGCGGGACCTTTCGCCCGGTGTCGGGAGAGAACGATTTGCACTCGACCTCGAGCCCGTGTGGACCGAGATCCTCGACCAGCAGATCGAAGCGGCCCGTCTCGGTCATCTCCGGCCAGTTGACGCGGTATCCCCGCCGCAGAAAGTGCGTCGCCATTGCGAGTTCCAGGCGTAATCCGCGCAAGTTGTCCGGATTCTTGAGCGCGCCCTGAACCCGTCGGCGGAACTGTTCGGCAAATGCTTCGGAGGATGCATCCAAGAGGGAGAGCACCTGGGCGGCAAAACCAGCCGCCGGGTAGATGGCGCGGTTGTGGATCTCCGATGCAGGGACGCTGCCATACTGCTGGGCCAGCATGCGCAGATACTCAAGTTGGAAGCAGATCGCGTTTTCGCGCGCTAGGTATTCCTTGAGGAAGGGTTTGCCGGCGATCTCCTGGGAGATCGCGGTGGCGCGTTTTTCCCAGAAGGCTTCACCGACGACCTCGGCGAATCGCCGGTAGGTCTCGGGGATATCCGCCGTCTGAATATCGATCGCAATCATCGGCTTCCTCACTCGTTGAATGGTTCTGGTCGCTGGAGCTCCACCTCTTTCACTGCCGGTCCGATGATAGTGCAAGCGCGCAGGATAGTGGTCGGTGGGTCATGCTTGGGTCGCATTTATGTGGGTCCATCGCCGACTTTCGAGCTGGCGGCGGTAAGACATCAAATGGGGGCAATGGCAACTAAGGTGTTGTCGGTACTGACCCAGCAGGACTCCAGAGTTATCTCTGAACTACGGATTGACGTTGGCGCCGGGTATCGCGTTTATTACACGCATGTGGGCAACATGGTCATCTTGCTGACCAGTGGCGGCGACAAGAAGTCGCAAAGCCGCGACATCGAGCGGGCGATCCGGTTGCTCCGGGACTGGGAGAAGCGAAATGGCTAAGACACATCGGAGTCACGAGGAAGCGACCGTTGAGATGTTCCG
>Ga0163199_1001462_pt1 | contig 14737 bp, 13 predicted proteins | sample PL_2010_150m_FD_113537 | JGI IMG/M metagenome (GOLD analysis project Ga0163199, IMG submission 113537) | Freshwater microbial communities from Powell Lake, British Columbia, Canada to study Microbial Dark Matter (Phase II) - PL_2010_150m | ecosystem: Environmental > Aquatic > Freshwater > Lake ... | reverse complement strand
GCATGACGGCGAAGGTGTCCTCAGGCTGGACGCGGTCGGCGATTTGCATGACGGCGTCGCGGGCGCGAGCAAAGATGGTGCTGCTGCCGAGCGTCTGGCCCATTGAGTAGCTGTCGTCGAGGATGATGACATGATCCGACCGGGCTTGCGTGCCGAGCATCGCGGCGAAGCTCTGCTCCGGCACGAATGGCCGTGCAAGCGCCACGCCCATGAGACCGACGCCGGCCACGCGCATCGCAAGGAGAAGCAGTTGCTCCAACCGGATGCGGCGTTTGGTCTTCTTGAAGCTCTCCAGCAGGAACGCGGCCGCCGCCCAGTCAATGATGCGGTAACGGCGGCGATTCAACAAATGGATGATGATTGGGCCGAGAGCGGCCGCCGCGCCAAGAAGGAGCAGGGTTGTGTTCAGGAAAGTCATTTGAACGGCGGCGGAGGTGGACAGAAAAACGGGGGACAGAAAAATGTTTTTCTGTCCCTGATTTTTCTGTCCACAAAACTGTTGTTCATCGCTTCGTTCCCGCCAGTTTCGCCGTCGCCGCTCGCGCCGCCAGAAACGCCGCCAGCGCCGCGCCGACGTTTTCCTTGGTATTAATCAGCCGGTAATCAATCCGGTGATGCGCGGCCAGCCGCTTGACCTGCGCGGTGAAGTTGCCGACGGCATCGAGGTAGGCGGCACGGACGCTGCGCGGTTCGACCTTCAGGCTCGGCAGCTCCTCCATGCCGCGGAACAGGATGTTGCCCTCGAATGGGAAGCGCAGTTCGTCGTCGTCCATCACGTGCAGCAGCATGACCTCGTGGCGGCGGTGGCGGAAATGTTCGAGGCCGCGGAAGAGGTCGTCGAGCGGCACGAAGAGGTCGCTGATAAGGACGATGAAGCCACGCTTGCGGATTTTCTCGGCGAGGGCGTGGAAGATTTCGCTGACGTTCGTCTTGCGCGCAGGCTGGACCTGTTCGAGGTGGTGGCAGATGGTCTGGAGCGTGGCGGGGTTGGCGCTCGGCGGCAGGAACTGGCGCAGTTCGCTGTCGAACAGGGCGAGGCCGGCGGCGTCCTGTTGCTGGAGCAGGAGGAACGACATCGCGGCGGCGAGCGTGGCGGCGTAGTCGTATTTGGAGAGCGCCGAGCGCTGGCCGCAGTAGCGCATGGATTCGCTGGCGTCCACGAAGAGGTGGGCGCGGAGGTTGGTTTCCTCCTCGTATTGCTTCACGTAGTAGCGGTCGGTCTTGGAATAAACCTTCCAGTCCACGTGCTTGAGGTCGTCGCCGGGCGCGTATTCGCGGTGCTCGGCGAACTCGACGGAAAAGCCGCGGTAAGGCGAGCGGTGTTCGCCGCTGATGAAGCCCTCAACGACAAGGCGCGCACGGATGTCGAGACGATGAATCGTCGCGAGAACGCGCGGGTCGAGGTAGTTGGGCATGGGCGGCGAGTGAAGAGTTAAAAGTTAAGAGTTAAGAGTTTCGGAGGTGCGGCGGCGCGTGCCGCTTTTTGTTGAGAGAAGAATGGCGGAGAGGATGCGGATCAACTGGTCGGTTTCGTTGTAAAGGTCGGTCAACCGGGCAGACGGAACGAGACCGGATTCACGAATGAGACGGAGCCAGTAGATGGTTTCGCGAGCTTCTTTGTGCGCAATGGACATCTTGGCGATGAAGTCGGCGCGGCTCTGGCCCGCTTGGGCTTCGTGGACGTTGGCGCCAATGGAGGTGCCGGCACGCAACAGTTGCTTGCCAAGCACGCGGCCGGTTCCATCTTTCTGGAGTTCGCGATAGAGCTTGATGATCCGCAACGAATAACGGAACGAACGCTCCGCAATGTCGGGTTTCTGAACTCTTAACTCTTCACTCATAACTCTTAACTTTTCAGCACTGCCTTCACCGCCGGTTCCTTCATCGCCTCGCTTTCGTGCGCGGGCGTTTCTTTTATCAACCGCTCCACGATGACATCAGGCGTTACACCTTCGCTATTGGCCGTGAAGTTGGTGATGATGCGGTGGCGCAGGACGGGCGCGGCGACGGCTTGGATGTCCTCGGCGGCGACGTGGAAGCGGCCCTTGAGCAGCGCGCGGGCCTTGGCACCGAGCACGAGGAACTGCGTTGCGCGCGGGCCGGCGCCCCAGCTCACGTATTGCTTGGCGAAATCGGCGGCTTCCTCCGGCTCGGAGACGCGCGTGAGGCGAACGAGTTTCATCGCGTATTGGACGAGATGGTCGGCAATGGGGACGCGGCGGACGATTTGTTGGAGCGCGAGGATTTCCGCGCCGGTGAGGACGGGCGTCGGGGAGACTTGTTCGCCGGCGGTGGTGAGTTTGACGATGCTGAGTTCCTCGTCCCACTTCGGGTAGCGGACGAAAATCTTGAACATGAAGCGGTCCTGCTGCGCTTCGGGGAGCGGGTAGGTGCCTTCCTGCTCGATCGGGTTTTGTGTGGCGAGGACGAAGAACGGCTCCTGCATCGGATGGCGCTTGCCGCCGGCGGTGACCTGGTGTTCCTGCATCGCCTCCAGCAGCGCGGCCTGGGTCTTGGGCGGCGTGCGGTTGATTTCGTCGGCGAGGATGATGTTGGCGAAGATCGGGCCGGGCAGGAACCGGAACGCGCGCTGGCCGGTGGCGCGGTCCTCCTGGATGACCTCGGTGCCGGTGATGTCGCTCGGCATCAGGTCGGGCGTGAACTGGATGCGGGCGAAGTCGAGCGAGAGGCTGCGCGCGATGGTGGAGACCATGAGCGTCTTCGCCAGCCCCGGCACGCCTTCGAGAATGGCGTGGCCGCGGGCGAAGATGCAGATGAGCATTTGGTCGAGCACTTCGTCCTGGCCGACGATAACCTTCGCGAGTTCGGCGCGAAGTTTGGCGTGGGCTTCTTGAAGGTGGCGTGCGGCGTCGAGGTCGGATGGGGGTGAGGTTGTCATAAGCGGTTCCTTAATCATTAAACGATGCACTGGGCGGCACTATCTATCCTTCTTTCCTTGGTTGCATTCCCAGCAGAGGGTTCGAAGATTGTCGATGTCATTACCTCCGTGTCGGGCAACCGGAGTGTCGTGATCCACTTCAAGCTCCACATTATGATCGCTTGATGGACTGCGACCGCACTTTGTGCAGCGGTAGTTATCGCGTTTCAGCACGGCCCATCTATCTTTTAACGGGATTGTTTTCCGTGTTGGTTTCTCGGCATTGCCGGTGAGCAAGCGCTCTTTTGTTATCTTTCCTCCGTGAAATGCCGCAAGTGCTTCGCATGCGGCACGCACGCTACCCCAATGATTGTCGTAAGGACGCTCAGAGATTTTTTCTCCGTGGTTCGCTATTTGCCTTTTACCCGGCGGATACCCCAGCTTTTTCCAAATGTTCTCTAGGTTGGCGACGAGTTGCTCGGGCGAGTATTTTCTTGCGCGGCCACCGGTGATGCCTATTAGTGCCAGAGCCTTTTTCCATGAGCCAAATCTCTCGATTATCGTTGCAGAATGAGGACGCGTCCCGGGCAAGCCATCGTATTTCGGGCTAGTAAAATAGCCTTCACCGAGCGCCTCAGCCGCAGACTGCAACGCTGCGATAAGATCGGCGTCGCTTAAGCGGACGCGCTTCGCATTCACATCGAAGTGGAATCCGTCACTCATGTTCTTTCCTTTCAATGCGGTGGAATCTCATCGTTGAAAAATCGGCACGTAGTCATACGGCAGTTGGAGGGCGATGCAGGCGATGGCGGTGCCATAGACGGGGCCGACGCCGTCGCCGTTCCAGGAGCCGTCGGCGTTCTGCGTGCCGACGAGGCGATCGCGGAGCGCGACAAAGTAACTGTCCCATCGCTTGTCGTGGACCTGATACATCGCTTGGGACATGTAGAGATGGGCGTAGAACCAGTGGCCGTAGGTTTCGCGGCCGTTGGGGGTGACGGTGCGGAGGACGTAGTCGAGGCACTTGATGGTCATCGCGCTGTCGTAGCGACCGCTGGCGTAGAGCGTGGCGACGGCGGCGGCGCTGATGGGCGGGCGGCTGCCGCCGCGTTGGGCGAGCGAGTAGCTGATGCCGCCGTCGGCGTTCTGGCAGAGTTCGAGGTATTTCACGGCGCGCTCGATGGTGGAGCGCGGGACCTTGATGCCGGCGTTGCGGCAGGCGCGGAGGCCCTGGATTTGGGTGACGGTGACGGAGCCTTCGTCGCCGCTGCCGTCGGGCGTGTAGATCCAGCCGCCGGCGGGACTCTGGGCGCGCGCGGTCAACTCAACGGCGCGGTGGAGCGCGGCGCGGAGGCGCGTTTCGGTTTTTTCGTCGGCGGTTTCGCCCAGGCACTCGGCGAGGAAGAGCATGGCGAAGCCGTGGCCGTGCATGGAGCGGCCTTCCATGGCGCTGGAGATGATGCCGTTGGAGCCGGCCTCGGCTTCGGCGAGGAGGAACTGGACGGCGCGCTTGAGGTTCGGGGCGAACTTGCCCTCGCGCGGCGTGCTGCCGTTGGCCAGGAGCGCGAGGCCGGCGAGCGCGGTCATCGCGGTCGGGTAGCTGCCCATGTTGCCGGCGTTGAACCACGAGCCGGTCGGGTTCTGCGTCTCGCCGAGATATTGGAGCGCGCGGGCGATGGCGCGGAAGGTTTCCTCGTTGATGTGCTGGGGCAGCGTGGCGGGCTGCTGCGAGAAGGCGCGGCCGCCGGCGAGCGCAAGCGCCAGCGTCGTGCCGACCAAGGAGCGGATGAATCGCCAATGTTTCACGACGGAAAGCTAGACTGGCGAAAACCGCCGCCGTTGCAAAGCTTTTTACGCCGCCGGCCGACCAAGCTCGCGCTACCAAACACCGGGAGTTTCCGGTTGTCACGCCGGGGGGTGGTCGCTATAGTGCGCGCCGCATTTGAGCCGCCAGGGTGGCGGCGTGCGAGTGCGGTCGTGGCGGAATGGCAGACGCGCTAGGCTCAGGACCTAGTGGCCGCAAGGCCGTGGAGGTTCAATTCCTCTCGACCGCACCATTTACAAGAACTTTTGAGGGAGGAAAAAAGATGGAAGACGAAGCGAAGAAGTCAACGAGCGGGAGACGGACCAGCGTCGGCCGCGCGATCAAGAGAACCGCGCCCGTGCCTTTGCCGCCGGAAGCCAGCGCGCGCGTGAGCGCGGCAGCGGCGGCGGCGGGAGCGGTGAAACAAACGCCCGCGCCCGCGCCGGTCGCGCCGGTGAAACCCGCGCCGACCACAGTGAAACCAGTCGGGCCGGTCATGGCGAGGCCGGTGCCGCCTCCGCCCAAGATCGCGCCGCCCACCGTCGTGCCAGTGACGACGATGCGGAAGGTGGAGATGAGTTTCGACGCGCCGTTTGCGAAGTTCGTCAACATCGCCGGCGACTTCAACGCCTGGGAAATGACGACGCTGGCGTTGCGCAAGACCGACAGCGTCTGGAAGATCACGCTGGAGTTGAAGCCGGGCGCCTACCAATACAAATTCCTCGTGGACGGCGAGTGGGTGAACGACCCCAACAACGTCCGCACCGTGCCGAACCAGTTCGGATCGCTCAACAACGTGCTGGAAGTGAGTTGAGCCGAACCGGGAAAGCACCAACGCTATGCGCATCGCCCTTTGCGCGTGGGAGTCGCTGCACTCGATCGCGGTCGGCGGCCTCGCGGTCCACGTGACGGAACTGGCCGCCGGCCTTGAGCGCGCCGGCCACGAAGTCCACGTCTTCACCCGCCGCGGCCCGTTGCAGCGTGCCTACGAGCGCATTTACGGTGTCCACTACCACCGCATCGCGCACGCGCTGCACCAGGATTTCATCGCGGAAATCCTCGATATGAACCGCGCGTTGATCAACGCGGTCTGGCAGACGGAGGATTACACGCGCGCGGAGTTCGACGTGGTCCACTGCCACGACTGGCTCACTGCGCCGGCGGGCGAGTGGGCGAAGAAAGGCCGCGGGCGGCGGTTCGTGCTGACGATGCACTCGACGGACTACGGCCGGAACGGGAACAATTTCTACGAAGGCCGCTGCCGCCAAGTCCGCGACTTGGAGTGGCGCGGCTGCTTCGAGGCGGTGAAAATCGTCACCGTCTCCGCCGCGCTGCGCGACGAGCTGGCGTGGATTTACCAGGTGCCGCGCGAGAAGACGACGGTGATCTACAACGGCGTCAGTTATCACCACTTCGACGGGCCGTTTGACCCGGGACCGCTCAAGATGCAGATCGGCATCGGGCCGTGGGAGCCGATGGTGCTTTTCAGCGGGCGCATGACACAGCAGAAGGGGCCGGACATTTTGATGGAGACGCTGCCGGAGTTGCGCGGGGCCAACCCGAAGGCGCGCTACGTGTTCATGGGCGACGGCGACATGCGGTGGCGGCTGCAACAGCGTGCGAAAGAACTGCGCGTGGATGAAATCTGTCGCTTCGTCGGGCATCGCACGGGCCGCGGGCTGGTGGAGATGTTCCAAGCCGCTGACGTGGTGGCGGTGCCGAGCCGCAACGAGCCGTTCGGACTGGTGATCCTCGAAGCGTGGAGCGCCGGCAAGCCCGTCGTCGTCACCAACCACGGCGGCCCGAACGAATTCGTCTGGCACGGCGTCACCGGCTTGAAGACCGTGCCGAAGGTGCCGGAGTTGACCGGCTCGATGGCGGAGTTGTTGAGCGACTGGGACCGCGCGCGATGGATGGGGCAGAACGGCCGCGCCGCCGTGGAGCGCGCGTTCACGTGGGACCGCATCGCCGCGGAGACGCTGAACGCCTATCGCGGTTGAGACGCCGCGCGGCTGGTGTTTCGCAGCGCGAATTCACAACAAGCACCTTCTCTCCGAAGATCACACCGGACCTTCCCGGGAGCCGTCTGGTTCACCGCTGCCCGTCCTTTGGCTCCCCCTGCATCAGCGCCAAGAGCTTCCGTTATTTCGCCAGGTAGGGCAGCAAATCCGTGTGGTGGCCTATCATCTTCCACTTCCCACCTTCTTTGCGGAATACATTCGTGGCGCGGATTGACACTTTCTGTGGCTCTCCGCGTGCGTTGGTGTTCTCTCCGTTCTCGTAATTGCTCACGACCGCAATATCCCGGCCGGCCGCAATTCGCATGTCGGCCGCCTCGACCTTGCCCCCGAGTTTCATCGCCGCCTGCGCCTCCCAACTCTTCAGGACCTGATCCCATCCGACTTGGAATCCGCCGCCGGGACCCATATAGGTCACATCGTTGGCGTGTGACCAGACCTCCTTCATCTGACCGATGTCACCCGCGAACATCTTGTTCAACGCGGCATAAAACCCCGCCGCCGCGCTCTTGACGGCTTTCTCATCGCCCTCTGCCGCAAGCCCGAGCTTGGCGGATGAAAAACTCACAACCGTCAATACGAATAGCGAAATCCCAACGGCCCTTTTAATACTCATCTGATTCTTCCTTCGGTTATCTTCACTCGGCAGTAAGGACTACGCCACGTTCCGGGGTTTGTCAAAGAAGCGGCCGCTGATGAAACGCGGATTGAACACGGAAGGATACGGGTCTCAGCGCCCCAACCGGAATCTGCTCCCGCCTCAAGGAAGTCGTGCGCATCTGCGCCGCCTAAGCGCAAAAAGGCATGTGGAACATCGTTCTGCCTGGCGCTGGCCCTGCCGTTCTTCAGTTTGTTTCAGGCCATCGTCATGGCCAACGCCGCCGGCACGCTTCAGAAATCGCGGCTCAGGATTTCCGATCCGCGCCGGCAAATCTCGCGGGCGTATTCCGTCCAGCGACCCTGGCCCCAATAACGATAGCAACTGGTCTGCGCCACCAAATGGTGGAAGAGGACGTTGCGGTAAGCGTGGCCGCGCTTGTCCACGTCGCGGCGGCCAAGCTTCTCGTGGAACGCGACGCTGAGCTTGTTCATCGGGTCGAGCACGTTCTCGTAGCCGCGCACCCAGCTCAGATTATTCGTCCACGAGCCGCCTTCCATGTGGAAACGGTGATCGCTGCGCTTGGCCTCCTCGATGGCCTTGGCGACGCCCTCGGGCGTGGGCTGGCCGCCGACGCGCTGCCAGAGCGCGTGCTGGTGCAGCGGCAGGATCGGTGCAAAATCTTTTTCCGTCAGGCCGGCTTGCGCGAGCAGTTCGAGATACTCGGTGCCGTTGATGCCGACGACGCCTTCCGTGCCGAGGCTGTGCCACACCGGTTTGTAGTTGTTCGGGAACTCGTTCATCATTACGCCGCCGTTCTCGCCGTCGGCAATCTGCGCCACCAGCGGCGGCACGCGACGGCCAGCCAGTTCGCGCGGTTGCATCCCGCGGGCTTCGCTCAACGGCTGCATTTGCGCGACGAGCTTGGTGTCGGAGCCTTGCGTCTTGATCAGCGCGATGATGGAGGCCTCCTCGCCGCGCGAGTTGCGGGCGACGAGCCGGCGCGGCAGGTAGCGCTCGCGCAAACCCTGGCCGTCGGCTTCCTCGACGGTGTGTTCCTGCACGAGCAGCCACTGGTAGCCGCACTGGCGCAGCGCCTTGATGTATTCGTGGCAGAGGTCCGGGTGGTTCGGCAGGTGCATCTCCGGCGGCGAGAAGCCGCGCACGCGCCGCAGCGCCTCCCAGCCGAAGATGGCGGCGAAGTTCTGCTGCCAGGCGCGGATGTGGAGGGCGACATCGGGCGCGGGTGTCGAGGGGACGACGGCGTGGCCCCACATTGTGCCGAGCCATTCGGCGCACGGCCAGTAGCGGTCGTTGTGAACGATCGTCTTGAGATTGTCCAGAATGTCGCCGCGGCCCATCTGGCGCAGCCCGAACAGCAACTCGCCGGAGTAGTCAAGCATGATGCGCGGCTGGCGGCCGGCGTCGGCCAGCTCGCGAATGAAGTCGGCGACGCGGCTGTAGCAGTGCGCGAACACCGGCGCGTCGTGCATGCCGTGAACGTGCTGGCGCTCCATCATGTATTGCAGGTTGCCGATGATCGGCGCGCTCGACATGTCGCCGTCCTGCAGGATCAGCGGCTGGTGCATGTGCAGCGCCAGCCCGAACGCCGACTGGAGCCGGTCTGCCTGGAACGGCGTGCGGCCCGCATACACCGGCCCGCCGTCGCGCGTGACCGCCTCGACTTCCTTTTCCCAACCGCAGAGGTTGGGCAGGCCGTCCATGATTTCGGGGATGGGAGCAAAACTCATCGTTTAACCTTTCTTGTCGGGATTCGTTGTCGGTTGCGGCTGCTCGCGTTCCGAAACAAATCTGTAGTCCGCGCGATAGACGCGGTAGTCGAGCCGGGGGAAGATATTGTCCTTGGATTCCAACTCCCCCAGCCAGCTTTCGTGAACGCGGTTTTCCGTCAGCATGTCGTAAAATTGGCGGAACCGTAGCAGATGTTCCTTCGTGCGTCGAACCGCATACGGCGCCATCGAGCCGCGCGTCATGATGAACGCCCAGTCGCTCGACTGCGCCAGCAGCAACTCGCGCGCGGCTTGGTTGAGCGCGCGGCGCGCCGCCGCGCCGGCATCGGGAAACCGCTCTGCCAGTTCGCTCATGTGGTCGGCGGCGGCGTGGAGGTGGCGGTAAATCCAGTCGTTGGAGGCGTTGAGCCAGACTTCGTTGTAGCCCTTGTAGCCCCAGCTCGACGCGGCCGGCATGGCGGCCTGGTTGACCGGATACTCGGCCAGATATTCCGGCGCGGCGACCAGCTTCAAATTGTTTCCGTCGGCGGCAATCTGGCGGCAAAGATAGTTCAACCAGACCGGTCCCTCGAACCACCAGTGCCCGAACAACTCCGCGTCGTAGGGCGCCACGACCACCGGTTTGCGTCCCATCGCGGCGCGCAGCCCCTCCATCTGCCGCCGGCGGCTCTCCACAAAATGGGCCGCGTGCTGCGCCGCCTTGTCGAGCGCCCGCTGCCGCGCATACGGCTCCTTGCAGTCGGTGCGGCCCGTGACGCGGTGATACTTGATGCCGGTGTTCACGCGCCGGCCGTCGCCGTGGAGATAGGGCTTGATGTAGTCGAAATCCAGATCGTGGCCGATGTCGCGGTAAAAATCCCGATAGTCGTGGTCGCCCGGATAACCCTCCGACGCGCTCCACACCTGCCGCGAAGCTTCCGGGTCGCGCCCGAACGCCGCGACGCCGCTGGGGCAATAGAGCGGCGCATGCACACCGAACTTCGCGCGGTCGGCGGCGTGATGGATACCGTCGCTCTCGACGAAGAAATACCGCAGCCCCGCCTCCTTCAGCGTGTCGTCGAGGCCGGGATAAAAACCGCACTCCGGCAGCCAGACGCCGCGTGGCGCGCGGCCGAACGTCTCCGCGTAGTCGCGCGCCCCGACAAAAACCTGCGCGCGCGCCGCCGCCGGATTGGCGCGCAGCAGCGGCAGGAAGCCGTGCGTCGCCGCCGTCGCCATGATCTCCAGTTGGCCGGATTGTTGCAGCCGCGCGAACGCGCCGACCAGATCGCGCTTCCAGCGGTTGCAGTAATCCTCGCGCGCCGCGCGGAAGCGGTCGCGGTAGAAGACGGCGTTGTCGTGGAAGTCGGACAGGTGCCGCGTGCGTTCGACCTCCTTCTCCGCCAGCTCGCAGAGGCGGTCGAGGCGGCGCTCGTAGCGTTGCCGCAGCAGCTCGTCGTTGAGCATCGCCACCAGCGTCGGCGTCAGCGACATCGTCAGCCGGAAATCCACGCCGTCCGCCGCCAGCCCCTCCATCGTCCAGAGCAGCGGGATGTAACTCTCGGTGATGGCTTCGTAGAGCCAGTCCTCCTCGAGGAAATCGTCGTCTTCCGGGTGGCGCACAAACGGCAGGTGCGCGTGCAGGACAAGCGCGAGGTATCCGAGGGACATTGTTATTGGCCGCGGGCCGCGTCGTCGTCGGCCATCGGCAGCGCCATCCGCACGCTGAACGTGCCGTCCGGGTTCACCTTCACCGACCGGCCGCAGACCTCCACCGTCTGGCCCGGCATCGCGCGGCCGTAGATGACGACCTCGGCATTCAACTCCAGCTTGATCGAAGGCGCGCGTTCGGCCGCCGCAACGCCAAGGCCGTCGCTGGTGGAGCCGAAGCGGTCCACATTGTGCGACGACGGCGCGGTCTCGCGCTCCGCCGCCGGTGACTCCTGTGACGCCGGCTGCTCCGTTGCGACCACGGCGTGGCCGTCGCCGTTGCCATTGGATCCCGGCGGCGAGAGAATCTCCCCGCACCACCGGTCCGTCGCCGCAACGCCGGGTGAGGAGGCAATGTCGAGTCCGGCAACGGCCTGCAGCGGCGGTGGCAGGGGAAATGTTTCCGGAACTGCTGCGCGCAACGATTTGGAAACGTCGGCGCTTTCGGCGGCAACTACAGGCGCGGCGGGCTGCTCGGCGGCTGGCAGCAAAACGGTTCCGATGATTGCGGGCTGCGGCTCGCCGGTTTCGTTTGCCGCCGTCGCGACGAGCGCGGGCGCTTCCTCGCGCGCCGGTTCCTCGGCGGGCGCGGTCTCGCCCGTGGCCGGCTCGACTTTCATCCACTCCGCTTCCGCGCGCGGCGCGGCCGTTGCCGCCGGCACTTGGACGACGCCGGACCGGCTCACCGGCACGAACAAACCACCCGGCGTGCGCAGGCCGATTTCGGCGCAGTAGGTTTTTCCGCCGGACCAAAGATTGACATACCAGTTGTCGGCGGAGACATCCACCGGCACGTCGAAGCTGTCGCGCGCGTTGGCGCCGTCGAACTCGACATCGGTGACATCGTGAAACCGCAGCACCCACGCCGCCTCTCCGGCCTTCGCCAGCGCCGCCTCGCGGTCGGGCGCGGTGATTTCCCAGTAGGCGTGAATCCAGTGAGGTTCGATCTCAACGAGCGTCAGCCGTGTGCGGTCGTAGCTGGCGGGCAGTTCCGCCGGCGCTTCGGGATGCGGCGCGCCGGACGGTGCCGACAGGAGCGCCTCAATCAACCCGGCCCTGCCGAGTCCGTGCTGGACGGAGATGCCGGCGCACTCCGCGAGCGCACGCAACTGCCTGCGAGACTTGGTTTCGAGTTCGCTTCGATTCATAACCTGCCAACACTGCCGTCGCCCGGTAAGACGCGGTTTCCGCGTCACGAACGGCGGCGGTGTTTATAGCGAGTTCCCCCGCCGACTCCAACAGCTTTTCTGCGAAAGTGAGACGGAACAGTCATCGCGAGCGGCCCCATAAGTGGGGCGAGTTTCCAAACTCGCCCGGCGTGGTGGATGTGACACCCCTGCGCGAGCTTGGAAGCTCACGCCACTTATCAGGCGGAATCACCCCGCGTGATTGGCCGATCAGCCGGATGCAACGCTACGCCGCGCTCTTCTTCGCGCCGAAGAACATCCGCAGCATCCAGACCAGCACGATCAGCATCACCACGAAGCACGCCAGGAACATGAGCAGCGGCGACCACTGCGGCGCGACGCGCCATGAAGCCGGGTCGAACTGCCCCGCCAGCCTCAGCAGCCGCACCGTGTGCCGCGCGTAAACCATCCCCATCACCGACAGGAACAGCGTCACGCCGGAGAGCCAGAAGTTTTTCCTGACGAAGAAATGGAGCGACACCAGCGAGAGCGCGACGGACGCCGTCAGCGCCCAAATGGCCGGCGTGCGCATGAACGCCCCGATAAGCTGTTCGAGCGACATCAGGTAAACCATTCCGGCCAGCGCCGCCGCCACCATGCCGCCGATGAAGAACCGTTTGCCGGTCGCGAACACCTCCACGTCGTTGCGCCCGAGCAGGCCGACGAAAAAGCCGCCGACCGTCAGCGCGCCGAGCACCATGTGCAGCCAGCGCAACGCGTAGTCGCCCACCGCCGGATTCCAGACGAGGCCGGACTGGTCCTTGGCGTAGAGGTCGTGGGCAAGAGCCGGCTGTTCCGCCATCGAGAACACGGAGCTATAGACCAGCGACACATAGAGCAGCCCAACCAGCGCCAGCAGCAACACCGCATCGCCGGCCCGGCCCGTCCGATGGCCCGCGAACGACGCGCGGTAGAGCGCGTAGTAGGCCACGATCACTGCCGCGATCACGCCCAGCCAGAACCAGCCGCTCACGATGGCCGCCGCATAGACCTGGCGCGGATAAACCAGTTGCAGGAAGAGCAGCGGCGCGACGCCCAGCGTCACCGTCGCCGCCGTCGCCGCCGGGAAGAGCCGCGCGAACTTCACCGCCGTCGCGTCGTCCCATCGCTTCCGCGCGCTCGACAGCAGCGTGATGATGACGCCGCCGAGCAGGAAGTTCATCGCCATCAAGTGCAACGTGAATGTCAGCAGGTGCAGCACCGTCACCAGCCAGAGCGGCGCCGAGATGAATTGGTAGTCCGGGAGATTCACTTTTGTCCTCCTTTGCCGAGCGTCTGGAGAAACGCCACGAGCGCCTTCCGCTCCGTGGCGTCGCCGGTGTAGGCGGGCATGCCCTCGCCCATATCGGCCGCCGAGTTGAGCAAGCTGTTCAGGTCGTCGGCGGACTGGCCCGCGAACGACTTCGATTTGTCGCTCGCCGCGCCGATGACGTGGCACTTGCCGCAGCGGATCGCGTAAGCCTTCCGGCCGAGTTCGACGCCTTCCAGCTTGTAGATTTCCGCCAACGGCCGCCTGTCCGTATGATGGCCTAGGTGATCCGCGATCTTGTCCGCCTCCGCAGTCGTGCCGAGGAACGGCGGCATGTTGCCTCTCAGTAAATGCGTCGCGCGGACGATCGCGGCAATGAACGCGCGGTCGGTGCCGTCGAACGCCGGCTTCAGCGCCTTGTAGCCGTCGAGCGTGTGGCAGCTCCGGCAGGCGTGCCGGAACAAATCCGCCCCGTCGTCGCCGGTCTTGAAAGCCATCTGCGCCAGGTAGCCGTTCTTTTTGTAATTCGCCGTCTCGGCCACTTCCGCGCCGTTGCCGTAGATGTAGCCGGCGAGGATGTAGGGCTTGCGGATGGATTCGCGGAACCATTCAAACGCCCCGAACCACGCCAGCCCCAGCACCATCAGCGCCGCCGCCGCGCCGAAGCCGAGTTTTCGCGGCGCGAGCAACCCGAACACCACCAGCAGCGCACCGATGCCCGCCGCCAGCCAGGCCGAGATTTCCATGGAGCAAATCGGCGTCGGCATTGTTTGCAGCGCCTTCGCCGTCACCGCCGCGGGGATCGCCTTCCAATACCAATACTGGCACAGCGCCGTTACCGCGAGGCCCGCGACGCCCCAGCCCGCCGAGTAGCGCACTGTCCGCGCCTTGAACGCGCCCACCTCGCAGCGCGACGCCACCAGCAGCGCGTAGAGGCCCGCCAGCATCACGCAGACGCCCGTGCGCAACACCAGCGACGGCCAGAACGTCGGGTTGAAGAAGCCGTCCCAAAAATCCCCCGTCGCCAGCCATTGGCCCGGCGTGAGCATGAACGTGACGATGCCGTTGATGACGAACAGCGACAGCCACGCGAACACGAAGTAAATCCACCCGACAGTCACGTGAGCGCGCGGCGTCATCGTCTTCCAGCCGTAGAAGTAGATCATCGCCGCCGCGATCTCCACCACGAAGAACGTCCACTCCGTCGCCCAGCCCCAGACGTAATTGTGGATCAGCGCCTCCGTGGCCGTGGGCGCGATCAGGCCGATGATGAACCAGATGCCCACGCCCGTGAGCGCGCCGGCCACCAGCGTCACCAGCACGAAGAACTTCGACAGCTTCTCCAGGAACTCCAGCCGCCGCGTGTCGCCGGCCTTGCGCGCGAGCTGTTCGCTCACCACCAGATACAGCCCGCCGCCGATGGCGAAGTGCGACACAAAGACGTGAAAGACGGCGATCACCGCCATCAACACACCGTAAGCGACCGGCACATCCCAAAACGGATAGTTCATCATCAACCTCCTGCGAAATTTCTGGCGGTTAGCCTAGACGACCCCTCTGCCT
>Ga0163199_1001460_pt1 | contig 14738 bp, 11 predicted proteins | sample PL_2010_150m_FD_113537 | JGI IMG/M metagenome (GOLD analysis project Ga0163199, IMG submission 113537) | Freshwater microbial communities from Powell Lake, British Columbia, Canada to study Microbial Dark Matter (Phase II) - PL_2010_150m | ecosystem: Environmental > Aquatic > Freshwater > Lake ... | reverse complement strand
GTGCCATCCCAGATGCGGTCGACGCGTGTATCGCGCCACATGCGCTCGAGTGGCAACTCATCCATTAAGCCCATGCCGCCAAATATTTGGATCGCTTCATCGGTCACAAATTGGCACATCTCGCTCGAGAACACTTTTGCCATTGCGATTTCAGAGTCATCAAACTTGCCATGCGCATCGTTCCATGCTGCGCGAAGCGTGAGTAACTCTGCAGCGTCAAGTTGCGTTTTCATATCGGCCAACTTGAATGACACACCCTGAAACTTGCCGATCTGTTGACCAAATTGTTCGCGCGTGGCTGCCCACTCGGTCGCAAGCTTCAGTGCACGACGAGCACGACCAACACACACCGCGGCAACTTGTAGCCGTGTTGCACCGAGCCACGTGTTGGCAACATCAAAACCACCGTGCACTTCGCCAAGCACTTTGCTGTTTGGAATACGACAGTTATCAAAGTTGATGATCAGGTTGTGATAGCCCGAGTTGGAAACACATTTGTATCCAGCAACACGCTCGCATCCAGGCGTATCGAAGTCGACAAGGAAACCGGTGATCTTCTTTTTCGGACCCTTTGATGTCTGTTCTTCGGCGGTTGCCGCAAACAGGATCACGTAGTCGGCCATGTCGGCGTGAGAAATAAAATGCTTTGTTCCATTGATCACCCAGTCGTCGCCATCGCGCACCGCTGAGCACTTCATGCCACGCATGTCAGACCCAGCGTCTGGCTCACTCATAGCCAAGCAGTCCACACGGTCGCCTGCGATGGTGGGAATCAGGTATTCCTCGATTTGGCTACCTGTGCAAGCGCGCAAGATGTTGGATGGGCGAGCAACGATGTAATGCAATGCATATGAAGTTGCGCCAAACTCGCGATCGACCAACGTGGTGTCAAACGAATCGAGGCCGCCTCCGCCGTATTCGGTAGGCATATTGCAGGCATAAATGCCTGCATCTATTGACTTCTTTCGAACCTCTTCTTCGAGTTCTTTTGGCACGTGGCCAAGTTTTTCGACTGTTTCTTCGTGGGGGATGAGTTCGCGTTCAACAAATGATCGCGTTGTGGCAACGATTGCTTCTTGTTCTTCGGTGAGTGCAAATTGCATGAGGTTCTCCTGATCGATTTTGTTTTTGTCTTTATCTTTGTCTTATTTCTTCTTAATTTTCATTACTCTGCCAACGTCTTCAGGTGTCGGAAGTGTTGCGTGGCTTTGCGCAATTGCATCTAGTGCCGCAGCAACGTGGGGGAGTATCGGTGCAGATTTGCCTGCATTCATGTCTACATGCACCAACATCTGCTCGGTGGTTGAAAGCCTCTTGCCGTTGTCGCCATGAAACATGGTGTGATGAATGTGCAGACGCTTTGCATCCACATCGAGTACTCGCGTTTCGATGCGCAGTGGCTCGTTTAAGAATGCTTCGTCTTCATAGACGATGTGTGTCTCAACCGTATAAAACGAGTTGCCAGCAGCTCGGTATGCGTCGTTGTCACCGATGTAGGTAAACAGCGCGTCAGAACCCCAGCCGAAAGCCGACAAATATGCGGCCTCGGTCATGTGACCGTTGTAGTCAACCCACTCTTGCTCGACGAGACACGAATAGATGTCAAGCGGTGCAGGTACAACATCGCCAGTTTGCCACGGGGCAAGCGGCGAGATACTGCTACTTTGCGGGGCGTTCGCCGACATGACGACCAATACCGATTGGGGCAGGAAGTTTTGCATGGGCATCAGCAATTGGCTTGAGCAATGCAAACACTTCGCTTCCCATGGGTGAAGTCTTTCCCGACGCAGTGTCAACGTGCATGAACAGATGCTCGGCAGTAAATGCCACAACTCCGTCTTCGCGCACGACTTCAGACCACAGGTGGATGCGCTTCTCGTCATATGAAGAAACTCGAGTGAGCACCTTTATCTTGTCTCCTGCGCGAGTTTGGTCAAGAAATCTCGTGTGCCCTTCAACGGTGTAAAACGTGCGACCTGTCGCGAGATATTCGGGTGTGAAACCAATCGCTCGGAAGAACGTATCGCTTGCTTCGCTCACGAGTTGCGAATAACGCGCGTCGTTGGTGTGGCCGTTGTAGTCCGTCCACTCGGCTGGAATAAACATCTCGTGCGAGACCGATGGTGCAAGTGGGTCGAGCACTGGTATCGGGCCACGACCAAACAACATCTTTTCGTAGTCGGCCAACACTTGGCCTGCCCCGTAATTTTGGCTACGCAGACCCTGAAATACCGAAACCAAACAATCGTCGCGCAAGGCTTCGAGTTCACGAATGGTCGCAGTCCCTGCTTGATCATCGGATTGCGAGACAATCTTCTCGAGCAGCACATCGTCAAGTTCTGGCACGTCCATCAACTTTGTCCAAGGCCACTTCAGTGATGGGCCAAACTGCGCCATGAAGTGTCGCATGCCTGCTTCGCCACCAGCAATGCGATACACGAGGAACGTGCCCATGAATGACCAACGCAAGCCCGGGCCAAAGCGCATCGCATCATCAATTTCTTCTGCTGTGGCAATGCCGTCATTGACCATCCACAACGCTTCGCGCCACAATGCTTCCATGAGTCGGTCGGCAACAAAGCCGTCGATCTCTTTGCTCAGCATGAGTGGTCGCATACCAATTTGTGTGTAGACCTCGCGCGCACGTTCTTTTGTGGCTTGCGATGTGAGGTCGCCACCACAGATCTCGACAAGCGGCATCAGATACACAGGGTTAAACGGGTGGCCAACAACAAAACGCTCTGGGTTGACCATGTCTTTTTGTATTTGTGTGGGCAATAGGCCAGAGGTAGACGAACCAAATACCGTGGTCGGTGATGCTGCTTTGCTTGCACGAGCGAGCAATTCTTGTTTCAACTCGAGGCGTTCTGGCGCGCTTTCTTGCACGAAGTCAACATCGGTCACCGCTTCTTCTGGTGTGGAGACAAATGTGATGGTGCCCTCTTGTGGGAGGGGAGCAAGTGTGAGTTTGCGATATGCGCGACGAGCGTTGCCCATAATTTCGCCCATCTTGCGAGTTGCTTGTGGGTCGATGTCGTACAACTTGACATCAACTCCATTGAGCGCAAAACGCGCCGCCCATGCGCCGCCAATGACACCGCCACCGAGCAGGCCAACAGTTTTCAATCCGGGTAGACCGCTCATGGATATTCCTTACGCGTGCTTTGTGAGTTGTAGTTTTTTGCGCACATCGGCAGGACTCATGACAGACACGTTCATGTTGTCAAGAATCTTGACGGCGCGGTCTACGAGGTCGGCGTTGCTTGCAAGCACGCCCTTATCGAGATACAAGTTGTCTTCAAGACCAACACGCACGTTGCCACCAGCAAGCACTGCTTGTGCAACGAACGGAAGCTGCATCCGCCCAATTGAAAACGCCGAGAACACTGCATTTGGTGGCAACTGATTGACCATCGCCATAAAAGTGTTTGGGTCGTCGGGTGCGCCATACGCGATGCCCATGCACAACTGGATCATCACTGGGTCATCAAGCAAGCCTTCGGCAATGAGATCCTTCACCATCACCAAGTGACCAGTGTCGAAAACTTCGAGCTCTGGTCGTACGCCGAGTTTTTGCACGATCTTTGCCATCTTGCGCAACACGCTTGGCGTGTTGGTCATGATGTAGTCGCCGCCGCTCGAGAAGTTCATCGTGCCGCAATCGAGCGTGCAGATTTCGGGAAGCAAGCGCGTGACATGGTCGAGGCGCTCTGTTGAGCCAACCATGTCGGTGCTTGGGGCAAGCGGCAACACATCTTCGTCTCCGCCAAGTACCAAGTCTCCGCCCATGCCCGCAGTGAGGTTGATCACGACGTCGGTGTCTGAAGAACGAATGCGATCGACAACTTCTGCGTACAGCTCGGTGTCGCGCGAACCAAGACCAGTTTGTGGATTGCGCACATGAATGTGCACTACAGCAGCGCCTGCTTTGGCGGCATCAATCGCCGAGTTGGCAATCTGCTCGGGGGTGACTGGAACCTTGTCGCTCTTGTGCGCGGTCTCTCCAGAGCCAGTAACGGCACAGGTGATAAATGATCCCCAATTCATAACGCTTCCCTTCAATTCATATGGTTGTCAGACAAAAACTGTCCAAATTGTCAATGCTTGCAACGGCTTCATTAGGTTAGTGCCGATGCCCGAACTAGCCAAAGCCCTGTGGACGCCAACGAACGAGCGCATTGCCAAGTCTCGAATAAATGGCTTTGCAAAAAGAGTCAGTAGATCAGCCGATTTGCACGCATGGTCAGTTGCTCAACCCAGCGAGTTTTGGTCGCAGTTGTGGGATGAGTGTGGCGTTATTGGGCACAAGGGTGATCGCGCTTTTATTCCAAACAGTACGGGTACGCCAATCTCTACAGCCAAGTTTTTTCCTGATTCGAAATTGAGCGTTGTTGAAAACTTTTTACAAAATTGCGTCAATGGAATTGGCTCAAATGAGGCACTCGTTGCCATTGACGAGCTTGGAGCAAGACGCAGTCGCACATGGGATGCATTGTCATTGCGAGTGGCTGCAATTGCTGGGTCTCTTGAACAACTCGGTGTTGTTGCGGGCGACAGGGTGGTTGCATGGTTGCCAAACTCGATCGAGGCTGTCGAGGTCATGCTCGGTGCGGCTTCTCTTGGTGCCGTTTTTTCGTCGGCATCACCCGACTTTGGTGCAAATGGAGTAGTCGATCGCTTTGGGCAGATCGAACCCAAAGTGCTTGTAGCTGTCGATGGTTATCGCTACAACGGAAAAGATTTTGATTGTCTTGAGCGCTTGACACAAATTCGCGCAGGCTTGCCAACTCTTGTAGCCACAATCCTTGTGAGCAACGTGAGTGTTGGCGAGCACAGTCGCGATGGATTGGTTGACTACGAATCGTTTGTGTCGGGCGGTATGGCAGCGCCTGTTGCTCCGCGACGATTTGGGTTTGATCACCCGTGGTATGTGTTGTACTCGAGCGGCACAACAGGTGTTCCAAAGTGCATCGTGCATCGCACGGGCGGCGTATTGATTCAACACATGAAAGAACATCAGTTGCATTGCGATCTCGGCAAAGACGACCGCGTTATGTATTTCACGACAACCGGTTGGATGATGTGGAATTGGTTGGTCTCGGTGCTCGCGAGCGGAGCAACCGCAGTGCTGTTTGACGGAGCGCCAACAATGCCAAATACTGATCGGCTTTTTGACATTGTTGACAGCGAAAAAATCACGCTGTTGGGCGTGTCGGCTAAATACATTGACTCTGTGCGCAAGGCTGGTATCGAGCCACGCACATCGCACGACCTGCAATCGCTGCACACCATTTGCTCAACGGGTTCGCCGCTTTCGCCAGAGGGTTTCGATTGGGTGTACGCATCCGTCAAACACGATGTACATCTCGCAAGCATCTCGGGTGGCACCGACTTGTGCGCGTGCTTTGTGGGGGGAGACCCAACGCGTCCTATATATAGAGGTGAGATCCAGGGGCCAATGCTCGGCATGGCCAGTGACGCAGTCAGTGATAAAGACGGCAAATATCAGTCACTCATTGATCAACCAGGTATTGCAGGAGAGTTGGTGTGTAGTCAACCATTTCCATCGACACCACTTGGTTTTTGGAATGACGGCAGAGACGGCGCACCAGATCCGATGCAGCCTGGCCCAAAATATTTGAGTGCATATTTCGAGCGCATTCCTGGTATGTGGGCTCAAGGCGACTTTGCTTCATGGACAGAGCATCACGGAATGGTGATTCATGGTCGAAGCGACACCACACTCAACCCTGGTGGTGTGCGCATCGGTACCGCAGAGATCACACGTGTAGTCGAGCAGCACGTAGGCGTGCTCGAGAGTCTTGTGTTTGGACAAGAGATTGATAACGATGTGCGCATCGTGTTGCTCGTGCGGTTGGCTGATGGCATCACTTTGACTGACCAACTTATTGGCGACATCAAATCACGTATTCGCGTGGCGTGTACACCGCGGCACGTGCCCGGCCTCGTAGTTGAGGTGTCTGATCTGCCCCGAACACGCAGCAACAAACTTGTAGAACTGGCTGTAGCCGATGCGGTCAATGGCCGACCCGTGCGCAATAGTGAAGCAATTGCCAACCCAGAGTGCATTTGGCAAATTGTCGAATTGCTCAAATCACAGCGCTAGGATTGCTCCGACTTCCTTTCCGAGGTAGCTCAGCTGGCAGAGCAACGGACTGTTAATCCGTGGGTCGTGGGTTCGATCCCCACCCTCGGAGCGCAAGGTTAAACGGGCCAGTAGCTCAGTGGTCAGAGCAGGGGACTCATAATCCCTTGGTCGTAGGTTCGATCCCTACCTGGCCCACAGGCAAATTTCGACTGAAAGGCGATCCAGGTGTCAAGCAGCAATCAGTCAGCCGAGTTTGACGACATCTTCGCCGCCAATCAGGCATTTGCGAATTCGTTTGAGCACTCGCATCTCACCGGTACCGCAACTCGTGGCTTAGCCATTGTGACGTGCATGGATTCGCGCATTTCCCCGCTTGCTGTGGTGGGCATGCAAGCTGGTGACGCCAAGATATTGCGCAACGCTGGCGCAAGAGTTACCGACGACGTATTGCGCACACTTGTGCTTGCTACGTACTTACTTGGTGTCAAGCGAGTGTTAGTGATGCCGCATACCGATTGCCGGATGGCCAAGAATAATGAAGCCGAAATTCACGCAATGATCAATACACAACATGGTGTCGACACCCGAAGCATTGAGTTTCGTACGGTAGACGACCAGCAGTCAGCATTGATCAGCGACGTCACGCGCATCCGCTCATTTCCGTTCTTGCCAAGGGGTCTCGTCGTGGTCGGCGCGATTTACGATGTCGCCACGGGGCTCTTGAACAGCGTTGACTGCTAGTAATCAGCATCTATGGACATCACGTCTCCACTCGTCGGGACCATTGTCAAGATTGGTGTCGCTCGATCACAGCAGGTGACAAGAGGCGATGAGTTAATGATCATCGAATCGATGAAAATGGAGCACCCCATTGTCGTTGATCGCTCTGGAACTGTTGCAGAGATTTGCGTAACTGTGGGTCAGACAGTGATTGAAGGGCAATTACTCATTCAAATCAACGAGACTGCCAGTGCTCAAGATGTGCTAACTCAAGATATGCAACCTCAAGTCCAGTTGACTAGTGGCATCGACAGGCAAATTGATGCTGATAAAAACAGCGAACGCAGCGACCTCGCTGCATACAGAAAACGTCGAGCACAAACCCATGATGACAACCGCACAGATGCGGTCGTCAAGCGCCATGCTCGTGGTCAGCGAACAGCACGGGAGAATATTGCCGATCTCGTTGATAAGAATTCTTTTTCCGAATATGGAAGTTTTGCCGTGGCGGCACAACGTGGGCGACGCACGGAAGATGAACTGATTTCTACAACACCCGCAGACGGACTCGTGTGCGGTATTGCCTCAATCAATGGCAATCTTTTTAACAGCGACAAAAGTCGTTGCGCTGTGCTCAGTTACGACTACATGGTCTTGGCTGGCACTCAAGGTTTCATCAACCATCGCAAAAAAGATCGATTGTTTGACATTGCACAACGATTGCAATTGCCAGTGGTGTTGTTTGCTGAAGGTGGAGGTGGACGCCCGGGAGACACCGATGCGCCCGGTGTCGCTGGTTTGGATGTGATGTCGTTTGCGGCGTTTGCAAAACTGTCCGGACTCGTGCCGCTTATTGGTATTGCCTCTGGTTATTGTTTCGCGGGCAATGCTGCGCTGTTGGGTTGTTGTGACGTAATCATTGCAACTGAAAACTCAAACATCGGCATGGCCGGCCCAGCAATGGTCCTGGGCGGTGGTTTGGGAACGGTTGCACCGACCGCCATTGGTCCGATCGCTACTCAATCGAAAAATGGTGTAGTAGATATTCGTGTAGCCGACGAACAAGCAGCTGTCACAGTGGCTCAGCGGTATTTATCATATTTTCAGGGCACGACATCGAATTACAAACGCCATGACGATGAGCTGTTGCGCAATACCGTGCCTGAACAACGCACTCGTATCTATGACGTGCGAAAAGTTGTCGAACTGTTGTGCGATATTGACAGCCTGCTTGAATTGCGCGCCGAATTTGGTGTTGGCATCATCACTGCACTCGGTCGCATTGAAGGCAAGCCGGTTGGTGTCGTCGCCAACAATCCATCACATCTTGGTGGTGCGATAGATGTGGATGGTGCCGACAAGATGGCCCGATTCATCCAACTCTGTGATGCATTCGATATTCCATTGATCTCGTTGTGTGACACACCAGGTTTTATGGTGGGTGTCGATGCCGAAGAAGGAGCGCAAGTGCGGCATTTCGCAAGGTTGTTTGTGACTGCCGCGAGCGTGACGATCCCATGGCTCACCGTTGTCTTGCGCAAGGGTTATGGTCTCGGCGCTCAGGCTATGGCTGGGGGAAGTTTTCACGCCAAAGAAATGATTGTGGCCTGGCCGACCGGCGAGTTCGGGGGTATGGGTTTAGAAGGCGCAGTGCGACTGGGATATAAACGCGAACTCGATGCGACGGCAAACTTGAGTGAGCGAAACGCTCTCGAACAACGTCTCATCGCTCAGGCTTACGAGCGGGGTGGGGCACTGAACATGGCCAGCCATACCGAAATCGATGATGTGATCGACCCTGCCGATACGCGTTCGAGGCTTATTTCGATTCTTCGGGCATGCCCAATACCACAGTCCAGAAACTCAAAAAAGCGCCCAATGATCGATACTTGGTAGGCACGGCTATCCATTTTGGACTATTCTGTATCTACCAACAAACACACGTATCTACAGAGATGCGTAAGAGGGAGAAAACAAAAATGAGAAAGCAGACTATGAAAGGTCTTGCTGTTGGTTTGGTAGCAGTGTTCGCACTTGCCGCATGTGGCGGTAGTGACACAGCATCAGACACAACTGCAGCAGCAGTAGATACCACCCCAGCCGCTCCAACAGGCTTGGCCTGTGAAGTCACCGACACCGGTGGCGTGGACGACAAGGGTTTCAACCAGATCGCACACGAAGGTCTGCTCCAAGCAGCAGATGCTTTGGGTGTTACAACAGAAGTGCTCGAATCAGCAACAGATGCTGACTACGCACCAAACTTGCAGTCATTCATCGACAAGGGTTGCAACGTCATCGTAACTGTGGGCTTCTTGCTCGCAGACGCAACTAAAGTTGCTGCAGAAGCAAACCCAACCGTGCAGTTCGCAATTGTTGACTCCAACACTTCGGCAGCAAACGTTCAGGGTCTTACCTTCGCAACTGATCAGCCATCATTCTTGGCTGGTTACATGGCAGCAGCAACAACCCAGACTGGCATCGTTGGAACATTCGGCGGAATCAACATTCCACCAGTGTCCATCTTCATGCAAGGTTTCGCTAAGGGCGTTGAGTATTACAACGCACAAAAGGGAACCACAGTCAAGGTTCTTGGTTGGGACATTGCCAAGCAAGACGGAACTTTCGCCGGAAACTTCAACAGCCTCGACGATGGTCGCAACATTGCCAAGAGTCAGTCTGACGAAGGCGCCGACATCATCTTCCCAGTGGCTGGTCCAGTGGGTCTTGGTGCTTCAGCATTCGCAATGGAATCAGGTGGCAAGGTCAAGATCATCGGTGTTGACGTTGACATGAGCGTTTCCAACGCAACTCAAGCAGAAGTGTATGTCGGTTCGGTCTTGAAGAAGATTGACGCAGCAGTTCTTTCGGCAGTGGGCAGCGCGCTCAATGGCGAAGGCGGCGGCACTGACTACCTCGGCACCTTGGAGAACGGTGGAGTAGGCGTAGCAATTACGTCAACCATCACTCCTGAGTTGCAGGCTGAGTTGGATGCAATCACAGCAGGCATCATCGACGGTTCAATCGTCACCAAGTAATTTTTCGCTCAACCGAGCGAAGTAAGTAGTAACGAACGGGGGTCGCGAAAGCGGCCCCCGTTTTGTTTTGTATTAGTCTTTGCGAGATGGGGATGGGCGCCACATGCAACTAGAGCTTCGGGGAATCACAAAGCGTTTTCCTGGCGTTATTGCTAACGACAATGTCAATCTCACGCTCAAGACAGGCGAAGTTCTTTGTCTAATTGGTGAAAATGGCGCCGGCAAATCAACACTGATGAACGTGCTGTACGGCATGTATAAAGCAGAAGAGGGACAGATCCTTCTCGACGGAAGCCCGGTTGTGTTCACTTCACCAGCCGATGCAATTGCTGCCGGAATTGGAATGGTCCATCAACACTTCATGCTTGTACCGGTATTCACTGTTGCCGAAAACGTGGTGCTGGGTGTTGAACCAACAGGTCGATTTGGCAGCTTGGATATTGATAAGGCCCGAGAGATGGTGCGTGAGGTTTCAGATCGATACAACCTCAATCTTGATCCAGACGCGATCATTGAAGAATTGCCAGTCGGTGTGCAACAGCGAGTCGAAATCGTCAAGGTGTTGCTTCGAGATGCCAAAGTTGTGGTGTTCGACGAACCAACCGCGGTGCTCACTCCAAAAGAGATCATCGAGTTTTTTGAAATTGTCAAAACGTTGATCGCTGCTGGCCGCGGTGTGGTATTTATTACTCACAAGCTGAAAGAAGCGCTCAATGTTGCCGACAGAATTGCTGTCTTGCGTCGCGGACAAGTAGTCGGCGAGGTCGATCCCAAGAGTGCAACCGAGTCGCAGATTGCTGAAATGATGGTTGGTCGGCCAGTGCAACTCATTGTTGACAAAAAGCCTCATGCACCAGGTGAAGTTGTGCTCGAAGTGAAGGATCTTTCGATTGTTGATGCTGACGGTCGAACAATGGTGGATCATGTTTCGTTCACCGTGCGAGCGGGCGAGGTCGTGGGGATCGCTGGAGTGCAAGGCAATGGCCAAACCGAATTGGTGGATGCACTGACTGGATTGCGTCACTCCACCCGAGGAAGAGTTGAGTTAGACGGCCAGGACATCACATCGGCATCGCCACGCGAGCGGCACTCGAAGGGCATTGCCCATGTTCCGGAAGATCGCCAGCGGCAAGGTTTGGTTGGGGGACTCAGCGTTGCAGAGAACTTGGTATTAACCAGGTACCACGACGAAGAGTTCAGTAACGGAATCGTGATGGATTGGCCTGCAGCGCACCGAGTGGCGGAGAGTCTCATCACCGAATACGACATTCGTACGCCTAGTGCAGATATTGAAGCAAGTACTTTGTCGGGCGGCAATCAACAGAAAGTGATTGTTGCGCGAGAACTCAGTCGTCCGCTTCGGTTGTCGATAGCGGCGCAACCTACTCGTGGTGTTGACGTTGGCTCAATTGAGTACATTCACTCGCGCATCATTAAAGAACGTGACACGGGTACGGCAGTGTTGATTGTGAGTACCGAACTTGATGAAGTGATGGCACTTTCTGACAGACTGCTTGTGATGTATCGAGGAAAAATTGTTGCAGATCTCGATCCGAAGGCGACATCAGCAATGGACGTTGGTTTGTACATGGCCGGTTCGCGACCTGCAAGTGCGGTGAATGCATGAAAATTGTTGCATCCTTGCGCAAAATTGCCGAGCGGATAGCACGTACGAGTTCATTTCGCATCACACTGCTTGCCGTGTTGTCGGCGATGGTTGTTGGTGCGTTCATCATCATCTTGTCCGACATTGACAAACTGCAAAACGGCGACATCATTGGGGCGATTCGCACTGTCGGCAGCGCTTACTGGGCACTGGTTGTTGGCTCTTTCGGCTCACTGCGCGCAATTTCTGCAACAATCAATAGTGCTACGCCACTTATTTTGTGCGGGCTTTCGGTAGCCGTCGCGTTCAAGGCTGGTCTTTTCAATATTGGCGCAACTGGCCAGATGCTTGCTGGTGGCATGGCAGCACTGTGGGTTGGCTTTGCGATGGATGGCCCCGGTTATGTTCAGGTTCCGCTCGCGGTGTTGGCCGGCGCGTTGGGCGGTGCAGCGTATGGCGCTATTCCCGGAATTTTAAAGGCACGCACAGGTGCGCACGAAGTCATCACCACGATCATGCTCAACAACATGGCCGGATTCATGGTGTTGTGGTTGCTCAAAACCAATCTGTATCAACGCGCAGATCGCACAGACCCAATTTCCAAACTCGTTACGGCACCCGGACACTTGCCGCGTCTTTTTGGGTTTCTGGACAACAGGCCAGACTTGATCGCTCACGCTGGGTTCGTCGTAGCAATATTGGCCGTCATTGTGTATTGGTGGTTTCTCAATCGAAGCACAACCGGTTTTGAATTTCGCGCGTTTGGAATGAATGCAGATGCTGCGCAGTATGCGGGGATGCACACCAAGCGACTTACGGTGATGGCAATGATGTTTGCAGGAGCGTTTGCAGGTTTGGCAGGCTCGGCAGAAGTGTTGGGCACCTACGGCTACGCCTCACAAAACTTTGCGGGCAACATTGGTTTCGATGCAATAGCAATTGCACTTCTCGGACGATCTTCTCCAGTCGGAACGTTGTTTGCCGCGCTGTTGTTTGGCGCTCTGCAGGCCGGTGGACGCCAGATGCAAGCAAATACAGATGTGCCAATCGACCTCATCGTCGTGTTGCGCGCACTCATTGTGATGTTTATCGCTGCACCGTTATTGATCAAGGCAATTTGGCGCGTCAAAGTTGCGCCTTCATCTACTGGCCAGACATTTAGGGGATGGGGTTCATGAGCACTGTCGATCCGGTAGTCCTTCCTCTCGTTTCTGCCGAACAACGCAAGCAAGCGCGAAGCGTTGGTTTCACGCTCGTCGTACTCGGAATCGTCGCTGCGTTTGTGCTCGGTAATCGACCAGGCGATGCAGGCTTCAAACTTGTCGATTCCTACATTTTTGTTATTCCTGCTCAGCCATTTGCGCGTATGTTGGCAGTTGTTTTGATCGCGCTCGGCGCAGCGCAATTGCTCAAGGGTTTTGGCAAGTGGACCAACGTTGTTTTGAGTATTGCTGCAGCAACTTTTGTGGTTTCGTTTTTAGCTTGGGCCGCTTCGGGTGGATCATTCAGTCTTACTGGCATGTTGCAAGACACTGTGACGCGAAGTGTGCCGATCATTCTTGGCGCTATCGCAGGAATCTTGTGCGAGCGAAGTGGCATTATCAACATCGCAATCGAGGGTCAACTGTTGGGCTCTGCATTTGCTGGAGCGGTTGCCGGCTCTCTGCTTGGTCCGTGGGTTGGGATCATTGCAGCAATTGCAATGGGAGTCGGACTTTCTGCGATTTTGGCAGTTTTTTCAATTCGATACCGCGTTGATCAGGTGATCGTTGGTTTCGCTATCAACTTCTTTGCCCTGGGGCTTACGAGCTTTCTTGCAGCACGCGTGTTGACCGATCACCCCGACTACAACATTCTTGCTCCTTTTCGGCCTATTGCATTGCCACTCCTGAGCGACATTCCCGTGATCGGAGTTGTACTCTTTACCCAAACCTTGTTTGTGTATTTCGCTTACGTCGCAGTTGCTGTTGCTACATGGAGTCTGTATCACACCAAGTGGGGACTACGCACTCGCGCAATTGGTGAATATCCAAAGGCCGCTGGCACACTCGGCGTTGATGTCATCAAACTGCGTTACCGCAACGTACTTATTGCAGGGGCGGTTGCTGGAGTCGGCGGAGCATGGTGGCCGATCGGCATGGTCGGCAGGTTTGACCAAAACATTACGAATGGTCGTGGTTTTATTGCGCTCGCCGCGGTGATCTTTGGTCGCTGGCATCCGGTTGGTGCATTAAGCGCTGCGCTTGTGTTTGGTCTTGCAGAAGCAATGCAATTGAAAATGTCCAACTTGGACACTGGAATACCCTCAGAGTTTTTGTTGATGGCCCCTTACCTTGTAACGCTGGTTGTCGTTGCTGGCTTCGTTGGTCGCAGCCGTGGACCAAAGGCCGCCGGACAGGCCTACGACGCGCAATAGAGCAACGAGTACAAAGTTGTTTTTATTTTTGCTTTGGTCTAAATGCGTTCAGACCGCCACCGACCTCAATGTGGGCTCCACCAATCAGGTCGACGCAATAGGGAATCGCTGGCATTACGGCCGTTAAGCACTCGGCAATCGAGCTCGGTTTACCTGGCAGATTGACAATCAACGACGATCCTCGGATGCCTGCTGTTTGTCGCGACAAGATTGCCGTTGGAACCACTAGCAAACTCACCTGACGCATCAGTTCTCCAAAGCCAGGCATCATTTTGGTGCACACGGCTTCAGTTGCTTCTGGTGTGATGTCGCGAAGCGCTGGGCCAGTGCCACCCGTGGTCACAATGAGACAACAGTTTTCCGAATCTGCGAGCTCGATCAGCGCGCCTGACACTGCAGCAACTTCGTCGGGCACCACACGACTGACCGCAATCCATTCATTGGTCAGGTGTGTGGTGAGAAAATCTTTGATTGCAGGGCCACCCAAGTCTTCATACACACCGGCAGATGCGCGATCCGAAACGGTGACGATGCCTATTCGTGCAATTTCGTTACTCATGATGCGCAAACTTACCACTGCAACAAACGAGTGTCGCCCTTGCCTTTTGGATTGGTGATGCGTATCCACAGCGATTTGCGTATTTGTGAGAGTCCGTAACGAAAACCAACACGGTGGAAGGCAGCACGAGAAACGATTGTCAGTCGCTCGGTGGTCTCGCGCAAGTTGTTGAGTAAAGCTTGTTGGATCGGGTTAAGCACCAATGAAGTTGATGGCGCTGTGAAGTTATGGCGCTCGAAACCAAACCATTCGTAGTCTTCGTGATACGTGTCAGCAATGAGGTCGGCTGTTTC
>Ga0163199_1001459_pt1 | contig 14747 bp, 23 predicted proteins | sample PL_2010_150m_FD_113537 | JGI IMG/M metagenome (GOLD analysis project Ga0163199, IMG submission 113537) | Freshwater microbial communities from Powell Lake, British Columbia, Canada to study Microbial Dark Matter (Phase II) - PL_2010_150m | ecosystem: Environmental > Aquatic > Freshwater > Lake ... | reverse complement strand
GTTAAGGCACAGCGGGATGAGTGCTTGAGCAGCCTTGCAAACGCAACGTGATCCGCACCGATGCGGCAATCGTTGTGCTAGAGTTATTCAGCGGCTGTAGGGCGCGGCTGTAGGGCGCGGCTGTAGGGCGCAGCTTTAGCGCGCCAGAGCTCCAGCATTCCACTGCTCGGCGCGATAAATCCGCGCCCTACGGCGATGGCGTTGGACGAGGAGTCACGCGATGAAATCATTGGTTATTGTGATCCTGCTCGGGCTGGTGACGATGGCTCACGCGGCGCAGGTTTACGAATGGGTCGATGAGAAAGGCGTCAAGCAATACACCCAGCAACCGCCGCCGCCGAACATAAAGAACGTAACGCAAAAACGCCTCGTCACGAGCGTGATCGAAACCCGTGGGCCGTCGTACAGCGCGCAGCAGGCGATGAAGAATTTCCCGGTTACGCTTTACACCACCGATTGCGGCGATCCGTGCAAGAGCGCGCGTGCGCACCTCGCCAGGCGCGGCATTCCGTTTACCGAAAAGAACCCGCAAAAGCCTGACGAGATCGATAACTTCAAAAAGCTCACTGGTGGTGGCATGGAAGTGCCGTTGCTGCTGATCGGCGAACTGCGCACCATCAAGGGCTATCTCGCGTCGGAATGGGACGCCGCCTTTGATCAGGCGGGATACCCGGGCAACGCCGAGTCCGGCGCGAAACCCGCGGCGGCTGCGCCCGGTGCCGGCAAGTAACGGCATGCGGCTCGCGACCTGTAATCTTAATTAGTATTTCGTGTAGCTACACTCCACAACCATATTTTGTCGTTTCGAGCCCCGATCGGGGAGCCGTTTCGGACATCGCTTCTCCGATGTCCAACCGGCGGAACGCTGGATCATGAAGGTGGGACGAAAACGGTCGCGGCTTGAAACAGACTGGCGGCCACGAACCAATTGCTGATAAGTTCAATGGCCTGAATTTTGCTTGTATGCGAAGTCAGATCGTTAGTCATACGAAAAACATTGACCCGAAATTGCGATCTGTAGTTTGCTGGGGAGGAGGGATAAAGTTGATTATTATTCAATGATTTATTGAGCTGGAGTCGTCCAATGGCGGCCATAACGAGCAGGGATGGTGATCTTGAGCTGATCACCATTTATGAGATCAGCAAGATCCTGAGCTCGTCCCTTGATCTTGAGAAGACGCTGCGCCAAGTTCTCAACGTCTTGTCGAGCCACCTCGGCATTGCACGGGGAATGATCAGTTTGCTGAAGGATTCGGGCGAATTGCACTTGGTTGGTGCGGTTGGCCTGTCAGGCGATGAGATCAAGCGCGGACATTACCAGCTTGGCGAAGGAATCACCGGCCGCATCCTTAAGACCGGAATGCCGTTCGTCGTTCCCGATATGGCACAGGAACCGCTTTTCCTGAACCGTACGGGCTCCATAGACCTTGCCGCCGAGAAAGCCTCTGCTTTTATCGGTGTGCCGATCAAGGCGGGTCAGGAATCCTTAGGCGTGTTGAGCATTACCCGTGCGACCGACAAGCATGCCCGCAGTTTTGAAAAGGACCGCCGCTTTCTCGCCATGGTGGCCAATCTCATCGCCCAAACAGTGCGTCTGCATCAAGCGGTGACTGCCGAGCGCACCGAGCTGCTGAGGGAAAAGGCCCGGCTGCAGAAGGAATTGAAGGCCAAGTACAGCATCGAAAACATGATCGGCATCTCCAAGCTCATGCAGGAAGTATTTGCGGAGGTCCACCAGGTGGCGCCCGGTCGCGCTACGGTGCTGCTACGCGGCGAAAGCGGCACCGGCAAGGAGGCGGTGGCCCGCGCCATCCATTTCCTGAGTCCGCGCAAGGATGCGCCCTTCATCAAGGTCAACTGCACGGCGCTGTCGGAAACCCTGCTCGAGTCCGAACTGTTCGGCCACGAGAAGGGATCGTTCACCGGCGCCCAGGGCGAGCGCAAGGGGCGTTTCGAAATGGCCAATGGCGGCACGCTGTTCCTCGACGAGATCGGCGATATCTCCCCGGCCTTCCAGGCCAAGCTGCTACGCGTGTTACAGGAACGCGAGTTCGAACGCGTCGGCGGCAACCGTACCATCCATGTCGATGTGCGCCTGATCACCGCCACCAATCGCGATCTCGAAAAGGCCGTGGCCGCCAAGGAGTTTCGCGCCGACCTGTATTACCGCATCAACGTCGTCAGTATTTTCATGCCGCCGTTGCGCGAGCGGCGCGAGGACATTCCGTCGCTGGTGGAACATTTCATCGACAAGTTCAACAAGGACAACCGCCGCGACATCAGCCTCGCGCCGGAAGCGATGGCCATCGTGCTCAACTGTTACTGGCCGGGTAACGTGCGCGAGCTGGAAAACTGCCTTGAGCGTGCCGCCACCATGACGCGCGGCAAGGTGATCCGTGACCTCAACTTCCCCTGCACCCACAATCGTTGCCTGACCCAGGCACTGCATGTGCATGAACTAGTCACGACGGCGATCGTGCCCATCGAATCGATCCACACCATGCCGGTACCACCAAAGGCGGCGGTGCCCTTGCCCGCGGAATCCCCGCTACACGAATCCTCCGAGCGCGAACGACTGATCCAGGCCATGGAGCAATGCGGTTGGGTGCAGGCCAAGGCGGCACGTCTGCTGAGCCTGACACCGCGGCAAATGGGCTACGCCTTGCAGAAGCATGGCATCGAGATCAAGCGTTTCTGAAGCTGTAGGCTTTGCTACAAAAAATGCGATTGCTGTAGCGAATGCCACAGCGTCCCTGTTGCGGCAAAATTACCTCACCTTGCTGATTTAACGATGTAATCTGTATTGGCATGGTTCTGGCTAATACCTTGCTCGGGAGGGCTTCTGTCGAAGCCCTCGCGGAAGAAAGGGCAGGCCATGCAGGAACAGACGACGTACGTGGGTGTTGGCGAGATCAAGCTGGCCGGTCAGTTGAACGATCTGCTCGAAAAAGTCGCCGAACACAAGGGTTGCGGCACGAGCGGCGGTTCCGGCAAGGCGAGTTGCGGCTCTTCCGACGGCCCCGAGGACATGGATCCCGAGGTGTGGGAGAAGGTCAAGAACCATCCCTGCTATTCCGAGGAAGCGCATCACCACTACGCGCGCATGCACGTGGCCGTGGCGCCGGCCTGCAACATCCAGTGCAACTACTGCAACCGCAAGTACGATTGTGCCAACGAGTCTCGTCCCGGTGTGGTGAGCGAAAAGCTCACGCCCGAACAAGCCTCGAAGAAAGTGCTGGCAGTCGCCTCCACGATTCCGCAAATGACAGTGCTCGGCATAGCCGGACCCGGCGACCCCCTGGCGAATCCCGAGAAGACCTTCAAGACTTTCGAACTGATTTCGAAGACCGCGCCCGACATCAAGCTCTGCCTGTCCACCAACGGCCTGATGCTGCCCGATCACATCGATACCATCGCCGGATTCAACGTGGATCACGTCACCATCACGATCAACATGGTCGATCCCAAAGTGGGCCAGCACATTTACCCGTGGATCTACTACAAGAAAAAACGCTGGACCGGCATCGACGCCGCGCGGATTCTCCATGAACGCCAGATGCAGGGCCTGGAGATGCTGACCGCGCGCAAGATTCTGTGCAAAGTCAACTCGGTGATGATCCCCGGCATCAACGACAAGCACCTGGTCGAGGTCAATCGCGCGGTCAAGTCGCGCGGCGCCTTTCTGCATAACATCATGCCGCTGATTTCGGCGCCCGAGCACGGCACGGTATTCGGCCTCAACGGCCAGCGCGGGCCGACGGCGCAGGAACTGAAAGCGCTGCAGGATTCCTGCGAAGGCGAAATGAACATGATGCGCCACTGCCGCCAGTGCCGCGCCGACGCGGTAGGCCTGCTCGGCGAAGACCGCAGCGCCGAATTCACCACCGAGAAGATCGACGCGATGGAAGTGGTCTACGACGCGGAAACGCGCAAGGCCTACCAAGAAACGGTGGAACAGGAACGCCAGGCCACCGTCGCGGCGAAAAAAGCCGAGCAGGAGCAACTCGCGCAGCTCGCCGACGCCGAAGGTATCGCCATGCTGATCGCCGTCGCCACCAAGGGGCACGGCAAGGTCAACGAGCACTTCGGCCACGCCACCGAGTTCCAGATTTACGAGGTCAATGCCAAGGGCGCCAAGTTCGTCGGCCATCGCCGCGTCGACCTCTACTGCCAGGGTGGCTACGGTGAGGAGGACTCGCTGCAGACCGTTATCCGCGCCATCAACGACTGCCACGCCGTATTCGTCGCCAAGATCGGCGGCTGCCCCAAGGATGACCTGAAGAAGGCGGGGATCGATCCAGTCGACAAATATGCCAACGCCTTCATCGAGCAGTCGGCCATCAGCTACTTCATGGAGTACGTCGGCAAAGTCAGGGCCGGCGAAATCGTGCACCAGGTGCGGGGCGACGCCAGCATTCGGCAAGGTGCTTTCACCGCTATCGCGGCTTAACCCGGAAAGGAGTTCAACTTGGCCTACAAGATCATCGCTTCGCAATGCACAGGCTGTTCGGCCTGCGAGCCCGAGTGCCCGAACGTCGCCATCAGGGAAAAGAATGGCGTCTTCCTCATCGACCCGAAGAAGTGCACCGAGTGTATCGGCCACTTCGACGATCCGCAGTGCGTCGCCGTGTGCCCGGTGGATGTCACCTGCGTCATCGACACCGCCGTTCCCCGCTACCAGCAGGCCGCTTGAGGAAGCATGCCATGAACATAACGATCACTTCGGCAGCGGAAAAATTCATGCGGCGCATGGTGCGCTTTGGCGGAGCCGGCGCCGATGCCGGTTTTCGCCTCAGCGTGAGCCCCGGCGGATGCTCCGGTTACACCTCTGAGTTTTCCGTGGAAGCTGCGCCCAAGCCCGGCGATGCCGCGATCGAAGTCAACGGCCTCAAAGTCTTTCTGCCGGTGGAAAGCCGGTTGATGCTGGAAGGGGTCACCATCGACTTTGCCGATACGCCGAGAGAATCGGGCTTGACCTTCGTCAATCCCAACGCGGCGGGCTGCGGCACGTGCGGCAGCAGTTCGACCAGCGCGGCGCCGGTGAAGGTGGATATTTCCAGCATACAGCGCAGGACCTGATCCGGGAATATGTCCCATGTCGCCCGCCATGACGCCGGTCTCCCGGTTTTCCGCCGCCGCGCAGCGGCCACCCACCGCCGCCGGCGTGGGTTGGCCCGAAGAGCTTGAGAACGCCTGTCTCGGCTTCGGCCTGCCGGCCGAAGCCGAACAGGAAATTCGCCTGGCGGGCGCGGCCTATCACGCGGAAACCGAGGCCGAACGGCATGTGCTGCGCGCTTTCGACCTGGCGCCCGGACATCCGGCGACCCACATCGCGCTCTACCGTTTTTATTTCTATCGCAACCGCCTTCCCGAAGCGCTCGCGGTCGGCCTGCGCTGCCTCGCCCACGCGGCTTTGATCAACGGCCTGCCGCACGACTGGCGCACCGTGGCTCCCGGCCAGGCCGACTTCGGCAACTATTCGGCATTGCCGCGCTTCTACTTGTTCACGCTCAAGGGCTGCGCCTACCTGAGTCTGCGCCTCGGCAACCTGGAGCAGGGCGGCGCGATGCTGGCGAAGCTGATGGAACTCGACGCCACCGACAAGGTGGGCGGTTCCGTCCTGCGTGGCGTGCTCGATCGTCTGGGCCAGGACGATGACGACTGAGGACTTCGAAGCCGTCGACTGGCAGGGAAAACCCGTCGATTGCGCCAACTGCACACAGCGCGAACTCCTCCAGGCCGGCAAGTGCCGGCTCGGCCACGCCTGTATCGCCGACCGCTACGCCAAGCGCGTCGACCGTTTCTTCCGCTGGAATCCGTCTGTGGCAAATGCCAGCCTCGGCCATCCCTACTTTGAAGTCCGCGCCATCGCCGCCAAGCATGCGGACTTGTTTCACTTGACGGCCCTGCTGTCGGATCCGGACGAAACCGTGCGTTGGAGCGCCGTGCAGCGCCTGCCCGATCGCTACCTGGAGCGGCTGTGGTCCGATCCGCATCGCGAGGTGCGCATCCGCGTCGCGCATCAGCTTGAGGCCGCGCGCTTGAAACGCATGCTCGCCGACCCCGACTATTACGTGCGCGCTGTCGTCGCCCGCCGCCTGCCATTGTCGCTGTTGCCGCAAATGCGCCAGGATCCCGACCGCCAGGTGCGCATCGAAGTGGCGCGCCGTCTGGCGCCGCAGATGCTGCTGAGCATGGCGGCGGATTCCGACGCCGCGGTGCGCGTCGTGGTGGCTCAGCGCTTGCCCGCCGCCTTGCTCGGCCCGCTGATCAAGGATGCGGACTGGCAGGTGCGCTACCATGCGGCCCAACGCATCCCTCCCTCCGCGCTGACGCCCCTGCTCGACGACGAGGACGAAGTCGTGCGCGAGGTCGCGCGCCAGCGATACGGCGAAATTGAAAATCTCGAGGAGTCCAGGCATGGATGAAATCCGCCTGCCGAAGTTCCAGTGGGGCCAGCCCGTAGTGGCCGCGATAGATCTGGTGAACGATGGGTCCTATCCCGATTGCGCCGCCGACGAATTGCTGACGGCGCAGGGAACGCAGGGCGAAGTGGTGCAGGTCGGCAGCCACGTCGAGACCCAGACGCCAATCTACCTGGTCGAGTTTCCCAACGGCCGGGTGGTCGGTTGCATGGAAGATGAAATCAGCGCGGCCGCCCAGGCCGCTGGATGATGACGATGCCCCAAGCGCTACCCCGCCCCTCCTCTTCCGTTGCCTCCGGTGCGCTTCCCAGCGCGATGCAACCGACCGAACTCGACCGGCGTCGCATCGTGCGCGCCCTGGAGTTACGGGCACGCTATCGCTACGTCACGCCGCAACTGGAAGTGGAACCCGGCGGCTTTCGCGTCGTCAGCCCATGCTGTTCGCGCAACGTCGACCCCGAGGGCGGCACTATCGACATCGCACGCATTGAGTACGACGTGCAGGTTGCAGTGTGGCGCCTGTACTCGAAGAATCACGCCACCTTCGAATGGGTGCCGCAAGCCGCAGGACAGCTGTACCAATTGCTCGATCTCCTCAAGGAGGATCCTGACCGTGTCTTCTGGCAGTGACGGGATGAGCGCCATCTACCTCGATCACAACGCCACCACGCCGCCGACGCCGGAAGTGGTGGCCGCCATGACCGATATCCTGCGCCACTGCTGGGGCAATGCGTCCAGCGCGCACAGCATCGGCGGCGATGCCAAGAGCCGCCTGGTCAAGGCCCGCGCCCAGGTTGCCGCGCTGCTCGGCGCTGGCCCGGCCGAGATCGTGTTCACCAGCGGGGCGACCGAAAGCAACCACATGGCCATCCTAGGCGCGCTCACGGCACAACCGGGAAAGACGCACATCGTCAGCAGCACGGTCGAGCATCCAGCGACGATGAAACTGCTGGGGCATCTCGAAGGATTGGGATTCTCCATCACGTATCTGGAGGTGGATGGCGCGGGCCGTCTCGATCCGGCGCATATAGAAGCCGCACTGACGCCGCAAACCGCGGTGCTGAGCCTGATGTGGGCCAACAACGAAACCGGCGCGCTGTTCCCGGTCGCCGCCGCGGCGCAAATCGCCAAGGCGCGCGGCGTCTGGTTTCACACTGATGCCGTGCAGGCGGTGGGCAAGCTCGAAGTCGATATGCGCCAGATATCCGTCGATCTGCTTTCGGTCTCGGCCCACAAGCTGCACGGCCCGTCCGGTATTGGGGCGCTGTTTGTGCGCAAGGGGATCGCACTGCCGCCGCTGATCTTCGGTCACCAGGAACGGCGGCGGCGCGGCGGCACCGAGAATCTGCCCGGCATCGTCGGCTTCGGTGTTGCCGCCGAACAGATAGCGCAATCCTGGCGCGCGGACGCCGCCCGCGTGCAGACGTTGCGCGATCTTTTCGAGCTGCAGCTGACGCAGAGGCTGCCTGAAGTTCGCATCAATGCCGCCGCCGCGGAGCGCCTGCCCAACACCAGCAACTTCGCCTTCGGCGCTATCGATTCGGAGATCATCCTCGACCGCCTCGACAAGGCGGGCATCTGCGCTTCCAGCGGTTCGGCATGCGCCGCCGGCGGCAGCGAACCGTCCCACATTCTCACCGCAATGGGCCAGTCGCCCGAAAATGCGCTGGCCGCGCTGCGTTTTTCCTTCGGCAGCGGCAACACCGCCGCCGAAATACATCAGGTGCTCGACCTGCTGCCCGGCATCGTCCTGCCCTTGCTGCATGAAGTCGCCGCCGCGGCATGAAATGTTTCCCTTGGAGAAAACGCAATGAAAGTCATGATCCGCAAGGATGCCGCCGGCACGCTGTCCGTCTATGTGCCGAAGAAGGATCTGGAGGAAGCCGTTGTCTCCATGCAAAACCCCGAGATGTGGGGCGGCACGGTAACCCTTTCCAATGGCTGGCTGCTGCAATTGCCCGCGATGGCCGCGGGCACCAGCCTGCCCATCACGGTCGATGCGCGCCGGTTGGGGGGAGGCGACTGAGATGAGCTTGTCTACCCAGCAACTGGAAGTCATCGCCGGCGTGTTGCTGTCAACCGCGCCGGGAACCAATCCCCTGTCCGCTCTGCGGCGCGAACTCAATGGCGTGTCGGTCAGCCGCTGCGACGCCGATGACATGAGCGGCGAAACACCGTTCCGCCGCCTGCCGGCCTTCGACGTGTTCCTGGTCGATGCGGCCAGCCACTGCTGGCGGCTGGTGGCCGATCCGCTGGAAGCGTCGGGCATCATCGTCGCCGCGCGGAGTTCATAGGAGTCCGCCATGGAAGAGACGAGCGACGACTGGATACGCCTCACCGATCCCGACATCAGCGCGGGCGAAATGCACGCGGTGCTGACCGCCCTGCGCACCTCGCGGATATCGATGGGTCCGGAGGTGGAAAAATTCGAGGCGGCGTTCGCCGAATACGTCGGCCGCACTTATGCGGTCGCGGTAGCCAGCGGCACGGCCGGCCTGCTGGTGGCGCTTCGGGCGCTCGGGATCGGCCCCGGCGACGAGGTGATCGCCTCGCCGTATTCATGGCACCAGATCGCCCATGCCATCGTGCTCTGCGGCGCCACGCCGGTGTTTGCCGAGATGGACTACTGGTCCGGCACCCTGCTGGCCGACAAGGTCGCGGTGAAAATCACCGCGCACACCAAGGCCATCATGGCCGGCAATACCAACGGCCATCCGGCGCAGTGGCAAGCCTTGCGCGAGTTGGCAGCGGCCCGCAACGTCACGTTGATCGAAGATTCCACCGAGGCCATCGGTTCCGTCTATCAGGGGCGCATGGTGGGCAGCTTCGGCGATCTGTCGATATTCGATTTCTCGCAACCGTTGGCGTTGGCATGCGGCGAAGGCGGCATGATCCTCACCGACGATCCGGCGCTGTACAGCGAGCTGCGTTATCTGCGCAGCCACAGCCTCGACGACCGCCTCTCGGTTTCGGTGGGCAGCCGCGTGCCCTGGCAGGCCAATATGAGCGACCTTGCCGCCGCCCTCGGTCTGGCACAACTGGAGCGCATCGATGAAATTCTGGCCAAGCGCAAGCAGGTCGAGTCCTACTACCTCAATCACATTCAGTCCTTCGAGGGCATCAAGCCGCCCTACCTGGGACCGGATGTGGACGAGGTGCACTGGTTCCTCTACATCGTCCATCTCGGCACGCGCTTCAGCCGCAGCAGCCGCAACCAGATCATCGAGGACATGGAGCAGGAAAAGATCGAGGTCGCGGCCTACTGCAATCCGATCCACCTGCAGTACTTCTATACCCAACTCGGCTACGCCCGGGGCAATTTTTTCGTCACCGAAAAAATATCCGACCGTTCGCTGGCGCTGCCCTTCCACGGCGGCCTCAGCGATGACGAGGTCGAGTTCATCGTCGCCACCGCCAAGGATTCGTCGATCAACGTCGGCGCCGGCGCGGCGATTTATTAATCACCTACAGACGAGCACAAAATGAGCACAAGCCTGCCCAACGAAATCGCCGCCGGTCTGGCCGCCGGCACCGTGATTCCTTATCTGGGGCCGGGCATGCTGTCCCTGGTTCCCGGCGGCTCGCCGGTGCCGGCTTCACCGGAAACCCTGGCGGCAGTACTCACGAGCAAGGTATCAGTGCCGCACAAGATTCGCAACCGACTCACCCAGGCCGCGCAGTTCATCGAGAACTTCAAGCACCGCAAGTCGGTGGTCGCCTTCATGAGCGAAGCCTTTCAGCCCAGGGTCACACCCTCGGCCCTGCATTGCCATCTTGCCGCGCTGCCCAATCTGCCGTTGCTGGTGGACGCCTGGTATGACAACGCCACCCAGATGGCGCTGATGGATCGCGGCAACTGGGGCCAGGTGCAGGGACTCTCCCAGTCCGAACACTTCGGAAACTGGATCGGCTATTACGACGGCGCGGGAAACCCGGCCACGGAAGAAGCCGCAGCCGGCTGGAGCACGCTGCTCTACAAACCCATCGGCGGCGTCGCGCCGGCGAAAAACTATCTCGTTTCCGACTCCGATTACGTCGAGGTGCTGACCGAAATCGACATCCAGACGCCCCTTCCTTCCCGTGTCAAGGAACTGCGCAGCGGGCGAGGCTTTCTGTTTCTCGGCTGCCGCTTCAACGACCAGTTGCAGCGCACCTTCGCGCGCCAAATCATGAAGCGCTCGTCGGATCGGCACTGGGCGGTGCTGCCCGGTGAATTGAGCCGGAACGAGGCCCGCTTTCTCGCAGAGCAGAACATCACCCGCATCGATATGTCGTTGACCGATTTTGAAGCGGCCCTCACCGGCAAGCTGCTGGCCGAAGCCGCATAGTTTTTTTCACTCATCCCACAAGGAGAAATGTTCCATGCCTACCGTTACCATCCAACCGTCCGGAAAAACCTACGAAGCCGCCGCCGGCAGCACGATACTCGCCGCCATCCTGGCGGCCGGGGATTCCATCCCCCACAAGTGCGACGGCAAAGCCGAATGCGGCTCCTGCCATCTCTTCGTGCAGGAAGGCCGCAAAACTATTTCGAAAATCCAGCGCGTCGAAAATGAAAAGCTCGATTCCATCCCCGGCGTCGGCTCCAAGTCGCGCTTGGCCTGCCAGGCAATACTCGGCGAAGAGAATGTCACCGTCGAACTGCTGGGCTTCGGTTCGGGGATGTAGGAGGCGGACCTGTTCCGTTAAACAGTCGGTAGCCGCAGTTCCAAAAAAAACCATGACCGAAAGGAAATCCCCTGATGGAAACCACTGAAGTCACCGCGGCGACCGGCGCCGATGTCCTCGTCCACGCCAGATTCGCCCCGGACGGCACCTGCCTCGCCATCGGCGAAAGCCCGGGCTGGGCCAGCCCGGAGCAATGGTTCAAGTTGCTTAGCTCGCACACCGTCAACAGCTACAAGGTGCTCAGCGGCGGCCGCGGCCTGTTTACGATCAATCGCGAGCGGCTGGAAGAATTGAAGTCGATGCAGTAATCCTGCAACAGGCAGAATGAACGCACCTGACCGCGCCGCCTTCCTTTGCTCCTATCCGACGCTAGAACAGATCGTCGGCAACACGCCACTGGTTCGGCTGCAACGCATCCCCGGCGCGCTCGGCGCGGCGCGCGGCAACGTCCTCCTCGGCAAGCTCGAAGGGGACAACCCGGCCGGTTCGGTCAAGGACCGGCCCGCGCTGTCGATGATTGCGCGCGCCGAAGCGCGCGGCGACATCAGGCCCGGCGACACGCTGATCGAGGCCACCAGCGGCAATACCGGCATCGCCCTGGCGATGGTGGCAGCGATGAAGGGTTATCGCATGATCCTGATCATGCCCGACAATCTGAGCCTGGAACGGCGCCAAAGCATGACCGCCTACGGCGCCGAACTGATCCTCACGGCCGCCCAAGAGGGTGGCATGGAGTACGCGCGCGACCTCGCCCTCAGGATGCAAAGTGAAGGCAAGGGAAAAGTGCTCGACCAGTTCGCCAACCCCGATAATCCGCTCGCCCATTACGAAAACACCGGCCCCGAAATCTGGCGCGATACTGGCGGGAGAATCACCCACTTCGTCAGCGCCATGGGCACCACCGGCACCATCATGGGTGTCTCGCGCTTTCTCAAGGAAAGGAATCCCGCCATCCGCATCGTCGGTTGCCAGCCCGAGGAAGGCTCGCAGATTCCCGGCATCCGCAAGTGGTCGGCAGCCTATCTGCCGAAAATTTTCAACAGCACCCGGGTCGACCGGGTCGAATCGGTCAGCCAGCATGATGCCGAAACCATGTGCCGCCGCATGGCCGCCGAGGAGGGCATTTGTTGCGGCATTTCCTCCGGTGGTGCATTGCAGGTCGCGCTGCGCATCGCGGCGGAAACCGAGAACGCGACCATTGTTTTCATCGTCTGCGACCGCGGCGACCGCTATCTGTCGACCGGGATATTTTCTTAACCAGGAGACCTCATGCCGCTCTACGATTACCGCTGCAGCGCTTGCAGCCAAACCTTCGAACTGCTGGTCAGGGCCGGCACCGTGCCGACCTGCCCGAGCTGCGGCAGCCCGCAACTGGAAAAACAAGTTTCGGCGCCCGCCGCACCCGGCAAAAGCGCCGGCATCCTCAAACGCGCCCGGACCCGGGCCGCGAAAGAGGGCCATTTCAGCAACTACAAGGCATCGGAACGACCCCGAGGCTGACAGACTTTGAATCTTTGCCAATGAACAGGAGTTGAATCATGGATGGATGGTTGATACAGGTGACCTCGGGAAATCCGGCACACGGCGCGCAGCAGGTGGATCTTTACGCGGTGTGGGACCCGTCCGATGACGATGCGGTCATGCGGGTGATCAAAAACTACGAACTGACCGACGAGCACGTCGTCTCCACCGTCATCGACCTGCCGACCGAAACCCTCGCGGCACACGGGCTGTCGCCCGGACGGGTCGGGCCGTACCGGGAGGATCTGTAGTTTGGCACCCGACTGCCTATAGGGCAGCGCGTCAGCTTACGATGAGCAACTCACCTCGATATGGCGTTGCTCGTCGGGGGGGCGGCGGCGTAGGCTTCCATTTCTGCATGCTCGTCGCGGGCTTTGGCAAACATCGTGAATACCTTTCTTACTCGATACCTTCCATGCGGGTTTTTTCGATGACGGCCAACCGCAAGCGTTCCATCACCGCCTTGGGGCTGGGATCGAAATCCTGCCGCGCCGCCATCAGCGCGGAATGGACCTTGCCTGCTTCGTTGAGGGTCAGCGGCAGCCGACCGGCCATATGGCTGGCATTGGGCACCGCCTGCCGGATCGCCTGCCGGTTCGGATGCTCTTCGAGCGGGATTAGCGCATAGGCCTCTTCGACCCCGTTGAGACAGATGGCAGCGCCGATGACTTCGACCTTGCGGCCGTCCTCGGTGGTCTTGATGAAAGTATAAGTGGTGCTCACAAGTTACCTCGCATGCGAACGATATTTCAGAGATACGCCGGCGTCTTGCGCGGCGCGTGGTCGGCGGTGACCGAACTGATGCTCGCATACTTGCCGACCGCGCCGCACTTGAAGCACTTGCCATTGACGTTGAAGCCCTGGCTGGAACAGTCGTCGTCGTACTTCTGCTTGCAGCCCTCGGCACCGCATTCACACCTGTACAGCGTGCCGTTGCATTGCTGACGATTCGCTCTTCTTTCACCGGTACATAAAGCCATGATTGCTCTCCGTTAAAAAATCTCGGGTGGAAAACTCATCCTTGCGGCCCTTCCACCACTTCCAGGGCCACCAGTTGGTCACGCAAGGCCTCGCGGCCCCAGAATCCTTCGCGGCTTTCGAACAGTGGCTCGCCCTCCAGCGCGGCTGTCGCCTCCGAGTCGGACCAGTACACGCGGCACAGCTTCACACGCTGCGCCAGGACCGCGGCGCATGCGTCGGATTCGCTGACCGGTTCGGGCTGGAAGCAGCCCGCGCCGAGCAGGGAGTCGGCGCGGTAGAGGGGCGTGTCCCAGCCGTGTCGCCCGCCCAGATTGTAGATCGCCGGGAACCTTGCATTGGCGGTTGGTGACTCGGGCGTTTCGCCGACGCCCTCAAGCAGTTCACGCACGGTCACGACGTCGAAAATCTCCCATTCCTCGCGCTCGTCGGTCGCGTAGACCTTGCGCGCGAAATCGTCCGTATCGAAGGCGAACCAGGATCGGGCGCGGCCTTGGTCGGGGAACTCGACGACGTAGATCATGACGTGGAATCTCCGCTGTCACGCCGCTTCAGCATCGCCGGCCATTTCTTCTTCGGTCTTGACAACGACGTTGTCGCCCTTGCCGATCTGCTGCAATATTTCCAGCCGGTCGGCGAATTTTTCCAGCACCTCCGGCGGAAGATCGTCCAGGGTGCACAATTCCTTGGCGCGCATGCCGACCTGGTAGCCGCGCTCCACCCACTCGACGCTGTAGATGAAGTACTGCTGCAGGAAGGTGCCGATGGAGCGGACATAGCCGACGTCGCCCTTCTTCACCAGCACGTAGCCGACATCCTTGCCGCCGAAGGTGCCGTCGTTGCGCACCGTCGAACGGCAGATCACCCGCTCGCCGAAGCGGAAGCGCGGCGGTTCGGCGAGTTCGATGGTGTCCGGCTCGCGATTGATGTCACCCATTTATCGCTCCTTCACAAGCGTTCTTCGTGACCAGAACGGTGTTGGCGGAAAAGGCAAACTCGCGCCAGGCGGCGGCGAGATCGCGTCGTATGGTTTGCACGTAGTCTTCCTCCGGCTTGTGCTCGCCTGGGAAATTCGAGATGGCGCAGGACGTGCGGTTGAACTGCACCGCCTCGTCGATCAGGGCGTTGATGAAACCATCGAAGGGATCGAGCACG
>Ga0163199_1001458_pt1 | contig 14760 bp, 19 predicted proteins | sample PL_2010_150m_FD_113537 | JGI IMG/M metagenome (GOLD analysis project Ga0163199, IMG submission 113537) | Freshwater microbial communities from Powell Lake, British Columbia, Canada to study Microbial Dark Matter (Phase II) - PL_2010_150m | ecosystem: Environmental > Aquatic > Freshwater > Lake ... | reverse complement strand
CGGCACCCGCCAGACCCCTTCGGCCACGCGCTCGACAATGCCCGCCCGGCGCAGTGCTTCCAGGCGGCGCACATGGGCATCCACCACCTCTTTGGGATCGCGCTCGGGCGTGGCCTGCGCCTTGGCCATCGCCAGGTGGTGGTCGGTGCGATACACACCATCGACTGCGAGCGCGACGATGTTCTTGTCGGCGGCGCGGATATCGGCTGAACCCCGGGCTTCGACCACGGAGCCGACGGGGTACTGCTCCAGCTCAACCTTTGCATTGAGCGCAACGTAGTGCGCCTTGCCGTCGGTGCCATCGACCACGAGATAGCCTCGGTCATGCAATTCGTCCGCCATGCCCTTGGCGGCCACCCGGCCGACCACGTGCCGTGCGTTCTCGCCCGGCACGAACACTACCAAGTCGCGCGGCACGCCGCCCATGGCCCGCTGCATCGTGCGCACGATGTCGCCACGCTCGCCCATCGCCCGCAAAACCTGTTCGGCTTCGGCGTGGACGGCCCATACACCGGGTGCCGACTCGTGCGCCAGCCCCAACCGCTGCAAGCGTTGCAGCCGTCCGATCAGAAGCACGCGTTGTTGTTTATGTCTGGGGTCGCCGGCAGGCTGATTGACGTGGATCAGTCCAGCTTGCGTTTCGCGTTGCAGCGTGCGGTCCAAACTGGTCCAGCGTTCTTGATCGACCTCCCGCCGCAGGCTCTGGTGGATTTCCAGCTCAGTACGCGGTCCCAGCCATTCGGTCGCCAGTTCCGAGGCCCTATCGCGCATCCCTTGTGAGATGTAGTCGCGGGATATGATCAAGTCCTTACCCGTATCGTCTTTGCCGCGCAGCACGACGTGGGTGTGCGGGTTGTCGGTGTTCCAGTGGTTGACCGCCACCCAATCCAGGTTCGTTCCCAGATCGGCTTCCATGCGGCTCATCAGGTTCCGGGTGTAAGTGCGCAGGTCGTCGAGTTGCTCGGCATCCTCCGGCGAGACGATGAAGCGGAACTGATGCCGGTCGTCCTTGCCACGCTCCTCGAATACCGTCAAGTCTGCGCTGTCCGTCGTCGGCCCGTAGGCTTGGCCCGGTTCGCCATCGCGACCCACGCCTTCGCGCTCGATGTAGCGCAGATGCGTGGTGGTCGAGCGTGATCCGGCTTGCTTGAGGTTCACCAGCCGGGTCTTGATGGCGACGCGCCGCGATCTTGGCTGCGCAGTGTGTCCAGTAAAACGGGCGGCCACATGGCCCCGCCCAAGGCGTGCGCCAGGCCGCGCTCCTGACTTGCGCACCGACTTGCCGCCAGCCTTGCTGACCTCCTTCAAAACCTGGGAAACGAACTTCTGCTGACGGTTCTTGGGTGCGCCGGGGCGCATGCGGAAACGGTCATCGTCACGACTGCTCATGGCATCAACTCCGGCGTAGCACTGCCAAGCCCGGCGGGCGAAGCACGCTGATAGACCAATGCGGGCGCGGCCTTCGCGCCGCACACGGCACAGCACCGCATGAAGCGCGTGCCGCGCCAACCCACGTGCAGACAAGGCTTTCGACGCGCCGAAGTGCCGCGTCCTTTTATCTTGCCCTCCGTCTTTTCCGATCGCTGACGCGACCGGCTCAGACGGTCAGGCTGCGATTGTCTGCACGGGTGAAGCACCGCAGCCGCAGGCCGTGGTGCAAACGATGTGCAGCGAGACTGCACGAAGAACGGCATGCAGTGCTGCACGCTCATGGCCTGTTCCATGTTCACCACGTCCATAACGGCTGCGCGCTGCCGATCACGGCGGAGACAGCAACGGGACCGAAGTACCGGCTGTCAAACGATGCCGGATTGGTTGCACTGAGCAGGAACAGCTCACCATCGTGAAGCCGCCGACATTGCTGCCAGGCCAACAATCGACGGCCACGGCCATCTGTTGCATGGACGCCAGCTACCGCCATGCCGTCGATGCGAACGATGTGCTTCTCGATGCACACCTGCTGCGGTGACATCGCGCCGATGCGCTTGAGCAGCGGGATGTGTTCAGGCAGGTAGCCACGCTGCGCAGCCAGCGCGGCGGCGTCTGCCGGAAGCCGGGCGAGCACGATGCTGCCGACGTGCAACGAGTCGGGCGGGTCGATGCGATACCAGCCAGGCGGCACGCTGTCGCTGGGGTTGTAGACGATGCGCGCCACTGATGTATGCAGCGACGGCCAGGCAAGCGCAGCGATGCCAAAGCCCGTGAATAGCGCGACTACAACGCGACGGGTGTTCATCGCAACGCCTCGCCTGCGAGGTAAGCGGCATGCCGTTCGACCGTGTAAGCCGGCAACGGTAGGCGCGCAGACAGCCGGTTGCCCAACGTGCGCCAGTACGCAGGTGACACCGTTACCGGATCGATGCCAAGCGTTTCGATGGTGTCGATTTGCGGCAGGACCGACTGCACTTGCTGTTCGCCTTCGGCGTGCAGCAGCAGGCGCGCACCCGGTTGGATGCCGGCAATGCGCTGCACCGCATCGAGCGGCGTGCAGGTTTGCAGCACCATGAGCTGCCAGCGCGTCGTGCCGTAGTCGTTGGACTCCCAGCGCACGCGGCAGAATAGAGCGGCAGGGAGGAACACCGCGCAGCGCCGCCATCGGTCCAGCCGCAGCTCACGAACTGGATGGCCGAAGCGCAGGTAGAGGTTGATCCGACGTTCGACGAACGCCAGCGAGACGCGCGTTAGCGGCGTGTTGTTCGCGACGCTCGAAAGCACGGGACGTGGTATGGGCGGCGCGTTGCTGGCCGCTTGCGGCAGCGCACTCATGGCTGCTTCTCCGGGAATTCATGTTCCAGCAACGCACGCAGCATCTCGGCCACCGTGATGCCGCGTGTGAAGGCTACGACCTTGATGCGGGCGCGCAGCGCCGGCGTCACGTCGATGGTCAGCCGGGCGGTATAGAGATCGGTTTTGCCGATGTCCGCGCCGTCGCCCTGGCGCACCCAGGCATCGGCGTGCGGATTGGCGGGCGGACGCGCACCAATGGCAACGCGCTTGCCGTTCTTCATCGCACCATCCTCAAGACTTCATCGGTGAGCGCCGCGATTTCGCGTGCAGCAATGCTGTCCACGTCGAGTTCACGTGCGAGTTGGCCTCTGGCCACGCTGTCGGCAAACACGATGCGCTGCCGAACCTCTGACAACAGCGACGGTAGCGGTTGATCGGCGAGCGCATCGCGTGCCTCGCGCCCGATCACCGTGGTGCTGACGCGCCGGTTGATGACGAAGGCCGCGCGCAGCGCTGGCCGGAACACCTGCGCTTCACGAATCAGCGACACCATCTCGGCGCTGGCCCACACGTCGTAAGGACTGGGTTGCACAGGAATCAACACCAGGTCCGCCGCGAGCAGCGCAGAGCGCGCGAGGGCGGCGATCCGGGGCGGGCCATCGATCACGATGTGATCGCAGCGCTTGGCGAGTTCTGGCGCTTCCTGATGCAGAGTTTCCCTTGCCAGGCCGACAGCACCGAATAGCCGGGACAAGCCGCTCTGACTGCGGCGCTGTGTCCAATCGAGTGCCGACCCTTGGGGATCGGCATCGAGCAGGATCACCGAGCTGCCTTGCGTCGCCAGCTCACCGGCGATGTGCGTGGCGAGGGTTGTCTTGCCGACCCCGCCTTTTTGATTGAGTAGCGCGATGATCATGATGCGCTGCCTCCTGTCCGCCGACTTATCCACAGCGCGCGGGGCCTTCTTATCGTTAGTTTTATGGATTCAAAGTTAGAACCTAAGTTAGGAAACGCCGGAACCCTTGTTGCGCAAGGCTTTTCGACGCGTTCATACTCCTGATAGCACGACAGCGCTACGCCTGATAGCACGAGGATTCCCACTCCCGATAGCACGAGCGTATTCACCGCTTTTCCACAGGCACTGCACCGGCACTGAAGCTGCCACCGGGCCGCAGCGGTGCCGTGGACGGCACGGCTCGGAAGGTCAGCACCTCCGGCCCATGCCGAGGCCGCAGGACGGCGAGCGTGTAACCCGGCAAGGGTTGCCGCGCCACGATGCAGCGCAGGTCGTAGGCGAAGTCGGTGAAGCGCGCCAGACTCCCGGACTTGCGGTGCAGGTGCGGGAAATCGAAGCGCCAGCCTTCGCGCTGCCAGCCGCCGTGCTTGCGTACCAGGCGGTACAGCCAGCGCTCGATACCGCCGGTCAGGCGGAAGTAGTTGGCGTCGATGGTCAATACCAGGCTCTCTTCGAACACGCCGGCATAGAACCAGTCCGGCAGGATCAGCTCGATGCCCAGCGGCCGGCCTTGGCCGTCCGCACGCTCCTTCCATTCGTTGATCCACGAGAAGCGATGCAGCCGCCGCGCATTGGGTTGGCGAATGGATGTGGCTATGCTGGTCGATTGCAAGCGGTCCAGGGCCGCCTTGAGGCGCTGGTAGTCGCGCAGCGATGTGCCGCGACCGATGAAGCGCAGGATCTCGTAGGGTGTGGCCGCCATCAGCCGCGACGAACGAATCCCCGCATCGCGCGCCTCGACGATCTGGCTGGCGGCCCAAATCAGAATGTCGGCATCCCATATCGTCGCCAGGCCATGCTCGGCCGTGCCCTCGACCCGCACGGTCACGCTGCTGGTGCGAAAGTCGATCGGCACCGTGCGCTTGCTCTTGGCCAGCGAAAAGAACGGGTAGGCCATCAAGTCTTGCGCATCGCGTGCCGGCAGCTCGCCGGAGAAGGCATGGAATAGTTCGAGCTGCTCGCGCTGCGGGTCGTGCCCGATGTCCATCAGTGACGGTGCCCATCGCCGATCACCGCACGCCGGGACGGTGCGCGCTGTGTTGTTCAGCGTATTCGGGGTCGGACGTCATCTCAAAGCTGCGCGCATCGGCCCAGGTTTCGAGGTCGATGACGGCGTACATCACGCGCCGGCCAAACTTTCGGAAGCGCGGCCCGCCGCCGATGACGCGCTGCTTTTCCAGCGTGCGCGGCGATAGCCGCAGGAACGCGGCGGCTTCGTCGTTGGTCAGGTAACGCGCTGGCTGCGCAGATTGAGCGGGCTGCTGGGTGGCAGTGGGTGCGGCTGCGGGTACGTGGTGCGGCCGTAACGGTGCGGGTCTCATGGCATGTGCCTCCATCGGTCAAGATCGCCGACGAAGCAATCGCCGCCGGATGGAAGCAGTCTCGGGAAAGTCAGGCGTTCTGCGCAGGGACGTTTTGCGTCGCCGCGCGAACGTCCCTGCGCGGCCCTGCCGAATTAGAGTAGCCGGTGGTATCCGCCATCCATGAGCGTCTGCCCGCGCCGGACTAAGCGGCGGACCTGGGCGCGCAGATCGCCGTCGTCGTACCAGCGCTCGGTTACGGCGGCGATGCCGAACAACACTTCGGCCACGCCGCGCTGCGAAGCGCCGGCCAGCGTGCCGTCGAGCGCCTGGAGGGTGCGCATGTGGAGCATTGACGCGCGACCTGGTCGGCCGGTGGCGATTGCGGTGTGGTGCACCTTTGCGGTGTCAAGCAACGTCAGCTCGGCTTCGATTGCGCGCCAGCGCTCGGTGAGCTTGCAACCGGCGCGGACGGCATAGGCGTAAGCCATGCCGTCTCCCAGTGCGGGAGATATCGCCATGCGCAGCATGCGATTGACGAGCCGACTGGTCAGCAGCAGGCGCTTGCCGTCGTGCATCAGGTGCTTGCGGCCGGGTAAGCGCCAGAGCTGGAACAGCAGCGCATCGGCCGTGGGATCGGCATCGGGATAGACTTGGACTACCGAGGATGGATCAGGGAACCAGTCGGGGTGCGCGTCGCGTGCATCGCGCGCGGGGTCTTCCAGCAGGCGCAAGCCCCAGCGATGGGCCTCGTGCTGCGGATGGCGCCGGTGGCGTTGCCAGGCACGCCGGTATTCCGGGTTGCGCCGCAGGTATTCCCAAGCCAGCGCGGGGCCGTCCAGATGCAGGACGTACAGGTATGCAGCACTGGGATGCCAGTGAACAGCGCTCGAATCTGCCATGGCGCAAGCTCCTCTCGGATAGAAGGAAATCAATCGCCACGGGGGATACGGCGGGCAAGACCACCTCGGTTTTCGACTGTTATGAGTTAATCATATAGACGCAAGGTTTTCAATTGATGAGGATGGGGGTCAGTCCCATCCTCAGCCTGCGTCGGCAAGCGTGTTGCCACGGGGCCGCAGATCAGCGTGCCGCCCCGCAGCAGTCGGTAAGGTGGCCGGCAACGGGCCGGGCATTCGCACTATTTGAGACAGCGTTGTGCCGTTGCTTTAACTGAGTAGAGATCAATACAAAAAAGGCCTGGACCCAGACCCAGGAAGACGTAATGCGAACCGTTGCGGCATCGCATGGCGTGGCCCGCCACTGGCGGGCCAACAGGGGGTGTCAATCGTTGATCGACCCGTCAGACTGAGCCAGTCGAGCGTATTCGGAGAGTCGCCGCCTTGGCGTGAAATGCAGATCGCGTGCAACGGCCAGATTCCGTGGCCCGCGAATGCCTTCCAGAACGGAGAGTCGCACATGGCCGAGTTCCGGCGCACCTATACCGAGGTCGAGCAGGCCGAAAGCGGTGTCGCCGTCGTCAGGACTGAGTTCGGTCAATAGCCAGGTCGCATGCGCATCCAGGGTGAACAGCTTGACGACCGGCAGTGGGTCGCGCTGCTCGCCGCGCGCGGCGGCAGCGCCGTTGTCCAGCAGTTGGACGCGGTGATCATCGGTGATGAGTGGTTTCATGGTCGCTGCGCGCAAGTGGTCATGATCAATGGGGCATTAGTTTTGCGCAAACGTGCCGATGCGCCAAATCGCCAAAGCGGACTCAACCGAATCCTTGGTCGCACGAATCGACGAATGCGTAGGTACGGAAGCCATGAATTCAGTAAATATAACTTTCAGTGTAGACACGCCCGGCGCAAGTTCAAGCAGGAAGGTCATCAAATGAACACTATAGATTGTAGCCCTATAGGGTGCTATCGGGTGTCATCGTCGTTTTACATGAAACGATTTGATGACATCGAAGAACTCATTCGCTGCGGCGCTCAAGACAGTCAGAAAAGCCCGCGGCCTCAGCCAGGAAGCTTTCTCGGACGTGTCGAGCCGCACGTATATGAGTTCGCTCGAACGCGGCCTGAAAAGCCCGACCTTGAGCAAGGTTGCCGAGTTGTGCGAGGTCATGGACGTGCATCCGCTCACGCTGCTGACGCTGGCCTATGGCGGCGACAGCAAGGGGGTGGGTGAAGTCATCGAGCGTGTGCAGCGCGAACTGGCGGCCATCCAGGCCAAGAAGGAAAAATAGGCAAGTAAAGGGCGCTGCCTAGCGGCAGCGCCCGCGTGACGGCTACGTCACGATGTGCTCCGCGAGTCGCGCTTCACGCGCATAAGCACTGATCGGCTTCGAGGCTGTGAAGTGAAAATCCCGCTCGACCGGAAGGCCGAGACGGCCACGCACCGATTGCAGCTCGGCCAGGCTCACATAGCCCAGTTCCGGGAAACCCTGTCCCAGGTCGCAGAGGCCGAAGGCATGGTCGTGGTCGTCCGGGTCGATCTCGGTGAGCAGCCAGGTCGCGCCCGCGTCAGGGGTGAACAGCTTGACCACGGGCGGTGGGTCGAAGTCGTCGTTGTCGAGGGACTGCCGGCCGTTAGCCAGCAACTGCGCACGCAGTGTTTCGGTGATGAGGTTCATGATTGCAACTCCTTGAATAGACGCTCCCGATCGGAGCGCTGCGTGTCCGGCGCACGCGCATAGCGCGGCCGTCATACCCCCAACACGGGCGAAGCTGGCGCGGGCCGGGGGTTGACGGGCGTGCGGCGTGCGCCAAGCTGCGCTGCCTGTCCGGTCGGTGATGCGGCCATGCCCTACAGGAGTGGCGTCGTCATGAAGCTCCGCAACGCTGCGGTGAACAGCGGTCGGCACAGACCAGGTTCGATGGCGCATGAGGTCTTGCATGCCGATCAGGTGCAGCCTGTTCGGCGAATTGCGAGGGGTGCCAAGCATGGCGCGGCGGGGATGGGCGTCGAGCCGATCCCTGGAGGGCAAGCGTAGCGCGCAGCGCCATCAAGCGCGGAGGCGTCAGCGATGGACGCCGAAGGGGCGAGACGCCATCGGCGGCTCGATGCGCAGCACGACAGCGTGACCCGGCATCGCCGGGGACGCACGAACGCCTTCAATGCTGATGCACAAGGATTCGTAGAACCAGGAATGGGTTATTGCCCAAACTCACGAACACGCAGAACCGTTTTTACTCATCTCCGTGAAACTACAGAACCGTAAATACGTAGAAACGGCTTTGTGCACAAGCACGGATACGGATGCCCGGTTCCACGGGATTCCGTACTTTGCCAATCAGCGATTCAGTGCATGAAATGAGGCGGCCCGCGATGAGAAGCGCGGGCCGCTGATGGTGAACGCAAAAACGCCCCGCCGCATGGGCGGGGCGTCGAGGGCGACGATCAGTCGCCCTTGCTGCGCGACCAGATCAGGTTGTGCGCGCCGTCCTCGCCTTCGACCAGGCGGGCATAGATGGTCGCCGGGAACGACGGGTCATCCAGGGTTGCCGACAGGTAGGGCCGTTCCGCCTTGCTGACTTTCTTCCACGCCGCGCCGATCTCGAAGTTGCCGGCGACGATGCGGTAGTCCGGGGCGTTCTCGCTTTCCTTGGCGTTTGGAACGAATTTGACCTTGACGTTGAGTGTCAGGGTGCGAACCGTGCCGGTGAAGCTGTCGTTCTGTGCGGTAAAGATGCCGATGTTTGCCATGATGTAGTTCCTTTCGGTGAATCAAGGTCGCGCCCATCGCGGCCTTGTCGGTGATCCAAAGGGAGAGGTACGGGCGGGCTGCACCGCATAGCGGCCGCAACGCAGTGGAGGACCGGGAGGAACGAGAAATTTGTTTCGCGAGGAAGGCACGTAGTGCCGGGGAAATTTGTTGAGCCGGACGGTTGCAGCCATGAAGCCCGAGGCGCAGCCGGTGCCTCGCCAGGATTCACGACAAGCCAAGGCCGCCGTTGGGTGCGACTCCAGCCGAAAGGCAGCATGGCCCCGGCATCCCCGTACAGGCGCTGCGCCGGCACGCACCCCATCGCAGGCAAGGTCGGTTCCTAATCACCAAGGATGAACGCTCCTCGCGCATTGGCGCGGGCTTGATGGGTTGCGGCGCAGATGGCTCTGGGCATGGTGGACGGCTTGTCGGTGAGCCGCCGTCGTTTCTGGCGACCTGCCCGCCAGCATCGGGGGCGGTGCGCCATTGCACAACCGAGCGCAGCAAAGTCTGTCACACTCCGGCGTCACGCCTGGGCGGCGGTGCGCGTTTTTTGGGATCGGAGGGCGCAGCCCTCTGCATGTGAAAACGCGCGCGTTGCACTGACCGAAGGGAAAAGCCCCGCCCCGAAGGGCGGGGCTTCATGCTCACGCCATCGCGTGCATGGGCTTCACGACCCCTGGAGAGCAAGCGCAGCGCGCAGGCGTCAGCCGAACCACAGGGAGGGAACGATGGAAGCCCGCAAGGGGCGAGACGGCAAAACCGGCTCGATGCCAGGCACGACAGCGCGGCCCGGCGAGGCCGGGAGACGCCAAGAAAATTTGTACTGGATCTTCGGATTGCCCAACCAAAAGCATGGCGAACTCATTGGACGGATGAACAAAAACAGGGATGGCGAAAGTCATGCCGCCATTGGGCAGTCGCTACCCGACTGCCGCCGCGCCGCCCAGCTTTATCAGTCTGGGCGGCGCGGCGGCGTTGCATGGCCACCCGCTGCTGCATTGCCTTGAAATGAGGGGGTTTTGCCCCCTCGCATGTCAGCCTTTTAGCCGTTTCATCTCGTCGGCCAGTATCCACAACGCACGGTTGATCTTGACGTTCTGGTCAATGCCTTGGATAGCGCGGGTGCGGTTCCTGCGTCCGTTGGCCGTGCGTGCAGACAACCCACCTTGCACCAGATTTTCCTGCACGCGGTTGAACGTGCTCCACAGGTCGGGCCGGTCGTCGTCCCGGCGCCGAGGCTGTAGCAATTGTGTTTCCGTGATGGGCGCAGGCTTGACCGGGTCATCGTATTTCAGCGACAACGCGGCGCGGGCAAATACCTCTGATTCGCCGTGGTTCAGCGTGATGGCGCGCATACCTTCCTGACCTTCGCGTACCAGTTCGAACCCATCCAGTACATCGTAGGCACCTTCGATCACGTGGCCGATCACGTCGCCCTTGTGAGGGATGCGCAGGTCGGCCACGGTATCGCCGCACACCAGCCCATTGCTGCAAACGAAACGGAATATCCCCGCCAGCATCTGATAGCTGCTGGTGCCGTCGTGCGAGTTCAGCAGAATGATTTCGTTGGCCTCCGCGCCGTTAATTTGTTTGGTGTGGCGTAGCCGCAGCATGTGCTTGGTATGGCCCTTGTGGGCGAACCTTTGAAGATGCGTTCATTCTTGCCAATGCGGCACTGTTTGGCTTGACAGGGACGACACGGGAAGCGTTGGAACTCGAGGCGCGAAGCAATGCTGCCGAGTTGAAAAAATCAGAGTTTGCGTTAAAGCATGCAATCGCCGAGACGGAGTGGACGTCTCCAACGTACATCTTGGATGGCGTGCGCTGGCTGGCGGGCGGCGAGGTTGCCGTCCCCGACCCGGCGCTGGCCTTGGCGGTGGAGGCGTCCATGCCACAAGCCGAAGGAGGACATAGTGCCTGATGCCGAATCGCCGGCAGAGGTCGCGAGCCGGCGCGCACTTGAAGCGATGTATGTCTGTCTTCAGGCCGGTGAAAGCTTTCGGCTGGAGGCCGGCGCTGGCGCGGGCAAGACGTACTCGCTGATCAAGGCATTGCGCTTCTTAATAGAACGCAATCAGCGCATCCTGCCGAGGCGGAGTCAGCAAATCGCCTGCATCACCTTCACCAACGTCGCAAAGGACGAAATTGCAGCACGCATCGACCGAAGTCCATTGGTTTTTTGCGAGACGAACCATGCGTTTTGTTGGTCATTGATCAATGGATTTCAGAAGCCGCTTCGGACACTGGTCGAAGCTATGCCGGCATGGCAGGAACGCATTGAGGAGGCCGGCGGTAGCCTGGGCGCGCGGACAATCGAATACAGCTTGGGCCATCGCTCCATTCGTGAAGATCGTGCCTCTCTCCACCACGACGACATCCTTCCTCTCACTATCTCTTTGATGGAGCATGCGAAGTTCCGCTGCATGATCGCGGATCGTTTCCCGATCATTCTGGTCGATGAGTATCAAGACACCGACACTGATTGGGTCGAGGCGATCAAGACGCATTTCTTGGGTCAGCCCGGATCGCCCCTCTTTGGCTTCTTCGGAGACCATTGGCAGAAAATCTACGGCAACGGCTGCGGGAAACTAGAACACGCCGCCCTCACCGAGATCGGAAAAGAGGCCAACTTCAGATCGGTCAACAAGATCGTCGAGTGCCTTAACCGGATGCGGCCAGAGCTTCGTCAATTCGTTGAGGACCCGGCGGCGGTGGGACATGTGCGCGTGTTTCACAGCGGGAACTGGACGGGGCAGCGACAGACAGGAGCCCACTGGGGCGGCGATTTGCCTTCGACCGTGGGGCATGAGGCACTTGAGCGCGTCAAGGCGATGCTCGTTGCAGATGGATGGGATCTGTCGCCGAGCCACACGAAGATACTCATGCTAACGCACCGGCTGCTGGCGAGTGAACAAGGCTATTCAAGCCTGCCAACCACGTTCCGATTCAACGAGTCCTTCGCGAAGAAGGAACACCCTCACATTGCCTACTTTGTCGACGAATTGGAACCAGCGTGCGACGCTTTCGTTGCCCGCAAATTTGGGGCGATGTTTCAGGCACTGGGCGGGGCCACACCGTTGATGCGTAGCCACGCCGACAAGGCCGCATGGAGCGAAGCGATGGCAGAGTTGATCCCGTTGCGTGACACCGGCACTGTCGGTCAGGTCATAGACCATCTTCGTGCTCGGCGCAGGCCACGTATCCCGGAGGCCATAGAAAAACGCGAACGAGAACTTCGTGAGTTCGATCGAGCTGCAGGAGTCGAGATGCCGCAGTCCCTCGCAGAGCTGGAGAAATTCCGCAGCGTTCCTTACGCCGAGGTCAAAGCGCTGCGCAGGTATCTTGACGGACACTCGCCCTTTGAGACAAAGCACGGGGTCAAAGGAGCAGAGTTCGAGAATGTCCTGGTGGTCGTCGGCCGCGGCTGGAACCAATACAACTTCGGGGAGATGCTGGAGCTGGCGGACGGGCAGGCGGTGCCTGCTGCAAAGCAGGCAGCGTTTGAGCGAAATCGCAATCTGTTCTATGTCGCCTGCTCAAGGCCGAAGCGCCGACTCGCGCTCCTTTTCACTCAGCAGTTATCTGTGGCGGCGGTGCGCACGCTTGAACGGTGGTTCGGAGCGGATTCGATCGAGCCGCTGACATTTGACCCATGACGATGGGCGGGACGAAAAGTCATCCATGAACCAGAGTAGGCTCGGCCGGCACAACCGACAGTCGCATACCGACAGCGTGAAGCACCGCGAGCAGGGTCTTGAGTGTCGGGTTGCCGCTCGGTGACAGCGCCCGATACAGCGCCTCGCGCGTGACGCCTGCTTCCTGCGCGACATTCGCAAGCCCGCCGTAGGCTTCGGCCACATCGCGCAGCGCGAGTAGGCCGACGGCGCGATGCTCGGGATTGTCCAATTCTTCCAGCGCCGATTTCAGATACTCGACAGCGAAGGCTCGATCGGTCCGCAGCTCGTCGATGGTTGCTTCGGTATGGGGAACCGAAGCGGCATGTTTGCGATGGCTCATGTGTTTCTCCGTTTCTAGTCCGACCAGTATTCCTTGGCCCGTTTGATGTCCGCATCCTGCGTGCGCTTGTCGCCGCCGCAGAGCAGGATGACCAACGTCGCGCCATGCCGCCCCAGATATACGCGATAGCCGGGACCAATGTCTTCGCGCAACTCCAGCACACCTTCGCCGACTGGCTTGATGTCGCCGAAGATGCCCAGAGACACCCGCCGAAAACGGATTTCCAGCTTGGCCCTGGCCCGCGCATCACGCATTCCGGCGAGCCAGTCGGTCAGTGGTACTTCGCCATCAAGGCGCTGATACCGGCGCACTTCAATCATGGTGTAGCCTCCATTGTAACTTATACTTCACAGAAGTCAAAGCTTGCGAAGTCCCGCGACAGCTTGCGAAGTCCCGGTGAACAGCAGTTCGACGGTCATGACGCAGCAGACTCGGTTGCAGTGCTGGTGGCCCGCTTGGTGCCGGGAGGAGTCGGGCGGTTTTTCCCCCTGCGGTGGCGGAAGACTTGGTAAGCCGGCGCCGCCCCAGATATGTCAGCGACAGGCTCAGGAACATCGTCTGGGGCAACCGGGCGGCTCCCTACAACGGCCTTGCGCCGATTGGCGACCAACTCTGCTGCGGCGCGCACTGGGTCGTCCTCGGTATGCACGTAACGCATGAACATCGTGACCGTCTTGTGCGCGGTCAGCGCCATGCCTACCTTGACCGGAATGCCAGAGTTGGCTATGTCGGTGGCTGATCGATGGCGGATGCCGTGCGTCCCAACCGGGGGCACGCCGGCACGATCAAGGATGCGCCGCCAAGCCTGGTAGTACGAATTCCCGGTCAGTGGCTGCTTGTGATCGAAGATCGACGGGCAGACATAGGGGGAGTTCTCGTAATGCGCGGCACTCGACAGAAGTCGGTAAGCCTCCTCGCTCATGGGTTTGGACATGTCGCCGGTCTTGCTGTCAGGCCAAACCACACGCCTGTTGGGCAGGTCAATCCAGTCCCACTGCAACAGCAGGATTTCCGACATGCGGGCGGCAAACTCGAACTGCAGCCGGATAACCAGAGTCAGTGTCGGATGCTCCAGGCCCTCGGTATCGGCCTTGTCGAGATAGGCGAACAGTTGCCTCATCTGCGCATCAGTGATCAGGCGGGTCGTGCCTTTTTCTGGATACTTCGGAACGTGCCTGCAGGGGTTTGAGCCATCGGGCCGATAGCCCCACAGCTCGGCGAGGTTGAACATCTTGCGGATGCAGCCGAGCACACGGTTGGCTTGTATGGGTGATTTCTCCTTGCGCTTCATCAGCGCAATCACGTCCATGCGCGTGATTTCAGGGACTTTCTTGCTGCCGAAGGCGGGAATGATCGAGCGATCGATTTGATTCTGGTATGAGCGCTGGGTGCTTGGCTTGTTGCGCGTCTTGGAGTAGTCCTCCATGAATCGGGTGCACAGTTCCTTGACGGTCGGTGCCTTCCGCGCTTCCGCCTTTTCGCCGCCCGGATCACCGCCGCGGCGGACTTCGGCCAGCCAGTCTTGCGCAAGTGCACGGGCCTGCTCGACGGTCAACTCGCCGAACAGTCCAAGCGACGGTTTGCGGCGCTCGCCGGCGTTGGTGCGATACTGAATCATGAAGACCTTGCGGCCTGCCGGGGTGACTTTGCACAGGAAGCCCGGCACTAAGGTATCGCGTAGTTCAACGTCAGTGAATTGAGGTTGTGCAGCGTCAACAACCGTTTTCGTCAATTTGATCTTAGCCATGAATGCTCCTGGAAATACCCGATTTCCAGGAGCCAGCTAGGAGCCAAGCGAAAGGGAACCGGGTCGATTTGGGTCGAACACCGGGGTATCATGGGGCTTGATGCTTCGAGAGAAAACCTGCTCAAGAGGGCTGTGTCGTAGCCCGGCGTACCTCGGTGTATTGCCTATAATCCGGCTTAAAATCCCTCGGCCGTGAGGTCGTACCGGTTCGATTCCGGTTCCGGGCACCAGTGATAGGGTTGGTTGGGGTTGCAATGACCTCATGTTTTTTACCGCCGCGTCATAATTTCCCCTGCTG
>Ga0163199_1001457_pt1 | contig 14764 bp, 12 predicted proteins | sample PL_2010_150m_FD_113537 | JGI IMG/M metagenome (GOLD analysis project Ga0163199, IMG submission 113537) | Freshwater microbial communities from Powell Lake, British Columbia, Canada to study Microbial Dark Matter (Phase II) - PL_2010_150m | ecosystem: Environmental > Aquatic > Freshwater > Lake ... | reverse complement strand
GGATGCAACCGATGAAAAGCCCAGTTATTTGCAGATCAAGGCGGAAGATATTACCGTCCCGGAATTTGCTCAACAGGTCAAACCGAAAATCGACTCCCCTGCCATCAAGGAGTTTTTACCCGATAGGCCCGGCCCGATACAGAATAAAAATGAAGCCGCCAGCCTTATTAAGCGCTTCTGGCATAAGCTGGTCGGTACCGTATCTGTAGCCGAGCCTGAAGTTAAAGACACGGTTATGCCGGTTGTCGTCGATGAGGACATTAAAGCCACCGGTGAAAATTCATCGAATAAGGGCAAAAGCTATTCGAGCAAAAAGCGAAGCAGTAGTCGTAATAAAAATCAGGGACGTGAGCGAGAACAAAATCAAGCGCCTGAGTCAGAGCAAAGTCAGGAATCGCCGCGCCCGCCTCGTCACCCGCGAGGACCCGGGCGCAATGTGAGGCCCAATCTTCCTCCCGTAGCTTCGGATGTAAAAATTGAGTCTGTTAAAAGCGAGCCTGTTGCTGAAACGGCACTTATTCCTGAAGTCGCGGCATCAACTGAAGAGCAGGCCCGTTCGCCGGCTAAGAAAAGTAATTCAAGAAGAGGCCCCAATCGCAGGCGGCCGCGCAACCCTAATTATAAAAAAACTGATGTGGATAATGAGAATGGCGGCGACGAAGTTGAGTCGACCACGGGCAGTGAACAGCAGGCGGAACGGACAGGTTTTTATGCGGGCGATGCTGCTGAAAAGGTAGAGAAATTTGATCGCATCGAATCGGGTGATGTGGTCGAAAAAGTTGAAAAAAGTGAACACACTGAATTCCGGGGCAATGAGCTTATTGAAAAAACAGAAAAAGCTGAAGCATTCCAGCCCCAAGCCGGCAATTTTACTGAAAAAGTGGAAAAAATTGAGCCGACTAAATCTGAATTTGATGATGTTGCTGAAAAAACACCAAGAACTGAGCGGCCTATCTCTCAGACCGGAGTTGATTCTCCTGGTGACAGCAGCAATCCGGTATCAGAGTCGGTAACGGCGACGCCTGCATCCGTTCCAATGGCGGCAGATGAAGTAAAACAGAACTCAGAAACTGTTTAATGACGCTTTTATGTATAGAGGCCGGCGTTTCCCCTGCATGACACAAGCCTGTCTCCTCCTCCATGTATTGACTCATCTATAAGGATTTTCCGTATTGTTGCCGGTACTGCCGTCGCTTCAAGCCTTCAGGGTAAGAAGGCATCGTTGCGGCAAGGCCGGTCAATATCGAGCCAAGCTGCAAAATAGATTTCGGCCGATATAAGTTGTGCCTGAATGCGTGTGCGGCAAGCGTTCAAAAAATTGAATAATTTTTAGCATCAGGAAAAAAGGCTACTATACTCTTTCGAGCAGATATGTTTTGTGATTGCTGAATAGAAGTGAGACGGGGATTACGCTATGGGTTACATCAATGATCACGTTTTTAAAGGTATGTTATGAGCTGGTTTACGCATAAGCAGAATGCTGTTCTCAGTATTGATATCAGTACGGCGGCTGTAAAATTACTGGAATTAAGCAGGCAGGGCGCTCGCTATCGGGTGGAGAGTTACGGCGTAGCGCCTTTACCGAAAGATGCCGTTATCGATAAAAACATCACTAATGTCAACATGATAGCCGATAGCATAAAAGTTGCGTTAAAACAGTCCGGATCAAAGTTAAAGCAGGCGACGGTTGCGGTTGCAGGCTCGGCTGTCATGACTAAAATTATAACGATGGACGCTTCATTAACTGAAGATGAAATGGAAGAGCAGATCATGATTGAAGCGGACCAGTATGTGCCTTATTCACTTGATGAAGTTAATTTCGATTTTGAAGTACAGCGCGTCAATGAAAATAATCCTGAAATGGTTGATGTATTGCTCGCAGCCTCAAGAAAGGAAAATGTTGATAATCGCGTTGAAGCCTTGTCCAAAGCAGGATTGACGGCTCATATTGTCGACGTAGAGGCGTTTGCGATGGAAAGCGCCTTTTCATTACTTGCCAATCAATTTGTCGATTCAATGGAAGGCCAGACTGTCGCTATTGTTGATATGGGATCAACAATGACAACATTGAATGTGTTATACGACGGACGCAGTGTCTATACCCGTGAACAGGGTTTTGGCGGTAAACAGTTAACCGAAGAAATCCAGCGTCGCTATGGACTTTCATACGAAGAAGCGGGGTTGGCAAAAAGACATGGGGGCTTGCCGGATAATTATACGTCCGATGTACTTGATCCCTTCAAAAGAGCAATGGTCCAGCAAATTCAACGCTCGTTACAATTCTTTGTTTCTTCCAGCGCCAATAGGGGCATTGACAGGATTATTCTGGCAGGCGGTTGTGCGTCTATACCAGGCGTTGATCAACTGGTTGAAAAAAATTTAGGCGTGCCGGTTTATATTGCCAACCCCTTTGTCAATATGACCTTATCCCATAAGATAAAGCCTCAGGCTTTGAGTAGTGATGCGCCGGCGATGATGATTGCCTGCGGCCTGGCATTAAGGAGCTTTGACTGATGGCGAAAATCAATTTACTCCCTTGGCGAGAGGAGTTACGTAAGAAGAAGAAAAAAGATTTTTTAAATGCCTTGGCATTATCCGCATTAGGCGCAATTGTTGTTGTCGCTTTGATTCACACCTATGTAGAAGGATTGAAATCCTATCAGGAACAACGAAATAAATTATTGCAAAATGAAATCGCCTTATTGGATAAAAAAATTGTAGCGATTAACGATATCGAAGAAAAAAAACGTAAATTACTGGCTAAAATTGGCCTTATCCAAAGGTTACAGGAAAGCCGCCCCGAAATTGTACATTTGTTTGACGAAATTCCCAAAGTGACGCCTGATGGCGTCTACCTGAAAAAATTCAGCCAGGTCGGTGACGATTTGATATTCGAAGGCAAGTCTCAATCCAATGCGCGCGTTTCCGCATTTATGAGGGCTATTGAAGCCTCCCAATGGCTGCAAACGCCAACACTTGATGTGATTAAGACACCCGATAAAAACACGGGTGATGAATCGAGCGACTTTACCCTGCATGCAAAGCAAGGTAACAAAAACAGCCAAACCGGGAACGGAGGCAAGCCATGAATCTGTCGGAAATTAATTGGGATTTCAATGCTGCAGGCACGTGGCCTCAACCTGTTAAAGCGGTTGCCATTTTTTTGGCGGCTGCGTTAGTCCTTGTTTTGGGTATTTATTTTGATACGTTCGAACAGTTAAAGGCGCTTGAAAGCTCAGAGCAAAAAGAGCAGGAAATAAAACGTTCATTTGAGACTAAACAGAAGAAAGCCGTTAATCTTGAGGATTATCAAGACCAGTTGACACAGATTGAAGCAGAACTGTATGAAATGATCCGGCAAATGCCGACCAAAGAAGAAATAGCAAGCCTGTTGACGGATATATCTCAGACAGGTTTGGCCAGCGGCCTCGAATTTCGTTTGTTTAAGCCAAATCCTGCCATCAGCAAAGATTTTTATTCGGAACTGCCTATCAGCATTGAAGTGGTAGGGAAATACGAGGAACTGGGGTTGTTTGTTAGTGGCTTGGCCGCGCTGCCTAGAATTGTTACTGTACATGATGTCAGTATTGTTCCACAGGATAAGGCGGCGAATAAAGGGAATAAAGAAATCAAGCCGGGATCTATGGTTATGAAGGCAACGATAAAAACCTATAACGAAAGCGTGGGTGATGTTTCGGAAAAAACCGATGCTAAAAAAGGCAAAAAGACAAAGGGGAAAAAGTAATGAGGCGCGATCACTTATTATATGAATTGGCGTCCTTGATAAGTTCCGGAAAAGCCGGATTGCAGTTAGGTTACCTTGTCTTCATCATGCTGTTGGCGGGTTGCAGTAATGATGATTTCTCAGATTTAAGCCAATATATATCCTCTGTTAAAGCCAGGCCCAAAGGTTCAATTGAGAAGCTGCCTGAAATTAAAACGATCGAACCTTTTATTTTTAAGCCGGAAGAGCTGCGCGATCCCTTTAAACCGCTGGAGCAGCCGGAACAGACTGAAAACACAGGCGCCGAAACAGGTAACGGTTTAAAACCTGATTTCACTCGTCGTAAAGAAGAATTGGAAGCCTTCCCATTGGACGGATTAAAAATGGTGGGTACTGTCGATATGAAGTCGACATTGTGGGGATTGGTAAAGGCAACTGACAATACGGTGCATCGTGTTCAAGTCGGCAATTATATGGGCAAAAATTTCGGAAAAATTATACGAATAAGCACTGATAAGATTGAATTAATGGAAATACTGCCTGATAAGCCAGGGACATGGCGCGAGCAACAAACTTCATTAGCGTTGACAGAATGACTTTGAGGATAAAGAATGAATAATAAAAAAGGCGCCATTATGTTAAATAAAATGGGGATATTAAATAGAATGGGCCGGTCTCAGAGGGGGTGTATTGGCCTGTGCCTATTTCTATTTATATTCCATTGTGCCTCGGTCAGCGCTGGTGATTTAGCCATTTCCGGGCTGGATGTTGCAACACTGGCGGGAGGTAAACTGCAGATACAGTTGGAGATGACCGGCGCCGCTGTTGCGCCAAAAGTATTTCATACCGATAATCCCGCACGTATTGCACTGGATTTTGTTGGTGTAAAAAACGCGCTGAACAAAAAAATGTACCCAATCAATCAGGGTGTTACCAGCAATATTTATGTTGCGGAAGCCGCTGACCGGGTACGTATCGTTGTTAACCTGCTCGAATCCGCCCCGTTTGAAACCAAAGTGGCAGGCAATAAAGTATTGCTGACATTAACCCGCGCCAATACTGTAGCGCCAACCGCTTTCAATCCTGTCGTTAAAAAACCGTCAACGCTTGTTACGATGCCGACAACTTCGGCTATCGCAGCATTAATTCCGCAACAGGCTATCAGCGGATTCGATTTTAAACGTGGTGATAAAGGCGAAGGGCGCATACTGGTTTCGTTGGCAAATCCGAATACGGTTGTTAACACCAAAGAAGAAGGCGGGAAAGTTGTTATCAGCTTTTTAAATACCCGGTTGCCCGGTAATTTGGCAAGACGCCTGGATGTTTCTGAATTTGCAACCCCTGTTAAATTTATTGACACGGTTTCGTCCAGCCAGGAGACCAAGATTACCGTGACCATGCAAAACAGTTTTTACGATTATTCCCTGTTTCAAACGGAGGGTTTATTAACCGTTGAGTTTAGGCCTTTAACCAGCGGGGAAAAAGAAGCGTTGGAAAGAACACGAGTTAAATATACCGGGGAAAGATTGTCCTTAAACTTTCAGGAAATTGACATACGTAGTGTTATTGCCATTTTGGCCGAATTTACCGGGCAGAATGTTGTTGCCGGTGATGAGGTGACGGGAAGTATTACATTAAAGCTTGATGATGTGCCTTGGGATGAGGCGTTGGATTTCGTTATGATGACAAAAGGGCTGGAAAAATATGAAACGGGTAATGTCACGTTAATAGCGCCGGTGGGGAAAATTAAGGAATACAAGGAAAAACAGAAAGAGACGGAGTTGGTAGTCGAGCAGTTAGATCCGCTGGTTACTGAATATATCCAGATCAATTATGCCAAAGCTGAAAACTTCAGAAATTTGTTATACGGAAGGGATACAGGCGCTTTTGGTAGTTGTGGAACGAGAAGAACAACTGGTTCATCGGGTTCATCGGGTTCATCGGGTGGACAGCAATCCAGCCAAAGCTCAATCCAGCCGCAGACTCAAGGCCAGGGTGCGGCGGGGCAAACCGGTACGGGTACCGGTAATGAACAGTTTAAATTACTGTCCAGCCGCGGCTCTGCAGTAGTTGATGCAAGAACGAATACATTGATCGTCCGCGAGACGGCAAAGCGTCTGGAAGATGTAAAAAAAATGATACGCAAGCTTGATGTTACCGTACGGCAAGTAATGATCGAATCAAGAATCGTGATTGCAACCAATACGTTTGCGAAAGAATTAGGTGTGCGATTTGGTGTGGCGGGTGCAGGTACCAGTTTTGGCGGTACCGGCGGTTTAGGAACGGTAGGAACGGCAGGTACCGCGGGCAGCATCAACGGTACAGCTGTTTTAAATGATGCGTTAGTTGATCTCGGCACATCCGCTACACCTTACGGCGCATTGGGTATGACGCTGGCTAGAGGTGCGGACTATGTGTTAAACCTTGAACTTTCTGCATTGCAGGACCAAGGGCTGGGAGAACTGGTATCCAATCCCAGAGTGATGACGACCGACCGCTGTCAGGCAACCATAAAACAAGGGGTAGAGATCCCTTATCAAGCGACCAGCGCCAACCAAGGCGCCAACATACAATTTAAGGAAGCTGTTTTGCAATTGAATGTTACGCCGCAAGTAACGCCTAGCGGCAGTATTATCATGGATCTGTTTTTATCCAAAGATGCTGTCGGGTCATTTGTCCAAGGCACCCCAAGTATCGATACAAGGAGCGTCAGTACCAATGTGCGGGTCAATGATGGTGAAACAGTCGTGCTGGGCGGTATTTATGAAGGGATAAGTAATAATACCGTAAATAAAGTGCCTTTCTTTTCAGATTTGCCCGGTATCGGCTTTTTGTTCAAACGAACACTGAATAAGGATGAAAAAAAGGAATTGTTGATTTTTGTTACGCCTAAAGTAATGAAAGACACTATCGACAATAATTGATGCTCTACTGGCTATAAAAAGGGCGGGAAGCGTTATGCCCCGCTCACCACTTTAAATACGGCTGAACAAATCGGAATATTCAATAAAAATTTTATGCGATTCTGAAAAATCTGTAACCCGCCAAGAGCGGGTTTTTTATTGTCAGAATGATTGAGAAATTATGCTGTAGTTAAAAATAGGATTTTTGCTGTAACTTATTGATTTAAAAATATTGTTTATTTAGGCGATGGGTTTGCAAAAATACGAACTTAAAAATAGTTGGTCTGGTACAATTCCACCCATTAATCGGTTTAAGAAGTCGGTTTTTGATTATAAGGACATTTTTAAAGATACTTTTAGTAAAAACCTCTATAAATCAATGATGAAAAGCGGGGATAATGCCACTTTTTATATTCATCGGCAATATCCGAGCGCATGATGTAGTCGGTAGACTAGGCAGCCGGCTACGCTGTAAACGAAGATATTATCGGAAACGATGGCCCTGCCGGACAAGGCCGTTGAATTTTAATAATTTCCCGTTGCGGGAACAGACCAGCAAGGTATTTTGATGACAAAATCAGAAAATATATATTTAGTTGGCCTCATGGGTGCAGGAAAAACAACAATAGGACGTCAATTGGCAAAAGCGCTGTCTGTGCCTTTTTATGATAGTGACAAGGCGATAGAAGAAAGAACTGGGGTCGATATTCCAACTATTTTTGAATTTGAAGGTGAAGAAGGATTCAGGGATCGTGAGCAGAAAATGATACAGCAATTAACACAAATGAAAGGTATCGTGCTGGCGACAGGCGGCGGAGCCGTGTTACGCGAAGAAAGTCGTAAATTATTGAAAAATAATGGTTTTATTGTGTATTTGCAATGCTCGGTAGAAAGGATACTGGAACGCACGCGCAGAGACACTCAAAGGCCTTTACTTAAGACAGAAAATCCCAGGGAACGGATAGAAAGCCTGTTTGCACAGCGTGAACCGCTTTATCTGTCCTGTGCGGACTTTAAAATTGATACCGGCATCATGCAGAGTAAAGAGGTTGTTGATCATATCCTGGAAGAATACCGAGCCGTCAATCGCTGAGCATCGTTAACATCAATGAAAAATCTACTTGTAGCATTAGGTGACCGTAGTTACCCCATCTATATAGGCTCCGGTTTGTTGAGCCAGCCTGAACTGTTTAAAAAGCATATAAAATCCAGACAGGTTATGGTGATAAGCAATAGCACTATTGCACCGCTGTACCTGGATACGGTGTTAAAAAACCTTAAAGATTATTGTGTCGAGCAAGTGATATTGCCTGATGGTGAGCAATACAAAACGCTGGATGTTGTAACGCAGATTTTTGATAAATTGCTGGCCTGCAAATTCAGCCGCAATGCCACATTGATCGCATTGGGCGGCGGCGTCATCGGCGATATGGGCGGTTTTGCCGCGGCATGTTACCAGCGCGGCATTGCCTTTTTGCAAATACCGACAAGCTTGCTGGCGCAAGTCGACTCATCGGTAGGAGGGAAAACCGGCGTTAACCATCCTTTGGGTAAAAACATGATCGGCGCTTTTTACCAGCCGCAATGTGTTATCGCTGATGCAGATGTTTTGGTCACCCTGGATGACCGGCAATTATCGTCAGGCTTGGCGGAAGTGATCAAATACGGCTTGATCAGGGATGCCGATTTTTTTGACTGGTTGGAACAACATGTTGGTTTATTGCTGGCCAGAGATAAAACAGCCTTGGCTTATGCCATTGAACAATCCTGTAAAAATAAAGCCGAAATCGTCGCTAGCGACGAGACAGAAACAGGCGTCCGCGCGACATTAAACCTTGGACATACCTTTGGCCATGCTATTGAAACGGGTACCGGTTATGGAGAATATCTGCACGGAGAGGCGGTAGCGATAGGTACATGCCTGGCCGCCGATCTTTCCAGAAGACACGGCTGGTTGACGGATGCGGATGTAGAGCGGATTATTGCACTGTTTAAAAAATGCGCGTTACCGGTAGCACCGCCGGCACAACTCGATGCAGACAGGTTTTTAGAATTAATGGCGGTCGATAAAAAAAATATCGACGGTAAAATCCACTTGATTTTATTAAGGAAAATAGGTTTGGCAACATTACCTGTCGATGTTAATCAAGAACTATTAGAGCTGACACTGAAAACCTATGGTAGAAAATGATACTTTTACCTATTCGATGAGAAAATCGAAAAACGATCAAATCAATGCGGCCGATCATTCTTTAATAACGCTGGAACGAACACAGAAGCTGGAATTATTAATCCACCTGATTTCCAATCTGACGCAAACGCTGGTTATTTGCGGCCCGCAAGGAATCGGTAAAACTACGCTGTTACGGGCGCTGCATGAGCGCAAGATTGACTCATGGTCGTATTGTCTGATACAGGGCAGTGCTGATTTAAGTTTCGAGGTGATTCAGGAGCGGGTGAGTTTTGCTGTGAGGCCGGACAAGCATGACAGCCAGGCCCAGGCTTTCAGCCAATACCAGAGCAAAAACAAAAAAATAGTCTTATTGATCGACGATGCCGGGGCTTTAGTACCCGGGCTGATAACGACAATAATGCAATATGCCTGGACAAACCCCGCTTTAAGGATTGTTTTCGCTTTAACACACGATGAATTGCATGTGAAAAGCAGAACCGACCGCGTCGTCGATGATTGCCATTTTGTCGAAATCCCACCTTTATCAGAAAAACAATGCGGTGACTTTTTACAGCAGTTATCGGCAAAGCCCTGGGCGCGCCTGTCGCTGAATGCAATCAATGACGGCATGATACGGGATGTCTATCGACACACCCATGGTGTCCCGGGAAAAATCATAGCTGAAATCCCCAGCTTGGCTAACGCCAAAAAAGGCATCAATTCATTATGGATTCTGCTGGCGGCGGTTGCCGGGCTGGTTGCTGTTGCGCTCGGCGTCCAATGGCACAGTTCTGCAAAAAATAGTGCTGCAGAAGCTGTAACGCCGGTTGCTGCTGATCAACAGACAGTTATTAACAGCACACAGCCAATACAAGTACCAACAACGCAAGCGACAGAAACGCCGGTAATAACGCAACATGAACAGCCGGTACAGGCCAGTGAAGGCATTTTGGATCAATACATTGCCAAGGATGTTACAAAGCCGGCTGAATCTGAAGCAATAGTTATTTCAGAAAATAAGTCGAAGGATAAGCCTGATGCGTCAATGGATGCGGCCGGCGATAATCAGCAGATAAAAAATTCGGCATCAGTTGCCGATGTCGGACAGAAACCCATTGAATCATCTGCGCCTGACGTTCAGGAAACGCGCCGGCCGACAGATAATGTGCAAGCCCCCAAAGAACAGAAAACAGCCGTTACAGATGCACAAAACGATGATGCGGAATGGCTCAAGACACAACCACCCGGTAATTTCACATTGCAAGTCATGGTGTTATCAAAAGAGCAGTCAATTAAGGATGTTATAAAAAAATACCCGTCATTGGCGCAGGATTTAAGATACATCAAGCGGCTTAATCGCGGTAAGGAAAAATTTCTTTTGCTTTATGGATCATTCACCAGTTCGGCGTCAGCTTATGAGGCTAAACAGGCATTGCCGTCCGAGTTCAGCCATTCACTGGTAAAGGAAATAAACGCTGTTAAGAAATAAGCCGATCCCGACACAAACGCTTTTTGATAAAAGGGCATTTTGGATAATGTGCTGAAAACAAACCTCAACTCCTATCGAAATATAATGACACCATTAAAAAACGACATCTTCATCAGAGCGCTGTTAAAACAACCGGTAGAGCGGACACCCGTATGGATGATGCGGCAGGCGGGAAGGTATTTGCCGGAATACCGGCAGGTCAGGGAGCAGGCGGGCAGCTTTTTAAATTTGTGCACAAATCCTGAATTAGCCTGTGAAGTGACCTTGCAACCTTTACGGCGGTTTAAATTCGATGCAGCTATCTTGTTTTCAGACATCCTGACGATACCCGACGCGATGGGTTTAGGGCTTTATTTTACCGAAGGGGAAGGGCCTAAATTCAAAAAGCCGGTACGCACGGCCGCCGATGTTGAACAATTGCCCATTCCCGATCCCTGCACGGATTTGCGATACGTGGTCGATGCGGTGCGATTGATCAGGAAGAATTTGCAAGGCAGCGTGCCGCTCATCGGTTTTTCCGGCAGCCCCTGGACCTTGGCGACGTATATGGTTGAAGGCGGCGGCAGCAAGAGTTTTCAAAAAGTAAAAGGCTTGATGTATGAACAGCCTGCCGTTATGCATCTTATGCTGGACAAGCTGGCGCAATCGGTAGCGGCGTATTTGAATGCACAAATTGAAGCGGGCGCTCAGGCGGTGATGTTGTTTGATACCTGGGGCGGCATGCTCAGCAGCGAAGACTATATTGAATTTTCGTTATATTACGCCAAACAAGTCAGGGCATTGCTCAAAACGGAGACTGACGGGCAGCGCATCCCGACCATCCTGTTTACCAAGGGCGGCGGCTTATGGCTGGAAACCATGGCCGATGCCGGCTATGACGCATTAGGTCTGGATTGGCAGACCGATATTCGCCGGGCCCGCGGCAGAGTCGGCCATCAAGTGAGTTTGCAAGGCAATATGGACCCTGTCGCGCTATATGCCCAGCCGGCTATTATTGTCGAAAAAGTAAAAACGGTTTTAGAAAAATACGGTTCAGGTTCGGGGCATGTGTTTAATTTGGGTCACGGCATTTTGCCTGACATTAATCCCGATCATGTTAAGGCGATGGTCGATGCCGTGCATCAATACAGCCCTGCTTATCACCAATAGTCATAGAGGAAGATTCCAGATGAAAACAGTTAAAAGTTTTTTGGCAGCCGGTTTATTGGCGCTTAATACGGCTGTTGCAGCAGAAGAAACGGCTGAAATTACTGTTTATAGAAGCCCGACTTGCGGCTGTTGCGAAAAATGGCTGTCACATTTGCAACAGAATAATTTTGCCGTCAAGGATATTGTTACGGACGATATACAGGCCATCAAAGCCAAATACGGTGTTACGCCTGAGCTGGCGTCCTGCCATACTGCGATTATCAACGGTTATGTTATCGAAGGCCATGTCCCTGCCGCCGATATTAGAACTTTATTGAATACCAGACCCAAGGTGTTCGGCATAGCGGTTCCCGGTATGCCGGCCGGTACGCCCGGTATGGAGATGGGCGCTGAAAAGGATGCTTACGATGTGGTGAGTTTTGATGCCCAGCATCATAAGCAGCTGTTTAAAAGCTATAAAGGCAATTAAAAAAGCTGGAGAGGTCGGCGTCGCTGATTTATGGAACCATCAAATGATGACAAGCCTATCAATGATCGGATGAATTGATTTTATGCTCAGGCTGGGGGAGGGCAGCCACAGGTATTTGCAAAAGTTATTTTATGCACGTTCCTTAACATTCGTCAGCCGGACATTTTTCCTACTCGCCGGGCGGAAATTCCCGGGTATTTTTTTCCGGGCTTTCCTGCCGTCGTCCATCTTTCGCCTTGCCTGCAAAAGCAGTGACTTTAAGGTCTTCCAGCTTGAATTGATAGGTTTCCACGGTGTTTTGGACTTCGACTCTGCCTATGCCGGTGAACGGCTCTATTTTGGCCAGTTTGTCCCAAAAACCTTTGTCCCGGTATTTATCGACCAAGGCGTAATCGGCTTCGAGCAGTTGCCGGTTTTTGTCCGAGCACCGGCTTATCCACTGCTCGCGCTCGTTGACGGCGGAAATCAGGAGCCGGTTGTCGTTCTGGATCAGCTTGGCCTGTGCGACGATTTCGCTGAGTTTACGATGCAGTTCTTGACGTTTCTGCTGTTCGCTGAGCAGCCGCGCTTCCAGCGTGCCGTTGTTATTACGTAAGGTTTCCGCCTGTTGTTTGTGCATTTGGAGCTCGCCTTGCAGCGGCTCCAGTTGCTTGGTTGTATTTTCGAGTGCGTGCATCCGCTCCAGCAACGCGGTTTTTTCCGTTTCCAGCGCACGTTTTTCTTCGGCCAACCGGCGCATCATACCCAGGGCTTTTTTGGCGGCCCGCTGCGCCGCGGCTTCCTGTTTGGGGACGGCATAGGCCGTTGCGCCGGGCAACAGACAAAGCAGCAACAGCAGACAGACTTTGCGGTTTCGGATCATATCGGCCACCGTTACAGGCGCAAGTTCAGGTCCAGCGTCGCGGTATCGATGTCCAGCGGCGGGCCGTCAATGGTTTCGGTGTTGAACCAGCGGAACATCAACCAGGTGTTTTTCGCGAGGCCGTAATTGCCGCCTATCATCCAGCCTTTAGCATTGCTGCCGCCCTGATGGAAAATGGTATCGGTAAACGCGTCCAGCACGGCGTCGCGCTGGACATAACGGTAGGCCAGTATCGCGCTCCAATCCTTAAAACGCCTGATTTCCTGGTTGCCGACATCGAGCCTGAGCTGGAAGGCATCGGTTTTTGCGGTATTATCGGAACCCAAATAGCCGGGGAATTCCCGCGCTATGCGGCCTGTGTCATAGCCGAGGTTTTTCGCATAGTCCAGCGACAGCAGCGCATGCGTAGGCGCAAAATCGGCGAAATCATACATGAGCGTGGCGTTTAAGATTTTAAAGTCGGAGGCGAGACCGAACAGGCAGCCCTGGCCCTGCAAACTTTGACTGTCGGTGCAGCGACTGTTAAAGCCGTCGTTGCCGTTGATCGGCACCATCGTATTGCCTTTTTGCGTGAACTGCGGCGCAGTCCAGTCATTGTCGAAGCTGTCGCGGGCGTTTGCGCGCGCGCGGATGTTTTGGTAATCGTAATAAGCGGCCGCGACTTTCAACCGGGAATCGTTATGCACCAGCCAATCGGCACCGAGCTGGCCGCCGACCAGCCATTTGTCGCTGGTCGAGAAATTGACTTCCTGGATAGGGAATACCCCCAGCGTTACGAACAGTGAATCGGGCGTTTGCGGGCCCATTTGCAGGCCGAAACGCGCATTCGGGTTAGCCGTCCGGTACGTTTTGACGACGGGGTCGTTTTGGTTGATATGCCACCGGAACGTCCCGGCAAAGCCTTCAAAGCTGAGGTCGGGACTGTAGATCATTTCCGTCGACATCCACGGATTGGCGATACGTCCGCCGTAAAGGCTGAACCAGTCGTTTTGCCGGCTATCCAGGAAATCGTATTGCACAAATGCGCGGTCTATCGCGACTTGATAAGTTTGCCCGGTATTGCCGAGCGTCTGGTTGCTCGAAACCGGGCTGAACTGGTTGCTGGTAGCAAGGCGTAGCCCGGCTTTCAAGCTATCGGTAATTTTGGCGTCAATAGCAAGGCGAAAGCGCTCGCGCAGGCGCAGGCGGTCTTTAGTGGTATTCAGGTAGGCTTCGTTTTTATTCTGTGCAGCCAATACGCCGCCATCCTTATTGATATTCAGGTAATCCAGGTAAGCGTTTTGCGTATTATCCGGGCCGAAAAAATCATCCTGCGCGCGCAGACGCATATCGCCGGAGATTTTGATGTTGCCAAGCCATTCCGGCAATGCGGCAGGCACGCCCCATTGTTCTTTTTTGGCGTCGGCTTTGACCTCGGTCACGACTTTGCCCGTCAACCCGGCGATGACGTCCCGGCGGATTTCCTCCTTGACGAACTCGGGGACGTAGGCAAAACGTATGCTTTGGGGCGTTTTGGATTTTGTGTCGGCTTGCACCGGCGCTTCTGTTACCGGCTGCTGTCCGGCGTCGACAACCGCTCTGGCTGTGGCGGCTTTAATCAGGCCGTCGGCTTTTTGCCTGCCCAGTAAACCTTGCTGCACGAAGACATCAATCAGGCTGACGGTAGTGTGCTTCAGGTTAAGCAATTCCTCGCGTTCGCCGGCAATCTCTTGCCTGAGCTTGAACAATTCGGTTTTTTCGTCCGCTATTACCGGCGCTGCTAGCGAGCTTGCCAACAGGACGGCCAGGGTTTTTGGGATCATTATTATCCTCTCGTTACGGTGTTGTGTTCGGGGGCGCCGCGCGCTTGTCAATGTCGTGGTTTATACGGTTTAACCGCCGCATCCCGGCTTGCCTTCGCGCACGTCGGCGGTGCTGCAATCGCCGTAACCGATGACATCGACGCTGAGTATGCTGAGCGTCGTTTTTTCCCTGTCGTCGGCGCGTTTCCTGTCT
>Ga0163199_1001454_pt1 | contig 14789 bp, 17 predicted proteins | sample PL_2010_150m_FD_113537 | JGI IMG/M metagenome (GOLD analysis project Ga0163199, IMG submission 113537) | Freshwater microbial communities from Powell Lake, British Columbia, Canada to study Microbial Dark Matter (Phase II) - PL_2010_150m | ecosystem: Environmental > Aquatic > Freshwater > Lake ... | reverse complement strand
GCGAGCAGCACCGTCCGCGTTCGTTGATAAATGAAACGAACCCTGCCTGCGAGACAGGAGGTTCAAGGGAGTTGGCGGGTCGGCTATGCATAAAAGCGCTTTGCCAGGCTTCTGAAAAAGGAGGGAAGGTTTGGCCGATGGAAGCCGGTGGGCTTGTGGGCAGCCACCGGCCGGTGGTCAGGCGGTGGGAAACGCGCTGCTGCGTTTTCCACGGGCTGTCCACGGGCAAGCGCGCAGCGCTTAGGTGGGAACCGGCGCCAGCCGGCTGTCCACAAACCCACGGGCGCTTTTACGCCGCCGCGCCAACACAACTCCGATGAAGGCTCGCAATCCCGCGACCTGCATCACGACGCTCAGGAAAGGTTGTCCGCGACGGACGATCTGCGTCTTGAGCGCAGAAAGGATACGATCATGCTTGCAAATCAACCGATCGCCCAGATCCATGTGGGCGGAAATGTAGTAAATCTTGTTGGCGCCACCTACGTCGGTGGGCGTCCGGCAATCCGGGCCGTCACGGCGGACGGAGAGCCCTACGGGATGCTGACGGTGAACCTCCTTGGGGAGCACCTGCGTCCCGGCGAGATTCACGTGAAGACCTGGGCGGAGAACAAGTCCTTGCGCGAGCCGGCGCTGGACTCGGGCCGCTTCATCGACACGGGCCGCAGGATTCCGGCCGGTCAGGTCTACGCTGAACTCTGGCGGGTGGTGTCTTGAAAGCGATGGAGTGGCTGGCGGTATCCTTCGGTGTCCTCGGCGCAGTGCTTCTGGCGCTGCACTTCGAGTACTCCGGTTGGGGTTTCGCCGCCTTCCTGGTGTCCAACGCCTGCTGGATCGTGTGGGGAATACGGGCAAAGGCATCCGGCCTGTTGTTTCAGCAAGTCGCCTTCACCTTCACCTCCCTCTACGGCATCTCCCAATGGCTCTAAGCCGCCGCCCTCGCGTCCGATCACTCGGCGCGGGGGCGTTTTGCCTTTTATTCGCGCCTCACCACACAACTCTCGTGAACAGCCGCAGTTCGCGGCTTTCGCAACACCAACCCGTAACTACTACGCTGACGACACTGCTCGCCTGCGTATGCGGGCTTCCGGTGTCGCTCCAGCAAGGAGCAGAGAATGAGAAGTGTTGTATTCCCCGGGGGCAACTCCGGGTCCCCCAACAGCGCGGCGTGGCATAGCTGGCGCAGGCAGGGGATCGGCGGCTCCGATTCCGTGTTCATCGCGGCGGCACACCGTCTTGTCACGCCGCCCTCCTGGGCCAAGCCCTTGCACGCGCTGTGGCAGGAGAAGACGGGTCGTGGCAACCCCACGGTCGTCACTGCCGCCATGCAGCGCGGGACCGACGGCGAGGCACCGGCGCGCGCCGCCTACGAGGCCGAAACCGGGATCGTGATCTCCCCGGCGTTCGGCGAATCGGACTTCTGGCCGGTGTGCCGGGCGTCGCTGGACGGGATTCCGTTCGTCGGCGATCTCCTGACGGAGATCAAGTGTCCCTCGGCGAAAGCGCATGCGCTGGCCAAGGCAGGCAAAGTCGTCGAGTACTACAAGGCGCAGCTCGCCCACCAGGCAATGGTGAAGTGGGACCATCCCCAGGGGTGGAAGAGCGAGCAGGAGATCCACTATTGGAGCTTCGTCCCCGAAACCGGCGACGGCGCTTTGGTGGTGGTTCCGTGCATGGAACTGGCGGCCTTGGCTGAAAAGCTCGTGGTCGCCGAGCAGGCGTTCTGGGCGACGGTGGAGGCCGATACGGCACCCTGCGGCGACCAGTTTGCGGCGACGGGCGAGTTGTTTATCGTCGCCGACGCTGAGTTCGAGGAGGTCAAGGCGCAGAAGGAAGCGCTGAGACTGAAGCTGATCGAGCTGTCCGGCGGTGCTGCACGCACCGAAGGCGGCGGGGTGGTGGTCAGCCGCAAGGCCGGAACGCTCGATGCCGCTGCCGCTGCCAAGGCCGCAGGACTCACGGCCGACGTTCTGGCGAAGCATCGCCCGGTGAATTGGGCGGGTGTGGTCGAAGCGGCGCTGGCGGCGAAACTGATCGATGCGGCCTATCTCGATCCCTACCGGGGCGAGATCGACTACGCGGCCGCGGTTGCCGCAGCCCGGCTCGACGAGATCCTTCTGGGGCCGTGCCGTGCCAACGACGGCGGCTACATCGTCACGGTGGCCGGAAAGAAGAAGGCGGGCAAGGGGGGAGGTGAACCGTGTGGAACCTGATTCACGAGCCGACCTTCGAGGAGGCTGATGTCTGGGCGGCGCTGGATGACGTGCTGGTATGCGGCGGAAACGCCGCTGCTGCCGACATTCTTTCCATCGCCCTCGGGTCCCTGCTGCCGGCGGAGGTCGCGGCGCGGGTCCAGGCAGGGCAGGCTCATGCCGACGCGCCGCATATCCGCACGCTGATGGGTAGGGCGGGCATATGAATGCTCCGGAATCGATTCCCGTCGAAAAGCCGCCGCCGGTGGCCGCGGCCTTCTGCTGCGGCGATTGCGCTTACCGCCAATACTCGCCCGTGCCGGGGTTCCTGGCCTGCGAGGTCCGCCAAGCCACGCCATTTGACCGGGCGAGATACCGTTCGCCGTTCAAACCGGCCTGCCCACTGTGGCAGGCCGCAGACGAGTAGCACCGATCCCGCCTCCCTGATTGTTGGGGAGGCGGGATTTGTATTTGGCGGCTATGGTGTTGCGCTCAAGTCGTTTTGAGGATACGATTGCGCGTAATAGGATTATTGTTAACCGGAATTCTGGCCACCCAACATGCGTATTGCTTCCGCGTTGCTGCCCGTCGTGGTGTTGTCCATATCCGCCTGTGCAACCGGCGGCGAGCCCCTGGGTGCGGTTTGGAGCGCGAAACCGGTGTTCCCGAGAGAGCGAGAAATTGCCGTGCTGGCACCTTTTGGGGTGAGCGACGCCGATGCGATGGCCCAGAACGAGGCCTTCTATGTACTGAGGGATACCGAGGTCAGCGAGCGCCTGCCGGCGATCCGCATCCCCCCTTTGAGCTTCACAGAGGCCACGGCGTCGGAAGTGCTGCGGGTGGTGCTGGAGAACACGGATATCTCGCTGTCCCTGCAGCAGCCCCGCCATGGCCTGCGGGCCAACTACGGGTCGGTGACAGTCTTCAACCTAGGGGGGATGCTCCCCGACGTCGTGGAACGCATGAGTCGAGAGGCCGGGTTCTACTATAAGTACCGGGACAAGGTGCTCACCATCCAGCCCGACCGCCAGTTCCTCTTGACCCTGCCACCGGCCCTGCAGGATGAAGTCTATGGGGGGATCGCCAACAACCTGTCTACATTCGGTGCCCAAGCCCCGACCCTCGACCGGGACCGCAATGGCCGAACCCTGATGTTCCGCGCCAACCGATCGAGCATGGCGCGCATCGAGCCCTATGTGAATTACCTGCGCGCCCCCGGCTCGTTTCAGGAGAACGCACGCTCCATCCCTCAAGCACAGTATCGCGAGCCGGCCCCCGTGCCGCTTGCGAAGGAGATCACGGCGTCCGACCTGGCGCGTGCGGCATCCGCGAACGCGCCCTCCAGACCCGTTGTCCCAACACGACGCGATGTGCGCGCCTCCCGCGATGACTTGCAGGACGAGGCGGTGCTGGTTTGGTGAAACCCTATCCCCATCTATCGAAGGCTCCCTTATGCGCTTGATCGTGCTGCTCCCTCTCTTGATCCTGCCCGCGCTAGCGCATGCCGCGCCCGTGACCGCCGACACGCCAACGCCCGGAGCCGCGTCCATGACACAAGAGAGGTTCAAGGATCTCACTGCCAGGATGCGCGTCCTTGCCATCATCGGCACGCAGGCGGTGGTATCGGTGCCGTCGCAGCAGACCGCCGATGCGATACCGATGAAGCTGACGGTGAAGCACAAGGAGGCCTTCCTGCTGGCCGGACGGCAGCTCTATCCGGTCGTGGCGAACAGCACCCTGAGTGTGTTCCTGGTGAGTGGGCGCGGCGAGGTCGGGGAAGCGGTCTATTCCGGTACCGTGGCCACTCAGTCGTCCATGAGCCACGGCGTTGCCGCAGGATCGGGCGCATGGGTGGTCATGCCCGGCGCGTCGCTCAAAGAAACGCTCAACGGCTGGACCGCACAGGCGGGCTGGGTGCTGGTGTGGGAGTTGGGCGAGCGCGACGATTTCACAACCGGCGCGGGGGACACCTACGCGGTGGATTTCAAGGGCGCCGTGCGGTCGCTCTTTGACGCGCTGCCGGCGAGAATCCGCATCCGCGCCGAGTTGCACCCGGACAATGAGCCTCCGCTGCTGTATGTCACACGCGACGAGGGAGGACGGTAATGAGTAACGTGAAGCGGATCGGTGCAGGTGTGTCGCTGTTTGCGCTCGGCCTGTGTGGCTGCGGCACGATCAATACGGCAGTCCAGAAGGAGATCGCGCTGAATGACTCGAAGGTGCGTGACATGATCGTCGACAAGCCGGTGCAACCCGCTCCGATGTCGCGCGTGAGCGAGGTACGGGGCAAGCTGATGCCGGTGACCGCGACCAAGAGCGCGGCGTCCGTGGTCTGGCTCAAGCAGGTCAAGGTCACCCTGGACATCCGCAACCCGACGCCGCTCACCGCGGTGGTAGCCAAGTTGGGTGAGCAGGGGTTGAACATCGTCTGCGACCTACCCCTCGATTCCTACTTCTACGTCGGAAAGATCAACGCGACGGACGCGGAAGCGGCGCTGAAATCCATCCTGGGTTCATCCGGCCTCGACTTCCAGGCCGATAACGTTCGCAAGCTGGTGCTGATCAAGCCGATGTCGTCAAGAACGTGGACGATTCCCATCGGCAACCGGAAATCGACCTACGCCTCCGACCATGGGGCGACCTCGAGCAACGCGCAAGCCCCCGCGTGGGGAGCGCCGGGGACGCCTGGCGGAAGCGGGGGTATTCCGGGAATGGGTATCATGCCACCGGGCGCGCCCGCCGGTGGAATGGGGCAGTCGTCAAACAGTGCGGCCAGCGGCACAGGCGTCAGTTCTACGGATGATTTCTGGCCGAGCCTCGATCGGGAACTGGGTAAGCGGCTGACGATGCTGGTGCCTCGATCCGTGTCCAGAATCCAGCAGCCGGGGCAGCCCGACGCAGCGAATGCGGGCATGCCCCGCCCGGGGCCGAACGTGGCCCTACCCAATCCGAACATGCCGCCGCCGATGGGCGCCCCCACCCCGATGGGCGGCATGGGCGCGATAGCGACGCCCGGAGCGGGGACCGATTTCTTCGTGCCGCGCCTGATCGGGCAGTTTTCGACCAACCCGGAAACGGGTTCCGTGAACGTTCAGGCGCCTCATTGGATTCTCAGTGAGCTCGATGAATACTTCAAGACGGTGATGGATATGTACAACACCGACATCACCTTTCAGGGCGAGATCGTATTGGTGACCAACACGCGAACCGACTCCGAAGGCATGGACGTGGCGGCATTCGGGCGCTGGGCCAGCGGCAGGTATGGTCTGGCTGTCTCGAACAATCCGTTAGGCGGCGTCACCATCAGCGGGCCGTCCGGTTCGGCCGGTCCGATCATCAGTGCCGGGAATCAGGCCGTAGGCGGCGGACTTGCCGGCCTGACTTTCCGTGGCGCCACCAGCGCCATGGATCTGTTCAACGCATATCTCTCCCAGATCGGCGAACTGTCAATTATCGAGAGCCCGCTGGTGACGACGACCCATGGCGTCGCGGGCGTGTTCAGCACCAAGGAAACGACCTACTACAACACCGTCAGCCAGCAGGCGGCTGCTGCGGGCACCGGGTCGGCGGCCACCGCTACGCAGAACATACTGGTAGCCGTCGAGACCGGGACGGAACTGCGGATCAACCCGCGAATCGACTTGGCGACGGGGCTGATCCGCGCGCAACTGACGCTCAACCAGATCATGAAGTCCGGTTCGCAGACGCTCCCGCAAACCATCTCGACGGGGAACTCGTCGCAGACCATCAACACCACGATCCCAAACACGAAGAAACAGAACGTGCAGGGCGAGATCCTGGTGCGCGACGGCGACCTGGTGGTGGTGGGCGGGCAGACAGTGACCAACCTGACGCGCGACGACAATGGACTTCCCGGCGAGGATGGGCCGCTAGCAGGGCTGTTCGGCGTCAAGAAGGCAACGCGTGCGAGGCAAATCTATTACTTCGCGCTCCGCGTCACGGTCAACCGCCGTCAATAGATCATGAGACAGCACGGCTTTACTCTCATTGAACTGCTCGTCGCGGTCATCACCATTGGCATCATGTCGATGGTCCTGGCCCCTGCCTTCGGCAGTTTCGTCTCGGCGCAGAAGCTTGCCTATACGGACAAACACCGCCTCAACAATCAGTTGATCGGCGTGGCGTTGTTGAAATACGCCTCGAATTCGACGACCACCGGCAGATTGCCGGCCCCGTACTCCGGGAACGGCTACACCAAGACGATCTACAACCCGTCCGACGCGTCGGGCGCAGGCGTTGCCCTGACCCAGACGCTGACGCAATCCGGCGTCAATCCCGTGGAGATCGATGACGACGGCACCACCGCAGCCAAGGTGCGTGTCTATCAGCTGGTGCAGGGACTCACGCAGAGCGTGCCCCTGTACTACCAAAGCGGTCCGCTGGTGACGCTGACGTATGACTTCGGGGTGATCTATCTCACGGCCTGCATGAAGTCTACGGCGAACTGCAACCCGACCGCCGCCAGCGGCGTCCCGGGAACGAGCACCGCCCTGTCTGGAGCGAACTACTCGACCTGGGCGGTCGCCGGGACCGACGACACAGCGTTCTATGTGTCGTCACTTTCTGTTCAAAAGGACATGCTGGCAACCACCGTGCAGCGTCTCGACAAGGTGCGGGACACGCTTATCGGCTACCTCCGGGCGCAACAGGTGACCGCTTCCGGCAACGACACGACGAACTGGTTTCCGAACCAGGCCGGAGCGGCTGCCGCCGGATCGCTCACGGGCGCGGCGCCGGCCACCAACAACGGCTGCCGGGACGGGTGGTATGACCTCGCCAACGGCGGTGTGAGCGTCTTGCCAGCCGTCGGCCTGTCGTCGTCGGAGTACGGTACGACGGCGTGGGGCGGTCCCGTCCAGTATTGCAGGGATTACGACCCGCTCGGAACGAAGGTTGCAAACGCAGCCCCGCACTTCGCGGCGATTCGGATTCTGGCGAACGTGTCGTCCGGCGCGTCGCCGGATGCCGCCGTTGCCGGAAACAACGTCGTTTTGACCTTCTGATTTGAATCACGGGTAGTTGGTGGAACTTTGATCGATCTGGCAACACTTTGAAGGAGCATGTTCATGAGAAAAAAACTGTCGATTCCCGGAATGCAGGCCGGGTTCACCTTGATCGAACTGGTGGTTGTGGTCAGCATCCTGGGCTTCCTGGTGGCGATTGTCGCCCCGAGCCTGTCCAACAGCACAGACGGCGCCAAGGCGCAAAGCCTGCTGCGCGTGTCGCAGAAGCTGGCAGACAACTGGATGCTGATCAGCAGCTCGTGCGGTACCACGGGCGACGTTGCCAACAGCCCGGTCACCGGCAGCAGCGCAGCCAACACGCTGTTATTGCTGTTGGGCGGCAACGGCGTCGGCACCGGACAGTATTCGGTCCCGGCGGCCTACACCGCGTGCTATACCTCGGCCTCGATCCTGGCGCTGGCCGACTCGGCGCAATACGACACCGGCACTTCAGCATGGCAGGTGACGGGTTACGTGCCGACGCTTAGCTGGACAAGCGGTGTTTTCAAGACGGCGTATGCGAGCGTGCCGGATTCCCTTGCGCTGGCCGTAGTAAAGAAATACAACCCCGGGCTGGCCGCGCTGGCTGCCTCGGATGCGACCCATCCGGTGGCGCAGTACAGCGTTGCCGCTTCCGGCACGCGAACCCTGACGATCCTGCGGCCGATCAGTTGAAGCGACGTCTCGCGCATGTATCCAGCCTTCATCATTGCCGTGGGCATCTGGATGGCGGCGATCCTTGACGGGATTGTCGCGCAGAACCGCGATTTGGCGCAGATGTATGAATCACGGTTGAAACAACTGCAGCTGGTGCAACTCGCGGAGAACCTGGAGCAGTACATCCGCGAGCGGGGTGCGACGCCGGCCTCGGTCGCCGCGCTTTCCGCAAGCGCGGGATTCGAGCATACACGCGCCCTGGCGGACAACTGGCAGGGATACGCGGTTAGCCCGACGCTGACCGACAGCGTTTGGCAATACTCGCGCATGGTGCTGTTTTCCAACGACCCTAAGGGTGGTACGGCCGTTGCCGCATACCTGGCCGCCAATGCCTGCGGGTCCGGCGGCTACGACACGGCCTCAAGTTGGTGTGGCGCGAAAAGTAGCCAATGGTATCGGCGCGAAACGAAGGAACGTTACACGGAGCAACTGTCAACGCAACGCGCGCGGATGAATCGGCTGGCGCAAAAACTCGCGGACTATTACAGCAACAATGGCAAATACCCGGACCAGAACGCGGCGGCGGTGGCGCTCACCACCGACAGCATCCAGTCGCTTGCCAGTCTCGCGGGGTATGCCGGATCGGCTCGCGCGTGCGGCGGGACATTTGCCCACATGGGGGTGCCTGTCGACTGCGCCGACATGTTCGACTTGTGGGGCGGACCGGTCGGCTACCAGTTCGTGTCGAGCAAGGGCGTCGTGCTGATTGCCGAGAGCCCGATCTTCAACAGCAGCGGCGGCCGCGTGGTGGTGGCCGTCGATCTTGACAACAGCCAACTGTAGGAGAGGCGCATGAAACGGGACGATCCAGTGGTCTCCGAGGCTGAGAAGCATGACGCGGCCCAGGCGGAGGTGAGGGCGCATTCGGCACACCACGCGGAAAGTCCCGCCGCCCTGGCGGCCGAATGGGGCTGGAAGAACCCTGACAAGACGGTGATCAAGATTGCTGGCCAGGTGATCGCGGCGAGAAATACGGTGAGCGCCCAACTGCTGGTGGAGATGGGCGTCATCGGGGAGGAACAGAAGGAACGGCTGCTCAAGTCGAAACCACCGACGATCCAGACGATCGCATGGCTCGCCCAGAAAAATGCGGCGGTGGTGCCATATGTTGAGCGCCTGCTGGCCTACAAGGCGGGGTATCCGTACTACGAAGTTCTTTCAGTGCTGTCGATTCACGCGTGCATGCAGATCGAGGCCGTAATGAAGCGCGCCGACGAGATCGACGCCGTGGTGATGATGATCGAGGAAACTGTCCCGGTGCTGGTGTTCTCCAGTTTCGGCACCCTGATCCGGTTCAAGTCGATGGGGCGGGCCAATCGTCATCTGGACCCAATCATCACCAATACGGGCAGCGAACTGCGCCTTGCCGTCGGCGTGCGCGACGAAATCTCGGTGGTGCTGACCAAGAACCGCAGTGCTGACCCATCGTCACCGTCGGTGGAATCTGCCAACGTGTGGAGCACGGCGTCGGCGGACAATACAAGCAAGCCGGAAAATCGTGAAATCACCCGCATCATCGACGACGCGATCTCCATGGGCGCCACCGACATCGCCCTGAAGCCCGCGCGCACCGGAGCGTTGCAGGTACAGGTCAGAAAATTCGGCGATATGGTGTCGCCGGCATCCGCGACCGACCACCTCCACCCGGAGATGGCGGCCAAGGTCGTGTCCCGGCTGGCCATGAAGTCAGGCGCGAATCCGCAGGGCGGCGATGTCCGGGTACCGCTCGACGGGCAGATCACCTACCGCTCCGGCGTGGGCGACGCATTCCTGCGGCTCTCGTTCATTCCGATGCACCACCTCGGCGAACTGCGGAACCTTACCTCCGTTTCGATACGGATCATGCCTCGCAAGGACTCGCCGATTCGGCTGCAGGACCTCCGCCTGGCGCCCGACATCATCGACGAAATCCGCTTCGCGATGCGCGGTGCGGAAGGTCTGGTGCTGCTCGTTGGGCCAACCAATTCGGGCAAAAGCACCACCATCGCCGGTGCGATCGGCGAGCATGTGGCCTTGTTCGGGGACAAACGCAAGCGCCTGTCGGTGGAAGACCCCATCGAGCGATACGTCTATGGCGTGCAGCAGTATTCGCCGCCGCCAAGCGTCAGAGGAGATGCGGATCGATTCGAGATCATGCTACGGGCCTTCAAGCGCCACGATCCCGACCTGATCTGGGTCGGCGAGGTCCGTGACAAGGTGACGGCGGACCTGTGCGTATCGTCGTCCTCGACGGGACATATCGTGTTGGCGACCCTGCACGCCAAGGATGTCGTCATGGGGGTCGACGTGCTGGCCAAGACCATCAAGCCGGAACTGATCCTCCAGATGGTCGAATCCCTCGCGCTCGTGGTGTCGCAACGGCTGGTCAAGGAACTATGCCCGCGGTGCCACAAAGCGCACCCACCGACCGACGCTGAGCGCCGTCTGTTCGGCAAGTACACGCTGCATCAGGGTGAGGAAGCCGAACTGCCGGACAGCATCGCCAGCGTCAATCCCGCCGGCTGCAAGTCCTGTTGGGGCGGCTACGTGAGGGAAGTGCCGATCAACGAAATGCTGCCGTTCGGCCGCAAGGCCAAGGATGCGGCCATCGCCATGCTGCTGGAAGGCGCACGTCATCGGGCGTCGCTTGCCGCCCTGCGGCCCATCACCTTGCTCGGCAGCGGCCTTCGGCTGCTCGCCGAAGGGCGGGTCGAACTTAGGTCGCTTCTTGTCTAGGGGTGGCCTGAACGCATGAAGCTCAGGGAAATTCGAGAATCCGCCGCCGCCCTCGGCAACCAATTGGCGGCGGGCATCCCGATCGACCAGGCGGTGGGTCGGCTGGCCCAGTTGCACCCGGCCCATGCGGAGTTTTGGAGCCACGCGGTCATATCGGTACAGTCCGGTGCGCCGCTGTCGGCCTCGCTGGAACAAGAATGGCCGATGTCCCTGGTCAATGCGGTCAGGGCGGGAGAGCGTTCCGGCAAGGTGGAGGACGTTTTTCTGCGGATCGAGGAAACCACGCAACTACAGGAGGAGCTGCGGGACACCATGTTGAAGTTGATATATCCGGTGTCCATGGGGATTGGCGGCGTGCTGGTGTTCATTGGATTCATGGTGTTCGTCCTGCCCAGGCTGTCGAAGTCGCTCGGCGGCAATTCGACCAGCCTTGTCTTTGCGTTGTCGAACTGGATGGCGGACTTCGCGGACCGTAACTGGATGCTGGTGCTGGCAGGCATCGCGGTGGGGGTTGTTTCGCTGGTATCGTGGCTGCGCACCTCCGAAGCACGCCGGGTGATCCTCGATTGGTGCCTCGGGGTACCGGTGGTGAAGGACGCGCTGCGCGACCTGCATTTCGGTCTTTGGGCGAACTATGTCGCCATGCTGTCGTCCGCCGGAATCGCCATCTATGACGCGCTGAAGATGACCGCGCCGATGCTGCCTTCGGTGTTGCGCGAATGCGTGTTGAATTTCGAGCAGGATATGTCGCTGCACAACCGCCGGATGTCGGAAGCGGCAGACCCGGCCAAGCAGTCGCCGGGGGACCCGCGCATCGCGTGGTGGCCGTTCTACATCGCCAACGCCTTCATCATCGCGGAAACCACCGGGACCGTCGACAAGGAATTGCGACGGGTCGCGCCTTCGCTGGTGAGGGAGGGCGTGCAGAAGCTCAACTACAGCATCAGCTTTGCCAACGTGGTCAGCATGGCGTTCGCCGGGTTCCTGATCGTCGCCCCGCTCGCCGCCTATTACAGCGAGATCTTCTCGGCAATCCAGCATGCCCACAGATAAGGACACCATATGAACACCTTGGAAGTGCTGGCGGATGCCGGCGGCCACGCCTCCGACGCGTTGACCACGCGCAAGGTGCTGCTCGCCGGCGATACCGTCTTTGCTTCGCTCCAACAGTTCGTGCCGGACAACTTCGTGCGGCAGGCGCCGCGCGAAGCCGTGGGCGGGTTATTTGCGCAGTTCAGGAAGAACGTCAAGAAGGTCTACCTGTCCATCGACGACCGGATATTCGACATCCCCAGCAAGGTGCGCTTCGGGATAGCGATGGAAGGTTACATCGCGTGGGGCTTGCGCCACTCGCGGCGGGACACGTTGATCCTCTTCGGCGGCGCTGAAACGGACAAAGCAACGGATGTGAGCATTTTCGTGTTCGTGAATGGCGAGGTGGCGGAAATCGACGAGAAGCTGCTACCAGCCACATCGGCGACCTTCTTCCGCGACGCGCTGACCTCGGTGTTGGGGGAATTGCGGATGAAGTACCCCACGGCGCGCTACACCCAGGCTGCGCCGCTTACCGACTGGCAGGAACCGGGCATCAACTATGTGGGCAACCAGCCGATCGCGGGCATCTCATATCGGCCGTTGACGCGCACCTACAGCCAAGGCAGCGCCTATGTCTTGCCTGGTGCCGTGGCCCTGGCCGGCGCCCTGTTCTACTCGGGCGCCCTCTTGGCCGGGTGGATGGAGTTCGATAGCGCGATGGATGCCTATGACAGGTCGATGGCCGATCCGGCGATCCGCAACCAGGGCGGCATCGACGTGCGGCTGCTAGACGCCATGACGACGCGGCGGCAATACATGGACGAGCCGCGCCGCCAGGCCGTGCTTGCCGAAAAGCTGCCCAACATCGTGCGTGGCATCGGCGTGCTGCCGAGCGTACAGATTCTCGACATCAAGCTGCCGGCGCCAAGCATCAATCCATCGCTGCAGTTTGGCGTCACCGTATCGCCTGAGCAGGCGCAGCAGCGCCAAGCCATCGGGCCGGACAGGCCGCCCGACGTGTGGATGTCGATCGGCATTCCCAAGACACCCGAACCGGCCATCAATCAGGCGAAGACGGCCATGACTGCGATGGCCAATAGCACCGGCATGTCCTTGCGTCTCGCACACGCCGGTTGGCGCGACGACGGCAAGCGCCGGGTGCTGAACATTGAAGGGTTCATTCACGACGATGGAGCGGAAAAGAAATGATCGCTATCCGACAGGCCACGAGAATTCCGCTGTTTTTCGCCTGCACCTTCTTCATGGTGTTCGCGGTGCAGGGCATCAAGGCCTACAACATCCTCAAAGAGAAGGCCGCGGCGCAGGCTGCCGTGACGGAGAGCGTCGAACGTTGGAAGCAGAGCTACATGGCACTCAGCGATACGGTGAAGAAATGGGACAGCAACTACCGCAAGGACTCGACGATTCAGGATCTTCTGTCCCTCTATACGCTGGTGGGGCTTGCCGACTACGGGCTGATCGCTGACACCGACGGCGTTGTGGTGCATAGGATTGAGCAGGTCACGGTCAATGGCGTGGCCTTGGGGCTGACCCGGATCTGCCTTGCGTCATCGTCAGGATCGGAAATGGGCGCGTTGCAGGTACAGGGCGGCAACTACCAGACGTTGTTTGCGGGGCTGAAACGGCTGGCCGCGCGCCCTGACATCCATATCGGCACCATCAACATCAAGGGTGACCGCAGCTTCCCCGTGGCAAGTCTCGGCGATTTTTGCGTGTTGCTCAGAAGAGTCTGACCGGAAAGAGGGTAATCCGATGGCCTGGATCAACAGCGGCAGCGCAAGGCTTTACGTTTATCTCGCCGTGATTGCGGCGGCCACGATGGTCTGGCGAGGAGGCGAGTATGTCGACAACCAACTCCTGACTCTCGCGGTGAAGGCCGCACCGCGGGTTGAGAAGAACAATGAGCCGATGGATAGCAAGAACTTCTATCCGGTGTGGGTGAAGCAATCGGTGGCACTCCCCCCGCTGCAGGTCGATGCCGAGGTGGATGTGTACTTTAAGAAAGTGGAGGAACCGAAGGTGGATCCGCCGAGGCCACCCGAACCCGACTACGGCGCGATGTTCCGTGAGTCCGCCACGGTGGACGGGGTTTCCGATGACGGGGTGTTTGTCAACGGCCAGTTCTACAAGATCGGGGCGCGGATTGAGGAGCTGGCGGTCATGCCGGCCTCGGGCAAGGCGATCATTCCGGTGGTGGAGAGTATTGCGTCAGGGCGGGTCATCTTCCGTGTCGGCAAGGCGGGCGTGGCGTTTCGGTTCTCGGACGGCGCGCAATGATGGTCCGCGCCCCGGACTGGTTCGATGCCCTGCGATACGACCGGCCAGGGTGGTTCCGGGTGCTGCTTGTCGGCGTGGTGGGGATAGCGTGGCTTGTGGCATTCATGCTGCTGCCGGAGCTCCCGGTCCTGCGTGTCATGGGCGTCAGCGCCGCACAGGAAAGGGTGAAGGCGGTGCCACAAGGCATCATGTGGTCCGCGCGGGCGCTGCTGCATCAGAGGGGGCCAGGGGATTCCCGGCTGGTCTACGGCAACGTCGAGGGGATCGACAGCAGGGGGCGACTGATCGCCACGGTCGCCATAGGATCCAATTGGGAACACCTTCCGCTGACCCTGGCCAACATCGTGATCACGGATGTGTATGGCGCGGCACGAATCGTGGGCGGCGTGCGTGGTGAAAACGCGCGGCTGGAAGTATACGCGCGAGAACATGTGGTGGTGTGGATCCGCAACGTACCGCTCAATCTCAAACTGATCGAGGCCGGCGTCGCCAAGCCCGATCCGTTGCCGCCATCGAACATCTTTGATCAGGCGTTCGCGACATACTATTGGGGAGTGGTTAAGGGAATATGAAACTTCGTAAGATTCTTGTTGCACTGATAGGCCTGGGTGCTTCCTGGGGCGCGTTGGCCGATGGACAGTGGGTATGGGAAACCGGCAAGCAAACGACCAACGGTGCGATCACGCTCAAGTCTGCTTCGGGCGGCGGCTCCTATTCTGGCACGCGAAACCCGACAGGGGCCGTCGCGAAAATGAATCAATCCGCCGCGACACAACCGCCGACTGTCATCATTCAGGCGACGGCAACATTG
>Ga0163199_1001453_pt1 | contig 14809 bp, 11 predicted proteins | sample PL_2010_150m_FD_113537 | JGI IMG/M metagenome (GOLD analysis project Ga0163199, IMG submission 113537) | Freshwater microbial communities from Powell Lake, British Columbia, Canada to study Microbial Dark Matter (Phase II) - PL_2010_150m | ecosystem: Environmental > Aquatic > Freshwater > Lake ... | reverse complement strand
CGTGAGTTGTACATTTCTTTCGAATCGGTGAAGATTGTAAAAATGACATCGTCCTCATTCATCTCGTAATACTTTGCAAGCTTTATTGAACTAAGCATATTACTTATCGAAGAGATTCCGAGCCATGGCAATTTTGATATCACATTTTCATTTACTCCGTTCTTACGCATCCATTCTTGTCCGGAAGGTTCGTTGAACAATCTTAGTATTCTCAACGGATCTTCGTCATCAATAGCACAGACAGCATCCGTGTTCATCACATTGTGAATCCATGGTATATGTTTATCGCCAATGCCTTCAATGCGATGAGCGCCGTAACCATTCATCAAAAGTGTTGGGCACTGCAATGCTTCAGTTGCCAATACTTTTAGTGATGGAAATTTTTCACGCAGATAATCGCCTGCACCGATTGTTCCTGCAGATCCTGTTGCGCTTACATATCCGCTTAATCTGCTGTTTGGATTTTTTATTTGATTAAAAAGTTTTTCGATTGTTGAACCGGTTACGGTGTAATGCCAAATTGTATTTCCAAATTGATCGAACTGGTTGAAGATTACATATTCATCACTCTTACTTTCTAACTCATGACATTTATCATAAATTTCTTTTACATTACTCTCGCAACCGGGAGTTGCATAAATTTCTGCACCCATATTTTTTAGCCAATCAAATCTCTCTTTACTCATCTCCTCTGGAAGTATTGCTACTCCATGAACAGAGAGTAACCGTGAATTAAAAACTCCGCCGCGGCAGTAATTTCCGGTTGAAGGCCAAACAGCTTTATGATATTCAGGATTAAATTTTCCAGTTATCAAATAAGGAACAAGACAACCGTATGAGGCGCCAACCTTATGTGCGCCCGTGGGAAAAAATTTACCGACCAAACCAATGATGCGTGCTTTAACTCCTGTGATTGCTTGCGGTATTTCTAAGAAATTTATTCCGCCAATTTTTCCTGTTGTAGAATCGTTCTGCCAATTGATACGAAATAAATTTAACGGATCTGTATCCTGCATTCCGACTTTAGGAAGCTTATCTTGAATTTTTTGTGGAATTGTTCCCGGATTTTTCATTTCGCTGAATTTCGGAAGAATTATTTTTTGTTTCTTACATCGTTCAATCGTTTTTTTTAAATATTCTTTATTCTCTATTTGCCATGACCAATTGTTCATCCTTTCTCCTGATGTTTTGGTGTATTGTATAATGTAAGTAAAACTTTCTCCGGTGTTAACGGCGAATCGAATTTCAATTCAAGATTAGGGCGGAACGCGTGCATTGCATTCATTAAAGCAAAGTAAACACCAATACCGTACATTAATGGCGGTTCACCGATCGCTTTGGAATTGTTTGGTCCGAATGGATTGGATGCATTTTCCAAAAAATGAATTTTCATTTCTTTCGGAACAGCATGTATATCCGGAATCTTATATGTTGAAAGTGCGTCCGTCAATAGTTTTCCTTCACTGTCCCATTTCAATTCTTCCATCGTCATCCATCCGATTCCTTGTACGATGCCTCCCTCTGCCTGTCCCAAATCTATTGTCTTGTTAATCGTATCACCGAAATCATGGACCACTTTAACCGAATCAACTTCATAAATACCTCTTAAACAATCCAACGTTACTTCAACAACCGCAACACCGTATGAATGATAAGCAAACGGCTTACCTTTATTTATTTTAGTGTCGAAATAAATATTTGGTGTTGAATGATGTGCTTGAGCAGTTAAACTAATTCGTTTTCTATATGCTATGCTTACAAGTTTTGTAAAACTCAGTTCGGTTTTATTGTTCTTATAAAAAATAATTTCATCTTTAATATCTATGCGAGAAGTTTTGTTCAGCTTTAGTTCATCTGCGGCAACTTTCTTTAGACGATCATTTAAAATCTTGCAAGCATCTATAACAGCAAAACCATTCAGATCAGTACCTTTGCTTGCTGCTGTTGCAGAACTGTTTGAAACACGTGAAGTATTTGTTGATTCAATATGAATTCTGTCAATATTGATCGAGAGTTCATTTGCAGCAATCATTCTTAATTTTTCGTTAACGCCCTGTCCCATCTCGATGGCAGCTGTACTAATGCCTACGCTCCCATCAGTATAAATATGAATTAGTGCGGAAGCTTGATTCAAAAATGTTGTAGTGAAAGAGATTCCGAAAGTGACCGGCATTATTGCTGCACCTTTTTTCACCAATTTATTTTTTGAATTAAATTTTTTAATTCTTTCTATAAGTTCTTTTGGTCTATATTTTTCTTCAACTCCAGCAAAACATTTTCCAACATTACAATTCAATACTTTTTGTCCGTACGGAAATTCATTCCGTTCTTTTAAAAGATTTTTCTTTTGAATCTCTGAAGGATCTATTCCAAGTTGATTCGCTGCTTTGTAGATAGCAGATTCAATCACAAACATTCCCTGAGGTCCGCCGAATCCTCTGAACGCAGTAAATGGAGTTAAATTAGTTTTACAACTTATCGCAGTTGCTTTTACATTTGGAATGAAATAGGAATTTGTACAGTGAAAAAGTGTGCGGTCCAAAATTGCAGGAGAAAGATCTGCTGCTGCACCTGCGTTCTGATAAAAAGTTACTTCGTAAGCAAGAATTTTTCCTTCCTTAGTTAACCCGATCTTGAAATCAGAAGAGTATGGATGTCGTTTTCCAGTAATCCTTATATCTTCCTGACGCGGTAAAATAATTTTAACCGGTTTATTTAATTTCAAAGCAGCTAGCGATGCCATAACAGCCCACGCAGTTGCCTGATCTTCTTTCCCGCCAAATCCACCGCCAAGCCTTGTAACATCTACTTCAACTTTGTGCATAGGTAAATCAAGAACTCTTGCCGCAGTGCGTTGAACTGTTGTTGGTCCCTGTGTTGATGAAATTATTTTTATTCCGCCGCCTTCAATTGGAAACGCGAGTGAACCTTGCGTTTCAAGATAAAGATGCTCTTGTCCACCGTTCTCGGCGGTTCCTTCGATTATGTAATCACATTTTTTCCAAGCCTTATTAATATTTCCGAGTTCAAATATTCTTGGTGGAATTATCAGTTCACCTTTTGCTACAGCTTCGCGAGGATCAAACACTGCAGGAAGTTTTTCGAATACACACTTAATTTTTTTTGCAGCATCGTGTGCTTGAAGAAAAGTCTCTGCAACAACCACAGCAATTGGATGACCTATAAAGTGAACCGTGTCTTCAGCAAATAGATTCTCATCTTGAACTATTCCTCCGATCTGATTTTCACCCGGAATATCTTTTGCGGAAATAATTCCTTTAACGCCTTCTACAAGTAATGCTTCTTCAAAATCAAGATTTAATATTTTCCCATGAGCTATTGAAGAATAAAAAACATATCCGTACAAAGTACCTTGCGGAGACACAATGTCATCCACAAAAAGAGATTCACCACGAACATGTCTTGTTGAGTCTACGTTTCTCAAAGTAGTTTCTCCGGATCCACGAGTTGCGGAAATAATTTAATAAAATGTGCGCAAAATAATTGATGCAGCAATAATCTTTTATACTCAGCAGAACCACGAGCATCACTGATTGGTGAAATTTCGTCCGCAGAAATTGCTGCAGCATTTTTTATAGTTTCTGCATCAATCGATTTATTTCTTAAATAGTTACAAGTGTTGTTAAGATATAACGGAATTGGAGCAACACCTCCGGTTGCAATATGAATCGCTTTTATTTTTTCAGATTTTAATTCTATATAGATTGATGAATTGACACTTGCAATATCAAGATAAGTGCGTTTAGAAATTTTTTCGAAATTAAAGAATGAATTTTTTGAAGGAATTTGAAAAGATATTTTTTCAACAATTTCATTTTTCTTTTTATCTAATGATTTATATCCTTTGTAAAAATTTTTAAGAAGAATAGACCTTTTCTTCTTTCCATCTTTCAAATGAACAGTTGAGTTGAGAGCAAGAAAAATGTTTACCATATCACCTATTGGAGAAGCATTAACAATATTTCCACCGATTGTTGCTCGATTACGAATTGGGAGAGAGCCGAAGAGACTTAAATAGCTGTTCCATTGGGGAAAATATTTTTGAAGCAGTTTAGATGATTTTAACTCTTCGATAGTTGTTGCAGAACCAATATTAATTTGTTTCCCTGTCTGAGAAATTCCGGTAAGCTTTTTATCCTGTGATATTAAATTACCTTTACCTCGCACTATGCTTTCCCACCTCTGAACATAAAGATCGGTTCCACCGGAAATAACAACACTTGATTTTTTATCAATTGATCTATCATCTACAGAAATTTTCTCAAGACGTTTTTTTATATCCTGGAAATAATTGGGAATAAATTTTAACGAGATCAAATTCTCAAGATGATTTCTGTCATCTGATTTTCCATTTTCAAATATTGAAATTGAATCATTGGCGGCGCGTTTAATTCCTGCATAACCAGTACACCGACAAATATTTCCACCGAGTGATTCTATGGCATCATAAGAGTTAAGATTAGAGTTGTTCAAAAAATATCCGGTCATAGAAACAACAAAACCCGGAGTACAAAACCCGCATTGAATACCGCCTTCATCAACCATTGCAGCTTGAACCGGTGATAGATCTTTCTGATTAAAGCCTTCTACAGTTACAACATGTTTACCATTGGCATCTCCTAACGGCATCAAACATGAATTAACAGATTTGTATTTGACAGTTCCTTTAATCAATTCACCAAGTAAAATAGTGCAAGCGCCGCAATCACCTTCTCTGCATCCTTCTTTAGTTCCGGTAAACATCGTCTCTTTTCTAATGAAATCGAGAAGAACTGTTGTGGGTGGAAGATCAGTAGAAATATTAAGATCATTAAGAATAAATTTGATCATTTTAACCTCAGTGGGATAATATCCACTTATGGTACTGCAATAAAAGAAATAAATATCTTATTCATCAAAAAATTAACATTTTGGAATGCCGAAATCAAAAACTTAATTTTATATTCAAATAATCTAATCTGAGATAACTCATCGAAACCTGGAAGAAAAACTTAACAGCTCTGTGCATAAGCCAATTTTTTTACCGTGCAGGTACACGAAGCCTGATTCCTTTTCTTCCACTTTTTATTCATGATATTGGCAAGACCACACCTGAATTAACTGCTATATGGAGCGGATGGATATTTGCAGCTCCATTTATTATTTCATTTTTTACTACACCTTTTTGGGGAAGCTTTGGCGATAAATACGGCAGAAAATTAATGACAATTCTTGCCGTGTTTGGTTTTGCTGCCGCTCAGTTTTTGATGGGATTCTCTACAAACTTGACTCAACTTATTTTATTTGCTTCGCTTCAAGAAGCAATGGGCGGATTTTATCCCGCAGCAGTTTCGTTAACAGCGTCCAACACTCCAAAAGAAAAAACAGCGCAAGCTCTCGGTATACTGCAATTTGCAAACGGTTCAGGAAATGTCGTCGGTCCAATATTAGGAGGAATCCTTGCAGATTTGGTCGGTCTTAGAGAAGTATTCTTTTTAATTGCAATAACAGTCGGGCTATCCGGATTTTTGATTGTTTTCTTTATAGATGAAAAAAATTTCACACGTGAAGATCATAATTATTACTTCCTCACAAAAAATTGGCGGTATGTCTTCGAAAATAAAAAATTAATTATATGCATGTTATTTCTACTGATTTATTCATTAGCCGTCACGGTTGTTCGTCCTACATTCTCTCTGTTCATCAAATCAATGAATTTTACATTGAACAATTCCTCAACTGTAACTGGAATTCTTCTGGGTGTTTTCGGCAGCACTTCTGCATTGGCTTCTGCGTTAGTTGGCAAATTAACAGTTAAAAGAAAAATTTATTCGATACTTTTATTTGCCTCAATAGTTGTAACTGCAACATACTTCTTGCTTTCATTAGTGAGCTCTGCTTCTTTTTTAATAATAGTATTGGCTGTTGGTGGATTTGGATTAGGATTAATTCAACCATTGGTATTTACTTTAGTAAGTCATAATACAGATAATAACCGAAAAGCAGGTGTGTTTGGCGTAGGATCAAGTTTTCAGGTAATTGGAAATCTTTTCGGTTCTGTATCAGCAGGATATATTGTTTCTGAATTTGGATTGCGTTTTCCATTTGTTGCAGCCGGGGTACTGTTCTTATTGGTAATTTTTATTGCTTTATTTGGATTAAAGAAAAACTTGTAAAAATATTCAATACAATTCTGCTGATATAGAAAAGGATTCAATATATTTAGATGATTAATTAATGATGTGAACTTAAACTCTCCTTTCGTTATATTTTAATGCATAAACTGTTGGCACTTATATGAGTAAGCTGACACAAGACTCAAGATTGAAATTCCTATCGAAACAATTTTCTTTTCAAAAGGTTTCCTCTTTATATAAAATAAATGCAAAGAGGAGCGGAATATGAGAACCAGATTCTTAATTATCGCTTTAATATTCTTAACGTTAGATGTTCATTTATTACTATCACAGCCTGTTGAGCTTGATTATTCCAAACCGGAAGAAGTAGCACAAAAATTTCTTCAACTTTATTTCAAAGGAGATTGGTTCGGCGCTTGTAAACTTTGTGCATGCGAAGGATGTGAAGATCAGATGTCGTTCATGATAAAGAAAATGGATGAAGAAAGTACAATAACAGATGATACCAAATGCACATTTTCACTTGATAAGTTTGAATTAGATAAAGATGGTACAACAGGCAAATATTATTTTACTAAAACTTGTCCGGACGTTAAACCCAAGAAAAATCATATTGATATGAAAAAGGTTGGTGATAAATGGATGGTTGAATATATTTACAGACGCGATAAGTTTTTGTAAAATCAGACAGACGAATAATTTTGAACATAAACAATTTTAATCTGAGTTTATATGAGAAGAAATGAAATAAAAAATAGATTTACATTCGAGCACAAGAATGAACCTCTTTTACCAAGAGATCTTTTTGTTAAGAGAATGTTTAATCATCTTCTACTAGGCGCCATTACAATTTTGTTCTCACTTATGATCGGTATAATAGGTTATCATTATTTTGAAAGTATTGGCTGGATTGATTCTCTACTCAATGCCTCTATGATTCTAGGCGGTATGGGACCGGTTACTGAATTGCATACAGATTCAGGTAAAATTTTTGCTTCAATGTATGCTTTGTTTTCCGGGATTATTTTTTTAGTCACTGTGGGAATAATAATAGCCCCTGCGGTTCATCGTTTTCTTCACCGTCTTCATATTGATGAAAAAGACGATAACTAAATACTACTGAGACAAATTAATACTTTCCTAAGAGAAGAAATATTTTTTTCTTATCTTTTAATGTTGGTAATTCATTGATAATTAGTATGATTGTTTACTGAAGAAAGACAAAGAAAGAAATTGACAAACATGAAAAAAAGAAAATTAATATTATTTATATCAATAATAATTCTTTCCATATTTATTATTAGTTGTAATAGCAACGGACCAAAGGAAATATCTGTTAATATTTACTTGGTCGCTTATCAAGGATCTAATTTAAACGGGAAGAAAATCGGGTGTAATGACATCTTAGTTCCAATTGCTAAAAATGTTCTAGTGGAAAATAACGAGGTAGAATCTGCACTTAATGAGCTGTTAAAAACTGAAGATTCGGAAGAATTAAAAAATTTCATTAAAGGTCCATCATTACTTGTATATCAAGTAACTATGGCAGATGGAATAGCAGATGTTTATTTAAAGGGGGATTTTAATATCTCCTCTTTTTGCGATATACCACGCATTAAAGAACAGCTTTACGAAACTGCAAAACAATTTTCCGATATTAAAAAAGTTGATATCTATATAAATGATAAAACTTTAGAATCATATCTTTCCGTTGCACAAGAAGGATTTAAATAAGCATGTCATGGATCTGGATTTTTATTGCATCGCTGTTTGAAATCTCATGGGCAGTAGGTCTAAAATACTCGCAAGGTTTTACACAATTAAAAGCTACAATTTTTACCGTTATTACGATGATACTAAGCTACGTTTTTCTTTCACTTGGTGTAAAAAATCTACCCATAGGGACAGCTTATGTAGTTTGGACCGGCATAGGTGCAGTCGGAACCGCCATTTACGGAATTATTTATTTTAACGAACCGAAAGATTTAATCCGTGTTTTTTTTATTTTCTTAATCGTTGTTGGAATTATCGGTCTACGACTTACTTATAAAGCCAGCTGAAATGAAAAAACTTTCCCACGAAGAAATTTCTAAAAACAGAAGTACATTATCTACATTACACACAGTAACTAAACTTCCAATTTATGTTGTACTCAACAGTATTAGAAGCAGTTACAACGTAGGGTCAATATTCCGCACATCAGATGGTGCAATGATTGAAAAACTTTTTCTCTGCGGATATACACCTCATCCTCCCAAGAAAGAAGTCCTTAAGACAGCACTTGGTTCACAAGATAGTGTTAGTTGGGAATATATTCATGATCCAAAAGAAGTTATTCAAAAATTGAAAGCAAATGGAATTAAGATCTGTGCGCTCGAACTTACTGAATCAAGTATTCCAACTTTTAAAATTAAGAAAGAAGATTTCCCTTTAGCATTAATAATCGGAAATGAAATAACTGGAGTTTCACAAGAGTTATTGGATATATGTGATTTGTCGATTGAAATTCCGCAATACGGAATTAAACAATCATTAAATGTTGCGGTAGCTTACGGAATTGCTGTCTTTGATTTAAGAAGGATTTTTGATTCGTAGAGCAGAATCGTATTCTGCGCAACCAAAACAAAAAGCACAGATTAAGAATCTGTGCTACATTGCCCAGAATAGAATTTATCGATGAGGATCAATTCAGTTTAAATACGGTCTCTTAATTTTTTCTTAGTAGAATCCGGATTTGTTTTTAATCGTTCTAAATTTTTCTGATTAATTAGACGCTCTTTAGACAAGGTATCATTCTTTGCTGTGGAGTCTTTAACAGCAGTTTGTTTTTGCGGTTCTATTTGATTCGAAAGTGGTTGTGCAACATTATTATTTTTTTCTTTTTCTATCTTTTGTTGTTCTAATTCTTTCTGCCTTGCTTCATTTTCCGTTTTAATCCGTAATCTTTCAATTTGATATTCACTGAATCTTGGAAGTACAGAATTGGCATACGGTGTGCCCACATAATCTTTTACAAGAATTCCATAAACTACCGCGGCGGAGTCATACATCTTAAGATCTTTTTCGTAAATCATTCCGGCATAAGTAAGAGATTTTTTTGCAAATTCTGATTTCGGATAATTTTTGTAAATCTCACGAAATGATTTTATTGCATCTTCGTAATTCTTATCATAATATTTTTCCTCAGCTTCCAAATAAAAAATTTCTGCCGGATCCTCATCTTTCTTTGCTAATGCTTTCTTTTCTTCTTTTTTTATCAATCCCAGCTTTTCACCTGCCGCAGTTCTTAGTGGATCTTTTTCGTAATTATCATAAATGATTTTGAATAGACTATCGGCTTTTAGAGTATCCTTCATTGTCTCATAATAAATTCCAAGCGTATATAATGTTTGAACTTTTACGGATTTATTCTGATACTCATTTAAGATTTTAATAAAATAAAAATAGGCCGAGTCCGGTACCTCTAACTCAGAAAAAAACAAGCTGCCAAGTCCGTACAAACTTTTTGCATAAATTGTTCTAACTGAATCGGCTGAAATTTTAAGGCGTTCCGGTTTTTTTATTTTACCTTGCAATATTAATTGATAAGGAGTAAGATTTTTATCTTTTGAATTAACATTTTGGTTTTGCTGCAATGTTTGCTGTCGGCGAATTTCACTTGAGGCTTCAATTTGATTTTGATTATTAGTAGCATTGTTCTGACCTTCTAAAATTCGGCGGTTCTCGTCTAAATATTGTCTGTAAGCAATATCATACTCAATAGAATCTTGCGTATAACGAGTAGGATTAAGAATATAATTTAACTGTTGAGATAAATCATTCAGCTCTTTCTTATTTGCGAAATATTTATCAAGATCCCTGGCATGTCTGTTCGATTCAGTTTTAATATCAACCGGTGCTAATGATATTGCAACTTTATTATAATACTTATAGGAGCTGTCATAATCGCGAATTTTTATTTTATATATTTCTCCTAATTTCGCTTGTGCGATTCCGGACGTTGGATTCATTCTAAAAGTTGAATCAACTTCCCTAAAAATATTTACAGCTAACTTGGTTTCGTTTTTTTCATAATAGATCTGACCAATTTCAATCATTACTTGATCAACATAATTTTTAAATTTTCCGGCGTATCTTATATAATTAAGTTCAGTTTCGCTTTCCTCAACTCTGTTTAATCCTTTTAGCAGTCTTGCATGTTCAATTCGGCTTTGAAATTCAATATCAAAAGTTGGAGAATATTTTAATACATCTACAAAAGCTTTAAGAGCATTTTCTTTATCATTTAAGAACAAATAAATCTTCCCAAGCTGATATGAAACAAGCGCGTTTGTTTCATCGTCTTTTGAAACGCTAAGATAATTGGTGCATTCATTGATAGCTTTTTGGTATTCTTCCCGGAATTCGAAAAAAGCAATTCTTGTTATTGCTGCATCATTAAACAATTTTTCTTCGTCTTCCTTGAGTGCCTCTTCTTTTACTTCTTCAATAAGATTCAATCCTTCGTCAAAATTATGAAGTTGTAAATGAGTTTTTGCCAGCCATAGTTTATTCTCTAACCGATATTTTGTGTTGCCGAGTCCGGCAAGTTCAATAAATTTTCTTTGAGCCCTTGCATATTCTGATTGATAATAAAATGCTTTCCCGGTCATGAATAATGCATCGGGGAAATATGATGAGCTAGTTTCGTATTGAAGAATTTTAGAACACTTTTCAATAACCTTTGTGAGATCCTGACTAAGCGAACCGCTTAATTGAACACCTGTCTGTACTCCGGTCTGTAATCCCGATTGAGTGCGCAGCTGCTGTGTACCAAATTGTGAAGTTGGTTGAGATACAATTGGAGAAATAATTTGGGTACCCTGTGTTAGAGTTTCTCGGAAAGCAAAAATATCTTTTTTCTGTTTGAGAATTTCTTCTTCGGTTCTATCGAAAAGTGTTTTTGCGTTGTAGTAAGTATTGAAGTAGGTGTTAAAATCAGTCCACATACCGCAACTTGAAAGTGCAACGACGAGAAATAACAAAGATGTCTGCACAAATAGTTTTTTTGTTTTTTTGTAAGACATAGTCTTTTACTATTTAGTTATTGATAAAACTGTAAAAACTATTATGCGGTTTCTCCTTGTTTATGAATTCATATATGTAAATTTACAAAAAATTAGAGAGCAGATGAACCGGATTCATCCGTTCGTATTCTAATTACATCCGATATATCGGAAATAAAAATTTTACCATCGCCAACTTGGCCGGTTTTTGCAGTTCGCAAAATTGCTTCAACAGTTTTTTCGGCCGAATCATTATCAACAATAACTTCAATTTTTATTTTCGGTACGAATTCAATTTGATATTCGCTTCCGCGGTAAGTTTCTTTATGCCCTTTTTGTCTCCCATATCCGCGGACTTCAGTAATCGTCATCCCGCGAACACCTTCTTCAAGCAGAGCTTCCTTTACTTCATCCAATTTAAAAGGACGAATGATTGCTTCGATTTTTTTCATAGCAACCTCATATTAAGCGTTTTTACCGTGGCAATTTTTAAATTTTTTACCGCTTCCGCAAGGACAAGGTTCATTACGACCTACTTTTGCTTCCACTTTTACCGGCTGTTGTCTTCCTCTTCTATCTCCATCCCCTTCCGGTGATGTGGCCCGCAATCCTAAATTATCTGCAGAATCTTTTATAGTCTGCAATCTTTGTGCCGGGGCAGTTTTTCTTCCTTGTACTTCTTGAGGAGCTTGCGGCCAAAATTTGAAACAGAAAGCAACTACTTCATTTCTAATTTGTTCCAGTAAACTTAAGAACAATGTATAAGATTCGGATTTGTATTCAAGAAGAGGATCTTTCTGCCCGTAAGCTCTTAACCCAATTCCTTCTTTTAAATCATCCATTTCTCTTAGATGTTCTTTCCATTTTTCATCAATAACACTTAACACCGCATATTGTTCCAGACGCGCCATTAATTGGATGCTGAGCATTTCTTCTTTTCTTTTATAAAATTCTTTTGCGCCATCAAGGATTTTTTCCTTCACACCATCTTTACCAAGCTTTTCAAATGTATCTGCTTCAATCTTAAAATCAACTAAGAAATTTTGCAACACTTCATTATGAATACTTTCTATATCGCCCTCATCATAATATTTATCAACAATCTCCTGAACTACTTCATCAAGATATTCGAACACTTCACTTTTAAGACGTTCACCTTCAAGAGCTTGTTTTCTTCTCGAGTAAATTACTTCGCGCTGCTGATTCATCACATTATCGAATTCGAGTAAACGTTTTCTTATTGCGAAGTTATTTTCTTCAACTTTTTTCTGCGCACGTTCAACCGATCGGGTAATTAGCGGATGCTGAATTGCTTCACCATCTTCCATACCCATTCTGCCCATAACATTCGTAATTCTATCGCTGCCGAATAAACGCATTAAATCATCTTCCAACGAAATGAAAAATTTTGTTGTACCGGGATCGCCTTGACGTCCTGAACGGCCTCGTAACTGACGATCAATGCGACGTGCTTCATGTCGTTCTGTACCAAGAATATAAAGACCGCCGGTATCAACAACACCTGCACCTAATTTAATATCTGTACCACGACCTGCCATGTTTGTTGCAATTGTAACTGCACCGGGTTGTCCCGCGAATGCTATAATCTCTGCTTCACGCTGATGTTGTTTAGCATTAAGAACATTGTGTGGTACACCTTGTCTCTTCAAAATTTTGCTGATCGTTTCAGAAACATCAACACTTGTTGTTCCAACAAGCACCGGACGTTTTTGTTCGCGCAGCTCGCTTATCTTTTCTAAAATAGCGCTATACTTCTCGCGTTTGGTTTTATAAATAGCATCGTCTTCATCATCTCTAACATTTGGTCTGTTGGTTGGAATAACTAAAACTTCCAATTTATAAATTTCAAAGAACTCCCCTTCTTCAGTTTCCGCTGTTCCGGTCATACCAGCAAGTTTTCTGTAGAGGCGAAAATAATTTTGAAGAGTAATTGTTGCCAGAGTTTGTGTATCACGTTCAACCTTTACGCTTTCTTTTGCTTCAATAGCTTGATGTAGTCCGTCGGAATATCTTCTTCCCGGAAGAACGCGTCCGGTAAACTCATCAACAATCGCAATCTTTCCCTCTTCAGTAATTACATATTCAACATCTTTCTCAAATAAAGTATAAGCTTTCAATAGCTGATTTAAAGTGTGAATCCTATCAGATCGTTCTGAATATATATGATAAAGCCCATCTTTCTTTTTTAATTTTTCTTCATCTGAAACCGAAGGATCATTTTCTAATTTACTTATTTCAGTGCCGAGATCAGGTAGAACAAAAAATTCTTTTCCTTCGGAAGAACCCATGGCAAGTTCATCCCTACCTTTTTCGGAAAGGTCCATTTGATTGTTTCGTTCTTCAATTGCAAAGTAAAGTTCTTCGTCAATCTCCGGCATTCGTTTAGCATTCTCACGTAAGAAATCGAGTTCAGTCTGCTGTAATAATTTTTTGTATCCCGGTTCCGATAGAAGTTTCATTAAAGCTTTGTTTTTAGGAAATCCTCTATGTGCTCTTAACAAAAACATCCCAGCTTTTTCGCGGTCTTTAGAATTATCTGATTGCAAAAGTTGTTCCGCTTCTTTTACAATTGATGCAACAAGATTAGATTGTTTTCTAAAAAGTCTTTCAACGCTTGGTTTCATTTCATCAAATTTATGTTCTGTTGAACCGACTGGACCGGAAATAATAAGTGGTGTTCTTGCTTCATCTATTAAAACAGAATCAACTTCATCCACGATAGCAAAGTTGTGTCCTCGTTGAACACAATATTCTTTTGAACTTGCCATGTTATCACGCAGATAATCAAAACCAAATTCATTATTGGTTCCGTAAGTAATATCGCATGCATACATTTTAATTCGCTGATCGGAATCCATCGTATTAATTATACAACCAATGGTCAACCCGTGAAATTTGTAAATCTCACCCATCCACTCACTGTCACGTTTAGCAAGATAATCGTTAACAGTTACAAGATGAACGCCGCGACCTGTGAGTGCATTTAGATAAACCGGCAGAGTTGCAACAAGTGTTTTACCTTCACCCGTTGCCATTTCAGCAATTTTACCTTGATGTAAAACAATTCCGCCAAGAAGTTGAACGTCATAAGGAATCATATCCCAGGTAATTTTATTAGCTGCTGCTTCCCATGATCTTCCGCATAGTCTACGGCAAGTGTCTTTAACAACTGCAAATGCTTCCGGTAAGATTTCATTAAGAATTTCTTCGTACTTGTCGGTAAGTTCATTCTCCAATCTTTCAACTTCATCATAGATAGTGTGTTTCTCTTCAACGGATTGTACATCTAGAAGCTTAATTTTTAATTCATCGAGCGGTGTTTTTGTATCGCGGGTATATTCTTCAATTCTATTTTTGAATTCAGTAGTTTTAACGCGGAGTTCATCATCCGTCAAATCTTTTAATTTTTCGTACTCAACTTTAATTTGTTCAACAATAGGCCATAAATCTTTTGCAGCTTTTACATTTTTATCGCCAAAAAACTTTTTCAGCAGCGATTCGAACATCAAATTCTCCTATTTTTTCGGCAAGCAAGTTAAATAAAGAGGTTCTTAATTGCAATGAAACTGCATATATACAAGCGGTAACAGGTGCTTCAAACATTAT
>Ga0163199_1001452_pt1 | contig 14811 bp, 14 predicted proteins | sample PL_2010_150m_FD_113537 | JGI IMG/M metagenome (GOLD analysis project Ga0163199, IMG submission 113537) | Freshwater microbial communities from Powell Lake, British Columbia, Canada to study Microbial Dark Matter (Phase II) - PL_2010_150m | ecosystem: Environmental > Aquatic > Freshwater > Lake ... | reverse complement strand
CTGCATCTCCTGCACATGTATGAAGCGGTTCTCGAACACCGTCTCGGTGATAGTCCCCACCCCTTCTGCGACGCTATTCAGCGCCGTGAACTGGGCCTGCATATCGGTGGGGAAGGCCGGATAGGGAGCGGTATGCACATCCACTGCCCGGGGCCTACGCCCCTGCATGTCAAGCTCAATCCAATCCGCGCCGAGTGCAATATGCGCCCCCGCCTCGCGCAGCTTTTGCAGCACCGCGTCAAGCAGCTCGGGTCGGGTGTCGCGCAGCCGGATCCGCCCCCTCGTGATGGCCGCTGCCACCAGGTAGGTACCGGTCTCGATGCGGTCTGGTAGCACGTCGTAGCGCGCCCCGTGCAGCCGCTCTACCCCCTCGATGTGGATGCTGTCGGTGCCGGCCCCGCTGACTCGTGCGCCCATAGCATTGAGAAAATTGGCCAGATCCACCACCTCCGGCTCCCGGGCGGCGTTTTCGATCAGAGTCTCCCCATCCGCCAGGGTTGCCGCCATCATCAGGTTCTCGGTGCCGGTCACAGTGACGAGATCCATGACCAGGCGCGCCCCCCTGAGACGCTGGGCCTGGGCGCGCACATAGCCGTTCTCGACCCGGATCTCCGCCCCCATGGCCTGGAGTCCCGTGATGTGCAGATTCACCGGGCGCGAACCGATGGCGCAGCCGCCAGGCAGGGAGACATCGGCACGGCCAAAGCGCGCCAACAGTGGCCCTAGCACCAGGATGGAGGCACGCATGGTCTTGACTAGCTCATAGGGCGCGGAGAAGTCCCGGATGGTGCTGGCATCCACCTCCACTCGCATGCGTTCGTCGACCACCAACCGCACCCCCATGCGCCCCAGCAGCTCCATGGTGGTGGTGACATCCTGCAGATGTGGCACGTTGCCCACCGAGGTGATGCCCTCCGCCAGAAGGGTGGCGGCGAGGATCGGCAGGGCTGCATTCTTGGCGCCGGCGATGCGCACCTCCCCGTCCAGCACGGGGCCGCCTGTGATGTAGAGCTTATCCATGGTTGATTTAGATATGGGATCGCGATAGCCGCCCGGTTTCGGTGGCCGAGAATTGAAGAGGTGCCTATGATAAAGGAAATGGCCGCGAAGCGGGGCTTCTACGACACCTAACGATGGTAAATCATGGGGCATGCAGGATGATGGATAGGGCGACACTCTACGACACGGACTACGATGCCTGGCTGGAGAGAAATCTTGAATCTCTGCGCCAGTTCCGCTTCGAGGAATTGGATGTTGAGCGGCTAATCGAGGAGATGGAGAGTATGGGGCGGAAGGAGCGCGGCGAAGTGACAAGCCGCATACTCGTACTCATCGCGCACCTCCTGAAGTGGCAGTATCAGTCGGCCCACCGCTCGTCGTCCTGGCGTGGATCCATTGCCGAACAGAGGCTAAAACTCATTCGCCGGTTGCGTTTGAGCCCCAGTCTCAAGCCTTATTTGCCGGAGGCGATTGAGGATGCCTATGGGGATGCGGTGGAACTGGCGATGGAAGAGACGGGCCTGGATCGTGGCGCTTTTCCCGGCCGCTGCCCCTATACCCCGGAACAACTCTTGGACAAGGTGTTTTGGCCGTGAGACAGATGCCATGACAGAACTCAGCGGCCTATACGATAAAGATTTTTCCGCATGGGCCGGACAGAATGCTGATCTCCTTAAACGTGGGCGCTTTTCGGAACTGGATATCGAACACCTTATTAATTGAAAAGCTTGAATCCCCCCTCCCAACCTCCCCCCGTTTGGGGGGAGGGATCTGAACGGTTACGAAACTGCCTGCCCTTAGGCCCTATCGGGGGGCGAGTTCATATTAAGAGGACGATTCCTTTCTGTAGACGCGGGCATTTTGCAAGTGACTCGGAGGTGAACGGTGTCGGATGAAAACAAACGGGAAGATGCGGACCGCTGGATCGACGAATGGGTCGCTTCCATGCCGGAGCAAAAAATCGAGCTGATCGACGGCAAGCTCGTCATCGGTACGCTGACCGGCAGTCGGCGCATACTGCGGGAGTTGCTCCTCGACTATGGGCCTGACCTATTCCTGCCCATGGCTTCGGAAGATCTGTGGTGGTCGGCGTTACGCACGGCATACGATCCACCGTCCGCGCCCCACGACCCAGTCGAGTGGAACGCCTGGGCCGATGCCCTGACCTATGAGCCCGAGGTCGCCCCCGCAGGGCCTCAGGCCACCCTTCAGCATCGGCGCTTGTCCAATCTACTGTCCTGGGGCCTGCATTACCTCACCAGCGCCAGTTGCGCGGGTGAATCGATCGGACCCGACTTTGTGATCCAACTGGGCGAGAACGGTCTCACCCCGGATGTGATGTTCATCGACCGCCCTGGGATGCAGCACATGCGTTCCCGTTACCTAGAAGGGCCACCGACCATCGTGATCGAGATCCTCCAGCCCGCGAGTGCGGAGCAAGATCGTGTCTTGAAATTGCGCCTATACGAAGAGGCGGGCGTTCCGGAGTACTGGCTGATCGATTCGGAACGGATGGAGTGTCTCTTCTATCGTCTTGGGCCGGATGGTCGCTACGATCCGGTCATGATCGACCCGACGCAGCTCGCGGAGATTGCTCGTTCGGGCAAGGACTATCGCTATGATTCAACTGCGGTTCCTGGCCTATCCCTCTCCATGCTGAATCTCTGGGGAATGGAGCAACACGATTGGAATGACCCGTTCAAGCCCTTTGCCCCCATCGAACGCCAGTCGCCGCCCCTTGGATATGGCACAGGGGGCATCCAGTGGGACCAGGTTCCGTTTGCGCCGCGCACCGCCTTGACCCCCATCCCGATCCGTTTTGAAGAGTTCATTTCCTGGTGCGGGCGCGCCAAGTTTGAGCGTTGGGGGGGTGGACTCAAGATCGACGGTACCGAGTCCACCCGACGGATTGCCGGGATGTTGCTGATGACCTTCGGTTTGATCGAAACGGTTCGTCTCGCCCATCCACGGGAATGGGTGCGATTTCTGGATCGTGATCGCTACCGAGCGGAGGTTCAACGCCATGTGGCGGCCTTTCTAGAAGGGGCGACCTATAAGGATTGCGAGTTAGGTGGCGATGAGGAGTGCCTGCTCGGCGAGATTTCGATACCGAATCAAGGGGAGAGGCTGCTTGGTTATGGCGCGACTCCAGATGAGTGCCGGGAGGACCTAATGCAGCAAATTGAGGCGTGGGTCTTGTTGCGTCTCGTCCGCAACGAGGTGATCCCGGATCCATCCGGCGAAACGGTTACGCCGGGCCAGGCATCGGCGAGCGTTCCGAAGGTCGTATGAGGATGGGTAGAGCGGCCATTCGCTGCGCTATCGAATTGGCGCCGCGCATAATGGCCGCGAAACCCACCAAATATCCGAGCGTGCGGGGCGTTCGTGGTGTCACAGCCGATGGTGATGGGTTTCGCGGCCATCCGGCCCCGCTGCAACCGTCAAAGGTCCGCGTGTGGCCGATCTACCCACCCTTGCTATTATGATTTATATTAGTATTTAATAAAATCATGCAGCTTTGGACAGTGCCTGATTAACAACATGCCAAAATATTGATATTTGTTTTTGTTTGTGCTCAAAAAAATCCTCAAAGAAGCCAACTGCATTTAATGGTTCAGGATAAGAATATTCCTCTCCATCGTCGCCAAATTTAGTCTCCCAATCTGTTGGATATCTTGAGTCTATGATATCGAACAGTTTTGCCGGATAGAGATAGGGCTTACCAGCATTATTTAATATTCTGTAGTCATCAGCCTCTATCCCTATAACAAAATAGGGCTGATCTTCTGATAGATCAGTGTAATCCTCGTTCTTTGTTTTAAGTTTGATAATCATCTTTTTGCGACCATCTTCAGTTTAATTTCAACTCGCCCAATACCATAGTATTCATACCAATGATATTCATACAATGTTCCATCGCTCTCAAATGTTGGACTACTCTTCTTGGTCCATTTTGACTTTCTACCCCCATATTGATCAACGAGTCTTTGTATATCTCGAATACGTTCTCCTTTTGCAATTGCTCGGGACTGAGCAATGAGCACATTCGTGAGCTTAATTGCGCTAGTCCTCTTATTGATTTATTTGCTAAACGACAGAGATCAGCCGCCCCGCGCCCGTAACAAGCAACCAAACAAAAACACGGATGATTGCGCGGGGTTGGTTGGCTGCATAAGCTTGTTGGGCAATTGATGGGTTTCGCGGCCATGCGACCTCGGTGCAATCATCAAAGGCCGCGTGTGGCCGTTCAACCCATCCTACCTTGCTACCTTGCTAAACGTGACACCGCAGAGCGGTGACACGGGGCGAAACTGCCATCAGGCTACCTCGACCAGTTTCTCGCCAGAACTCAAGGCCCGCTCAATCTCGGGCAACAACCTTCCAAACCATGCCAACAACGCATGTCGAGTCGTATTGCCAACCCGAACCCACACGACGGGGATGCCGTTGGACCGCACCGACAAGAGCGTGACGAAATCCTCGTCTTTGGTGACAATCACGGCACCGATCATTCCCGCCCTTTCCAAGATCACCCGATCCGTAGCCTCCATCAACCCCAAATCGAAGACGTGCTGCGCCTCATGACCCTGTTTCTCCAACCAACGCGCCAAGGCGGGTGGCAATTGGGCATCGATCAAGAAACGCATCCTCAAGCGACCCGCAGCACAGGATGATCTGACCGCTGCGCTGCATACTCCAAAGCAGCGGTGATATCCTCGTTTTCTAGGTAAGGATAATCGTCCAAAATCTCCTGGCGCGACGCCCCCACCGCGAGCATGTCGAGAATATCGGTGACCCGCACCCGCATACCGCGCAGACAGGGCCTGCCTCCGCAGACCTGTGGGTTCACTGTAATGCGATCAATTGAAGTCATGTCATCACCTCTTTTCCACAAGCAAAGTAGCAATGGGTAGAGCGGCCATTCGTCGTGCTTTCGGATTGGCACCGCACATGGTGGGCGCAAAACCCATCGAATGTCCAACCATGCCGGGTGTTGGGTGGCGTCAAGACCGATGGCGAGCGTAGTAGATATCGGTGGGTTTCGCGGCCATGCGATCCCGGTGCAACAATCGAAAGTCCGCGTGTGGCCGCTCGACCCACCCTTGCTCGGCCTGACCTCGTGACACCGCTCCAGCGGTGTCACGCCTGTGTGAGGCGCTCCGCGCCGACAAGCGGGATTGCCTATCCGGATATCGCTAGAGCCGACACTCGCAGCGCAGATCGCTCGACGCATGGGTGACACCGCAGAGCGGTGTCACCAGTCCGAATGGCGGTGGGTTTCGCGGCCATGCGGTCCCGGTGCAATCATCGAAGGTCCGCGTGTGGCCGCTCGACCCACCCTACCTTGCTACCTTGCTTCAAATTGCCCACAGAGTCCGGGACTGGTGAAGCATCCCGGAGTGTGTCGATTTCTCTTCACTTCGCATCGTTTACTCGCTCATGCCAGTGCCCTGTCTGACTTCCATCCGAGCCATCGTTTGGAAATCGCCAGCGTCGCCATGATCCGGGATGCCTAGCCCCTCACCCTCAGCACTCGAATGATGTCGGTGCCGCCCGCTTCATGCAGTTGACCCGAGGTGGCGATGACGATGTTGCCGGGTTCCAGGAGCCCCCTGTCTTGGGCCTGGGCCAGGGCGTAGGCAATTTTCTCATCGTCGTTGGGGGTCCCGCTGTAGAGGATAGGGATCACACCCCAGTTCATGCACAGCCGCCGAGCGACTCGCAACGACGAGGTGACGGCTAAAATAGGACACTCGGGTCGGTGCTTGGAGATCAGGCGGGAGGTGAATCCGGTCTCCGTTAGGCTGATGATGGCGTTGGCCCGCAATTGGTCGGCCATGATGGTGGTCGAGCGGCTCACCGCCTCTGTGACCAGATTGGAAGGGTTGGGCAGTACATTTTGCAGGAAGCCGTATTCCCGCAGAGACGCCTCCGCCCGCACCGCAAGCTCAGCCATGATCTTGACCGCCTCCACCGGGTAACGCCCAGCCGCGGTCTCGCCCGACAGCATGACTGCGGAGGTACCATCCAGGATGGCGTTGGCCACATCGCTGGCCTCGGCCCGGCTGGGCTTGGGGTTGACCTCCATGGAGGCCAGCATCTGGGTGGCGGTGATGACCGGCTTACCGTTGCTGACCGTAGTGCGGATGATCTTCTTTTGCGTACTCGGCACGTCCGCTAGGGGCAATTCCACCCCCAGGTCGCCCCGAGCCACCATGACCCCGTCGGCGGTGGCCACGATGGACTCCAAGTTCTTGACCCCGGACTTGCTCTCGATCTTGGCGATAATGGGGATATCCACCCCGCGCTCGCGCAGGATCTCGCGCATCCGGTTGATGTCGTCGGCGTTTTGCACGAAGGAGGCGGCGATGTAGTCCACATCGTTGTCCGCCGCGAAACTCAACTCCCGCACCACATCTTCCCGATGCTCGGGATCCACGGCGCTCACGGACAGGGCGGTATCGGGCAGGTTGACTCCCTTGTTCTCCAGCAGGGTGCCACCGATCACTACCGTGCAGTGGATCATGCGCTCTTCCACGGACTGGACCCGCAGTTCCATGGCCCCATCATCCAAGAGGATGGCGTCCCCAGGATTCACCTCCTGGGCCAAGCGTTGATAGGACACGGAGACCCCGGAGGCATCCCCCGGACGGGTGTCGGTATGCAAGGTAAAGGGCGCCCCAGCCCGCAGCTCCACGGATCCACCAGGGATGCGTCCGGTGCGGACCTCGATGCCTCGGGTGTCGATCATGATGGCCACCTCGACGCCCACCCGCTCCGCCGCGCCACGGATGCGCAGCAGCCGTTGCTGGTGCTCTTCCAGGGTACCGTGGGATAGATTCAGGCGGGCTACGCTCATTCCCGCATGCAACATGGCCTCCAGGGTTTCCGGGGCATCGCAGGCGGGACCTATGGTGGCGACAATCTTGGTCTTGCGGATACGGGTGCGCTGGGGCATGGATTCGAGGTCCGGCGAAGGGAAGGGGACGCAAGTGTGGCACTAGGTCGTAGGCAGTGCCCATATGACCATTATCCCCGATTTCGGGGGCGGGATGAATGGCCAAAATTAGACGGTAGCGAGGATTGGGTCGTGAGGTATCATCCCCCCTTAAGTTACCCTACCCGCACCACTAAGAGACACCCTGACGCATGCAGCCGATAGAATTGCAAAGACTCATCATCAGCGCCCTTGAGGATATGAAGGCCCGTGATATCGAGGCGATCGATGTACGCGGCAAGACCAGCATCACCGATATCATGATCATCGCCAGCGGCACCTCCGACACCCATGTGAAGGCCCTGGCGGAGAGCGTTGCCGCCCGCGCCAAGGAGGCCGGAGTGTCGCCTCTCGGTACCGAGGGCATGCAGGACGGCGAATGGGCCTTGATCGATCTCAACGATGCGGTAGTCCACGTCATGCAGCCTCGGGTACGCGACTACTACCAGTTGGAGCGACTATGGGGCATTGCTAGCCCCCCCGCAAAGGCCACGGTGGGTTGCTAACATCCTTGCTGAGTTTCTCGGACTGAGGAGAGAGGAGGTTCCTGATGAGCGCGTTGACCCTACGTTTCGATCAACTGATCGTGCCCCCTGGTCAACAAGTGTGGCTGAAGGATATCAGTTGGGCCGTGTTTGAGGACATCCTGGAGACCTTGGGTGACACCCGGGGCGCCCGGCTGGCGTATCAGGAGGGGGTATTGGAAATTATGTCGCCACTGGCCCGACACGAAGACAACAAAGGCATCATTGCGCGCCTCATAGAGGTGCTACTGGAGGAAATGGGCACTGAGTTTCGCGCCCTTGGCTCCACGACCTTCAAAAACAAAACCACTGGTAAGGCGGTGGAACCGGACGAGTGTTTCTACATCGCCCACGAGGCGGAGATTCGCGGCAAACCCCGCATTGACCTGGAACGGGATCCGCCGCCGGATCTGGTGTTGGAAGTGGACCTGACTTCCCATACCCACCTGGACATCTATGCGGCGCTGGGCGCGCCGGAGGTGTGGCGCTACGCGGAAGACACTCTGTACATCCATGTGCTACGCCAGGGCCGCTACGAGGAATGCGAAACCAGTCCGCATTTTCCCGGCTTGGCCCTACGCACGGCCATCCCCCGCTGCCTGGCGGACAGCCGGACCCAGGGCCGAACCGTGGCGATCAAGGCCTTTTGCACCTGGGCTAGGGCGCGTTGATATATGAGTACAACATATTGATTTACATATGAAATGTTCAAACACCCGTCTTTAGACGGGCAGCTTTTATCTTCCATAGAATCCCAAAAAAGAAACTAACGTTTTTGGATGACGCCGACCTCAAGTCGGCTACCGGAACCCTTCACCGAGTGACGATTCCCCGCACGCCCCCGGCAATCAAGGCCGCGATGTCCAGCAACACACTAGGCAGGGTAAGCCCTGGGGGGACGGCCAGATATCTCGGGTGCCACTCGGGCCCGAACTTCTCCTTGTAGGCACGCAGCCCCTGAAAATTATAGAAATGCTCTCCGTGGCGGAACATCAGGGTGCCGATGCGATGCCAGAGGGGGGCCAGGGGACCTGTCTCCAGCCCCGACAGGGGGGCCATCCCCAGGTTGAATCGCGCATAGCCCTGGGCGGCGCCCCAGAGCATCAGTTCCACGAACAGATAGTCCATCACCCCATTGGGGGTGTCCGGGACATGGCGCATGAGATCCACGGACAGCTCGGACTTGTCGGCCCCAGGCCACAGGTTGGCGAAGGCCAGTATCCGATCCTCTTGGCGCACCAGGGCGCAGGGGAAATGGCGCAGATAGGTGGGATCGAAGCGACCGACGGAGAAGCCCTTCTCGTGGGCCTGCTTCGCCCCCAGCCAGGCATCGGATACGGCCTTGAGCTGGGTCATTAGGGCATCATCCAGGGCATTGGCCTCGATCACCTCGAATCGCAGCCCCAGCTTGGTCAGTTTACGCTGGACCTGACGCAACTCGGCCCGTGCTCTGCCGACCAGGGAGAAGCCGCGCAGGGCCACCAAGGCGGCCTCGCCGATCTTGAGGGGTGACAGGCCCAGATCCAGGTAAAGGGGCAAGTGCGCCGCGTTCACCTGGTAGAACACTGGCCGTCCCCCATGGCGATCGCACAGCTCGCGGAACCGCCAGGCCAGATGCTCGGCCACCGCCGGCGCTCCCACCGGGTCGCCCATGACGATCCAACTGCGGCGGCGGATCTGGAACATGAGAAATCCCGCATCCTGCTCAGCGAATAGGATGCGCTTATCCCCCAACAGCACCCGGGCGGCGTCCGAGGCAGGGGTCCGGGCCACCAGGGCCGCGGCCCGTTGGAGTTCCGCGACCCCCGGCAGATCGGGCGGGGGCGGTGCCGGTCGCAGCAGGCGCACCAGGGCCAGGCCGGTGAGCGCCGTAACCGCCATCAGGGTGGCGCGCATAAAACGCGAGGCATCGGCATCGAAGGCGAACTGCCACCACAGGTCGTGCGCATACTCCACGTCCTTGTAGGCAAACAGGCCCAGCCACAGGCTGCCGCCCAAGGCCAGGGTGACAGAGGCCGCCCAACCGGGACTGAATCGCTGCTCAAACAGGGAGGATTTCCGATAGAAGGCGCCCTGAGTGACCCATAGGGTTAGCGCCGCCAGGCCCACCAGCACCGCCTCTTCCCAATCCAGACCCTTCAGCAGGGAGGCGAAGACTCCAAGGATCGACAGCCCGAGGGCCAGTTGGTAGGCGGCGCTCACCCGTCGATACAGGGCACTGGCCAGCACCATCAGCCCGAGTCCCACCAGGCTACCCATCAGATGGGACAGCTCCAGCAACGGCAGCGGCAGCCAATCCCGCAGGACCGATATGCGCCCACTTGCCCTAGGCGTGGCGCCGGAGAACAGCAGCACCGCCCCGGTCACGAATGTGGTGGCGGCCATCACCTGGGGCGCGACCCCTTGCAGGACATCCTGGGCCCGCTCCAGACCGCGCATGATATGCGTCCGGTAGAGCTGCAATTCATGGATGGCGGCGAATAGTGCGGCCATGGCGAGGGGCAGCAGATAGTAGACTAGGCGGTAGACCAGCGCCGCCGCCAGCAGGGCATCTCTGGGCACCTTGGGCAGCCCCAGCACCAGCACGGTCTCGAATACGCCGAGTCCGGCGGGCACATGGCTGACGATGCCTGCGACGAGTGCCAGGACATACGTACCAAGGAACAGTGGATAGGAGGGCGCGGCATCGGCCGGGAGCAGGACATACAGGACGGCAGCGGCACAGGCCAAGTCCAGCGCGGCCAGGGCGATCTGCCCAGCGCTGGTCGCTGGTCCGGGTATCCGCAACAGCCAGGCACCAATCTGCAACGGGCGGCGGCGCAGGGCACCCAAGCCGAGATAGGCCCCTAGGATTGCCAGCACGGACAGACCGGCGCCCCTCGCCAGGGTCTCTGGAATCGTCAGCAGCCGTGCCGCCGCCGCAGGTTCGAGAACCAGCACCAGGGCCACGATTAGGGTGACCCCGATACCGAACGTTAGGCCCACCAGGGCCACCACTGCGGCCACTTCCGTTGCGGACAATCCCACGGCACTGTACATGCGCAAGCGTATCGCCCCCCCCGACAGCATGGCCGCGCCGAAATTGTGGCCTACCACGGTGGCGATGAAGGAGGTCAGCGCAACCTGGGGATAGGGCAGAGGACGCCCCACGTAGTGCAGGGCCAGGGCGTCGTAGCCGGTCAGGATCAGATAGCTGGCTGCGGTGAACAGCAAGGCGAGTCCCAGGGCGAGCGGCGTTACGGACGTGAACCGGGCCAGCACAGCGTCGAGCGGGATCCCGGTCAACTCCCGATGCAACATCCACAGGGCGGCCGTAAACAGCAGCAGACTGAGGCCAATGGCGAGGACAGGGCGTGCCTCCTTGAGGCGTGTGACGAGGGTTCGCCCCACAGAATTTTCCATCAGAATTTTGCTCCAGCCCCGGCACGACGCATCGGCAACGGATGCAGGGCCAGCCCCTGATCCTGCAAAATGGCATCCTCGATCGGAGCGTAGTTGTGATTGAAGTGGTGCCCGCCTGGCCTAGCCAGGCGCCGAATATTGGGGGCCTCAAGGCGCGGGCAGAGCGATGAGTCGGCCTCTTCCGTGCCGTACACGCACAGCACCTGCGGGCGCAGGCGCGCCGCTTCCGGCAGCACCTCCAGTGCCCCCGGTCGCACCGAGTCGATCAGCCAGTCGCCCATCTTAATCTCCAAGTTGGCGTATTCCCCCGGGGCCAGGAGTGCGACGAGGCCCACGCGCACCTGTAGGTCGGCAGGCAACCGGTTGACCAGAAACGGTAGCCAGTCAGCCCCGAAGGAGTAACCCACCAGGAGCAGGCGCCGCCTGGACCAGGTGCTCAGGTAATGACGAAGGGCGACCTCCAGGTCTGCGGTGACCTCCTCCGGTCGCCGGGCTTTCCAGAAATATTTCAGGCAATCAAAGCCGATAGTGGCCACACCACGCGTCTGAAACGCCTGGCCGAAATCTCGATCCAGATCGGTCCAACCACCGTCACCGGATAGGATGAACGCAAGGAGGTCGTTGTCTGCCTCAGGGACGGGGAGTTCCACCAGCGGCAAGCGGTCCAACGGCTGGGCATCGCTGGATTTCGGGACCAGGTCTATTGCCACTCGGCCCAATCCGTACAGAAGCACCCCGGACGCGAGCACGGAGCCCAGGATCTTGAGTGCTGAATGCATCAATCCATTACAAGGCCAGGCTGAGGCGCGTGAAGCGGTCGTTTTCCCGCGGCCTGTTAGCCCCCTCTTTGCAAATCGATCTTCTCCATCAGCATGTGCAGTTGGAGGATCTGCTCGTTCTGCTGTTTCAGCAGCGTTTCGAGCTGGCGCATGCGGACATCATCTAGCTTCTCGTGCAAATGCATAATCTCGAGTTCTGCTTTCAGGTTGACCTCGTAGTCGTGTGCCACGGCCAGCCGATCTTTTGATGTCTGCCGGTTCTGCGACATCATGATGACCGGGGCCTGAATAGCGGCCAGCATGGAGAGAATTAGATTGAGAAAGATAAACGGGTAGGGATCGAAAACGTCCTGGCCCGACAGGATCCAACTGTTCACGAGCACCCAGGCCGCCAGGACGACGGCGAAAATGATGATGAAGGTCCATGAGCCGCCGAAGGCCGCTACCTGGTCTGCGAGCCGCTGCCCGAACGTAAGCCGTTCGTGAAAACGCTCGTTCACGTTCTCCGAAATCACAACCCGCTTGGCCATGCGCCGCAGAACGCGCTGCTCCCGTTCAGGGAGGTCATCATATCCGACCTGCAGAAGCCTTTCGGCGAGTTCCTTTACGTTGCGATCCATTGATGTTCTCCCGGCCTGTTAGGTACTGTTTGCACAGGACGATGCAGGCCGCGACCCAACCCAGGGGGCGTGGCGCGTGGTGGAACCGTCCGGATTTCATAATAGCTCACCCAATGAGAATTGCGGCTGGTGGATGCGCTCGCCGCCCCCCGCTGGGATTTCGTGTAATATTCGCCCTCCACCCAACCCCAGGATTGTCCCATGTCCGAGCAACGAAAGACCCCCCATTTTGGTGATCGGTGGATCCCCAAGTCCAGGAAGTGCCCCCAGGCGCGATCGGTATTCGCTGCGCGAGCGGCGGATCGCCACGCCCCGATGCCACCGTGTGGCGTCCACCGCCCATGAGCGCCCAGGAGGCCGTGTGCGGGTTGCTGGAGACCGCTCTGAATGGGTACTTAGGGCTGGATCCCCAGGCCCTGGGGCTGCTTGCCCCCCTGCACGGACGTCTGATCCGGTTGCACATCCAAGGGCCGGAGTTGGATCTGTATCTGGTGCCTGGTCCGGCGGGTCTTCAGGTGTTCCCCGACTATGAGGGGGAGGCGGATTGCACCCTGAGCGGCACTCCCCTGGGGTTTGCTCGCCTGGGTTCGGGTAGGGCGTTCCAGAGCGGGGTGGAGATCCAAGGCGATATCGAGGTGGGCCAACCGTTCATCGCGGTGCTAGCGGATTTGGCCATCGATTGGGAGGCGCAACTGGCTCGACTCACCGGCGACTCGCTTGCCCGGCAAATCGGGGATGGGGTGCGGGCCGGTGAGCGCTGGACCCGGCGCACAGGACAGGATCTCACGGCGGATGTGCAGGCGTACCTGCAAGAGGGCGCTCGACTGTTGCCCACGCGCCTTGAAGTAGCGGCCTTCACCGCCGGGGTGGAACGGTTGCGCGACGATTTGGATGGCCTGGAGGCACGCCTGGCGCGGCTGGCGAAGGCCCCCAAGGGGGCCGACCGAATCGACCCAGGTGCCCCAGGCCTATGATGCGCCCCGCCCAGGGCCTACGCCTGCTGCATATCAACCTGGTGCTACTGCGCCACGGCCTGGACGAGATCGTTCTCGCCACCCACCTGTTGCGACCGCTGCGCTTTCTGGGGTATCTCTCGCCCTGGTACTGGCGACGGCGCAAGGATCCTCCCCCCTGGCCGGTACGCATCCGTCGCACTTTGGAGGATCTAGGCCCCATTTTCGTTAAGTTTGGCCAGATCCTATCCACCCGGCGGGATCTGCTGCCGCCGGACCTGGCGGACGAGCTGGCGCGGTTGCAAGACCAAGTCCCCTCTTTTCCGGGCGACCAGGCCCTGGCCATTGTGGAGCGGGCCTACGGACGGCCGATCGGGGACTGGCTGGATGAGTTCAGCGAACAGCCCATGGCCTCCGCCTCCGTGGCCCAGGTACACAGCGCGCGCCTCAAGGACGGCCGTGCGGTGGTGGTCAAGATCCTACGTCCGGGCATCGAAAAGGTCATCCGTCGCGACATCGGTTTGATGTACGTGATCGCGGAGTTGGCGGAGCGCTACTGGAAGGAGGGCCGACGTTTGCGCCCCCTGGAGGTGGTGCGGGAATACGAGAAGACCATCTTCGACGAGCTGGACCTGTTGCGGGAGGCGGCCAATGCCTCCCAGTTGCGGCGCAACTGGCTGAACAGCCCGGACCTGTACATCCCCGAGATCTATTGGGAGCTGACCCGCCGCAACGTGCTGGTGATGGAGCGCATCCACGGCGCGCCGGTGGGCAACGTCGCGGCCCTTAAGGCCCAGGGCATTGACATGCGGCTGCTGGGCGAGCGCGGAGTGGAGATCTTCTTCACCCAGGTGTTCCGCGATAACTTCTTTCACGCCGACATGCACCCAGGCAACATCTTCGTGGAACCCTCCGGGCGCTACATCGCCGTGGACTTTGGCATCGTGGGCAGCCTGACCCGGGAGGACCAGCGCTATCTAGCGGAAAACCTGCTGGCCTTCTTCCACCGGGACTACCGGCGAGTGGCCGAGCTGCACATCGAGTCCGGCTGGATCCCCGCCGGCACCAGGGTAAACGAGTTCGAGTCCGCCATTCGCACCGTGTGCGAGCCCATCTTCGACAGGCCCTTACAAGAGATCTCCTTCGGTCACTTTCTGATCAACCTGTTCCAGACCGCTCGCCGCTTCAACATGGAGGTGCAACCGCAATTGGTGCTGCTGCAAAAGACTCTGCTCAACATCGAGGGCCTGGGCCGCCAGATCTACCCGGAGTTGGATCTCTGGTCCACTGCCAAGCCCTTCATGGAACGCTGGATGAGCAGCCAAATCGGCCCCCGCGCCTTCCTCGACCGCCTGCGCGCCGCGTTGCCGGGGCTCTCCGAGCAGCTCCCAGAACTGCCCTCCCTGGCCTACCGGCTGTTGCGGGACGCCGAACAGGGCCGCCTCCGCCTGGAGTGGCAATCCCGCCAATTGGAGCAGTTGCGGGCCAATCAACAACGCCAGCACCGCCACCTGGTGCTGGCCCTCGGCAGCGGCT